>Ga0208442_1000002_pt1 | contig 343602 bp, 322 predicted proteins | sample Colrivmeta1549B3_FD_187650 | JGI IMG/M metagenome (GOLD analysis project Ga0208442, IMG submission 187650) | Estuarine microbial communities from the Columbia River estuary - metaG 1549B-3 (SPAdes) (version 2) | ecosystem: Environmental > Aquatic > Marine > Intertidal zone > Estuary | place...
CGCCAGATCCTGATAAATATCTTCATCAAATGACGCTTTCTTCTCGGAAAGATCTTTCTGCGCCGCCATCAATTCGGCCCGCCCGATGCGTGCGCGAATGAGCGCCGCCTCAAGTGGCAGCGCCTCTGCCGCACCGCGCAACGCAAAGATCGCCTCTTCGATCAAGACGATCTGGGCGTCAGTCACGGCTTTCCCCTCGCTGTCGGATGCGGCGAAAAGATCGAGGAGGAGTTCGGGCGTCGGCCTTGTTCCGGCGGCGATCGCAGCCTCAAGCTCGCGACGGGCGGCCGCTGGTTGTCCGGCCCGTTGGTCAAGCTGGGCGGCGGTGATCGAGGCAGAAGGGGCCTCGCCTAGCCCGGCGGCTCTTGCGAGTTGATAGACCGCATCAGCCTCATTTTGTGCCCCATCAACGGCAAGGCGCGCGGCCAGACGATAGCCGAGCGGTTCGCGCAGGCTATCGGGCAATGCCCGAAATGCCTCGATCAAAGGGGCAAGGGAATCGGGCGTTTCAACAAGATCGGCGATATAGGCCCAAAGGAAAGCCTCTTTTGAACAGCCGGCCTCATCCGCCAGCCTTGCCTCCGGCGCCGCTCCATCGACGATGTGCGCCATTGCACGGAGCACAGTCGCTTCGCCTTCAGGCAGCTCGGCAAGGTTGATCGCCTGGCGGGCTTCCGCCCCGAATCCATAGGATATCAAAGCTTGGACAAGCTCCAGGGCCTTGCCCAGGTCGATCTGCTGGGGATCGGGATAGAGCGCCGAGCGGATTTTGGAGAGTGAGGTGCTGACCGTTTGGCCCTCGTCCAGATCGGGAAACTCAAAGATGCTTTGATCAAGACAGACGTACCGATCTTCCAACGGGTCTATGATTTCGATGTCAGGGGGAACGGCTCGATCAATGCTCGTTTCAATCTTGATCCCGGGGCGAGACGATTTTGCCTCGCTGTCGGTGGCGGGCGGGGCCACTTCTGGCTCAGCGCCCGACTCAGGCTCAGCGGCCGGCTTTGGGTTTGCGGGTTCGGCCAAGGTCAGGAGACCCTGTGTCGCGGCCCTTGCGAGATCCTGCGCGATTACGGTTTCGAAATCGGGGGGAACAAGGCTGTTTGTGGATTGCTCCTCGGGCTCAGGTCGCGCCTGATCATGGATGCCAGCACCCGAAGGATAGGCTTCAGACGTTCCCGCCGCCTCGGCCGATGTTGGTTCCGGGGAAGCAGAGGGCGCGAATGGCAGCGGCAAGGTGATGTCTGTCGGAAACCAGACAGGAAGGGCATCGGGGGCGCGGACGACTGGCGGCAGCGCGGGGGGTGCGGGCGCGGTGTTTTGGCTGACGTCAATGACAAGAAAATCGCGGCGCCATACGAAGGCTGTCGCCATGCAGTCGCAGGAAAGCTCGATTCTGAGGCGGTTTGGATCGGTTGCCTTGATTGCGGCGATACGTTCCCGCGAGATCTTTTCGAAGGCGCGAGACAGATCAAATCCGTCGGCCCCCTCAAGGGCAAGATCATAGCCGGTTCCTGACCGCGTGAGCGACCACTCACCACCGGAAAGAGGCAGCGTCAGACGTGTAAAGGTGCCATGCTCGCCACTATCGATCACGACCGTCTGAGCCATGGCGATGCCGGGCAGGGCAAAAAGCCAGCAGCAGATCGCCACCCGCAAGGACATCAGGCAGCCTCCTGCCTGAGCGCCTTGATAGCTTCTTCAAGTTCGTTGAACGACGGCCGACAGTGGCCCGGCGTATTCTGGCGGCCCACCTCGATGCAGATGGTTGGCGGATGACTGTGAAGGTTGGCGACCAAGACCTCGCGAATGATCTGGTAGAACTGGCTATCTTCTTCGACCACCGCCTTGAGCTTGGTGGCGAAGGGCCCCACCAGGCCGTAGGCCAAAAACACCCCGAGGAATGTCCCGACAAGGGCGCCGCCAATCATCTTGCCAAGAACCTCGGGCGGCTGATCGATCGAGGCCATGGTCTTGATCACGCCCAAAACGGCGGCAACGATTCCCAGCGCGGGCAGGCCGTCGGCCATGGATTGCAGCGCGTGGGTTGAATGCATCGCGTGATGCAGCGTTGCCTCCATCCGTTTGTCGAGAATCTCTTCGACCTGATGCGGATCGTCATAATTCATCGACGCCGCCCGCAGCGTATCGCAGATCAGGGCGACCGCCTCGCCATCGCCGCGAATTTTTTCATAGCGGCCGAAGACGCTCGACTCGCCCGGATTCTCGATGTGTTCCTCAAGCGCCACGGGGCTCGACCGCGCGATACGGATCAGCTCGAACAGAAGGCAAAGAAGATCCTGATAGTCATGGTGCCCCCATTTTGGCCCTTTGAACACCCTGCCAATATCCTTGAGAGTATGCTTTACCGTCGCCCCGTCGTTCGCCAGGACAAAGGCGCCGACCGCAGCGCCAAGGATCATGATCAACTCGAAGGGCGCGGCCTTGAGGATGATGCCAAGTTTGCCACCGGCGATCACATAGCCGCCAAAGACCATGATGAAAACGATGGCTATACCGATAATGCCGATCACTGCGTGATGCCCCCTGCTTCTTTGCCTATCCGCCCCCGAGACCGGCGTGCCGGCCAGCGAGTACGATACTGATCGAATAGGCCGTCGAGGGTTCTAGCCCGGCCATGATCGCGGCGGCGGCATCCGGGCGCATTCGTCCGAGGAATCCTGCCGCAAATTCGGGGACCATCTCCTGAAAGAGTTTGGAGGCGTCAGCCGGCTTCATTGCCTCATAGACTGCAGTGAGCCGGCCGAGATCGGTTTCGGACGCGGTTTCAGCCTGTGCAAGCCGCGCCGAAAGCGCCTCTGAGGCGGCCTCGATCTCTGCGAGCTGGCCCTCCAGGGCGGCTGCGGCGGCCTCAAGCTCGACCTGGCGCGCCTCGGCCTGTGCCTCTTTTTCCGTTACGATGCGCTCCCGTTCGGAAACGGCGGCAAGGATCGCGGCAATCTCGGGCTCGGGCGAACAGATCTGGGCCGCAGGCGCCACCTCAGGCGCAGGTGGGCGCGCCGCAACCTCAGCAGTGGCAACGCCAACCCTGATCGTCGCTGATCCGAGGAACAAGAGCGCGACGATCATCAAAACACCGCGCTGCCGCGAACGTTTGGCGCGAACGGAGCGGGGCTTCATCGGGAGGCTCCACTGGTGGATGGGCGCACGAAGAAGGGGCTTATCGGCTGCGGCGCGGATGGCTCCGGCAAATCATGCAAAGAGGCAAGCAAAAGCTCGAGCCGCCGTGCGGCATCCTCGGCGCGATCATTGGCCCGACCAAGATCCTCTGTCGCGCGGCGGGCGCTTGCCTGAGCGACCTCAAGCGCCTTTGCAAGATCGTCGACCTGCAGCGACAAGACCGCGACCGCGCCGCCGACGCCTTTGTCGAGACTGGTAAACCGCTTGAGGCGTCGGGACAAAACCCAACAATAGAAGGCCGCCGCAAATGCCCCTGTTGCCACCAAGATATCCGAGATCACTGTCATCCCTGCCCCTAATCCAACACGAATTCCATGATCAGAAGGTCGCGAACCCGGCCCTCGCCGGTCACGATCTGAATGCGTTTGAGCATCTGCGCCCGAAGCCGCATAAGTGCCGCGGGATCTTCGAGATCCGAGGTCTCGATCGCGCGCAGGTAGCCGTTCAACACATCGACGATTCGCGGTTTGACCGCCTCGACGCTGGCCTCCTGCCCGGGAACAACCTCGATCTGAGCGGTGAATCGCAAATACCGGCTGTTGCCTCCTGCCCCGAGCGAGACAACCAGCGGATCTAGCGGCACAAAGGCCACGGCATCGAGAGGCGCAGGCTTGGCTGCGGCCTCTTCGGTCTCGTCATGGGTTCCGAGAACGAGACCGGAAGATACCGCATAAAACCCGCCGCCGGCGCCCACAAGCGCCAGAACGAGCCCGAGAATCAGGCCCATCTTGGATTTCTTGGGCTTTGCATCCTGATCCGGAATGTCTGTCGACGCCATATTCGGGGCCTTTCTTCGATTGACCCCTTCTAGCCGTGAACTAGCTAACTGATTGTTAAGCCTGATCGTTCAAAACGGCCTCGGGGCAGAAAGCCTGAAGGGCGGAGGACGGCCGTTGAATGCGATCTTGGCGAATTTTGCCGGTCTGAGCGGTAGGCAAAGGACCATCGCGGCCGGGGCAGCTCTTTCCGTCTTCCTTGCGGTATTTGCGATTGCACGGCTCGCGACACAGGAAACCATGGCGTTGCTTTATGCTGGCCTCGATGGCGCTGCGGCGGGCGAGGTTCTGACCGCGCTTGATCAGCAGGGCGCCAGCTATGAAGTGCGGGGAACGGCCATCTATGTCGCGGCAACCGATCGCGACAGCCTACGCATGACCCTTGCTTCGGCGGGTCTGCCGGCAAATGGCGCGCAGGGGTATGAGCTTCTTGATTCGCTCTCGGGCTTTGGCACGACGTCTCAGATGTTTGATGCTGCCTACTGGCGGGCGAAGGAGGGCGAGCTTGCCCGGACAATCCTCGCTTCGCCTCACATCAGGGCAGCTCGGGTCCATATCTCGGCGGCGCCCGAAAGGGGATTTGGCCGCAATGCGCCCGTTTCTGCTGCCGTCACGATTACGGCGGCGGCGGGCAAGATCACGCAGCAACAGGTTCGCGCGCTTCAGTATCTCGTCGCTTCGTCCGTAGCGGCCCTGTCGCCCGAAGAGGTTGCCGTGATCGACAGTGAAAACGGGCTTGTTTCGGAAGGCGATCCTCAAGCCTCGGACAGCGGCGATCTTGAAGAGACCTTGCGCCGTCGTGCAATGCGCCTGCTCGAAGCTCACGTCGGCACCGGGCAGGCGATTGTCGAGATCTCGATCGAGCGGGTCACGGAAGCCGAAACCTATTCCGAGAGCCTTGTCGATCCCGAGTCGCGCATTGCGATCAGCACCGACGTTCAGGAGCGGGCCGAGAAATCGACTGATGCGCGCGCCGGGTCTGTGACAGTGGCATCCAACCTTCCGACCGGGGATGCCGCAGGGGACGGGGGGCAATCGAGCGGCGAGAGCACAGAGAGCCGAACCCTGACCAATTTCGAAGTGTCGCAGACCCGGCGCGAGGTAGTGCGCCAACCCGGCGCGATCCGAAAGCTGAGTGTGGCCGTTCTTGTCAGTGATGCGGCAAAGGACGGAACCCCGAGGACGGAAGAGGAGCTTCAATCGCTTCAGGCTCTCGTGGCCTCGGCAGTGGGGCTCGAAGCCCAAAGAGGCGATTCCATCACAGTGCGCGCGCTTCCCTTCGAGCCGCTCTCGACCGATGGGATGATTGCTGAAAGCTCGAGCTTGCCGATCGACGTGATGCAGCTTGTGCAGGTCGGGGTCTTGGGTGCGGTGGCGCTGGTTCTGGGGCTTTTCGTCGTCCGGCCCATTCTGCTTGCGGCGCCGGCCGCCAGTGCCGACCCCCAGTTCCTGCCAGCGGATATCCCCGAGCTCGACATCGGGTCCAATATGTCGATGCCGACGATGGGTTTTCCAGCGCTCGATGATCTAGGTGGCGCCGAAACCGATCCAGACGCCCCCATCGCCCGCCTGAAACGTGCGATTGAAGATCGACGCGAGGATGCCACCAAGGTTCTTCAGTCTTGGGTTGAAGACACCGATCAGGCGCGCCGGACATGAGCCCGATCTCTCTTCAGCTGCAAAGCTTTGATCCTGAAGGGCCCGAGGCCGAAACCGGCCCATCGGAAGAATTTCTGGCTGGATATGCAGAGGGCTATGAAAAGGGCCGCGCCGAGGCCGAAGCCGACCAGGACTATCTTCGCGGCTCGCTCGTCCAAACGATCAACGACCTTGAGTTTCCTTTTTCAGAGGCGCGGCGGGCGGTCCTTGATGCGCTTGGCCCCATGTTTCGCGTGATCCTCGAGGGGCTTGCGCCGCATATGGCGACCGAAGCACTCACGGCCGATCTTTTGGCGCGGCTCTTGGAAGCTGCCCGGCGCGACAGCGCGGAATGCGTGACGATACACGTTGCTTCTGAAGACGCTGGCGCCCTAGAGGCCGCCCTCGCGCATCTTGAGCGGATCCCGTTTCGGATCGTTCGGGATCCTGCATTGCGGTCTGGTGAGGCAATCTGGTCGACCGAAATCAGCGAGACCTCCCTCGATTTCGCCACCATGCTTGCCGAGATGCGCGAAGCACTGGCGGCGCTCATTACCCCCCCACAGGCGGAGACGACCCAACATGGATGACACCGAAGACATTTCTCACCCACTTGGCGGCGTTCCGATCGAGATCACCATTTCCGTCGGACGCGCCCGCCCGACAGTACGAGATCTCCTCAGGCTCGAACAGAACTCGGTCCTTCCGCTCGATCGCCGGGTTGACGATCCGGTTGAGATCTACGCCGGTGGACGGCTCATCGGTCGTGGCGAACTGCAGGAACTGGAGGGTGGCGAGCCCGGACAGCTGGCGGTCCGGCTTACCGAGGTCTTCGCTGGCGGACGGGGCGGGCTTTGATGGCGCGTTGGCTCTGGCTTTTCTGGGTTGCTCTCACGCTGGCAACGGCACCCTCCGTCGCCGGGGCGCAAGAGGTCACCCTCAGCCTTGGCTCGGACGGATCGCTCGCCGCTCGGTCGATTCAGCTTTTCGCCCTGATCACCGTTCTGAGCATCGTGCCGGGGCTGGCGATCATGATCACCTGTTTCCCCTTCATCGTAACCGTTCTATCGATCATGCGTCAGGGAATTGGCCTTCAGCAATCACCTCCCAACATGCTGATCGTGAGCCTGGCGTTGTTCCTCACCTACTTCGTGATGGAACCGGTATTCCAGGAGGCCTGGTCCAACGGTGGCGGCCCTTTGGTTGAGGGTCAGATGGATATCGAAGAGGCCGCACCGATCATGCTGGCCCCATTTCGCGCGTTTATGGCTGCCAGGGTCGACCCGCAAACGCTGGCCGAAATGGAGGGCTTGCGGGCACACACCCCGACGCAAGGCGAGCTGCCCGCCCTATCGGTTCTGATCCCGTCCTTCCTGCTGAGCGAGACGACCCGCGCCTTTCAGGTCGGCTTCCTGATCTTTCTGCCTTTTCTGATCATCGACCTCGTCGTCGCGGCGGTCCTGATGTCGATGGGCATGATGATGGTGCCACCGGCCGTGGTTTCTCTGCCGTTCAAACTGGCCTTTATCGTCGTAACAGACGCCTGGAGCCTCGTCGCGCAAAGCCTTGTCAGAGGTTACGGTTAGGTTCGCCGCCAAGGCGCAAGGCGCCTTGGCTTTGGCTAGTTGACCACGAACTCGGCGTGCAATGCCCCGGCTGCCTTGATGCTTTTCAGAATATCGATCATGTCGCGCGGCGACACACCGAGCGCATTGAGCCCTTCAATGACCTGCGCCAAAGAGGCCCCACCGGCAACAATCGCAAGGCCGGTTCCGGGATCGGATGCGATCGAAGCGTCCGTGCGCGGAACGCTCACAGTCTGGCCAGCCGCAAAGGGATTGGGTTGCGAGACAAGGGGCAACTCTTGCACACGCAGCGTTAGCCCGCCTTGGCTCACCGCGACCGTGCTGATCCTGACATCCTCACCCATGACGATCGTGCCCGACCGCTGATCCACCACGACGCGTGCACGTTGTTCAGGTTCGACAAGGATCCCTTCAATTCGCACCAAAGCCCGTGCGGGCGATACCTCGCGGGTTGCGACAATGTCGACCGACACCGTTCCGGAATCGATCATTCGGGCAACCGAGCGACCGAATTCGGCATTGATCCCTTCTTCGATCCGGGCGGCCGTGGTGAAATCGGCGGTTCTCAGGGCCAGCCGAACCTCGGAAAGTTCGTCCAGAGCAAATCCCACTTCGCGCTCGACCGTTGCCCCGGCTGGGATCACGCCCGCGGTTGGCACCCCTTTCGTGACCTCGGCCGCTTCGCCAGCAGCGCTTGCGCCGCCAGCGATAACCGCGCCCTGAGCCACGGCGTAAATTTCGCCGTCCGCCGCATTGAGCGGGGTCATGACCAGCGTCCCGCCGAGGAGGCTCTTAGCGTCGCCAATAGCAGAAACCGTGATGTCGATCGGGCTACCCGCCCGGGCGAAGGGCGGCAGTTTCGCAGTGACCAAGACGGCCGCAACATTTCGCGGGCGGAACTGCTCGCCCGCGACGTTGACGCCCAGTCGCTCAAGGATGTTGGACATGATCTCTTCTGTGAACGGAGAATTCCTCAGGCCATCGCCCGTACCGTTCAGACCCACAACCAGCCCATAGCCGACAAGATCGTTGCTACGGACTCCGTCGAACTCGACCAGATCCTTGACCCTGACAGGGGCCGAGAGAGCTGTAGAGGCAAGAAGTGCCGCAAGAGCCGCCGCAGCAAAATACTTCACCGGAGATACTCGCTCAGGCTGAGGCGCGCAAGCCGAGCCGTAACAGTGTAGTGAGTCTCAAGCTGCAGCTGGAGCGCCTGCAACCTGCCTGCGGCTTCGAACGGGTCCGCCAGAGCCATGTCGTTGCTCATGAGGTCGAGAGCCGTCTTTCGTGCGGAAAGCTCGGTCTTCTGATCTTCGAGCCGGGCCTCATTCGATCCAAGGTCGGCGCGCAGTCGCGTGAGGCCGAAATCGGCGGAGAGCAGAGCTTCCGCTGAATGCCGCAGCAATTCGGCTCTTTCCAAGTTATTGGCCGGCACATTCGCATCGGCGGAAAGGGCCGCCAGAGCGGTAGCAGCGAGAGCCTGCCGAAAGGCGGGCTCATCCGCACGAGGAGCGAGCGTCACGTCAAGATCTGGCCCAACGCGACGGGTCGATACCCCACCCGTATCGCCAAGATAGCCCATCGCCTCATAACCGCCGCCCGGCTGCATGAACCAGTCGTTGATCGTCGTTTCGACGGTCGCAACGTCAGGTGCGCCAGCAATAGCAAGACGCAGCGACTCAAGGATTTCCGTGGCAGGCGCCGTCGCCGGCGCATTTTCGGCTGTTCCGGCAAAAAGGGACCGGCCCGCAAAGCTCGTGTTGAGTAGGGCAACCATGTCTTCAAAGGCCGCCGTCGCCTGTTCCGCGCCCCGTCCGATATCCTGAGCCGTTCCAGGCAGGGAAACCGCCAGAAGGGTGGACGAGAGATCCGTCTGCCGGGTCGAAAACTGTTCGAGAACCGCTTGCGAAATCGAAAGGGTTTGCGAAACTTCTTCGGCAGCCGCCTGAAAGCTGGCGATTTGGCGGGACTCGTGTCGCAGCGCCTGAAGCCGTGCGGCGGAAGCGCCAAGATCGCGAGGCAAATCCGTCTTCTGGCCCGAGGTCAACTCCTTGGTCGCTTGCCCCATTGCAGTCCGCAGGGATCGATTCTGCAGCGACATTGAGAAATGACGGGCCAGATCACCGATTGATTGGAGAGTCATCTCATATCTCCATTAGTGTTCTGATCATACTGTCGAGCGTTTGGATGACCCGGGCATTTGCCGAGTAAGCCTGCTCGATTTGCATCAGGGTCTGCATTTCCTGATCGCTGTCGACCCCATAGGTCAGCTCCTTTTCCCGCAACGTCTCCCAGCGGGCGGATTCAAAGGCGAGGCGATCTTCCATGTTGATCCGCGCCGCGCTCATGCGGCCCTGCAAATCGGCCACCCGACCTGCAGTATCTTCGCTAGGCAATCCGGGGGCTGCTGCGAGTCGCGCTTCGAGCGCCTGCAGCCATCTGTCGATCTGGGCGGCATTGCCGACGGGCCCTGTGCCTGCCGAACCAAGCCCATCCCGAACAAGGGCAGGATCGCCACCCAGAGATGGCATGAGAAGCGAATTCACAGAAATGCGGGAGGCAAGGCCCATTTCATCAAGGGGATCGAACGTTGCTCCAGCATCGGTGAAAAGCCCAGGTGCCCCCGGCGTGAGGGTTGGGTCTCTGGAGGGATCGGCAAACCTTTCTAGAAGATCACGCGCAAAGCGATCCAGCCCCTCCTGCGTTTGTGGAAGAATCTCATCCCTGAGCCTGAGGCTGGCCTCGATCGCGCCGCCCGCAAATTTTCGCAAACCGCCGACTGTATCGATAGGCTCGCCTCGCCGCATGATGCCGGACAGTGCGCCGCTGTCAAAGCTCATCCCGGCCTCGATCGTCGGGCTGGGCGCAAATTCAAAAGGATTTGGCTTGCCGTCAAGAAGGACAATCCCACCCAAACCGACGAGGGCAACCTGCCCTCCTTGTCTGTCCATCTCGCGCAACGGAACAAGCTCTGCGACCCGGTCGATCACGATTTGCCGCTGGTCGATCAGCGCCGATGGATCGAGGCCGGAATAGATCGCTCGAGTAATATCGCCATTCAACTTGGCAACCTGTTCGAGCGAGGTGTTGAGCGTCTCAATCTGCGAGGAAATCTGCGCGTCGACCTCTTGTCGAAACGTCTGGACACTGTCGCCAGCGCGGTTGAGGGCTGTTGCAAGATCAGACAGGCGATCGACGATGGCCTCAAGGCGGATCGGCGAGGCCGGGTCAGCGCCGGCAGCGACAAAAGCCTCTTCAAGGCGCGCAACGTCGGCCGCAAGCCCGGCATTCCCGCCAGACCCGCCGATCAAATCTTCGATCCGCCTCAGCATATCTGTCATGGCATCCACGCCAGACATTGCCGCCCCCGCGTTGCGCCTGTCCGACAGGACCGCGCGATTGATCTGGCGGGTAATCCCATCAACCCTCACGCCGGCCCCATGACCGCCGAGATCTTGCGACGACAGCTCGACCGTGCGTCTCGCGTAGCCGTCGGTCATCGCGTTCGCGAGGTTGGACGACACAACCTCGGCCATCCTCGAATTGGCCGAGAGGCCGGTTAGCGCGTTTGCGAAGGCTTGAGAGATACTCATTGGCGGACCTTAGGATTATCTTTTGATGTTGGTTGTCTCTTGCAACATCTCGTCGACGGTCTGGATGACCTTGGCGTTCGAAGAATAGGCGCGTTGTGTCTGGATCAGCTGGGTCAATTCGCCCGCCACATCCGTGGCGGATTCCTCTCGGGCAAAGCTGACAATATCGCCGGTTGGACCATCGCCAGCATCCCACAGAAAGAAGCTGCCGCTTTCGGGCGTCGCGCGATAGGTCTGATAATCGAGGGACTCAAGACCGTTGACGTTGGAGACGTTGACCAGCGGAATCTGATAGATCACCCGGTTGATGCCGATATCGAAGGACGCGCGGACATAGCCGTTTGAGTCGACCGATATCGAGGTCATATTGCCAACCGGCGTTCCGTTTTTCGAAATCGAGACCGGTGCAAAGGCATCCGACAGCTGCGTAAGGCCGGTCGAGCTTCCGAGCGTTCCGATACCGACCGCCATCGGCCCGCCCAGTACCGAAATATCGATCATGCCCGTAGCAGAATCGTAGGTTCCGCCCGAAATCGGCGTCACTGAAAGAAGCGTGCCGCCCGCAGCGCGGGTATCATCGAAGACGAGCGTGAATTCCCCGACAACCGCCCCTGACTGAGCGCTGTCGCGCAATATCATCGTCCATGTGTTGGACGAACCAGAGGCTGGTACTGTCGGAACAAACTCAACAGACAGGCTTTCGGACTTTCCGAGATTGTCGAAGTATTCAACCGAGAGCTCTTCGGTTTCTCCTGTCGACGCCGAGTCGGTCGAGGTGGCCGGAAGGTTGACCGAGAGCTCCATCAGCGTCGTCGCCTCGCCGGCAAACTGGTTGGAATTGATCCTGATCGGCTCAAGGCCATCCGCGGTATCGCGGGGATATGTAGGCACGGTTCCATCTGGAATCGCGGGCCAGCCCATCAGAACCAAACCGCTCGTCGTTGTCAGGTAGCCGAGATCATCCGTTCGGAAAGACCCCGTGGTGGTCAACATCAAGGGAATGTCCCCGTTGGCAACTTCGACCGCGGTTGCCGTTGTGACCGGCAGCATTCCTCGGCCCCGAACAGCAAGGTCTGTGGCGTTCGAGGTGGACACAAGCGAGCCGCGCTGATCGATCAGACGAAGATTCGTGGTTCTGACGCCGCCTGCCGAATACGTCCCGGCACCGCTTTCGATGACCATGGAATGGAAATCGGTGATCGTACGCTTATAGCCGTAGGTGGCAGAGTTGGCGATGTTGTCGGAAATGGCGGCCAGACGTGTGGCGTTGGCGGCCAAGCCTGCGACCGAAGCGTTGAGAGAGGATGAGATCGTCATGTTGAGCCTTTCTGCTGCAATTTCCGATGGAGCTTTGAAGCAGAACTAGACCACGGCGGCTTAACATATGGCTAATTTGCGCGGGCGCTCATTGATCGGATCGCAACAGGATGATCTCGATCCGATTGTTCCGCGGGGCCATCGGGTTCTCGGTCGCGGGTTTGGTGTCGGCGTAGACGGTCACGCGCGAAAAGCGATTGGTGGGCAACCCGCCATTTTCGAGCAGGGCCCGGACCCGGCCCGCGCGCGCTGAGCTTAGCTCCCACTTGGGATTGCTGCGCAGGATGATAGGTCGGGCGGCGACATAACTGCCGACGGCCACCCCGTTTTTGACGGTTCCGAAAACGCGCGCCAGCCCACCGATGATTTCGACCATGACAGGTTTGGGTTCGGCTGAAGCGCCATCGAAGACCGAGGCGTCCTCGCGATCAAAGATTTCGATCACAAGGCCTTCATCGGTCAGGCGGGTAATCACATGACGAAGCGCTTTTTCTGACAAGAAGCTCTCGCCGCCTTGGCCAAGCAGTGCCTCTTGAAGCTCTTTCAGTGCCCCCACCATTGGGTCTTCGGTTTCCACGCCGTCGCCCTTTGTCGTATCGCGCGGCGAGGGCTTGCCTCTTGCGACCTGATTTTCCCCCGTTCCCATTTCGGCGATGAGGATGTCGGACATGATATCCGACCCGCCAAACATCCCATCCCCGCCGCCCGAAACCCGGTTGATCGGAACGGTGGGCGAGAAATAGTCCGCAATGCCTTTGCGCTGCTGTTCGGTGGTGGCGTTGAGAAGCCACATCAGCATGAAGAAGGCCATCATCGCGGTCACGAAGTCGGCATAGGCGACCTTCCACGCGCCGCCGTGGTGGCCATCGCCCCCCGAGACCTTCTTGCGTTTGATAATGACCGGAGCAATCGCGTCCGCGCCCATAGCCTCACCCTTTTCTCACCCAGCGACAGGTCTATCAGCGCCGGGTTGAGAGGGGCTTAACAGGGGTCAGAGGCTCAGCGAGCAGCCGTTTTGGCGATCCGAGTCTTCGGCTAGATCAAGGACGGCCTGCAACTGGGCACCGCGGCGGAAATCGGGGCGCTCTGTGCGGCCCTCGCGGATCGCGGCGATGAACCGCTGATAGTTGGTCTCGACAGGCGGTGTCTCGATATCGGTCCATTTCGCGGCAGGCATATCTTCGCCCAAGCAGCCGCGCAGGAGGCTCACGTTGTTCTCATAGCGAACATCGAGGCCGCCCTTGGTCCCGTAGATGCGAAGCGACAGGTCGTTCAAATGCCCCGAAGCCATGCGGCTTGCGTGGACGACCCCGACCGCACCGTTCGCCAACTTAAGGTGCATATTGAAGCTGTCGTTGGCGTCGAGGGTATAATCCCCGATCCGCCCGCCGGGCGCCTTGTCGAAAGTGGTGAGGCGGCAGCTGACGGTTTCTGCCGGGCTCCCTGCTACGAAGGTTGCGTAGTCGAGGATATGAACCCCGATATCGCCCAGAACACCCTTTGATCCATGCGCCGTCGACAACCGCCAGAGCCATTGGCTTTCCTTGTCCCAATGGCCCCATGCGGGCTGGGTGAGCCAGCTTTGCAGGTAGGCGGCCTCAAAGTGACGGACCTCGCCGATTGCGCCTTCCGCCACCAGCCGCGCGGCGTGGATCAGCGCAGGCACGTTGCGGTAGGTCAGGTTGACCATGTTCACCACGCCCGCCGCCTCGGCGGCGTCGGCCATCTCTTCGGCGTCAGCGCGATTGGCTGCGAGGGGCTTTTCGCACATGACGTGCTTGCCCGCCGCGAGAAGCGGCATCGTCGTGCGATGGTGCACGGCGTCGGGGGTCACGTTGGTTGCGGCATCGAACTGGCCCCAAGCCAGAGCCTCGTCGAGGGATGCGAACCGATTGGGAATCTGGTGCTTGTCGCAGAACGCGGCGAGGCGCTCGGGGCTCGTATCGACCCCGCCGACCACTTCGACGCCCTCAATGGCGGCAAAGGCTTCAGCATGGGCATTGGCCATACCGCCGGTGCCGACGATCAGAACACGCAAGCTCATCTGAAGCCCTCTTCACCATCGTGATGCAGGCGCGGCCCGCGCTCTTCGAGCGGTTCGAGCGCCTCATTGATCGGCACGTTCGGCGCGTCGGTTACGCCGGTCAGGCGCGGCGCGGAGTTGTGCGCCCACTTCACGGCGTTCTTGAGAACGCGGCGCACGTTGGCATCGAAATAGGTCGGATAGGCTTCGTGGCCGGGGCGGAAATAGAAAACGTTGCCCGCACCGCGCCGGTAGGTCACGCCCGAGCGGAACACCTCACCGCCCTGAAACCAGCTGATAAAGACGGTTTCCATCGGCTCGGGGATACCGAAGGGCTCGCCATACATCTCTTCGTTTTCAATCTCGAAGTGATCCGGCAGGCCCGCCGCAATCGGATGGCTCCGCGAGGCTACCCAAAGCCGCTCGCGCTCGCCCGCCTCGCGCCACGAGAGGTTGCAGGGCGTGCCCATGAGCCGCTTGAAGACTTTGGCGAAATGGCCCGAGTGCAGGACGATCAGGCCCATTCCCGCCCAGACCTGCTCGATCACCCGCTCGACCACCTCGTCGGCCACATCGCCATGCGCGGCATGGCCCCACCAGATCAGAACGTCGGTCTCGGCAAGGCGCGCGGCGGTCAGGCCGTGCTCGGGCTCCTGAAGGGTCGCCGTGGTCGCGGTGATCCCGGCGTCTTCGTTCAACCCTTCGGCGATACAGCCATGCATCCCCTTGGGATAAAGACCAGCAACGATCTTGTTGGTCTGCTCGTGGACGTTCTCGCCCCAGACGGTGACACGAATAGCCATGGATACCTCATTTCTCACGCCCCAGCAGAGCAGATTTGCGGCACTGTTAGCGCATGACAATCGGGCGGTCTATGCCCTTCTCACTGGCTCTGGGCGATCCGGGGGCGCCCCTGCGCGGTCACGCGGACCGTGGCCTCGATAAACATCGGCTGGCCCTCGATCTCGACCTCGCGGACCTCGCTCTCGGCCTTGATACGAATCTCTTCAACACCTGCCGCCCTTGCGCGGGCCGTCGCATCCGCTTGCAGCTCGGATGTCAGCGCCGCGATTGCCTCGTCGCGCCCGCCGAACTGCTGCGGGCCCGCGCCGAGGTGGGCCACGAAAATGCCCGGCCCCGGCGACGTCACCGTCCCGCTCGCGCGCATTGCCACTTGGCCGACGACCGCGCCAATGGCATTGGCCACGCCCGCGTGCTCTGGCAGGATCATCCGCGTGTTCAGCCGCTCACCGACCGCGCCATAATAGGACGGGGCCGAAGCACCGAGGCCGATCACCGGAACCCCGAGGTTGAGGCTGAGGCTGACGACACCCTGATGCCGGTCGAGACCGGCCAACGTCAGGGGATGGTCGGCCAATCCGGCAGGATCGGCCCAATCGCGGCTGTCCTCGGCGAAAGCCGCTTCGAGAAGGCAGGCAACGGTCTGGCGCGTGAGTTGGTCGATGATCTTGGCGGCCAGCGCCTCGGCGCTTTCGGCCACCCGGTCGCCGCTGCCTTTGCGCCGGAACGAGAAGAGCCGCAGCGCCTTTTCCGCCGCCCCGGCATCCCAGGCATCAACCCGCCCCAGAACGTGCGAGGCATCCGACGGCGTGATCCCCGCCATCATCACCTGCCCCCGCGCCACAAGCCGCGACAGCGCCGGCCCTTCCATCCGCGATTTTACCGCATCGCCGAGCTTGAGCGGCCCGACCGCAAGCCTGAGCGCAATCGCCTCTTCCCGCGCATCGAGCCCCTCGGGCATCTCGTTCCACACCGGAACCACAAAGCGCCCGCCGTCCTCCGAAGGCAACCCGGTCGCCAGCGCCAGATCGAGCGCCTTGTGAACCACCTGCGGATGATCCCGCGCCAGAAGCGAAATCGGCATGACCCGCTTGGGCCCCAGCCGCAGATTGCCTTCCAAGCCAGCCGTCAGATGCACCTCGCTGTCGCCACCGAGGCCCCAGGTCCGCATCGCCACAGCCTCAACCATCGTCCGATAGGGCCCAACCCGGGCGCCCTGCGGATCAATCGCCGGACGGCCATCGCGCAGAAGGCAGATGTCGGTCGTCGTGCCACCAATATCGCTCACCAGCGCATCGGCCTCGCCAGTGAGCCAACTTGCCCCGGCGATCGACGCAGCCGGGCCGCTCAGGATCGTCTCGATGGGCTTCTCCCGCGCCAGCGCCGCCGAAACGAGCGCCCCGTCGCCGCGCACAACCATGAGCCGCGCATCGACGCCGATCTGGCGCAGGTGATCCTCGCAAGCCTGAATGAGCCGCGCGATCAAACCGATAAGCCGGGCATTCAACACGGCGGTCAACGCCCGCTTGGGCCCGCCCAGCGCCGAAGAAAGCTCGTGCGAACATGTCACAGGTTTGCCCGTCACCCGCCGGATCACCTCCCGCGCAGCCACCTCATGCGCCGGATTGCGGGTTGCAAAGCTTGCCGCCACAGCAAAACCGGTGATTCCCTTCGGCAATCCGCGCAATGCTTCCTCTAAGGCTTCGAGGTTAAGCGGGACCACTTCGCTGCCCGAATGGCTGTGCCCCCCTGAAAGGCGGATCACCGGATCGCCATGCAGCGCCTCCATCAGGCCCGCACGGTTCAGCTCTTTCTCGTCAAACCCGATGAACACCAGCGCCACGCGCCCGCCCTGCCCTTCGACAAGCGCGTTCGTGGCCAAGGTGGTCGAGAGCGACACCATGGCGATCTGGGAAGGGGCAACCCCCGCTTCGGCAATCGCCGCATCAATGGCCCGGCCCACGCCCAAGGCCAGATCAGGCCGCGTGGTCAGCGACTTTGCGCTGGCGATCACCCGATCCGCCGCCTCGTCGATGACCACCGCGTCGGTATAGGTCCCGCCGGTATCAACCCCCAGCAAATAGGCCATGGGAAACTCCGCTCCTGTTCGCCCGCCCTCCATACAGCGGCGCACGGCCCCGACAACAAAAACCTTTCTTTTGGCCCCAAATACTCCCGCCGGAGGCCTTTGGATCGGCGCAGGCGATCCAAACGAAAACGCCCCGCCAAAGGCGGGGCGCTTCCTTCATTTCCTTGCGGCTCAGTTCAGAGCGGCGTCGGTGATGGCATGGGTCCAGGCACCGACCGGCTCCATCGTGATGACCGGATCCGAACCACCCGCCAGAAGGGTCTGGACGGTGCGGTTGTAGTCCGCCTCGTCCAACGTGCCGTTCGATCCGGCGGTCAGCTTGGCGATCTCGCCCATCATCCGGACCTGATGCGCCTCGGTCTGCGCGCCGGTCTCGTCATTGTCGAGCACGATCATCGCCGCATCCTCGGGATGCTCTTCGGCCCATTTCCAACCCTTCATCGAGGCGCGGACGAACCGAACCATGCGATCGGCAAAGGCCGGATCAGCAAGGTTTGCTTCCAGCGCATAGAGCCCGTCCTCAAGGGTCGCGACGCCCACATCCTCATACTTGAACGTCACAAGCTCGTCGGTGCTGACACCTGCATCCAGAACCTGACCAAACTCGTTGTAGGTCATGGTCGAGATACAGTCGGCCTGCCGTTGCAAGAGCGGATCGACGTTAAAGCCCTGCTTGAGGACCGTCACGCCATTGTCGCCGCCGTCGGTCGGGATGCCTTCCTGGCTCATCCAGCTCAGGAACGGATATTCGTTGCCAAAGAACCAGACGCCGATGGTCTTGCCGCGGAAATCCTGTGGTCCGGTGATGCCGGTGTCTTTCCAGCAGGTGAGCATCAGGCCCGAGGTTTTGAACGGCTGGGCGATGTTGACGATCGGCAGGCCCTTTTCGCGGGCCGCAAGTGCGGAGGGGAGCCAGTCGATCATGACGTCGGCGCCGCCACCGGCAAGGACTTGGCCCGGAGCAATGTCGGGGCCACCGGCGAGGATCTTCACATTCAGATCCTCCTCGTCATAAAAGCCTTGATCGAGGGCGACATAATAGCCCGCGAACTGAGCCTGCGTGACCCACTTCAGCTGAAGCGTCACGTCATCGGCCGCCCATGCCGGGGCGCCCAATACGGCAGCAAGGGCCGCCGTGCTTACCAACTTCTTCATTTGTCTGACCTCCTTGTCAGGTTTGCTTGATACCTCCGGCCTTTTTTGCGGCCGGTATTCTTATTTGCGTTGCGAGGGATGCCAGAAGGTCATCCGCCGTTCGAGCCATGCGACGGCTCCGTAAAATGCTGTTCCGGTCAGCGCCGCGACGACGATCACCGCCCAGACAACGTCGAGGGCCAGGGTGCCGACCGAGGTGGAGATTCTGAAGCCGAGGCCCCTTGTCGGAGAGCCGAAGAATTCCGCAACGATAGCACCAATCAAGGCGAGCGTGGTGGCTATCTTGAGGCCATTGAAAATGAACGGCAGCGCCGCAGGGAAGCGCAGCTTGAAGAGCGTCTGCCAATAGCTCGCCCCATAGGTCCGCATCAGATCGCGCTGCATGGCGCTCGTGTCGCGCAGGCCCGCGACCGTGTTCACCAGCATCGGGAAAAACACCATGACGACCACCACGGCCGCCTTCGATTGCCAGTCAAAGCCGAACCACATCACGAGGATCGGTGCGGTGCCAACGATCGGCAATGCGGCCATGAAACTGCCTACTGGCAAGAGCCCACGGCGCAGGAAATCGTAGCGATCGACAAGGATCGCCGTCAGAAGCGCCGCGCCACAGCCGATCACATAGCCGCCGAGGGCGCCCTTGGCGAAGGTCTGGACAAAGTCGGGCCAGAGGATGCCGAAATTGCCGAAGAAGGCCCCAACGATAGTGCTGGGCGGCGGCAGGATCACCGCCGGAACGGCAAGTCCCCTCACGATCATTTCCCAGACGACAATCACCGTCGCGCCGAAGATCAGCGGCACGGCAAGGCGCACCGAGGCGAGGCCCGAGAAGCGGCCATTGGCAAGCCAGCCATTGAAGGCCCATGCGCCGATCCAGACGGCAACAGCTGCAAAAACGAGGATCATGGCGTGACCCCCATCCGCCGCAGCGTCTTGCCCTCGATCCAGCCGATCAGCCAGACGAGGATCGCCGCCATCGCCGCGGCAAAGAGGAGCGCCGCCCAAAGCTGTTCGGTCTGGCCATAATAGCTCCCGCCCAGCATCCGCGCGCCGAGCCCACCGCGCTGAACCGGAAGTTCACCGACGATCGCGCCCACAAGGCTTGCCGCGATGCCAATCTTGAGCGAGGCAAAAAGATACGGAACCGACGCCGGCAGGCGCAGCTTCCAAAGGGCCTGAGGCTTGCTGGCGCCATAGGTCCGCAACAGGTCGGTCTGCATGGCGTCTGGACTACGCAAGCCCTTCACCATGCCGACGACGACCGGAAAGAAGCTCAGATAGGCGCTGATCACCGCCTTGGGCAAAAGCCCCTCGACCCCGATGGAATAGAGCACGACAATGATCATCGGCGCCAAAGCGACGATAGGGATCGTCTGGCTGACAATCGCCCAAGGCATGACAGACATATCCATCGTCTTGCTGTGGACGATGCCAACGGCCAAGAGGATGCCAAGGCCCGAACCGATCAGGAAACCGACGATGGTCGCGCCCAGCGTGATCGAGCCGTGATAGATCAGCGACCGGTTCGACAGGCTCCCCGATTTCACGATCCCGCGCCGACCGTTGATCTCTTCATCCCAGGTCGAGGCCCAAAGCTCCTTCACCACCTGATGCGGCGCGGGCAGGCGGGCGCGCTCCATGCTCCAGCTTTCGGCGAGGTGATCCGCGTTTTTCAGAACAAGGGCAAAGCGGCTCACATCACGCCGGTTCATCGCGCCTTCCGGCTCGACCACCGCGCCCGCGCGTTCGGCCTGCGTCAGAACCTCCTGGATGTTCATCGGCACCGCCGCCGCATACCACAGCGCGATGATCGCCGCGACGACCGCGAGGATGGGGCCCAAAGCCTTCATGCGCGCGCCTCAGTCATCAATATGCCCAGCCCTGAGGCCATCACGGACGCGATGGGCGATGGCGATGAACTCGGCGCTGTCGCGAATATCGAGCGGGCGCTCGCGCGGCAGGGTGCTTTCGATCACATCGGTGATCCGGCCCGGACGCGGGCTCATCACCACGATCTTGGTCGAGAGATAGACCGCCTCGGGGATCGAATGGGTGACAAACCCGATGGTCTTGCCGGTGCGATCCCAGAGCTTGAGAAGCTCTTCATTCAACCTGTCGCGCACGATCTCGTCGAGCGCGCCGAAAGGTTCGTCCATCAACAGAATATCGGCGTCGAACGCCAGCGCGCGGGCAATCGATGCCCGCTGCTGCATCCCGCCCGACAGCTGCCAGGGGAACTTCTTCTCAAACCCCGCAAGGTCAACCAACTCTAGCGTGCGCTTCACCCGCTCGGCCTGTTCCTCCCTGGAAAAGCCCATGATCTCGAGCGGCAGGCGGATATTGCCGCCGATGGTCCGCCACGGATAAAGCCCCGCCGCCTGAAACACATAGCCATAGGCGCGGCTCCGCCGGGCGGCATCGGGCGAAAGGCCATTGACCGTGAGCGTCCCGCCCGTCGGCTCTTCCAGCCCCGCGATACAGCGCAGAAAGGTCGTCTTGCCACAGCCCGAGGGGCCGATGAACGAGACGAACTCGCCCTTGCCGATATCGAGCGACACATCGCGGAGCGCATGAACCGGCCCGTCGTTCGTCTGGAACGTCAGATCGAGGTGCGCGGCGGAGATGACGGGTTGGTTCATTGGGCCTTCTTCTTATGGTCTTTGGTCAGGTCAAACGCCGCTCGCCGGTATCCCGCTGCGCTCGACCGGGCGCGGCGAGGTCAGCTCTTTCCAGGTGCTCAGCGCCTTGTTCACCGCCGCATTCGGCTGGCGGGCAACGAACTGGCCGTGGCCCTCTTCAGTGCGGATCTCGCCGTCATGCACAGCGACCTTGCCACGGGTGAGCGTAAAGCGCGGCAGGCCCTTCACCTTGTGGCCCTCGAACACGTTATAGTCGATGGCCGATTGCTGGGCCTTGGCGGAAATCGTCTTTTCCTTCTCGGGATCCCAGACCACAAGATCGGCATCCGCCCCCACCAGAACCGCGCCCTTGCGGGGATAGCAATTGAGGATCTTGGCGATATTGGTCGAGGTCACGGCGACAAACTCGTTGGGCGTGAGCCGCCCGGTGCCGACGCCTTGGGTCCAGAGCATCGGCATCCGATCCTCAAGGCCGCCGGTACCGTTGGGGATCTTGGTAAAATCGCCCACGCCAAACCGCTTTTGATCGGTGGTAAAGGCACAGTGGTCGGTCGCCACGACCGAGAGGCTGCCGGATTGCAGGCCGGCCCAAAGGCTGTCCTGATGCTTCTTGTTGCGGAACGGGGGGCTCATCACGCGGCGGGCCGCGTGATCCCAGTCGGCGTTGAAATACTCGCTTTCATCCAGCGTCAGGTGCTGGATCAAAGGTTCGCCCCAAACGCGCTTGCCCTGCATCCGCGCCCGCCGGATCGCCTCATGCGCTTCCTCACAAGAGGTATGCACCACATAGAGCGGCACGCCCGCCATGTCCGCGATCATGATGGCGCGGTTGGTGGCCTCGCCCTCGACCTGCGGCGGGCGGGAATAGGCATGGGCCTCGGGTCCGGTATTGCCCTCGCGCAAGAGCTTGGCCGAAAGCTCGGCCACCACATCGCCGTTCTCGGCATGAACAAGGGCTGTCGCCCCCAATTCGCCGAGGCGCTGGAACGAGGCATACATCTCGTCGTCGTTCACCATCAGCGCGCCCTTGTAGGCCATGAAATGCTTGAAGGTGTTGATGCCCTTGTCGCGGACGACGGTCTCCATCTCGTCAAAGACCTTCTCGCCCCACCATGTCACCGCCATGTGGTAGGAATAGTCGCAATTGGCGCGGGTCGATTTGTTGTGCCACATCTGCATGGCATCAACGAGGCCCTGCCCCTGCCCCGGCAGCACGAAATCGACCACCATCGTCGTCCCGCCCGACAGCGCCGCGCGCGTGCCGCTTTCGAAATCGTCGCTCGAATAGGTGCCCATGAACGGCATCTCGAGGTGCGTGTGCGGATCAATCCCGCCCGGCATCACATAACAGCCCGTGGCGTCGAGCACCTCGCCGCCCTTGAGCCCCTGCCCGATCTCGATAATCCGCCCGCCCTCGATCAGGACATCGGCCTTATAGGTCAGATCGGCGGTCACGATGGTGCCGTTCTTGATGACTGTGGTCATGGCTCTCTCCCTATCCTGGCCCGGCCTTGGCCCCTATTTCTTTTGGCCTGAAATACTCTGGGGGTCCGGGGGCTAGCCCCCGGCCTTGCCCTAACTCTCGATCCCGGCCGTTTCCAACACAGCGTGCATCAACACATCCGTCCCCTTCGCCGCCCAGTCGGGGCTGATCTCTTCGGCCTCGTTGTGCGACAACCCGTCGACGCAGGGGCACATGATCATCGCGGTGGGCGCGACGTCATTGATCCAGCAGGCATCATGGCCTGCGCCCGAGATGATATCCATGTGGCTATAGCCGAGGCGCTCGGCGGCGTTTCGCACGGCAGCAACACAGCCCTCGTCGAAGGCGGGCGGCTCGAACTGGCCGACGATCTTGGCCTCGAAACTCACGCCTATTGTCTCGCACACCCCCGGCGCGCGCGCCATCAACTCGTCGACCATCCCGTGCAGCTTGTCGGGCAGGTGCGAGCGCATATCCACGGTAAAGACAACCTTGCCGGGGATCACGTTGCGGCTGTTGGGATAGACGTCGATATGGCCGATTGCGCCCACCGCACCCGGCTGGTTCTTCATGGCGATCTCGTGGACAAGCTCGGTGATGAGGGCAAGGCCGCGGCCCGCGTTTTTCCGCATATGCATGGGCGTCGATCCGGTGTGGCTGTCCTTGCCCGTCACCGTGCATTCGATCCAGCGCAGGCCCTGCCCGTGGGTGACAACGCCGATCTCTTTTCCCTCTGCTTCGAGGATCGGCCCCTGCTCGATATGCAACTCGAACATCGCGTGCATCTTGCGCTGGCCGACCTTCTCGGGGCCCTTCCAGCCGATCCGCTCCAACTCGTCGCCAAAGCGCTTGCCCTTGGCATCAACGCGGTCATAGGCCCAATCAAGGCCGTGCCTGCCGGTGAAAACGCCCGAGGCCAGCATCGCCGGGGCAAAGCGGGTGCCTTCCTCGTTGGTCCAGTTGGTGACGACGATGGGGTGCTTGGTCTTGATCCCGAGGTCGTTCATCGTGCGGATCACTTCAAGCCCACCGAGAACACCGAGAACGCCATCATACTTGCCACCCGTGGGCTGGGTATCGAGGTGGCTGCCGATATAGACCGGCAGGGCCTCGGGATCTGTCCCTTCGCGGCGGGCAAACATATTGCCGATCTCGTCAACCGCCAGGGTCATGCCGGCCGCCTCGCACCAGCGCTGGAACAGGTGGCGGCCTTCTCCGTCTTCATCGGTCAGGGTCTGGCGGTTGTTGCCGCCGGCAACGCCGGGACCGATCTTGGCCATTTCCATCAGGCTGTCCCAAAGCCGTTCGCCGTTGATCTTGAGGTTTTCTCCGGGTGCGGGCATCGGGCCATCCTCCTGTCGTCGCGGCAGTCTTGGTGCGCCTGCGAAAAAGCTTGATTTGACCAAGTGGTCAAAGGCACGCTAGCAGAGGTGAACCACCAGTCAAGTTTTCCGCGAGATCGGCGGCCAATTCGCTTGCCACTTTCGCGGATGACGCCATGTTGGGCACAAGTGACCAAGGTTTGAGCATGACGAAAAGCGCCCCGCGGACCCGCATCCAGGAGAAGAACCGCTCCGCCATCCTTGAGGCCGGGCTGGACGTTTTTTCACAGTTCGGATTTCGCGGCTCGACCGTAGACAAGATCGCCGAGGCGGCGGGGCTTTCGAAGCCGAACCTGCTCTACTATTTTCCCTCCAAGGAAGCGATCTATCTCGAGCTTCTGAACAGCCTGCTCGACACCTGGCTCGATCCGTTGCGGGCGCTGAATGACGACGGCAGGGCCTTGCCCGAAATCCTCGACTATGTCCGCCGCAAGCTAGCCATGGCGCGGGATTACCCCCGCGAAAGCCGCCTCTTCGCAGGGGAAATCCTGCAAGGCGCCCCCCGCATCGAGGATGCGCTGAAAGGCGATCTGAAGACGCTGGTCGACGAGAAGGCCAAGGTTATCCGCCACTGGATCGCCGCCGGAAAGATCAAGGAAGTCGATCCCTATCACCTGATCTTCTCGATCTGGGCGCTGACGCAGCACTATGCCGATTTCGACACCCAGGTGAATGCGGTTCTGGGCGGGAAAGATCCCTTCCCCGGCGCTGAGCTTTATCTCGAGCAGTTCTTCACCAGCCTCCTGAAGCCCTAGCGCCGAATCCGGTGGAAAACCGAATCTGCTTGCCAACTAACCGACCAGTCAGTTAGTTATCAACCCATGGACGCCACCGACTCCCCTGCCCCCAAATTCCGCCGCCGTGCCGATGCAAGGCCCGACGAGGTCTTGGACGCCGCCATCGCCCTTTTTGCAGAAAAGGGCTATGCCGCAACGACCGTTCAGGAAATCGCCACCCGCGCGGGCCTGTCGAAAGGGGCGGTCTATCTCTACTTCCCGTCAAAAGCCGCGATTCTCGAAGGGCTGGTCGAGCGGGCGATATCGCCTGTCGCCCAGACCGCCCTCAGCCATATTTCGAGCTTCAGCGGTGATCCCCGCCCGTTGATCGCGCAGATCCTGCGGATGTTTGCTGCCCGCCTGCGCGATGCCGACCTGCTCGCGGTGCCCCGCATCATCATCCACGAGGCGGTGGCCGCGCCCGAGATCGCGCAGATGTATCGCCGCGCAGTTCTAGACAAGGCCGTGCCTGCCCTGACCACGCTTATCGCCAAGGGCGTCGAAGGCGGGTTCATCCGCAAGGTCGATCCTGAAATGACGGTGCGGTCCGTGGTCGGGCCGATCCTCGTTCACGTCATGCTGGACGAGGTTTTCGATTTGAAGCCCAAGGGCGGGCTGCAAATCGAGCGCCTGATCGACAACCACCTGACCATTTTGCTTGCGGGCCTTGCGCCCGAGAAAGACGGTGTTTCATGAGTGAATTCCTAGCCACGATCCTGTCGGCCCTCACCGCGCTCTGGCCCGGTGGAGATGAAACCAGCGCCTTGATCTACAACGGCTATCTCGAAGGGGATTTCGTCTATCTCTCTGCCGCTGCGCCGGGCAAGTTGACCGAGGTGCGGGTGGCCGAAGGCGATGTTGTCGAGGCCGGTGAGACCCTGTTCCTCATCGAGAACACGCATCAGATCAACGCTCTGGCCGCAGCCCAAGCGCGGGTGGCGATCGCCGAGGCCAATCTGGAGAACCTGCAAACCGGCGGGCGCGGGGCCGAGATTGATGTGGTCCGCGCGAGCCTCATGCAGGCCGAGGCCGACCAGACCCTCGCCGCCACCAACGCCCAGCGTTCGGCCGAACTCTTCTCACGCGGGCTGGCGCCGCAGGCCAAGGTGGATGCCGATCAAGCTATGCTCGACAGCGCCAATGCCCGTGTCGCCCAGCTTCGCGCTCAGCTTGCGGTGGCCGAACTTCCGGCACGCGACGCGCAGCGCATCGCTGCCGAGGCCGCGCTTGATGCGGCCAAGGCCGAGTTGGCCGAAGCGCAGACGGCGCTGGCCGACCGCGAGGTGACAGCGCCCGACGCGGGAACGGTTGACCGCGTCTATTTTGACAAGGGCGAACTTGTCGGAGCAGTTGCACCTGTCCTCTCTCTCCTGCCACCCGATCACATGAAAGTCTTGTTCTTTGTCCCCGAAGCCGATCGCGCGGGGATCGCTTTGGGCGATCTCTATGAGGTCGAGTGCGAGGGCTGCCCGGAGGGCCTCACGGCGCGCATCACGCGCCTTGCCTCGACGCCGCAATATACCCCGCCGATCCTCTATAGCCGCGACGAGCGCAGCCGCCTCGTGTTCCGCGCCGAGGCTTTTCTTGACGATCCCGCGGGCCTTTTGCCGGGCCAGCCTGTCAGCGTCTGGCCCAAGCCATGAGCGAACACGCGATCTCGGTTCGGGGGCTGACCAAGAGTTTCAGCGGGCGCAGGGTCGTCGACAATCTAGAGATGGTCGTCCCAAAGGGTTCGATCTATGGCTTTCTCGGCCCCAACGGCAGCGGAAAGACGACGACGATCCGAATGATGTGCGGCCTTCTGACGCCCGATGCGGGCGAGGGAGATTGCCTTGGCTTCGACATCCTGCAGCAGTCGGGGCAGATCAAGGAAAACATCGGCTACATGACGCAGAAGTTCTCGCTCTACGAGGACCTGACGATCCGCGAAAACCTCGATTTCGTGGCGCGGATGTACAAGATGACGAACCGCAAGGCGCGGGTCGACAAGGCGCTTGAAGATCTGGGGCTGGCGGATCGCGCCAAGCAGCTTGCCGGGACGCTTTCGGGCGGCTGGAAGCAGCGGCTGGCGCTCGCGGCTTGCATGATCCACGAGCCTGAGGTGCTTCTCCTCGATGAGCCGACCGCCGGTGTCGATCCCAAGGCGCGGCGGGATTTCTGGGACGAGATACGTCGCCTCGCCGGCAAGGGCGTCACGGTTCTGGTCTCGACCCACTACATGGATGAGGCGGTTCAGTGCGATTACATCGCCTATATCGCCTATGGCAAAAAGCTGATCGACGGGCTTGCCCGCGAGATCCCGTCGATGGTGGGCCTGTCGACATGGCTGGTTGAAGGACCAGAGCTTGGCGCCCTCGAGGCCGCGCTTCGCAAGGATCCCGGTGTCGGGCAGGTCGCGCGGTTTGGCACGGTGCTGCATGTCTCGGGCATCGACACAGCGGCGCTTGAAAAGGTGGCCGAGCGCGAAACGGCCAAGAAGACTCACGACTGGACCCGCAAGGAAGCGGGGCTTGAAGAGGCTTTCATCTACCTCATGGCGCATTCGCAAGACAATTTCGGCAGCGGAGGGCAGGCGTGATGCGCTTTTCCCTCGCCCGTTTCCGTGCCGTTCTGGTCAAGGAGTTCATCCAGATGCGGCGCGACCGCATCACCTTTGCCATGATGATCGGCGTGCCGATCATGCAGCTCCTCTTGTTCGGCTATGCGATCAATTCCGACCCGAGGCACCTGCCGACCTTGGTCGAGATGGCCGACGATGGGCCGGCGAGCCGGGCGATCCTGATGGGGATGCAGACCTCCGGCTATTTCGAGGTCGAAGGCATCGTGACCAGCGCCGAAGAAGGCGACCGCGCCCTGCGCGACGGCACGGCGAGTTTCGTCGTGGTGATCCCGCCCGATTTCGAGCGCGATGTGGTGCGGGGCCATTCGCCCCAGATACTGCTTGCTGCCGATGCCTCTGATCCGGCCGCCGCCGGAGGCGCCGTTGCGGCCATCAACGGGATTGTCACCACCGCCATTTCCGAGACCCTGAGCGGCGCCCTGACCTATGCGGCAAGTTCGCCGCCACCCTTCAGCGTGGTCGTGCATCGCCAGTTCAACCCCGAGGGCCAAACCTCGACCAATATCGTCCCCGGCCTTCTGGCGATCATCCTGTCGATGACGATGGTGATGATCACCGCTGTCGCCATCGTCCGAGAGACCGAGCGTGGCACGATGGAGACCCTGATCTCGACCCCGGTCAGGCCGGGCGAGGTCATGCTTGGCAAGATCTTTCCCTATGTGTTCGTGGGCTATGTGCAGACCGGCGTCTTTCTCGCCGCTGCTCGTATCCTGTTCGATGTTCCGTTTCTTGGAAGCCCGCTCGCCTTCTTTGTCGGCTTCAATCTCTATATCATCGTTAATCTCGCCCTCGGCTTTCTGATTTCGACCATCGCGCGGAGCCAGATGCAGGCGATGCAGATTTCGTTCTTTACGCTTTTGCCGACGATCCTCCTTTCGGGCTTCATGTTTCCCTTCGCGGGGATGCCCGGATGGGCGCAGGCGATCGGCTCGGCGATCCCCGCCACGCATTTCCTGCGGCTGGTTCGGAAGGTCATGCTCAAGGGGGCCGAGATGGCCGATATCGCGACCGACCTTTGGCGGATCGGGATCATCATGGCGGTGATCGTGCTGATTGCGCTCAGACGCTATCGCCAGACGCTCGATTAGCGCAGGCGGATCACCGGCCCGCCTGCGGCTTCGGCGTCTTGCGGGTCGTGGGTGACGAGGAGGGTCGGCAGGCAACGCGCCTTGGCGTGATCGAAGACAAGCGTGCGGATTTGCGAACGGAGCTCGGCGTCGAGCGAACCGAAGGGTTCATCAAGCAGGAGCGCCCGAGGCTCCGACAGGAGAGCCCGCATCAGCGCCACCCGCGCCTTCTGGCCGCCCGAGAGGGTCGCCGGATCGCGGTCGGCGAAGCCCTCTAGCCCAACCTCGGCGAGCGCCCGCTCGACCCTGCCCCGCCGCTCGGCGCGGGTGCCGCCCGGCGCGAGACCAAGGGCGAGGTTGCCGCCAACCGAGAGGTGCGGGAACAGGAGGTCGTCCTGAAAGAGGATGCCGATGCGCCGCTTCCAGGCGGGGAGTGTGGCAAGGTTCTGGGTGCCCAAAAGGATATCGCCGGTGGCTGACAAGCCTTCGGGAAGTGTGCCGGTGATCGCGGCGAGGATGCTTGATTTGCCAGAGCCCGAGGGGCCCATGAGGGTCGTGATCTCGCCGGGGCCGGCGGTCAGGCTGACCGAGACGATGGGAGTCGCGCCTGCGGAAATCGCGAGGGTTTTCAGGTTTAACGGTTCAGCCATGCAGCATCCCCCGCCGATTGCGCCAGACGATGCGCGGCAGAAAAAGCGCCAGCGCGAAGGGCGCCAGCGCGGCCATGGCCTGCGCCAGCCCATAGGCGCCGATCACCCGCCGGTCGCCCCCCGCGGCGAGGGCCAGAGCTTCGGTCGTGAGCGTGGGCACACGTCCGCCGCCGGCTAGAAGAGTTGGCAGGTACTGCCCGATGGAGACAGCCATGCCGACGGCGACGGCTCCGGCGATCGGCGTGAGGAGGAGCGGCAGGCGCAGGCGCCAGAACTGGCGCGCGGGCGAAAGGCCGAGGCCCCCGGCGACGGTGCGGTAGCGGGGATCGAGGGCGTCGTAAGGGTCGGCGAGCACCAGAAGAAGGTAGGGCAGGACGAAGACCAGATGCGTCAGGCCGACAGGGAGGGCGCCACTGCTAAGGCCGATCTTCAGGAAGGCGGCCTGAAGGCCTGGCAGGAAGGTCACCTGCGGGACGATCAGGGGAAGGTAGATGAGTGCCGCAAGAAGGCGGCGGGAGGGCTTGGCCTCGAGGCTGCCGAGGGCGAGGGAAAGGGCGATGGCAACCACGGTAAGGGCCAAGAGAAGGGTCGCTATGCCGCTCTCGAGGAGCGCCGTGCTGTGGCTTGCCCAGATGCGGCCCGTAAGAGTTTCGGGGAGGAAGGCGGGGAAAGGCCACGGGCCAGCGACCGACCAGAGCGCGAGGATGGCAAGGCCGGCGATGAAGGCTTTGCCGGCGGTAGCGGCGAGCGTGGCCCCGGCGATTTCCACGCCTCTCTCGCCGCCGCGCTGGCCGCTTTCGGCAAGACCTCGGCCAAGATGGGCCACGGCGATCTCGCCCAACCGCCAGAGCGCTAGCCCGACCACGACAATTCCAAGCTGCACAAGCGCTCCTGCGGAGGCGAGGGCGCGCAGGGAAAGGTCGGGGTCGGCGGCCCAGCGCAGGATGACTATGGCGAGGGGTGGCGGGGTGGTCGGGCCGAGGATGAGGGCGGCGTCGACGGCCGACATGGAGTAGGCGAAGACGACGTAAACCGGCAGACGAACCTGCCGATAAACCGCTGGAAACACGGCTAGAAGCCAGCCTCGGGCCCGGCCATATCCCAGCGCGGTGATCACCGCCATCGACGGGGCGGCCTTGGCCTGCGGGAGAGCCGCGATCATCATCAGAAGGAGGAATGGCAGTTCCTTCACGACGAGGCCGAGAACCATGGCAAGGCCAAGGGGATCGCCCAAGATCAGAAGGTCGGGCGGCCTGTCCCAACCTGTCGGCCAAGGCGAAAGCGCGCGGGCGATCCAGCCGGAGGGGGCGATGAGGAAGGCGATGCCAAAGGCAGCCGCCGCATGTGGCACGGCGAGAAAAGGTGCGAGCCAGTGGCGGAATCTGGCGAAGGATCTGGTGCCGGACCAGCCAGCCATGATGAGCGTCGCCGAGGCGAGAGAAATCAGGGCGGCGAGAAGGCCGGTCCAGAACGAGAGGGCCACGGAGCGGCCGATCCCCGGCCAGTTCCCTACCGCGCCCCAGACTTCGGAAGCGTGCATTGCGCTTTCCAGCCCCGGCACATGGCCCAGCGCCCCCGCCACGACGCCGATCATTCCGGCGAGGACCGGCCCGCCCACGACAAGGACGGTCAGCCAGAGGAAGAGGCGCGAGGGGGACAGGGTCATGCCGGTATCTCCCCGTGCCAGTCGTTCCGAGTCAAGCCGTGCTAAAGGCCTGCGCCATAGCGGCGCTGCCAGTCCGCGGCGATGCGGGTCATCCAGTCGGGGTGCGGCTCGGGCTGGGCAGAGCCAAGCTCGGCGGGGCTGAGTGTGGCAATGCCAAGATCGAGCGCGTCAAAAGCGGCGCGGTCAGTGTCAGACAGTTTCGCCATGTCGAGCACGGTGCCATATCCTAGGATCGCCGGATCCTGCGCGCGCAGCTGCGCCTCGGGCGAGAGGAGGAAATCGGCCACCACCATCGCGCCTGCGGCGGCATTGGCGTTGTAGGGGATGGCAACGAAAGAGGCGTTGCCGATGGTGCCCTTGTCCAGAACCGAGGTGCGGACGGAGTCGGGCAGAAGACCGTTGGCAATCGCGGCGGTGGCCTCGCCGGGGCTGAAGGAAATCGCGAGGTCGATCTCGTTGTCATAGATCAGCTGAAGCTGCGCCGGGCCGGTCGCCGGATAGGCGCGGCCAGAGCGCCAGAGATGCGGCGTCAGCGCTTCGAGATAGGCCCAGAGCGGGGCGGTGACGGCCTCATAGGCGGCGTCGCTTTCCGGCGCGGCGGCGAGGGCCGAGGCATCGTCGGTCAGATCGACGAGCATCTGCTTGAGGAAGGTGCTGCCGAGGAAATCGGGCGGCTGGGGATAGGTGAAACGGCCCGGATGGGCGGCGGCCCAATCGAGGATTTCGGCGGCCGAACCGGGGGCCTCAGGCAGATCGGCGGTATCGCGCATGAAGACGACCTGCGCCATGGCCCAGGGGCTTTCATAGCCTTCGGTCGGCACCGTGAAATCGGTGGTGACGGTCTTGCCCGCGCTATCGACAAAGGCCCAGTTCGGCAGGCTTTTGGCAAACGGGCCGAAAAGCAGCCCCTCGGATTTCATCGCCGCGAAATTGGCACCGTTGATCCAGATGAGATCAATCGCGCCGCCCTTGTCGATGCCCGCTGCCCGCTCGGCCAGAACGCGGCTCACGGCGTCGGCGGTGTCGCTCAACTTCACATGGACAAGCGAAACGCCATAGTCGGCCTCGACCCGATCGCCCACCCAGTCGATGAAAGCGTTGGTCGCGTCCGAGCCGCCCCATGCATTCCAATAGACGGTCTGGCCGCTGGCCTCGGCCAGAACCGAGGGCCAATCGGCGGGATCGGCCGCATAGGAAACCTGAGGCGCGGCCAGAGCCGCCGCCAGTGCAAGTGCGAGACGCATATCAGTCCTTCCCGAAGATCTTGCGCGCACCGAGCACGCGCATCACCGCCGTGACAAAACACAGCGCGCCAAATATCCATGCAAAAACTGCGAAATATGCGGGTAAAAGACAAATAAGGACAAAAAATATGATCGTCTCTGTCCCCTCCAGAATCCCCTCAGAGAAATAGAGCGACTTCTTGCCGTGAACTTCGGTTTTCATCTTGTGGCGCTCGGCCAGAGCCGAAAACCCAAGGAAGGTCGCGCCATTGACGTAGAAAGACGCAAGGAGAAATCCGCCCGCCGCCCCGTTGGCAGCGGGATCGGCAAATATGAAGGCCAGCGGCACAGCGCCGTAGAAGAGAAAATCGGCCGTTATGTCGAGATAGCCGCCGAAGTCGGTCGACCGGCCAGCGCGGGCGATAGCGCCGTCGAGGCCATCGGCCAGCCGCGAGGCGAAGAGAAACGCCAGCGCCAACGAATAGAGCCCAGCCGCAATAAACGCCGCTGACAACAGCCCCATTGCGAGGCCAACCAGCGTCACCGCGTCGGCCCCGACACCCAGCGCCGCCAGGCGGCGTCCGATCGCGTCGAGCGGCGGATCGATCAATCTGCGTGCGGCTGCGTCGAGCATGAGGATTCCCTAATATCTCGCCCCTTTTGCGCGACCTTGGCCCTCTCTGCAATCGGGGCCAACGCGAATGTGACAACGCGTCAGCCTCATGACAGAGCGCCGAACATCCGCTAGTCTCGGGCCGAGCAGAAAGACGGCACACAGAATGACCGCCAAAAAGACAGGCAAGCCCAAGGCGAATCCCCCCGAAAAAGCGGCGGACCACCCCTATTCGCCGTTTTTTGGGTCGGTGTCCTTCAAGCTGAAACAGCACATCAGCCCGCATGGCCGGGTGACGGCCGTTTCGATGATGAAGGACGAGGGGCCATATCTGATCGAGTGGGTCGCCCATCACCTAGCTGTCGGGTTTACCGACCTTGTCGTCTATACCAACGATTGCAGCGACGGCACCGACGATATGCTCATCAGGCTCGAAGAGCTGGGCCTGGCCCATCACCGTCGCAACGACATTCCAGAAGGGCTCAAGCCGCAGCCTTCGGCGCTCAACTATGCACAAGCGGAGCCTATCGTTCAGCAATCCGATTGGGTCATGGTGTTTGATGCCGACGAGTTCCTTTCGATCCGCTATGGCGACGGCACAATCGACGGGCTGATCTCGGCCGCAAAGGATCGTGGCGCCAACGGGATTGTGGTAACCTGGCGGATTTTTGGGTCTGGTGGGGTCGTCGAATGGTCGCGCGCACCTGTGACCGAGCAATACCTCATGGCCGCCCCGACCACCTGGAACAAGGGCTGGGGGGTCAAGACCCTTTTCACTTTCGATGCCGACTATTGGAAGCTGGGTATCCACCGCCCGAAAATGAAGAACCGCCATATCGACACGCCCTTCCCCGATACGGTGCATTGGCTGAATGGCTCGGGCCTGCCAATGGAGGATTACTTCAAGTTCCGGGGCTGGCGGTCGATCACCCGAACGGTCGGTTATGATTGGGTTCAGCTCAATCACTATGCTGTCAAATCGGTCGACAGCTATGCCATCCGCAAGATGCGCGGCAACGTGAACAACAAGAAGGACAAGTATAATTCCGACTACTGGTCTTTGCAGGATCGCAACGAAGTCCGCGACGAGACGATGCTGCGCTATACGGCCGAGCGGAACCGGATCATCGACATTCTGCTGGCCGATCCTGTTCTTGCTGAATTGCATAGGGCTGCGGTTGAGCGGGCCGAGGCGCGGCTCACCGAGTTGAAAGCGACCGACGCCTATCACGAGCTCGTGGCTGATCTGGCAGCGGCTTCGGCAGTTCCGATTTCTCAAATCGTCGCCAAGCCGCCGCAGCCGCGCGACAAGGAGAAGATCGCGGCGCTTATGTCGGAGGTGGAAAAACGGCAAGGTGACGCCGCCAAGGCAAAGCGCAAGGCCAAGGCCCAGCCGCTGGCGGGCGATCTTGGGACCTATGCCGCCAGCCCGATCGACATCATCGCCGAGGTGCCGCTTGAATGGGTTCGCAATGGAACGATCGAGCTGCCGGTCGATCCTCGCATTTTCGCGCCGCCGGTGCTGAAAGCCATCTCTGCGGGCAAGTTCGAACGCAAACTGGCGCGGCGGCTGCCGCAGATTATCCCCGATGCGGTGCGGCTACTCGAAATCGGATTTGGTTGTGCCTTCCACGCGCTTCATCTTTCCGCTTTGCGACCCGATCTCTCGATCACAATTCAGGAAGATGATCGTGGGTTTCATGCGGTTCTTGCGGCGCTCATATCGCGCAACGGCTTTACGGGCCCCAATCCTCGGATCCTGTCCGAAACGCTTGGCGCCGCGTTTGTCGCCTCAGCGATTGCCGTGGCCTCGCGCGAAGCGCCGGATGTTCTGTTTCTTTCAGACCCGCGTGCAACGCCAAGCGCCGCAGAGCGCATCCTAGCCGGGCTTTCGAAGAACGCGCCCGAGCTGGTCGTTGTTCTGGGTCGAGCAATCGAGGCGTCGATAGCCGATGTCGAGGGCTATGCCCCCGCGCTCGCGCGGCTTGGATATGAGCCTGCCTTCGGGTTTGATCCCAAACTGGCGCAGGCCTTCAAACCGAGGTCGTCGCCGGAAGCCTGAGAAACGGTGCCAGCGCGGCTGGATCGGCGCACCCTTCCAGAACGACGAACGACAGTCCGCATTGGAGGATTAGCGCGCCATTCTCGACGATGATCGTCGGTGCGCCGGGCCAGCTGGACAGATCAATTACCGATCCGGGCGACCAATCGGTGATAACGCAGACGCCGCCCCAGTCGATTTGATAGGTCTTGTCACCCTGCCCGCCGGTGATCCTGTTCTCACCGGGGCCAATGTGAAATGTGTCGTTTCCCTTCCCCGACACGACCGAGTTGCGCCCCGGCCCTGTGTGGATCGTGCTCGTGCTATTGCCGACAGAGATCGTATCGTTGCCCGGACCGCCGAACACCTTCGCAAAGCCATCGCCTGCACGAATAACGTCATCCCCCGGCCCGCCATCAAGGAGATCGCGGCCATTCCCGCCGATGAGCGTATCATTGCCGGGGCCGCCATGGAATTCGTGGCGATCCTTGCGTCGGCTCGACCGCGCGACCAGCACATCATCGCCCTCGCCGCCATCAAAGAACGCGCCCGCATAGACCGGGCCGATCATCACATCGTCGCCCTTGCTTCCGGTGACATGGACACTCACGCGCTCTGAGGATTCGAAGGTGATCGCGCTGTCGGGATGGGCCACGATCCGGACGGCCTTGCCGACCGAAGTGTCCTCTTCGTTGCGGGCGACAACGGTTGCCATTCGGACAACTTCGATATTGGCCGGAACACGCAGGGTGTAGCCATCAGGGCCGGCAAGATACCAGAGCGTATCAAAGCCGCCGTCCGGCCGTTCGACAATCTTTTCGGCGGCTTCGCCATAGGCCCAATAGTGATTGTCGTCACTGCCTCCTTCGAGGATGACCGAGCCATCCATCGCCATGAGTGCATTGACCTCCGAGCTCCCGCTTTCCATGCCGCGCAGGTCGAGGCCCAGATCAAGTCCGGCGCGCACCAGCTCATCCCTAAGGAACTGAGTCTCGGGGCCAGAGACGATATTGGTTGTCTCGCCCGGATCGCGGACCACGTCATAGACGTGCTCTTCACCGTTGGGATAGCGGAAATAGCGCAGGTGTTCATAGCCTTCGAGAGAGGGCCGGATCGAGAGGGTTCCGAAAACAGTCGTGAGGGGCGATTTTGTTCGGTCGAAACTGCCGAAACTCGGGTCTATCAAGGGCAAAAGGCTCTGCCCGGAGACCCAATCCGGGCGTGGCGGCAGGCCCGCGATGTCCATCAGAGTCTTGGGCAGATTGTGCAGCGACACAGGGATTTCGACAGTCTGGCCGCCCTTCATTCCAGCGTGCCAGATCCCTAAAGGAACGTGCGCCGCCGAATCCCACTGGCTCATCTTGTGAAAGCTGTCGTGGGTTCCGAGGTTGAAGCCGTTGTCCGACAGCAGAACGACCGTGGTATTCGCGCCAATGGGCGAGGACCGCAGTGCATCCATGAAGCGGCCGATCTCGTGATCGACGTGGCTACAGGCGGCAAAATAGGCGCGGACGACCTGCCGCCAACCTTCATCGCCGGCCTTTTCCGGGGTCCATTGGCCGTTGACGATATAGGCCAACTCATAAACGGCCATGCCGGGTTGGGGGCCGGTGAAATCGTCGGGGTGCGCAGTTGCGGGCCAGCCGATCTGGGCCGGGTCATACATCTGATAGAACCGGTCCGGGCAAACCAGATTGTAATGCGGGTGCTTGAAGCCCAGCTGGATGAAATTCCGCCGCTCGGGATCGACGCGCGAAAGATGGTCAATCGCATTCTGGGCGACTGTGAAGTCATAAAAGGTATGGTCGAAAGAGCCGTCGTCGTTGGGATGGTTGACCCCGGCTACGCCCGGCCCCTTTTCGCCCAGATAGTGTTTGACCCCGTCGCGCCTTCCCCTGTCTTTGGCCTCGGGGTCAAAGTGAAAGAGAAGCCGGCGGTAGTCCTCGGGCATCGGTTTGTAATTGGCGTCGGTCTTGCCTGTGGTGAAGTTCACAAAACCGGCCTGCCGGAGATCATAGGCCCAATGCGCTGTTGGTGGGGCATCATCGCGCCAAAACCGGTTGAGATCGACCATGCCCGACCGGAAAGGCGACAAGCCGGTCGCAATCTCGGCCCGGCACGGCGCACACAAAGGCACGGTCGCATAGGCATTGGCAAAGCGGACCCCTTCGGCCATCAGGCGATCAATGTTGGGGGTCTGGATCGTCACCCCAAAGGCATCTCGCCAGGTGAAGATGTCGATCATGTCATCAATCCAGATGACGCAGAGGTTGCCCCCTTCGATCGACCTTCGATCAAAAGGCACGGGCCACGCCGATCATCTAGGAGCCTCGTTCATCGGCAGCTCGGCGGGAAGCGCCCAGCGGTGCAGGGGAACATCAGAACCCACACTGTCCGCCGACCAGCTGTCGCGAATGGCGCCACGCCTGGACGCGCCATCGTCTGCCAATCCGGGCAGGGCATATCGCAAAGTCGGCTTCTCGCCCTTGATGGTGGTTTTGGTTCTGAGAAGGATCGTTCTGGGATCTTTCGGATCGACCCGGACCGAGACAATCTCGAGCGGCTTTTTGGATCCGACGATCGCAAACCCGGCCGAGGGATCGTCGGTCAGCGCGGGATCGATCACCAATGGCTCCATCGCGCTGAACGTCACACGAACGTCCTTGTCGTCATATTCGGCCAACAGGGGACAAGGGCAGGCCCAGTCCTCACGCGCAGTAAGTGCGACGATCGCATGGGCGTCCATCTTGGCCATCCGCAGGCGGGCATCATCGGTGGGCCTCCCAAAGCGATCCTTATCGAAAGCGTAGCCGGGGGCGCTGATTGCGATGGTATGGCCGTCTTTGAGCCAACCGAGCCGCGAATGCGCGAGGATCGCCGGGTGATTGGCCGCCCCTGCATGACCGCCTTCACAGGCCAGAAGGAAGATCGGGCGCTGAAGGCCACGTCTGTGAAGCCCGGCTTCGATCTTGGTCATCAAGGCCGTGAGGCCGGTTTCAATCTCGGCTTGTGACGAGGTGGTGTCTTCGGCCCCGAAATCAATTCCAACAGCCAAGACCTTGGGCTCTTTGCCAAGCTTTTGCGCCGCGAGGCAAAGGCTATCAACCGCTGCAAAGAGATTATCGAAGGCCAGACCCTCGGACAAAGCCGCCGCTGTGGGTGAGCTATCGGTTTCTGTCCGGGTGAAAAAGAGGGGCAGCGCAGCCAGCCCCTCGGCCCGCCAACTGAGAAGGGACTGAGCGATGAGCGCATCTTGGCTACAGTGTGGTAGCTTTTGAAGCGCACCAGTCGGCTCGGCCCTGGCGCTCCCTTCCAGGCCAACGGCGCCAATGTGATCACCGGGCGCGAGGATGTGGTGGGGAAAGGCGGCGGGCCCGGTGTTGAACCCAGCGCGGCGTGCGCCTCCGATCGACAATAGCCCATAGAGTGGACCGGGGGCCACGGCGATAACGTCGCCACCGGCGGGATCGCGCAGATAATCTCGTGGGCCAAGCCCCGGATCAAGACGCCCGGTAAACCTTAGCCATTCTCCCTCCCGACGCAGGTTCCAGGCGTCGATGTTTCCCAGAACCTCGAGGGGATCCAGCGGGGTTGCGGTGCTGTGATCGGCCTTTTCAGACACCATTGCCGTCCTTTGAGACTTTGTTGCCACCTCTGAGGTTTTCACCCGTATTGGGGCCGGTCAAGTTCCGAACCCCAGCGGCATCCTAGCTTTCAAGTGCACCTGCCGGATCGAGCCCGATCTCTTCACACATCCGCGCGGCATATGAGTTGGGCAGCGGGACGTTCTTGCGCCACCATGGCCGGGTTCCGTTGGTGTAGAAATGAACCGAGAGGGTTTGATCTGTGAAATGGCCCTCCACGCGGCCGTGGGGATCGTAGAACACATCGTTCAGTTGAAACGGCACAGGATAGAGAACATCGGACGACTGGGCTTTTTCAAAATCGCCCGTCTGCTGGGCGAAATAGGTAAAGGCTTGTGGGCCGAATGCCGTGCGCTCGGCATTATAGATCCGCACGGCGTGAGGCAGGCTGGTGTCCTGACGTTCAAGCTTCTTGCGCTGCTGCTTGTTGAACCAAGCCGGGGCGTCAGGGAGGTTTTCGTAATAATCGAGAAGCTGGTCCATCAACTCGCCCTTTTGCGGGATATAGACGACCCCGCAATTCAGCGCCCCGCGAAAGCCGTGGCCGGCATAGATATTGTTCATCTCGTCGGGGAACGGGCGATGGCAGAAGGCATCGCAATCAATCCAAATGGCGTTGGTCTTCTGGATCATCTTGTAGCGAAAGACGTTGGACAGAAAACTAGCCGAAGTTTTTTCGACGATGTCCATGTCGATATCCATGATCTCGGTCGCGGGGCGGACTTCGATCCCCTCGGGCACATTGGTAACGTTGTCAGTGCAATAAAGCGTGGTCGGGTGTCCGTGCCGCACATGGCTCAGAAGGCAAAGATGGTTGAGATAATGCAGGCGGTCGCCAATCCAGAGCGACGCCACGGGCCGGCGGCGGGGAGCATTCATTTCGGGATACCCTCGACAGGTTCTGTTCTTGTTGGGGAGACAATGCCGCATGGGTCAGATTCTGTCCAGCGATCTGCCAAAGGGCTTTGATGGAACGCGCACAACTTTGGGTTGTTTCCCCACCCGGGTTCATGCTCTGATCGCTTGGCAGGACTGATAAAGGATCTGGCATGACCCCGCCTCGAAACGCGCAGCAGGCCCGACGCCGCGTTGTTTATGCCTTTCCGACCTCGCTCCGCCTGAGGGCTGCGTTCCACGAGAAGTTGCGCGAGCGATTGGCGCAGGATGGTGTGATCTATGATTTCGTCTATTCCAGCGGGGATCCCGATCTCGGCAAGGACGACACTGTTCTTCTCCCTTGGGCGACCGATGTGCCTCTCCGAAAGCTGAGGCTCTTCGGCAAGACCCTTCTTTCTCAGCGGCTCGGGGCCTCAACATACGGGGCCGATCTTGTGATCGTGCAACAGCAGAACAACCTCTTGGCCAACTACTGGCTACAAACATGGCGGCGCCTTCGGGGGCAGAAGATTGCCTTCTTCGGACACGGACGCAATTTTCAATCCCAGCGGCCAGACGGCCTAAGAGAGCGGTTCAAGCGGATCTGGGCAGGACAGGTCGATTGGTGGTTTGCCTATACCGAAGGCTGTGCCGACCTTGTCGCCTCGTATGGATTTCCAAAGGATCGGATAACCGCCTTCAACAACGCCATCGATCTGAAACAGGTCGTCCGCCAGAAAGACCCTTTGACAGTGTCTAACATAGCCAAACTCAGGCAAACACTGGTTGGGGGAAGCGAGAATGTCGCCATCTATGTTGGCGGCCTATACGAAGAGAAGCGTATCGATTTTCTGATTGAAAGCGCCCGATTGATGCGCGAGCGCTGCCCCGATTTTCATCTCATCGTCATCGGGGGCGGCCCCGATGCCGACAAGGTCAGGAAAGCGGCCGGGCAGGAACCTTGGATCCATTATGAAGGCCCACAATTCGGACAGCGAAAGGCCGAGCTGATCACGCTCGCCAAGGCGTGGCTCATGCCCGGTCTGGTTGGGTTGGCGGTGCTCGACAGCTTTGCCTACGGCGTGCCGATGATCACAACAGACGTGCCTTTCCACAGCCCCGAGATCGACTATCTCGAAGATGGGAAGAACGGGCTCATTTTCCGGCCCGCCGACGATCCCAAACTTTATGCCGAGCGCGTCATTGCCCTTCTTGGCGACGATATTGGCAGAGATAGGCTCGTCGAAGGAGGGCGCGCCGCGCTCGACCTCTATTCCATCGAGAACATGGTCGAGCGCTTTGCCTTCGGTGTCTTGGCGGCGCTGGAGGCACCTCGCCGCCCCGTATGGAGCTTTACACGGTAAGAAGCGCAAGTTCGGCGTCGGTCACCCGTCGGGAATAGGCGGTGATCCGGTAGAACACCACATCGGCGGCCCCAGATGTCCGACCACGGGCAAGCCGGAGAACAGACAGGTTTTGCGCGACGCTGCCGGTTGTGTCCTTGAGCGCGGCACCTCCGCCGATACTTACGGCGAAGTCATTGCTGGCGTAGGCGATACCGATGCGGCGGGTCTGATTTGGGTTGATCCCGTATGTGGCGCTGCTGGTGCTGACCTTGAACTGCTGGCTTCCCGCCGTATAGGAAAGCGGAGTGAGCGAATTGCTCGTCGGCTCGAAATAGACCAGACGTCGATCGTTCTCGCCCACACCTTCATCGGCCTGCCATAGACGGGCATAAGACGACATGGCGGCCGTCGGTGCCGCCTCGACGATCAACGTGCCTTCAGTTTGGTTCCACCAAGACCCAAGCGGGACGTCAGCGATGTCAGGTGAAATCGCGCCGCCGCCTTTCATGATAGAAAGCCCTTTGCGACCGGTCGACCAATCGTAGGCAGGGGCATTATTTCCGTAGGTCAGGACCTCGCCCTGTGGGCCAATCGCAGTGCGGCTGCTTGCGCGGGAAAAGGTAATCAGTTGGGTAAACGTTTTTTTGCCCTGTGCATCCCCGAATATCCCGGCTTCGAAATCAAGGACGAGGCTGGGCAGACCCTCGACCCCGGCTCGGGCATAGGCTGCCCGCCAGTTTGAGGGCAATCGCCAGCCCAGACCCGTCATTGAAAAATCACGGGTAAACCTCATGCGAGGACGCCTGCGTGAATGCCTGTCGCGGTGGTTCCGGTGGCGCGAACGCGCGTCACCGCAAGCGGCACGGTAAAGTTGTTGGGCACAGAGATCGACCGGGTCGTGCCGGCAAGGGTAATGACTGAGAGGGTTCCGCCGGTCTCGACATAGAGGCCGATGGCAACTGTGCCGAGATCGGTTGTGTCGCTCGGCGTTACGGGAAGATAGTCGGTGGCTGGGCCGGAGAGGGGCACGGTTCTGCCGACGAAAGGATTATGCATTGTGGCTCCTTGGCTGAATCAAAAGCCAATGCCATGGGCGGCCTTTGGCTGGTGGTGCAGCCTCGCAGGGTTCTCTTGACGGTTTGAAACCGGACAGTGCGGTGGGTCGCTAGTCGCGCGTTTCGGCCTTACCCAAGAGGTTGGAAAGGTCAGCGACGAAGACGCCACGAATGCCATCAGGAGCGGCGTTGAAGACCACTTTGGTCCCGCTGCGATCAAAGACCGGATGAGGATCGACCCGCCATGCATTCCCCGCGACCCGATGCGGCGGGAGAACAGGGACATGGGCAAGAATGCGTTCTTGCCCTGTCTTGCGATTGATCCACCTGAGGGGGGCGGTACCGTCCCCCGCGGCAACAGGTTCGCTCGGGTAGGCATCGGTCAGGACAAACTTACCGTTTGGATGCAGCGAGGGATGGCCCGATCCTTGCGCTTCAGGGATGAACTGTGGAGACGGCTCTTCGATATCAGTGTCTAAAAAGGCCAAAGATAGCCTTTTGGAAGGACTGTGATAGGCGACGCCGGCCCGCCTGAGGCCCGCCGCAAAGGCCCTGTCGATCTTCCCCAACAGACCGCCCGAGCCGCTTCGGCCAAGATTCATCACAACATGACGGCTATCCGGGCACCAGTTAGGATGATGTCCGAAGCCCCAGTTTTGAGCGTGAACCACAAGCTTCACGTTTGCCCCGCTTGCGTCGCACGAAACGAGGTAGTTACGGGTCTGTCGCGCACCGTCCTCGCGCCACCTCAGAAGAAGGAGCAGGCGCGCGCCATCGGGGCTCCATTTGACATGGAAACCGCTCAAATAGCCTTTGCTTGGGTCTAATTCGAGCCTTACCTTGCCAATCTGCCGCACGATTTCGTCAAGGCTAAAAATCAGTCGCGCCTGGCCGGTTTCAAGATCGGTGATCCACAACCCGTCGTCTTTTGGCCACCCTCTCCAACGCGGAATATGTTCCGGCGCAACGATCACGCCATAACCCGCCTGAACGCGAGGCAAAGTCTCGAGCCGAAACGACGCAGACAGGGCCCCGTTGTGCGAGACCATGTATATTTGCCCATTTAGGGTCTGTTCCGAGCCAACAAGCGGATTGGCAGCAATGCCATATGCCCTGTCGCCCTTTGCAGTCTTGCGGTTGAAGGCGAGGGTGGCATCGCTCATGCCCCACTGGATTTGGGCGCCAAGTTGGGTATCCCAGGCCGCCGTTCTCGTCCGGTAGATTTCGCTTCCCGTAGTCAGGTCCAAAACGACGATGTGCGCGGTGTCGGTCGGATCGGGGAGGCGATCATCAAAATCAGTCTCTAGGAAGGCAATATATCGCCCAGTTGGGCTGATTGGGCTCGTATCGAAAAAGCGATGGAACGCTTTCTGTTTGGGCCCCGACACGCGCCAAACCGGGACGGTCTGGCCCGCAAAGGCGAACGGTGCAAACGAGCTATGCATCGCGTAATTCCGGTTTCTTGTCTGGACCTTTCGCCGCGAAAGCGACGACGATCAGAATGGTTGCCAGATCATTGAACCGCAGCAGAAGATTTATCGCCGGCATGACGGCAAGAAGAAGAACAAGGCCCGCAAGGAGGCCGGCTTGCCCCCGCCGCGCTTGATTGACCAGAGCGCCCAGACAAATGGCAAGGGTTGCCAAGAAACCAACGATGCCGGTTTCCGCCAGCACCTGTAGATAGCCGCTGTGGAAATGCGGGGCGACATAGCCGCCATCGAAGAAGATGTCGGACGGGCCGGGGCCGCTCTCCGCAAATATCCCGCCATAACCCCAGCCGATCAGGGGCTTTTGTTCGAAGAACCAGATGGCCCAGGCCCAGAGATCCGTGCGCCCTGTAAGGTTATCGTCGCGCCCAAGAGCCGCGAGTATTTCGGATCGGTATGTGGTCGCGGCCACAGCAGCGATGACCAGCGCCGCGATTATGGGGCCGTATAGAACGAGGCGCCGTCTTTGCGTCTTGCCCAATGAGATGAGGCCCAGCACAGCCAACCCGACCGACATTGCCGCAAGGCCGGTCGCCGCGCCCGAGGCCAAGACACCCCAAACACAGAGCGCGGCGGCGGCCCATCGCACCAGCCCGCGCAGCGAGGCGAGGCAAAGGACGAGGCCCAGCGCGGCGTATACGCCGAGGAAATTCTTGTGCGAGAATATTCCTTGGACCATCTCGCCCCTAAGGATCGTCGTGCGGCGGAGCGAGTCGCGGTAAAAGCTGCTCTCAACCCCCAGCCCGACCATTACGAGGCTGATTGCCAGAAGAGCAAGGATAACGAGCGTAGTCTGCCGTTCGAATTCGGCATGACTCATCCTCTGCGCGACCGATACTGCGAAAAGCATATTTAGCGCGATGGCCGTTGCGAATTTGAGGCTTTGCAGCGGCAGCTCGGACCACAACGGGGCCAGGGCAATGTAGGCAGCCAAGCCGTAGACAAGCCACCCCCGCTTGGAAACACCTCGCACCAGGTCGGCCAGAATATAGGGGAGGCTCGCAAGATAGAGGCCCATCCAGAATAGATTGAAGAGATCGGGACGGGGCGTTTGACCTTCATTGAAGATGCCCGCCAGCGCACCCATCGCGGCAGCGGCATAAAAGCGAAAGAGCCAGAGGAAGCCGGGGGTCACGGTTTGGTCGCCCTGAATATTGGGAGCCATGACCGCCGCATGAGCCACATTGCCGCAAGGTAAACGGCCGAACCCAGCAATATTTCGATTAGGAGAGAGGCAATACCTGGATCGCTGGGGCCGGCGTGGATCAAGACGAGGATCGCCGCCATCACCAGGGTGGCGCGGAGTGGGGCCGAAATGGTGCGGGCCGTGTTCGTGAGGTGGCGCCGCGTTTCTTGCGCCGATCGAAGTCTTGAGCGCAGCACGAGATAGTAGCTCAGGGCGTATCGCAGGCTAAATCCAACCCCGAGCCAGAATAGGCCAAACGGCGCCAGCGGGAGCAGGATCAACCAACTGACTGCCAATTCAAAAACGCGCACGGCGAAGATGCGCGCTATCTCACCGTCATAGACCTGTTGCGCCCGTTCGATTGCAACAGCCGAGCGAAATACCCCACCTATCGCCATCGCCGGGACAAGCGATGCGGCAAGGATCCAGCTTTGCCCAAACAGGGCCGGAACAAGACTGCCCGAGACCAAGGCAAACCCCGCAAATGCCGGCAGGATCAGGATCGCCTGCCCCGCGACCGCGATCATGTAGATGTCGCCGGCAGCGCCCCTGCTTCTGGAGAGAAAGGAGACCAGCGCCTTATCGAAGGACGAAGACACAAGATCCTGAAGGATTTGAATCAACCGTTTGGCAAGGCCCAGATGGCCTGCCCCGCCTTGACCGAAAAAGGCGGCCGCGAGGATCACGTCGATCCGGTTGGTCATCACATTCAGCGCTGCCGAACCAAGGCCAAGAAGGGCATATTCGATTTGCTCGCGCGGCGCCTCTATCGTGTCGGCGCTGTTTGGAAGGATTGGCGCCCTGGTCACGATCGCTGCCGTGAGGTTGATCGCGATCTGTTGGCAAACGAGGCTCCAGATTCCAAGTCCACTGAAAATCGCGGCAAGACCTGAGACTACGCCGATGAGGTTTGCGATTGAAACGGTTGCTGCAAATGACTGCACCCGCCCCGCGCGCAGCAGCTGCCCTCGGCCAAGGCCAGAAGCGGCCTGCAAGATCGCGAGCCCAGCAATGGCCCAACAAAGCTGTGCCAGAAGCTCATATCCAATGGCCTGTGCGAGAATTCCACTGAGTGCCGAGGATGCGCCAATGACGACCGCGCCTATTCCGGCAACTAGACGTCCTGCCGCCGCCGCATCCGAGTCTGATCCTCGGTGGCGAACAATCGCGTGTTCGGTCACATCGGTCGAATAGACCTCGGACAAGATCAGAAAGGTCATCGCGATCGCATAGGCGCCATAGTCTGCGGGATCGACGCGGGCGACGATCACGGCAAACGAAATCAACGTCAGGAGATTATAGACCCAGCGTCCGGCGGCGATCCACATGACGCTTCTCAGGAATTCCATCAGCGGAGACCCACGGCTTCTGCTATGCCTCGAACAAGGTCTCGTTGCGCTTTCAAATAGGGCTCGAATTTTGCGGTATCCGACAGGTTGGTGTCTGTCTGGACCAGAGCAGTGCCGGTTTCGACGATGCGCGCCGAAAGGCCGAGATCCGCAAAAACTCCGCGGATCTTCTGGCCTTGACCTGCTGCTAGAACCGGAACTGCGTAGGCTCCCGCGCTCATGGCCAGAAGAAGGACGTGCAGGCGGTTGGAATAGACAATGTCGTATTGGCCATAGATGTCTCTGGCGCTCTCAATACTTTCGTCGAGGCGGTGGATCGACGCACGGTTTCCCATGCCAATCCAGTCTTCGCAGAGGCGCCTTTGGTACGGTGCGTCCGAGGCAACCTGCCATGCGAACTCCAGATCATAACCCGAGGGGAGGAGATCGCCGAGTAGACCGAGCGGATCGAGACCGGTCTGCCTGCGGAATGAAGCAAGGGCTTTTCGGCTTGGCTGACTGCGGCAAAGATGGGTTGGCAGAGCAAAAGCAAGATCCGGCAGAACTTTGCTGTAGGCTATTCTGTTTTCGTCGCAAAAGGCGGCGGTCTGGCTGCATCGCGGCGCATGAAAATCCAATGCGTTGGCTTGGGCCCGCAACGATCCAAGAAGGCGCGGCCCCAACCGCTCGTAAGACACGCCGACCAACATGGTTTTGCAGCCGAACCTACGCAATACGCGAAGACGGTATGCGCCAAAGAGCTTGGCGATCATGGCAGCCCTGCCGACCTCGCCAACATAGCCCCCAGGATTGAGCACCACCCAGCACTCTGTCTGCACGAACGGACGGCGGATGAGCGCCCAGATCAGCCGAAGCCAGTAGTCCACCGATCCGGTCCGGGTCGCGCCGGATGGGATGCCGTCTTCGATCCAGGCCCTGAACCTGGGCGGAGCCATTCCGAGATTGATGACCAGATGTCCGTGGCTTGCCAGAAGCCGGATCATTTCCCGATTGATCAGTGCGTCGCCAAGATTGCCGAATTGGGTTTTGACACGCAGGAAGAAGATCGGCCGGGGCATTTGCTAGGAAACTAACGAGCGCGCTGAATGCCAGACGAATTGCGGCGCAAGGATGAAGTAGCGCCTCCAAAGGCGGCGCGGCTCTGACAAGAGCCGGAATAGCCATTCCAGACCGCTCTTCTGCATCCAAGCTGGCGCACGGCGCACTTCACCAGACAGAAAATCAAATGCTGCGCCGACACCGATCAATGTCTGGGAGAGTTGATCAACATTGTCGCGCATCCAGATATCTTGCTTGGGGGAGGATATTCCCAACCAGACAATGTCGGCTCCCGAAGTCTTGATTGCGGTTAGAACTTTTGCGTTTTCGTCCGGCGTCATTGGACGAAACGGGGGGGTATGGCATCCGACGATCCGCAAACCCGGAACCGAGTTTCGATAACGCTTCGCGAGCTTTTCGGCGACCCCTTCTTTACCGCCGAGAAAGAAGTGGGTGAGCGATCCATCGCCTGAGGACCGAAGCAGATGGTCCATCAGGTCTGGCCCGCAGGTCCGCTCTAGCTGGTGGCCCCGCAGCTTTCCGAGCCAGACGATCGGCATTCCGTCAGGCAGATTGAGCGCCGCCTTCGCACCGATGTCATGCAGTGCAGGATCGTTGTGCAGGGCGACCGTGCTCGCTACGTCTCTCACGCCGATAAACCGCCCAGCGCCATCTTTGGCCCATTGGCGAACAAGGCCAGCGACCTCGGCTATCGAGGTCGCGGCGATCGGGGTTCCCATCGCGTCAAAGGTCGGGGGTCGAAAACTGGGCTCCACCACGCCACTCCACACATAGACAGTCGGGCAACTGCGGCAACAATTCTAGGTTGTATGATGTGAGTCCCGAGCGAGTTATGCAACCTGTAATTGAGCGACAGCAGACTGTGCCAAGTGGACTGCCAAAGACATTCCTCATAGGCTTCGGTCAAATCAGGGGAGACTGCTATGAACTGGGAAGACTACCTAAGCGCCAATCAGGACAGGTTTGTTGAAGAGTTGCGGGATCTTGTGCGGATCCCTTCGGTCTCGGCCAAGCCCGAGCATATGCCGGATGTCGAGGCCGCTGGTGAGTGGGTCGTTGCCCGCCTCAAGGCGGCAGGGGCCGAGAACGTCGCCATGTATCCGACCGCCGGGCATCCGGTCGTCTACGGCGACTGGCTTCATGCGGGGGCCGATAAGCCGACCGTTCTGCTCTATGGCCATTTCGACGTGCAGCCAGCCGAGCCGTTCGAGCTTTGGGAGACGCCGCCGTTCGAAGCGGCCCTGCGCAACGACCGGATTTATGGCCGAGGGGCCTCTGACGACAAAGGCGGGATGATGACGCCGATCATCGCCGCCGAGGCGCTTTTGAAAACCACCGGCAAGCTGCCGGTGAATGTCAAGTTCTTCTTTGAAGGGCAGGAAGAGATCGGCTCGCCCACCCTCGCCCCCTTCATCAGCGCCAACAGCAAGATGCTGAAGGCCGACATGATCATCTCGGCCGATGGCGGCCAATGGAGCGAGACCGAGCCCTGCCTGCTGCTGGGCCTCAAAGGGTTGGTCGGCTGCGAGGTGACGGTCACTGGCGCCAAGTCTGATCTGCATTCAGGGATGCACGGCGGCGGCGTGGCCAATGCGTTGCACGGGCTGTCGCAGATCATCGCCGAGTTGAAGGGGCGCGACGGGCGGATCAATGTGCCGGGCTTTTATGACGATGTGATCGACCTCACGATTGACGACCGCGAGGCCATCGCCCGCGCGCCCTTTGACGAGGCGGAATATATCGCCGATCTGGACGTGCCGGATGTCTTTGGTGAAGAAGGCTATACCACCCGCGAAAACCTTTGGGCGCGGCCGACGCTCGAGATCAACGGGCTTTGGGGCGGCTATCAGGGCGGCGGGATCAAGACGGTTCTGCCGCGTGAGGCCAAGGCCAAGATCACCTGCCGCCTTGTCGCCAACCAGACGCCGGACAAGATCTATGGGCTCTTGAAAGCGCATATCGAAACCCTGACACCCAAGGGCTTGCGCGTTTCGGTCGAGCGGCTGCCGGGCAATGCCGATCCGTTCCTTGTTCCCAACGGGCATAACGCCACGTCGGCGGTCAACGAGGTTCTCAAGGAAGTCTACGGGCGCGATCCCTATCTCGTTCGCACCGGCGGCTCGATCCCGGTGATGACGCTACTCCTCAAAGAGCTTGGCGTGCATGGCGCGGTCATGGCTTTCGGCCTTGAAGACGAGAACATCCACGCGCCGAACGAGTTCTATCGCCTGTCGAGCTATCGCAAGGGCCAGATCGCCTACTGCAAGCTCTTGGAGCGGCTTGGGGCCTGATTAGAGCCTATTTCGGGCGGCAAAGCGTTCGATCGTGATGCCGCCCGCGATGAGCCTTTCGCGGATCACGCGGGCCATTTTCGCCGCGCCGGGCGTATCGCCGTGCAGGCAGATCGTGTCGATCCGCGTTGGGATATGCTTGCCGCTTTCGGTGATGATCGCATCTGCGGCGAGCATCCCGAGCATCCGCTCGGCCGCCACTTCTCCATCATGGATCACCGCGCCGGGCTTGCGCCGATCAACAAGGGTTGCGTCGTCGTTATAGGCGCGGTCGGCAAAGATCTCGCCGGCCCAGTTGCAGCCCAGATCGCGCACCACGCGCTCCATTTCGGTCGCGGCAAGGACGACGATGATGATCTCGGGATCCACCCGCAGCGCCGCGCGATAGCAGGCCTCTGCCATGGCGGCATCCTCAGACGCCATATTGGCGAGCGCTCCGTGCAGCTTGAGGTGGCGCACCTCGGCCCCCACCAGCCGCGCCATCGCTTGGGCGGCGCCCAGTTGATAAGCGACGAGGTTGGCCAGTTCGTCGTGCGAAAGGTCGATCCGGCGGCGGCCGAAGCCTTGGGTATCGGCAAAGCCCGGATGCGCGCCGATACCGACGCCGCGCTCGGCAGCTATGCGCATGGTGCGGGCCATCACATCGGGATCGCCCGCATGAAACCCACAGGCGATATTGGCCGAGGTGACCACATCGAGGAGAGCGGCATCGTCGCCCATCTTCCAAGGGCCATAGCCCTCGCCCATGTCGGAATTCAGATCGACCCGTGTGACCATTTCAATAATCCTCTTCGTCTTGTCCCGAAACTACGCCGCCGATCAGCTGATACCCAAGCAAATCCGAAATCTCGCTCGGATCGCGAACCAATGGCGCGACGCGGGTTTTCGCCTCGGCTATCAGTTGCGCGGGCGTGCGGTAGAGGCGGTCGGCTTCTGCCACGCTGAGCAAAGTGAATTGCACCCGCCCGCCCAAGGGCAACTGCGCAATTCGGGGAAGATCGGCTCCGACTACTGTTCCGATGCGGGGATAGCCGCCCATTGTCTGACATTCGGAAAGAAGAACGTAGGGCACGCCATCGCCCGTCATCTGCACGTCACCGACGGCGATGAAGTCAGAGGCCAGGCCCGCCGCTTCGCCCGCCTGAAATGGCGCGCCCTCGTGCTCGAGCCTCACGCCCTGCCGGTTTGAGGCAGCGCCGCGAACAAACTCCGCCGTGAGAAAACGCGCAAGCTCGGCTTCTTCGAAAAGCCCGGTTTGCGGGCCTGGCATCATCCGCACAGGGCCACCCGAAAAGCGGGGTTCGGGAGAGATTCGAACTGGTGGTGCGGTTGGCGTGCGGTCCTGACGCAGGATCAGGCCATCGCCCGCGGCAAGGATCCGACCGATATTACCGACAAGGTGCGCCGAGCGGCTTCCCAGAACCGGCTCGGTGGCGATGCCGCCTGCCGTCGTGAGATAGCCATATACCCCCGAAAACGCCCCGCCGATCGAAAGCCTCTGCCCGGGCAAAAGGAGGTGTGTCTGGTTCCAGCCAATCTCTTTGCCGTCGATCTTGGCTCGCATCGGGGCGCCTGTGAGGGCGATCCGCATGGGCTGTGTGACGGCAAAGTCGCCCCCCATGCCCGCCATTTCGATGGCTGCGGGGAATTGCCCCAAGTTCAGGAGCGCCGCCGCTTCTGCAAGGGCTGTGCGATCGGCCGCGCCGCCCGTGGCAAGGCCCTGCGCTGTCAGGGCTGCGCGGCCCAGATCCTGGACCGTCATCTGCGGACCGGCGCGAAGGATTTGAAGAGCAGAGGTCATCGCGTTATTTCCAGCCTCGCTCCGCCCAGACCGTCGGTTCTTTCAGGAGCGAGCGCTGCGAGATCAGTCTGAGATACCGGCTCGATTCGGATCGCATCGCCAACCTCGAGGCGGAACGGGGTCGGGCTATGGGGCCAAAACGGGCGAAAGCCGGTCTGGCCGATCTGGCGCCATCCGGTCGTGCTGTCGTTGCAGAAAAGCACGAGCTGGCGGACCGCGACCACAAGTGCGCCGGCCGGAACCTTGGGTGTAAGCTGCGACAGGCGCGGCAGGTTCCAGGTGTCGGGGAGTAGGCCGATATAGGGCTGACCGGGGGCGAAACCGATGGCAAGGACGCGCAGATCAGCTTCGACAAGTTGTCGAACTGCGGCCTCTTGGGTCAAACCGGCAAGCGCGGCAGCTTCGGCGAGTTGGGGCCCTGCGTCCGCGCCGAAAGCAACGGGCAGATGCCAGCGTCGGGCTGGCGCCGGAAGTTCAGCATTAGGGCCCAATTCAGCCAAGGCCTTTTGGGCAATGGCCTCGATCCGGGAGCGCGGCGTTGCCTCCGGATCAAACCGGAGAAGCACAGAAGCCAGTGATGGGGCGACTTCCGTGATTTCGGAATGCTGTTGGCCGGCAAGGGCCGCCCGAAACCGTTGGGCCGCCGAAAGAGCCGACAGGTCGGGCTTGCGGGCAAAGCGCACGAGGACACCATCCTGCCCGAGTGGCAGGATCTCGTGAGTGGGTGTCTGTGCCTCTTGGCCGGCCATCCGTAGAAGCCTCTGTTGGTCCGCTTCGCATAGAGCGCGGGGATCGGGGTAGGGTCAACTGCGAGGAGTGCACAGCCACATCTTCCGAAGCATGAACCTGATTGCCGCAAGCGTGGGCCCTGCAATATGTCTAGGAATATGTCTATAATGTCGCCATTATGTCTGCGTTTGCTTCGCGAGGGATTGGATTTTGCCGCAACACACCACCTATCGCGACATCAAGGCCGACATCCTTCGCAAAATAACCAAGGGGGATTGGAGACCGGGCGCCTCGATCCCCAACGAGATCGAGTTGGCCGCGAGCTATGGCGTCGCCCGCGCGACAGTGAACCGGGCGATGCGGGAACTGGCGGAGGAAGGCATTATCGAGCGCAAGCGCAAGGCGGGATCGAAGGTTCGGATGTCGCCCCTGCGGCGGGCCCGGTTCGATATTCCGCTCGTGCGGCGCGAGATCGAGGATCAGGGGCAAGCCTATCGCTATGCCATGATTTCATCGGCTGTCGAAGGTGCGCCCGATTGGCTGCGGGCTCGGCTGAACCTCGATACAACGACCGAGGTATTGCACCTTGTCTGTATGCATTTCGCGGACGGAAGCCCCTATCAATACGAGGATCGCTGGATCAATCTTGCGCTCTTGCCCGAGGCGCGCGAGGCGGATTTCTCTGCGCTTGGGCCCAATGAGTGGCTTGTCGCGGCGGTACCCTTCTCGGATGCCGAGATCAGCTTTTCCGCGGCCACAGCCGATCAGGCACTTGCCAATCACCTAAGCTGTTCGCCGGGTGATCCGCTGTTTCAGCTTGAACGCTCGACATGGTGGCAGGATCGCGCGGTGACCTATGTGCGCCTCGTATATCGCCCCGGCCACCGGATGACGACGCGCTACTAGAGCCCGTCGCGCAAGCCGGCCACGGCCATGCGATAGGCTGCGGCAATCGAGGCGCGGTTGATGTGTTCGCCGCCACGCACCAGATGCCGCCCAGCAGACCAGACATCGCCGATCATCCCCGTGCCGCCGGCAAAGGCGAAGGTATCAAGCACCGTGTCGCCGCGCAGGCCGGATAGATCGGGATGGCTCATGTCAAACGCCAACAAGTCGGCCCAGTTGCCCTCGGCAATGACGCCAGCGCCGCGTCCGGCCGCTTGGGCGCCGCCTTTGGCGGAAGCCTCGAAGATACGGCGACCGGTTGATAGCTCGGGCGTTGCAAGTGCCGCGCGTGTATGATCGCGCAGGCGCTGGGTGGTATCGAGCTGGCGAATTTCTTCGGCCAACGAGATGCGGATGTTGCTGTCAGAGCCTAGCGAGATCGCGCCACTGGCATTGAGCCATCGCACGCCGTCAAATATCCCGTCGCCAAGGCTTGCTTCGGTGAGGGGGCACAGACCTGCAACCGTGCCGGTGCGGGCAAGGCTTTCTGTCTCGTGCGGCTGCATCTGGGTGCAGTGTATTAGACACCAATTAGGCCCAAGATCGATATTTCCGAGCGCCCATTCGACCGGCCGCGCGCCGCGAAAAGAAAGGACTTCGTCCACTTCGGGGATCTGTTCGGCGAGGTGCATATGCACGGGGCCGCTGCTTGCGAGGGCGGCGGTTTGAGCGAGGTGTTCAGGCGCGACCGCGCGGAGAGAATGGGGGGCCACGCCGAGGACGGTATCCGCAGGCAAGCCGCCCAGCACCGCGCGGGCGGCTTCGTGGAGGCGAGCGAACTGGTCGGGATCATTGCCGAAGCGGCGCTGGCCGGGGCCGAGGGCGCGCTTGTCACAGCCGCCGTATTGGTAGTGAACCGGAAGGAGCGTGAGGCCGATGCCGCTTTGGCTTGCAGCGGCGGCGATCCGCTCCGACATTTCGGCGATGTTGTCATAGGGCAGCCCGTCGGCCCTGTGATGCAGATAGTGAAACTCGACACTCGCGCCATAGCCGGCCTCGAGCATCTCCATCTGCACGAAGGCGGCAATGGCTTCGACCTGATCGGGGGTGATCTGGTCGAGGAAGCGGTACATGAGCGTGCGCCATGTCCAGAAGCTATCGGAGGCATTCTGGCCGCGCCGTTCGGAGAGGCCCGCCATCGCCCGCTGGAAGGCGTGGGAATGGGAATTGGCGGGTGCGGGAACAAGGCAATCGACTGTCTGGCCCTGTGCCGGGTGATCAGGGACGACCGAAGCGATGCGTCCGTCCGGCCCGATTTCGATGGCCACATCCGTGGCCCAACCATGTGCCAAAAGAGCTTGCCGTGCCCAGAGTTTCGTCATCCCAGCCCACCTTGACAGATATTATGTATGGACATAATACAGTATTGTTCACGCCAAACAAGAGGCGACTCCCGTGCTGCTGACCAATGCCACTCTTGCAACCCTGATCGGGCCGGAACGCTATGGCCTCATCGAGAATGGGGCCGTTGCGGTTGAGGGCGAGCGGATCGTCTGGGTTGGAAAGGCTGATGAGATCCCGGCGGAATACCGGGCGCAAGAGGCCCGCAATCTTGAGGGGCGTCTCGTCACGCCCGCCTTGATCGACTGCCACACCCACATCGTCTTTGGCGGCCACCGCGCCCGCGAGTTCGAGATGCGGCTCGAGGGCGCGAGCTATGAGGCCATCGCCCGCGCCGGTGGCGGGATCGTCTCGACCGTGACGTCGACTCGTGCAGCGGATGAAAAGTCGCTTCTGACCGATGCGCTCAAGCGGGCGGACGCCCTGATCGCCGAAGGCGCGACGACCATTGAGGTTAAATCCGGCTATGGCCTTGATCAAGAGACAGAGCTGCGGATGCTGCGCGTTGCCCGCGCCATCGGGCGCAAGCGGAAGGTGCGGATCAAGACGACCTTTCTCGGCGCCCATGCCATCCCCGCCGAATACGCGGGCCGCGCGGATACCTATATCGACGAGGTTGTGATCCCGACGATGCACGCAGCCAACGCCGAGGGCCTTGTCGATGCGGTCGACGGGTTTTGCGAGGGAATCGCCTTTTCGCCCGATCAGATCGCTCGGGTGTTTGACGCCGCCAAGGCGATGGGCCTGCCGGTCAAGCTCCATGCCGAACAGTTGTCGTGGCTCGGTGGCACGGCGCTAGCTGCCCGAAATGGGGCGCTGTCGGCGGACCATGTGGAATACGCCACCGCGGATGACGCCAAGGCGATGGCTGCGGCAGGCACTGTCGCAGTCCTCCTCCCCGGCGCGTTCTATACGCTCCGCGAAACCCGGATGCCGCCCGTCGCGGCCTTCCGCGAGGCGGGCGTGCCGATGGCGCTGGCGACCGACTGCAACCCCGGCTCTTCGCCCGTCACCTCGCTTCTTCTGACCATGAACATGGGCTGCACCCTCTTTCGCCTGACGCCCGAAGAGGCACTGCGCGGGGTGACGGTGAACGCCGCCCGCGCCCTTGGCCTCGACGATTGCGGCGTGATCGCCCCCGGCAAACGCGCCGACCTTGCGATCTGGGAGGTGGCCGACCCGTCCGAGCTTTCCTACCGCATCGGGTTCAACCCGATCCACGCCCGTATCTTTGGAGGCACCGAATGACCATCACTCTCAATCCTGGCGCGGCGACGCTCGATCTTCTGGAAAAGATCTGGCGCAGCGGCGCGGCTGTGCGGCTTGACGCCTCGGCCCGCCCCGGCATCGAGGCGGCTGCAGCGCTGGTTCGGTCGGCGGCGGAGGGGAATGCGGCGGTCTATGGGGTCAATACCGGCTTCGGCAAGCTTGCCAGCGTCAAGATCGCGGCGAAGGATACGGCGACGCTCCAGCGCAACCTGATCCTCTCGCATTGCTGCGGCGTGGGCAAACCGCTCGATCAGGCGACCACGCGACTGATGATGGCTTTGAAGCTTCTCAGCCTTGGGCGTGGCGCCTCGGGTGTCGCTTGGGAGACGGTTGCGCTCATTGAGGGGATGCTCGCGAAAGGCGTGACGCCAGTGATCCCCGATCAGGGCTCTGTTGGCGCCTCGGGCGATCTTGCCCCGCTCGCGCATATGGCGGCGACGATGTTGGGCGAGGGCGAGGCTGTGTTTGAAAGCGTCACCATGCCGTCTGCCGATGCCCTGAAGAAGGCGAGCCTCGCGCCGATCACCCTCGGCCCGAAAGAAGGCCTCGCGCTGATCAACGGCACGCAATTCTCAACCGCCTGCGCTTTGGTCGGGCTCTTCAACGCCTGGACGAACGCCCGCGCCTGCATCGTCACAGCCGCGCTTTCAACCGACGCGATCATGGGTTCGACCGCGCCCTTGGTGGATGCCATCCACACCCTGCGCGGCCATCGCGGCCAGATCGAGGTTGCCCGCGCGCAGACGGCGCTGATGGACGGCTCCGAAATCCGAGAAAGCCACCGCGAGGGCGATACTCGCGTGCAAGATCCCTATTGCATCCGCTGCCAGCCACAGGTTTCCGGCGCGGCAATCGACCTTCTGCGCTTTGCGGGCCAAACGCTCGAGATCGAGGCCAACGCGGTGACAGACAATCCGCTGGTTCTGGTCGACGAAGGCCTGATCGTCTCGGGTGGCAATTTCCACGCCGAGCCGGTGGCCTTTGCCGCCGACCAGATCGCCCTTGCCGTGGCCGAGATCGGCGCCATCGCCCAGCGCCGGATCGCGCTCATGGTCGATCCGACCTTGTCGTTCGATCTGCCCCCGTTTCTCACCCCCGATCCGGGCCTGAATTCCGGTCTGATGATCGCCGAGGTCACGACCGCCGCGCTGATGAGCGAGAACAAGCATCTGGCGCACGCCTGCTCGATCGATTCGACGCCCACCTCGGCCAATCAGGAAGACCACGTCAGCATGGCCGCCCATGCCGCCCGCCGGCTCGAGCGGATGAATGCCAATCTCAATGTGATCCTCGGGGTCGAGGCCATGTGCGCCGCGCAAGGCGTCGAATTCCGCGCCCCGCTCAAGACGAGCCCGACACTTCAGACCGCGATGGCGCATATCCGCGCCGCAGTGCCGACGGTGAAGGAAGACCGCTTCCTCGCGCCGGATATCGCGGCATCGGCCGAACTCATCGCCAGCGGCGCATTGGTCGAAGGGCTGGCCCTGCCGGAGCTTGGCGCATGACACCGGTCGAGGTGATCCACGGCGATGGCCCGATCGTTCTCGGGATGCCGCATACCGGGACATGGCTGCCCGAGGATATCCGCGCACGGCTCAATGCCCGTGGGCAGGAGCTTTCCGACACGGATTGGCACATAGACAGGCTCTACAAAGGGCTTTTGCCGGGTGTGACCATCGTTCGAGCCACCTTCCATCGCTATGTGATCGACGCAAACCGCTCACCCGCAGACGAGAGCCTCTATCCCGGCCAGAACACCACCGGCCTTGTGCCGACCACCGATTTCGATGGCGCGCCGATCTGGAAAACAGAGCCTAACAAGGCCGAGATTGCCGAACGGCTCGCTGCATACCATCGGCCCTATCATGCTGCCTTGTCCGTCGAGTTGGAGCGTGTCCGCGCCAAGCATGGCGTGGCGATCCTCTACGATTGCCACTCGATCCGCTCGCACATCCCGTTTCTCTTCGAAGGCACCCTGCCCGATTTCAATATCGGCACGGCGGGCGGGACGACCTGTGATCCCCGCATTGAAGCGGCGACCCATCGGATCTGTCGGGCGTCAGGTCGCACGGCCGTTCTGAACGGCCGCTTCAAGGGCGGCTGGACCACACGCCACTATGGCCGCCCGCAAGAGGGCATCCACGCGATCCAGATGGAGCTTGCGCAATCGACGCATCTGTCGAGCGAAGCCGCCCCCTATGCCTACGATCCCGCCCGCGCCGATGCGCTGCGGCCGATCCTCTCCGACATCCTTCACTCCCTGGCCGATCTGGCCCCCGACCTCAGAGGCTGACATGACCAATCCCCGCCACAACACCCGCGATATTTTTCCGCCCACCGGAACCGAGATCACCGCGAAATCCTGGCTGACCGAGGCCGCAATGCGGATGCTGATGAACAACCTGCATCCCGACGTGGCCGAGAACCCGCACGAGCTGGTCGTCTATGGTGGCATCGGTCGGGCGGCGCGGACATGGGCGGATTTCGACAAGATCGTCGAGGCGCTGAAGGGCCTTGAGGCCGACGAGACCCTGCTAGTGCAGTCAGGCAAGCCCGTCTCGGTGATCCGCACTTTCCCCGATGCCCCGCGCGTCCTTATCGCCAACTCCAACCTCGTGCCGCATTGGGCAACTTGGGAGCATTTCAACGAGCTCGATAAAAAGGGCCTGATGATGTACGGCCAGATGACCGCCGGCTCGTGGATCTATATCGGCACCCAAGGCATCGTTCAGGGCACCTACGAGACATTTGCCGAGGCTGGGCGCCAGCACTATGGCGGCGACCTCAAGGGTAAATGGATCCTGACCGGCGGACTTGGTGGCATGGGCGGCGCCCAGCCCTTGGCGGCCGTCATGGCCGGGGCCTGCTGTCTTGCCGTCGAATGCGACGAGACCCGCGCCGATTTCCGCATCCGCACCCGCTATTGCGATGCCAAGGCCCATACGCTCGACGAGGCGCTCGCGCTCATTGACCAGTGGACCAAGGTGGGAGAGGCGAAGTCGGTCGCGTTGATTGGAAACGCCGCTGACGTGTTCCCCGAGATCCTCGCCCGCGCCAAAGCGGGCGGGATGACCCCCGATATCGTCACCGACCAGACCTCGGCTCACGATCCGGTGCATGGCTATCTGCCGCAGCGATGGACCGTGGCCGAATGGCGGGCGAAGCAGGAAAGCGATCCCAAGGCGGTTGAAAAAGCCGCCCGCGCGTCGATGAAGGTGCAGGTCGCGGCGATGGTTGCCTTTCACGAGATGGGCGTGCCGACCGTCGATTACGGCAACAACATCCGCCAGATGGCGCTGGAAGAGGGGCTTGAAAACGCCTTCGCCTTCCCCGGCTTCGTTCCGGCCTATATCCGCCCCCTCTTCTGCAAGGGCATCGGGCCGTTCCGTTGGTGCGCGCTGTCGGGCGACCCCGAGGATATCGCCAAGACCGACGCAGCGATGAAGAAGCTATTCCCCGAGAATACCCACCTGCACCGCTGGCTCGACATGGCGGCCGACCGCATCGCATTCCAGGGCCTTCCGGCGCGGATCTGCTGGATCGGCCTTGGTGACCGCCACCGCGCGGGCCTGATGTTCAACGAGATGGTGGCCTCGGGCGAACTGAAGGCGCCGATCGTCATTGGGCGCGATCACCTCGATAGCGGCTCGGTCGCCTCGCCAAACCGCGAGACTGAATCGATGCGCGATGGCTCGGATGCCGTCTCAGATTGGCCGCTTCTCAATGCCATGACCAATGTCGCCTCGGGCGCGACATGGGTTTCGCTGCACCATGGTGGCGGCGTTGGCATGGGTTTTTCCCAGCACGCGGGCGTCGTGATCGTGGCAGACGGCACCCCGGATGCCGCCCGCCGTCTCGAGCGCGTCTTGTGGAACGATCCGGCCTCGGGCGTCATGCGCCACGCGGACGCAGGCTATGACATCGCCATCGACTGCGCGCGCGAACATGGGCTGAAACTGCCGGGCATCCTTGGCTAGGCCGTCAGCCAACCTTGCTTGCATCAAGCGCCAAGGCGAGCGCCTCGATGGCTTCGTCCATCGGGGTGTGATGGTTGCCGATAAAGAGGCCGTTGTCGTGGATGTGATCGGCGTTCTTGAGAGGGCCACTGATTTTGTGGTCCATCAGAGACATGACCTCGTTGCGGGCGAAGTTTCCTGCGACGATCGGGCGGCATTCGAAGCCTGCCTCGGTCAACCTCCGAACGAGGCGCGGCCGTTTCATCGATGATCCGGGGCGAATAACCAGCGAAAAACCGAACCAGCTGCTTTCGCCGACCTCGCGCTGCAAAAGGATGTCGGGGTGATCGCCGAGCACCTGAGTCAACCGCGCGGCGTTGGCGCGGCGACCCTCTATTAGGGCCGGCAACTTCTGCAATTGTTCGCGTCCGATTGCACCCGAAAGCTCAAGCGGCCGAAGGTTGTAGCCCGGAAGGACAAAGCGGAAGGATTCCTCGAACGGATCGTCACCCTTCGTTCCGACCAACCGGTTGTTCTTGGGAAGATCACGGGTCCAGCCGTGGGCGCGCAAGGCAAGGAGGATGTGACAAAGCTCCTCATCGTCGGTGACGACGACACCGCCTTCCATCGTCGAGATGTGGTGAGAGAAGAAACAGGAAAACGAGCCCATGACGCCGAAGGTTCCGGCCTGTCGGCCCGCATATCTGGCGCCCATCGCTTCGCAATTGTCTTCGAGAAGCCGGATGTCGCGCCCGGCGGTCAGGCGGGCGATGCGCTCAAACTCATTTGGGTTGCCGAGAAGATTCACCGCCATGATCGCGCGGGTCTGATCATCGATCGCCGCCTCGAGGGCGGCAAGATCATAGTTCAGGGTTTCCAGGTCGATGTCGACGAACTTGAGCCGATAGCCGTATTGCGACAACGGGTAGTAGGTGGTCGGCCAACTGACGGCAGGGACAATCACCTCGTCGCCGCGCGACAGGCGCAAGGCGGGGTTTTGGGTAAAAGTCAGCGCGGCCGCCATGAGGAGATTGGCCGACGAGCCCGAGTTGACCATCACCGCGAAGCGCGATCCAAATTGCTCGGCGAAGGCTGCCTCGAAGGCCGCCACCTCGGGGCCCATCGTATAGCGTCCGCCAGCCATGACCCGGCGCATCGCCCGTTCTTCGGCCTCGTCCCATGTCGTTGTGGCGAGGGGAAAGCGAAAGCTCATGCGGCAACCTCGGTCAGATAGTAGCGGGCGGTGCGTTCCAGTCCGTCGCGAAGGCTCACCTGAGCGTTCCAGCCAAAGGCGCGGAGGCGGGAAATGTCGGCCAATTTGCGCGCCATTCCCACGGGGCGATCCAGATCGAAGCGAAGTTCGCCTTGCCAACCCAGTGCTTCACCAACGGCGCGGTAATAGTCGGCAACATTGAGATCATGCCCAACGCCAACATTCATCAGATCAGGAGCCTCCTCGATCCGCGACGCAGCTGTCAGGATCGCCGAGGCCATATCGCCGGCATACATGAATTCCCGGCGGGCGGTTCCATCGCCCCAGACCTCGATCTGTGATGCGCCAGCGTTCTTCGCGCGGTGAATCTTGTCAAAAATCGCGGCTATGAGATGGGATCTCTCTGCGTGAAAGTGATCGTGCCGACCATAAAGATTACAGGGGATCAGCGTCTTGTAGTGGCGTGACGGATCGGCTGCCGAGATATAGCTGCACAGCTTGAGTACGGCCATCTTGGCCAGTGCATAGCCTTCGTTCGTCTGCTCCGGCGGGCCTGTCAGGATCGCATCCTCCCGAAGTGGGTTGGGCGCTGTGGGCGGATAGATGCAGGTCGAGCCAAGGTTGATCAGGCGCCGCACGCCGGCGTTGTATGCCCCCATCACGACATTGCGGCCCATCATCAAGTTGTCGTCAAGAAAGGCCAAAGGCGCTGCGATATTGGCCTGTATTCCGCCAACCCGACCAGCAGCGTGCACGACAAGATCGGGGCCCACCGCGGCCAAGCGCGCCGCTACGGCAACCGGATCGCGAAGGTCGAGCTCTGCAGAGGTTGGGGCGATGATCTCATAGACGCTGGCATCGGGATGTTCGCGCAGGTTGCGCCCGACAAGCCCGGTGCCGCCGGTCAGGAAGAGAACCGGCCTACCCATAGCAGGGAATAGAAACTGGGTGCCCGTGCGAGGTCAGCAGATGATCCCGCTGCGCGGCGCGAAGATCCTCGGCCATCATTTCGGCGCAGAGCTCTTGTGCCGTGATCGTCGGCTCCCAGCCAAGCCGAATGCGAGCGCGAGAAGGGTCGCCCAAAAGCGTATCGACCTCCGTGGGCCGGTAGTAGCGGGGATCGACCCGCAGTATCGTATCTCCCACCTTTACGGCAGGCGCACGGTTTCCGGTCTTGGCCCGTATGATCGCCGTTTCCGCCGGGCCGCTGCCATTGAAGGCAAGCTTCAGCCCAAGCTCGGCCGCCGCCCAGATGATGAACTGGCGAACCGAATGCTGTTGGCCTGTCGCGATGACGAAATCCTCGGGCTTTTCCTGCTGAAGCATGAGCCACTGCATCTGCACATAGTCTTTGGCGTGCCCCCAATCCCGCTTGGCATCTAGGTTGCCAAGATAGAGGCAGGTCTCGAGCCCCATCGCAATATTGGCAAGACCGCGGGTGATTTTACGGGTGACGAAGGTCTCGCCGCGGCGTGGGCTCTCGTGATTGAAGAGGATGCCGTTGCAGGCATAAAAGCCATAGGCCTCGCGGTAATTCACTGTCATCCAATAGGCATAGAGCTTGGCCGCGGCATAGGGTGAACGCGGGTAGAAGGGCGTTGTCTCGCGCTGGGGCGTTTCCTGAACCAGGCCGTAAAGCTCGGAAGTAGAGGCCTGATAGAAGCGGCAGCTACGCTCCATTCCAAGAATGCGGATCGCCTCGAGAAGGCGCAGCGGGCCCAGCGCATCGACATCGGCGGTATATTCGGGGGATTCAAAGCTCACGGCGACATGGCTCTGCGCGGCCAGATTATAGATTTCGTGCGGGCGGACTTCCTGAATGATGCGGATCAGGTTGGTCGCATCGGACAGATCCCCATAGTGCAGGCGCAGTCGGGCGTTTGAATGGTGCTGATCTTCGAAGATGTGGTCGATGCGTTGCGTATTGAACGATGAGGCGCGGCGCTTGATGCCGTGCACCTCATAGCCCTTCTCCAGAAGAAGCTCTGCCAGATAAGAGCCGTCTTGCCCGGTAATGCCTGTGATAAGTGCGCGCTTTGCCATGTTGATCCAATCCCGAGGCGGCGTTGGCCGATAGGGTGAATCAACGGTTAAATGGTAAAGGAGGGATTAACCCCGACTAGTTGACCAGATCGCGCGGGCGTTTTCCGGCGAAAAAGGCATCAAGATTGTCGAGCGCACGATAACCCATCGCATCGCGGGTCTTGCGGGTGGCCGAGCCGATGTGCGGCAGCATCATGATCCGCTCTTCGCCCGCCAGTGCCGGATTGCCCCCCGGTTCGACCGCAAAGCAATCGAGGCCCGCCGCCGCGATATGGCCCGACTGGATCGCCGCCAGAAGTGCCGCTTCGTCGATCAGGCCGCCGCGGGCGGTATTCACGATCACCGCCTCTTTGGGCAAAAGCGCTAGGCGACGTGTGTCCATCAGGTTGCGGGTCTGGGGCGTGATCGGGCAATGCAGCGACAGGAAATCGACCTGGCCCAGCATATCGTCAAGATCGGCGTGATAGCTCGCGCCTTTCGCCTGATCGGCCGAAAGCTCAGCGCGGTTGTGGTAATGGATTTCCATGCCAAAGCAGCGGGCCTTTTCCGCCATCGAGCGGCCAACGCGGCCCATGCCGACGATGCCAAGCCGCGCGCCGCTGACCTGTTTGCCGACCATGAAGGCGGGCGACCAGCTGTCCCAAGCGCCCGAGCGCACGATCCGGTCGCCTTCGACAGCGCGGCGGGCGGCGCCCAGCATCAGGAGCATGGCGATTTCGGCCGTCGCGTCGGAAAGGACATCGGGCGTGTTGGTCACGTCGATCCCGCGCGCACGCAGGGCGGGCAGATCGCAGTGATCGACACCGACGCTGTGGTTGGCGACGATTTTCAGGCGCGGATCAAGGGCGGCGGCGACCTCGGCGGTGAAGCGTTCCGAATGGCAGGGGATCATCGCGTCGACCTGAGCGCTCATCTCGATGATCCGCGCGGCAGAGGCCGGCTCGTCGAGCGGCTCTTCGATCACGTCATAGCTCGCGCGGGCACGTTCAAGAGTGGCCGCCGAAAGGCGACGCGGGATCCAGACCTTCGGGCGCGACATCGCTAGTCTTTCTTGGTCCAGGCCGAAGACAGCATATCATAGCCAGCGAGTGCAATCGTGAAGGCGATGACCAGAATGAGATCAAGGCTCGGCACGAAGATCGCGAGGATCAGCAGAAAGCCCGCAAAGACTGCGAAGGCGGCGAGTGACATCAGCTTGTCCATTGGACGCTCCAGTTATTGAGATTGTTCATCGATCCAGTTCCACAGCCAGCGGGCAGAGCGCAGGAGCCGCCCGTCATAGCCGCGAGGGCCGACAAGCTGGATCCCCATGGGCATCCCGCCATGAGAGGTGAGAACCGGAATAGTGACCGCCGGGGCGCCCATCATGGTCCAGAGGCCGTTGAAGATGGCGCTGCCGGTGGTGGTCAGGTCTTTGGGGGCAGGGCCGGGCGCGGCGGGGGTGAGGATCACATCGGCATGGCCGAAGATCTCCTTGAGGCCGGCGTAATAGACCTCGGGCCAATCGAGCGCGGCGAGATAGTCTTTCGCCAGCGTGGCCGATCCTTCCTGCATCGCCGCCTGCATCTCGGGCGAGAGCTTGTCGGCGCCGGCGCGGGCGTAGGTATAGTAGTTGCGGGCCATTTCGGCGAAGTTGATCCGCTGGCGCAGTTCGGCCGCGTGCTCGAAATGCTTGGGCAACGGGACTTCGAAGCACTGGCTTTCGCCCAGCGCCTCGGCCAGTTCGGCGAAGGCCTCTTTCATCTCGGGATCGGCATCGTCCCAACCCGGCGGTTTCACAAGGGCGAAGACAGGCTTGACCGGCGCTTCTTCGGAGGCGGCCTTGAGAAGCTGCGGATGTGGCGCGGGGCTGGTTGCCGGATCGGCGGGATGATCCCCGAAGAGAACCTCGGCGATCAGCGCGGCATCAAGCGGGCCACGGCCAAAGACGCCGACGGTATCGAGCGTCTGGGATTGTTTGAGGATACCGCTGCGCGGGATGGCGCCGAAGGTTGGCTTGAAGCCGGTCACACCACAGAAGGATGCGGGGCGGATCACCGAGCCGCCGGTCTGGGTGCCAACGGCGAGCGGAACCATGCCAGAGGCCACAGCCGCCGCAGAGCCGGAGGACGAGCCGCCGGGCGTATGATCGACGTTGTTCGGGTTCTTGGTCTTGGGAGGGTGGATATAGGCAAGCTCGGTCGTGACCGTCTTGCCCATGATGATCGCGCCAGCCGCCTTGAGCCGCGCCACGACGAAGGCATCCTCAGCAGGAATGCGCCCGCTGTCGATGGCCGTTCCGTTCTCGGTCGGCATCTTGGCGGTGTCGATGATGTCCTTGATGCCGACCGGAAGCCCATGCAACGGGCCAAGCGGGCGGCCTGTTGCACGATAGCGGTCGGCCATCTCGGCCTGTTTCATCACATGATCGGGGTCCAGGTGGGCCCAGGCCCCGATCTGAGGTTCGAGGGCCTGGATCCTGTCGAGACAGGCCTTCGCCAGGTCGACCGCCTTGAGGGCGCCGCTTGCAAGCCTGTCCCGAAGCTCGACCGAAGAGAGGCCGAGCAAATCCACTGAGCCCTTAGCCGCCATAGAACAGATCCGGCAGGTAGAAGACGATATCCGGGAAGATATACATCAACGCCATGGCGATAAAGACGCAGGCCAGGAAGGGCATGACGCCAGAGAAGATCTGGGTCAGCTTCACCTCGGGCGGAGCGATCCCCTTGAGGTAGTAGGCCGACATCGCCATTGGTGGCGTCAGGAACGAGGTCTGCAGGTTCAGCGCCACGAGGATGCCAAAGAACAGCGGATCGATCCCGAAGTGCGGCAGAAGCGGCAGGAAGATCGGCACGAAGATAATGATGATCTCCGACCATTCGAGCGGCCAGCCAAGCAGGAAGATGATCAGCTGAGCCAGCAGCAGGAACATCAGCGGCGACATATCGAGGCCGGTCACGAACTCGGAAATGATCTTTTCGCCACCGAGGTAGGAGAAGACCGACGAGAAGGTGTAGGAGCCGACGAAGAGCCAGCAGACCATCGCCGTGGTGCGGACGGTCAGATAAACGCTCTCGCGCATCCGCTGCCATGTCATCGCGCGATAGGCAAAGGCCAGAACGATACCGCCCAGCGCACCGATCGAGGCCGCCTCGGACGGGGTGGCAAGGCCGAAGAGGATCGAGCCGAGGACCGAGAGGATCAGGAAGGCCAGCGGGAAGAACGACGTCATGATCATGACGAAGAGCTTGAGGAACGGCACATCCGGCACTTCCTCTTTCGTCGGGCGCGGGGCGACCGAGGGCTGGAGGATCGAACGGCCAACCACATAGACGAGGTAGAGGCCGACGAGGGTAAAGCCCGGCAGAAGCGCCCCGGCATAGAGGCGCACGATCGAGACGTTCGACGCCGCGGCATAGACGATCAGCATGATCGACGGCGGGATCAGGATGCCAAGCGTGCCGCCCGCGCAGATGATGCCCGAGGCAAACGAGGTGTCGTAGCGGGCCTTGAGCATTGCCGGCAGAGCCAGCAGGCCCATCAGCGTCACCACGGCGCCGACGATGCCGGTCGCGGTTGCGAAAAGTGCGCAGGTGATCAGCGCGGCAACGCCCATCGAGCCGGGGATCCGCTTGGAAGCGATGTTCAGGGTGCTGAACAGGCGGTCGACGATGTTGGCGCGTTCGACGATATAGCCCATGAAAAGGAAGAGCGGCACCGCCGTCAGAACTTCGTTAGACATCACCGTATAGGTCTGGTTGATGAAGAGATCGAATATTCGGTTGTTATAGAACCCTTCAATCCAGAGGCGGGAGCTGTCCCACCAGCTTGCGGCTTCATCGAGCCGGTTGAAGGCCCGCCACATCCGGCCTGCGTCGAAATAAGCGTAGTAGCCGAAGCCGATGCCCATCGCCATCAGGGTAAAGGCGATCGGGAACCCGAGGAACACGATCAGGATGAACAGGCCCAACATCATGAGGGCCACTTGGGGGTCGGTCATACGTGGCCTCCGGTTTCGGCTTCGTGGGCTTTCTGGATCAGGATGTCTTCGGTTTCCATGACGTCCTCATCCGCCTTGATCCACTCATTGGTGCGGATCGCGTGGATGCAGCGCATGATTTGCGCTATGCCCTGAATGAAGAGGAGAAGGCCCGCGGCGACCATCACGGTTTTGAACTGGAAAATCGGGATGCCGGCGGGGCTGTTGATCGAGACTTCCGAATAACCCCAGCTGCGCGAGGCATATTTCCAGCCCGACAAGACCAACGCGATCACGCCGGGGAAGAAGAAGAAGATATAGAGGACCAGATCGACCTTGGCCTGCGTCTTGGGCTGCCAAAGGCGATAAAGGAAGTCGCCGCGAACGTGGCCGCCACGCGAAAGCGTATAGGCGCCGCCCATCATGAAGAGCGTGCCATACATGATGAACGAGACATCCAGCGCCCATGCCGTGGGATTGTTAAGAACATAACGGACAAAGACTTCATAGCCTGTGCCGACCGCCATCAGGACGATCAGCCATGCGAAGGCCTTTCCGAACCAAGCCGACAGATTGTCGGCGAACCGGATGTAACCAATCATGTGTCAGATTTCCGAGGTTAGTTTGCGAGAAGGCCCCGGCAAGTTTCCTTGCCGGGACCCGTAACTGCCGTCCGTGAGTGCTTAGAGCGCCAGTTTGCCGGGGAAGAAGTGATCGTAGGCCAGACCGTAGTCGGGCGCGTTCATCAGTTCGTAGTAGGCAACCTGCTCGGCCCAGGCCTTCTGGCTTTCGACGATACGCGCGAACATCGGGTCGGTGAGGAGATCCGGAAGGATCGCCGACCAGGCGTTGAGCTGTGCATCGAGGATGTCCTTCGAGGTCCGGCGAACGGTGACGCCGGCTTCTTCCTGGAGCCACTTGAGGTCGGCCGAGTAACGGCGCATGGCCTTGTTCGAGTTGGCCGTCGCAGACGCTTCGACCGAGTATTTCAGGATGGCCTGAAGATCGGGGTCCATGTCTTCGTAGGTGTCCTTGTTGAAGAGGAACTCGAACTGTTCAGAGGCCTGGTGATAGGACGAGAGGTAGTAGTTCTTCGCCACGTCCTGAGCACCGAAGTCCTTGTCCGACGACGGGTTGTTGAACTCGAAGGCGTCGATCACGCCGCGCTCCATGGCGGGGACGATTTCGCCGCCGGCGAGCTGAGCCACCGACATGCCCATCGACTGCAGAAGGTCAGCAGCCAGACCAACGGTGCGGTACTTGAAGCCGTTGAGTTCAGCAGCGGTGTTCACTTCGCCCTTGAACCAGCCAAAGGGCTGAGCGGGCATCGGGAAACCGAGCATACCGACCACGTTGAGACCAAGCTGGTCCTGGGTCAGTTCACGATAAAGCTCGGCACCGCCACCTTCGTAGAACCAGCCAAGCATGGCGGGCGAAGAGGCGCCGAATACAGGGCCCGTGCCGAAGAGCGAGGCCGCCTTCGACTTGCCATACCAATAGGCGCAAACCGTGTGCGCCGCGTCGAGAACACCATCATGCACAGCGTCCATCACCTGGAACGCGGCGACGACAGCACCGGCGGGCAGAAGGTCGATTTTGAGACGGCCACCCGACATCTGCTCGACGCGATCGGCGTAGTCCTGAGCGAATTCCTGCCAGATGTTCGAGGCGCCTCAGGACGTCTGCATCTTCAGGACAAGCGGAGCCTGGGCGAGAACGGCGGGTGCTGCGAGAGCACCAGCGGTCGCACCGCCAGCGAGTGCCGACTTCTTAAGGAAAGAGCGGCGATTAAGTTTCTGTTCAGTCATGTATTTCCTCCCATGAGATGGCCGAGGGACTCGGCTGAGAACCGCCTGGTCAGACAAGTTTGCTGACCACTTCCCTGCGGCTCACATTCGGCACGATATGTTGCGGGGCGGAGAAATCAAATGAAAATCAAGGCGTTGGTTCCGTTTAAGAATGTCCGGCGCATCTAATTGCTTAAAAACAATCGCAAAAATTGGTCAATAAACCTATCCACATGGGCCGAAATGTCGCGGATGCTGACCCTTTCCGGGGCTTCGCAGGGGGCTAAGGGCAGCTAAGCGGCCTCTAGGCCCGGTCACTCTGGCCACGGTGATTCGAAAAGATTAACGGTCTGACGAAATTTTCTTACGCTTCGCGACACAGTGTTGTTGGCAGGCAGCCGTCCCACTTCCATACCCAGACGAGCAACAATCGTCACATTCTACGAAAATTGGACATATTTTAGACTTGTTCAATGTCAGAAACCGACAAGTTGCTGCCCTGATATATCCACATTCGCTTGCAAATAATTAATGAAACACGACTCGCGCATGGGTCTGTTCGCTAAATGTATCCGAGCGCTCTGCCGTCGATGACACAGATCCGCCCGCCAATGACAGGACGTACCGATGAAGATACTTGCGGTAGACGACGACTGGATGATCCTCGAGCTGCTTGAGCAGGCGATGTCGGTCTCGGGCCAGCACGAGCTCACAACGGTCACATCCGGCGAAAAGGCGATCGAATTGCTCGAGCGGGGGGAACAGAGGTTCGACTGCTTCCTTCTGGACATCCAGATGCCGAATATTGACGGGGTCGAGCTTTGCCGGGTCATCCGCGAGATGCCCATGTACAAGCGTGCGCCGATCCTGATGGCAACCGCCATGTCGCAGAAAGCCTATATCGACCGTGCCTTCGCCGCCGGCGCTTCGGACTATGTAACCAAGCCTTTCGATTTTGAAGAGCTCGAGACCAGGCTGACGACAGCTGCCCGCATGGAGCGCCACCGCGCACGCGGTACGACCAACAACAGCACGGTGGTTGCCTTCAAGGAAATCCTCAACCGCGCGCTTCGCCATAGCCTGAGCGAGCCTTTTGAGATCCAGGGCGTTAAACGCGCGGTCGGCTTTATGTCGTTCGAAAACTACGTTCTCACTCTGCCGATTGCTAACCTGTTCACCGCCTCGGTTTTCGCTGTCAAGATTTCGAAGATCAAAGAGGTCTATAAGGAACTCAAGCCGATCGAGTTTCACGAGCTGATTACTGATGTCGCCAAGGCGATCTCGACCGCAACGGAAGAAGCAGGGAGCATCTTCAGCTATCGCGGCAACGGAATGTTCATGTGTTTCGTCACTTCGAGCAGAGGGGTCGAATTCGAGAAGATCGAAGCGGCAGTTCAGCGCGAGATCGCATCGCTGCGGCTTGCTCGCTCGGTCTCGTCGGGTGCTACGAAGGTACTGAACGTTGTGGTCGGCGAACCGGCCACCATGCGGATCTTTAACCGAGCTACGCCGCTGAAGAAGGCAACCAGCTACGTTGAGAAGCGCAGCAAGGAACTAGAAGACTTTGGTATCGCGATTGCCAAAGCGTCTGAGCCTTTGGAAAATATGGATGAGGATTTGTCGGCGCGCCGTCAGTCCTACGAAACGATTCTGCAGGATTTCCTTGGCGAAGGCTCGGCCGACCTGAGATCACGCGTCGCCCACTAAGGGTTTCGGTCGCCTCCGTCAGGAGGCGAACCGGACCTCCTGTTCGCGCGGCTTTACGGACTCGAGCCTATGCGAAGCAGAGGGCCTATCAATCTCGGGCCGCTTCTCTTCTGTTCCATCGACAATCTTGGACTTGGCTTTGTCCTTGATCGTCTCTGTCTTTCGATAAGAATCTAGGTGCATCAAGGCAGCCTGGGTTTTCCATCCATCCAAATCCATGACCGGTCCGGCAGGCTCGGCCTTGAGGCCAAGGCGGCCAATCCAGCGCGACCAGACCGCAGGAACGAGCCCGATTACACGCTTGGCGCCAAGCTCGATCGCCGCATCGATCATACCTTGCATCATCAAGGCTTGAACGCGCGTCCGATCCTTTGCCTGCACGGCGTTGGTCACAAAGACCCGGGACGATTCCCAGACATCGGGATCGACCGGCGCTTCAAAGTTCAGAAGATTGGATGGAATCGTATCGAGAAGGCCCTTTTGAGCATCCCGGATCATGTAGGAATACATTCCACATTTGGCGGTTGTGGCCGTCAGACGAATCCCGGCCAAGACCTCGTCGCCATCGTGCACGGCAATCCACCGGCTCGCGGGCGTATCATATTGATCGTACTCCAAGCCTTCGGCCTGCGGCAGATCCCAGCTGTTCTTAACAATGAACGAATCGCGACGCGCACGGAGCAGATTGACCAGAAGCTGGCCATGCTCGTGCATATTGAAGAACGAGAGTGTCGTCGTTTGCATATGTCCTCCGACGGGCTCGATTTCCTTTGCAACCATACCTGCGTACCCACATTCGTTTGCGGCCACCGACAAGGTTGGCCATCCAAGAACAGAAGAGGCAGACTCGCACTAAACCGGCCGCTGATACGTCCCGCCTTGAGCACAAACGCCATCGCGTTTGTCCCAGGCCCGGATTCGCATCTACCGCCGCGCAGCAATTCGGGATCGTGAGCGTGCTTGCCTCAATATTCTTATTGAGATCACACTGCCTTAGTTTCGCCGCATTTTCTACAATTTTATCCACATTTTCCGGCTGTTAGGACATTTTGTAGCGCCCAGAAAACGAAGCATCTTTCGGCTGAACCGCTCTGTATTGGCCTCATAACAATATATAGCAGTTTGAGCGCACTGGGCCACAAGCGCCCTCGAGATGGATATTTCCTAACCTCAAAGCTGAATTAATCTCTTGATTGATTCGCTTAAGGTAGAATCGATCTGGGTCGACCTTCACAGAATTGCCTCAGATTCATCGAAGAATGCCTCAGTTTCATCGAATAACAACCATTCCCGCTCGATAATTTGATCGAGCCTGTTCAGGACGGAATCCTTTCGGAGGCCGGATTTGACAGGCGGGAACCGCCAAAACGAGTTTCAGGATGACCAACTATTTTGCATCTTTCCGGATTGTCGGCGAAGTCGTCGAAATGTTGCTGTGTGAGACCCCCGAAACACGGCTCTTGATCGACATCGCCGCCGAAGCCCCAAAAACAGAGGGGGAGGCTCCGGCTTTTGCCTGGAAGTCCACCTTCTCAATACTTGATCCCGAGCTGATCAGGGAATTTCGCGAAAAGGTTGGGCCGGGAGATGTCGTTTCGGCCGAAGGGCGTTTTTGGCAGGAATCCTATGTCCCGCAAGGCGGGGTGCATGTTGATACAACCTTTCTACTCCAATCATTTGATGTCGTTCGAAAAGGCGTAAACCGTCCACTTGGCTTCAATCCTTTTTGGGATCTGCAGCCCGATCGAGTGATTAACTAGATGCCCCGAGATCGGCAGCTCTTGATTTTGGCGCCTGTTACTAGAGGCACCGGGACAATTCTGTCGAAGGCGATTTGGCCTTTTTGCTTCAATTTCATGCGTTTTACTGGATCATAATATGGTGGACCACCCGATTACCGAGGTCTCGTTTTTGCGAAACGGTTTTGCGCCGTGGTTGAGGCATCGCGTCTCCGCCATTCTCAATCCCAGACCCAAGAGCCACGCAGCCGATCTCGCCCACGCTATGCGCCTGTCGCGGCAATTGCGCGACTTCGTCAATGGCAGCCGGTCGCTGTTCTGGACTCGTCAGGCGATGTATTTCGGCTCGAGCTTCGTGGCCGCCTATTACTACGATCCGACAATAGCCCTTTTCTGTTTCTCTTTCTGTCAGCTGACCGAAGCATTCGACAATATGGTTTCGGCGCGGGTCATGAACTGGGGCGGCGGAAGCCTAGCCCAAGCGCGTCTCTTCCATCAGTCGCTTTTGCTGACCTCAACGCTCAGTGCGGTCTCTGTCGCGCTTTTCACCCTGCTTGTGGCAAGTTTCGAAGCCCCCGGGGCGCACTTTACGCCGATCTTCTTTCTCTTCGCGGCCGGCCTTTTCGCCGCGGTGAACAATCATCAGCTGCCCTCGGTGCTGTTTGTCAGGCTCATCATCTACGGAGCGGTCTTTCTATATATTCCGATTGTCGAACTGGTCCAATTTGCGCCTCCTCTTGAGTCCCATCTTTGGTCTCAGTTTATAACAGTCGTTTTTGTTCTGTTTTTCGTCATCCAGTGCTCGATCATCTTCCTCAAGCTTTATCGCGACGGGCTTGATCAGATGGACGAGCTTCGTCTTGAACGGGACCGCGCACGCGCAGCCCTTGAAACCAAGTCTCAATTTGTATCGGTCGTCAGCCACGAACTGCGGACACCTTTGCATTCAATCATGGGGTCTCTGAGCCTTTTGAGCAGCGGCGCCCTTTCGACGGCACCCGAGCGCGAGGCGAAGGTCTTGAACATCGCACACCGCAACAGCCAGCGGCTGTCCAAGCTCATCAACGACCTGCTCGATCTTCAAAAGCTCGAGTCCGGGCAGATGGACTATGATTTCAACTCCAACTGCATGAAGACACTCGTCGAAGAGGCGATCGAATCTCTCAATCCTCTGGCCGAGTCTTCCCAGGTGAAGATCGAGAGCAATCTGCCAAGCGCCGAGATCTTTGCACACGTCGACCACAGCAAGTTCCTTCAGGTTCTGTGCAACCTTCTGTCCAACGCGATCAAATTCTCGCCCAAAGGCGCCGTGGTCGAGGTGTCGGTGTCACAGATGGCTGGCTCGGCGCTGGTTCGGGTTCGCGACCATGGCATCGGCATCCCGCCCAATTCCCGCGACAAGGTTTTTGGCAAGTTCAGCCAGATCGATTCTGCAGATGACCGGAACTACGAGGGCTCTGGCCTTGGTCTTAGCATTGCAGAACAGATCGTCAGCGCACACCAAGGCACAATCGACTATGTCAGTGAGCTGAAGAAGGGGACGACTTTCACGGTGGCGGTTCCGCTGTCCTAACCACAGCAATCCTGCCTAGGCCTTCGTAACTAGATCCATTGGCAAGCCGCGCGAAGCGAAGGCATTGCGCGTATCTACGACCGGGATCTCCAACGCCGCTAGTGCGCCATAGTCGATGGCATCATGATCAGTGGCGATCAGGATTGCCTGATAGTTCCGCGACGAGACATCTCCAGGTTCAACCGCGGTTCGGCCGAACAGGTGTGGATACTCACGCATTTTCGGCACCTCGGGCACATGTGGGTCTAGGAAGTCTACTGAGGCCCCCTGATCCTCGAGCATTTCAAGAAGCTTCACGGACGGGCTTTCCCGCATGTCGGGAACATTCTTCTTGTAAGAAACGCCGACCAAGAGAATCCGAGCACCTCGAAGGCCGACGCCCTGACTTCGGTCCAAGGCCTCACGAACCTTCGCGACGACGTAGTTGGGCATGTTGACATTGATTTCACCCGCAAGCTCGATGAACTTTGTGGTGTGCCCATATTCCCTGGCTTTCCAGGTCAAATAGAAGGGATCGATGGGAATACAGTGACCGCCGAGCCCAGGCCCTGGATAGAAAGGCATATAGCCGAATGGCTTGGTTGCCGCTCCATTGATGACCTCCCACACGTCAATCCCCATGGCATCGAATATGACTTTGAGTTCGTTGACGAGGGCGATGTTCACGGCCCTAAAGACATTTTCAGTGATTTTAACTGCTTCGGCAGCTGAGGAGGAAGACACCGGAACCACAGCATCAACAACATTGCCGTAGAAAGCCGCTACGAGGTCTCGCGCCTGGGGGGTGTCAGCCCCGACAATCTTTGGGATCGTAGCGGTTCGGTACTTAGCATTCCCCGGGTCCTCACGTTCCGGGCTGAAGGCAACCCAGAAATCTTGATTGGGTGTCAGATTGCTCTGCGCCAAAATAGGCTGAAGAACCTCGCTGGTCGTACCTGGAAACGTCGTAGATTCAAGCACGACCAGTGTGCCGGAACTCATGTTCTCCGAGACGGCGCGACCAGTCATCTCTACGTAAGACAAATCCGGCTCTCTGTACTTCGTCAGGGGTGTAGGGACGCAAATTACCACCACGTCGCATTCGGCGATGAGTGAAAAGTCGGCAGTATAGCGGCTTGTTCCGGCTACGGCTGCAAGCGCCTCAGACGAGACCGCGTCGATATAGCTCTCGTTGCGATCTAGTTGCTCGACCTTCTTCTGATCTACGTCGAAACCGATCGTAGGATAGCCGCGGCTAGCACAAGTGACGACCAGCGGCAGACCCACATATCCGAGACCAATTACACCGACTACAGCTTTTCGGGAACGGATCTTCGCGAGCGTTTCGTCGAAGGTTTCGCTGGTCTTCACCATACTAGTTCTTTCTAAAAATAAAGTTCCGCAGGGAGTCAATCAGATCTCCACCTGCGAACGGTTCTATCGCAGGGCCGGCAGCGCCACCAGACTGAAGAACCTTTTCTAGGAGGTCAGGAAGCTCGGTTTCATCTCGTGCGATCCAGAGCCCTGCCCTCTTTGGTAGATGGATAGCCGTTGCATATTGGTGGTCGTTGCGCGTCTCTCCGAGATGGCCACGACGCGGCATCACGATGATTGGCTTGGAGCGGGACAAGGCCGTCAGGATTGTTCCCATTCCAGCATGAGCAACGACGAGACTAGCACGTCCAAACTCCGCCTCAAACTCGGCAGGTGACAAATTGTCCACGGCCGCAAATCCCTTTGGCCGATAGCCAGCGCGCGCGGTGATCTGGCCCAGTATATGTGGCTTTTCCTTTCGTTTCTGACACCAGTCATCCACGGCGATAACCAGCCTGTCGAAAGGCTCATGTGACCCGACCGTCAGGAAAATCAAAGGACGGACCCCTTATACTGCGGGCCTTCTGGACCACTAACGTCGGGCCACTGCGTCAGCCAGAGATCGACAAAGCGACCCGCCTTCTTGCCTGAAAGGGAAAGCTCTTCAGCGTTGGCAATACTGTCGATCCAAACAGTTCTAGACCCAATCAGGCTCGCTACACGAACTGCGAAGTAGCCTGGCGCCGCTCCTGTCGTCACAACCACATCCGGACGAAGCCGAAGAACCACCCAGACGATCTTGAGAAGGCTTCGGACCAGCCGGATCTTGTCCCAGCGGTTGGCTTCGGGGACGACATAGAAATCGGGCATGGGTAGGTCGAGCGCCCGACAGAGCCCTTCACATTCTGGCTTCAATTCGGACTTGGTGGTCATGACCGAAAATCTGGCTCCGCTCCAAGCGGGCCAGAGCCTTGTTAGTTGAACCCAATGGCCACCAGCGGAGGCGACAACGAGCAATCTTGGCCGATCTTTCAATTCAACTAACCCAAATCAAGATCACCGAACGTGACAATTCTATACCCGTTTTCTCGCGAAAAGGCGGCAATCTTGTCAATCAGATCAATCACATATTCGCTATGACTCAGCGTGCCATTCTGTCCCTCTCCCCGATCGAGGTCGTGCAAGAGGACCACACCGCCTCCTTCCCGATCGAGTCGGCGCAAAACTTCATTGGCTGAAAGACGCTGCATCGTGTCCTTGGTATCGATCGTCCACCAGCAGAGTCTTGTGCGATTGGCATAGGCCTGGATCAGGCCGGCCAAAGAGAGCTTGCCGTAGGGTGGCCGGAACAGATGTGAGTCATCTCCCAGAATCCCGCGAACCTCGCGCCTGCCTTGGGAAAAATCTTGGGCCCAACGAACTGGGGACGATTTCCAACCGTTTGCGTGATCGAAAGTATGTGAACCGATCTCGTGGCCCGCTTCGGCGAGGGCTTGAGCTTGGGAGGGATCGGCGCGCACATTTCGGCCGAGTAAGAAGAAACTTGCCCGAATGTTATTTCTTTCAAGTGATTCAAGTATTTCCGCGGAAAGAACCTTGCTTGGCCCATCGTCGATACTGAGCACAATCGACCGAGAGTGCCTGCAGGCTGCGGCCAGTCGACGCTCAGATATGCGGCGCAACGCCATTGGCAGCAGGTACCAAGAAACCACGACCGAAAGAATGACAATGATCGAAAGCTGCAGGCTCATGCGGAGGAAACTACCTCATAGGGGACCCAATTCAAGCGGTACGAGACCGATGGCAACCGGTCATTTCCTTTTGCCTGATTTTATCCGGTAGGTCGCTTGGAGGGCGAAAGAACCTTCGTCTTGTAGATGTCGCCAATCGCAGGAAGAATGAAGCTCGCCGAACAAGCACGCACATGCTCGAATGAAGAAAGAGAAGTTCAAGCCCTTGTCCCCCTCAATCAAGACTGTTTCGCAAGGTAATCTCTGTTCCGGCTGTGGCGCCTGTGAACTCATTGCCGGGCCTAGCATCGAAATCCGAAACACGGCTGATGGCTTCATCCGACCGACCCAACTAGGAGAGCTGAGTTCTGATCAAGAAGGGCTCATCGCCAGATGTTGCCCTGGATTGGTTCAAGTATCTTGCGGAGGCGCCGGCGCTCAGCATCCTCTCTGGGGGAATGTCGCTTCTTTGTGGACCGGTCACAGCACGGACGATGACCTTCGCTTCCAAGCGTCCTCCGGTGGCGGGCTATCTGCGGCGCTGTTTTTCCTTCTGGGGTCGGGCAAAGTGGACGGCGTTGTGCAGGTCAGGGCCAGCGAAACGCTGCCCTATGCAAATGCTATCTCGATCTCGACGTCGATCGAGGAAATCGCAGAGGCTGCAGGATCGCGATACGCACCGTCCGCACCCTTGGCGGGGCTTCGGTCTCTGATGGGCTCAGGCAAGCGCTACGCCTTCGTCGGCAAACCTTGCGATGTGGCAGCGCTACGCGCGCTCACCGGACTTGAACCGGCTTTGGAGAACAGCTTTCCATATCTCATCTCCTTCTTCTGTGCCGGCGTCCCGTCGACCAAGGGCGCCGAAGAGGTCATCCGGAAGATGGGCGCCGCCCCTGAACAGGTGACGGAATTCAGGTATCGCGGCAATGGTTGGCCGGGCCGTGCGGTCGCGACGCTTGCCGATGGGACCACACGCTCAATGACATACCATGATAGTTGGGGCGGAATTCTCTCAAAGCATGTACAACACAGGTGCAAAATCTGTGCCGACGGGACCGGAGATGCCGCAGATATCGTGTTCGCTGATGCGTGGGAGGCCGACGAAAGAGGATATCCGCTGTTCGAAGAGCGCGACGGAAGAAGCCTGATCCTTGTCCGTACGCCGAAGGGTCAAACCATTCTTGAGGGCGCTGTCCGCGAGAGCCATATTGCTGTAGAACCCTTCGACATCGCGGAACTTGAGAAGATTCAACCGGGCCAAACGGGCCGTCGCAGAGCCTTGCTGGCCCGTCTTCTTGCACTTCGACTTCTTGGGAAGCCGACACCCCAATACCAAGGTTTCTCGATCCTTGCCGCGGCCAGAACTGGATCCTTTGCCTGGTCGGCGCGAAATTTCCTTGGGATGGTCAGGCGGATCCTGCTCGGGCGCGCGCCATAGCCCACTGTCTTCTATTGTCCATTCCCGTTAGGGCGTTCTAGGTTTACAGAAAAGACACAACTTGCTCATGAATATTGTATCTACGCCAATACCCGACCTTCTCATTCTCGAGCCTCGTCGCTTCGGGGATGATCGCGGGTTCTTTGCAGAAACCTGGAATGCCCGTGCGCTGGAAGCGGCTGGAATCCATGTCGACTTCGTCCAGGACAACCACTCTTTCTCTCTTCAAGCCGGCACCGTGCGGGGCCTGCACTTTCAGGCCCCGCCTCACGCTCAGTCAAAGTTGGTCCGTTGCGGCCGCGGACGGCTCTTCGATGTAGCCGTCGATATACGAAAGGGGTCTCCTTCCTATGGAAAGTGGTTTGGTGTTGAACTCAGCTTCGACAACGGACGTCAGCTCCTCATTCCGGCTGGATTTGCCCATGGCTTTGCGACCCTCGAGCCGGAAACCGAGATCGTCTACAAGTGCAGCGACTATTACGCACCGGGGTGTGAAGGCGCCCTTCGCTTCGACGATCCGGACCTCGCGATCGACTGGGGTATCGACGGTCCACCGTCGTCGATTTCCGATAAAGATCTGAAAGCACGAGGTTTCAAGGGCTTTCATAGCCCCTTTCAATGGGAAGGCCGCACTCCATGAAGATCTTGGTCACAGGGGGTGCGGGCTTTATCGGCTCCGCTGTCGTCAGGTTCGCGATCGAGCGAGGGCACGAGATCGTCAACTTGGATGCGCTCACCTACGCGGGTTGTCTTGAGAACGTGGCGAGCGTCGCGGACCAACCCGGCTATGTCTTTGAGCATGCAGACGTCCGCGATGCCGAAGCCGTAGAAAGGATCTTTGACGAACACAGGCCAGACGCAGTGATGCACCTTGCCGCCGAAAGCCATGTCGACCGATCGATCGACGGCCCCGCCGCATTTATCGAAACTAACATCGTCGGCACTTTCGTACTTCTTCAAGCTGCCCTGAAATACTGGGTGTCTGCCGGGCGCCCCGAAGGCTTCCGGTTTCACCACATCTCAACTGACGAAGTCTTTGGATCGCTCGGGGCAGAGGGGAAGTTTACGGAAGATACCCCCTACGATCCGCGTTCACCCTATTCGGCCTCAAAGGCCTCGTCCGACCACCTCGTTCGGGCGTGGCATGAGACCTACGGCCTGCCGGTTATCCTCACCAATTGCTCAAATAATTACGGGCCTTTTCACTTCCCAGAGAAACTGATCCCTGTGGTGATCCTCAGCGCACTCGCAGGAAAGCCGATCCCGATCTACGGCAAGGGTGAAAACATACGCGATTGGCTTTTTGTCGAGGATCATGCGGACGCGCTGCTACTGGTCCTTCAAGAAGGTCAGGTCGGGCGCAGCTACAACATTGGCGGCGAGAACGAAAGGAGCAACCTCAAATTGGTCGAGACGATCTGCGCAATCCTCGACAGGAAGCGCCCAAGAAGTGAAGGTTCCTACAAAGACCTGATCACCTTCGTTGTCGACCGTCCCGGGCACGACAAGCGATATGCCATTGACCCGTCTCGCATCAGAGACGAACTGGGTTGGCAACCGAGTGTGACCGTCGAGGAGGGCTTGGAAAAAACCGTCCAGTGGTATCTCGACAACGAAGATTGGTGGCGTTCTCTACAAGATCGGAACGGGGTTGGTGAACGGCTCGGGAAGACGTGATGCCACGCCACTTTTCGGAAATCGCTCGGGGCCGAGACAACAACCTTAACCTGATCAGGATGATCGCTGCCACCGCGGTATTGGTTTCTCATAGCTATCCGATTTCACTTGGTCACGCCGCAACTGAGCCTCTGCAGGACAAGCTCGGAACATCTCTAGGGCATGTGGCCGTGCTGATTTTTTTTGCGATTTCGGGCTTCCTGATTGCCAAGAGCTACGACACCCGTGGTGATTGGAGAACCTTTCTTCTCGCTCGCGCTGCGCGGCTCTTTCCTGCACTTGCCTTTGTCTTGTTGCTTACGGTTTTGGTAGGAGGTGCTTTTTTGACGGTATCATCTGCCGACGAATATTGGGTGGGGGCCGGCTCCTATCTCTTGAGGAATCTTTCATTGGCCAAGCTTCAATATGAGCTGCCAGGCGTCTTCCTCGGAAACCCGTACGGCCAAGCGATCAACGGCTCTCTTTGGACACTCTTCTATGAGGTGTTATGTTATCTTGCCGTCCTAATTGTCGGGCTTGCAGGTCTGCTCTCAAATAGGTTCGCAGCGCTCGCGCTGGCGTTGGCCAACCTTGTCTTTCTTGCGGTAATTCAGTTTGTGGAAATCCACGACCGGATAGAGGCGCTGACAACCCTTGCAGCACCTTTCTCGATTGGGGCCGCGATCTATGTCTGGCGCGATAAGGTTGCTTTTTCCGGATATATTGCTGCTTTGCTGTGGGTTCCGGCTCTGGCTCTTGCCAATTCCAACTTCTTTCCAGTCGTCTTCTCCGCAGCGCTTTCCTACAACGCCTTGTACCTTGGATTTGCACCATTCAAAAAGCTGCTATGGTATAATCGTCTGGGAGATTTCTCCTACGGCACCTATGTATTCGCGTTTCCAATTCAGCAATTGGTCGCGAGTTGGGGGATTTCGTCCCCGCACACAAATATCGTTTTAGCATTGCCAATTGTTCTGGTCATGGCTGCCCTTTCCTGGCACTTCGTTGAGGCTCCATCTCTCAATTTTTACAGGCGTTTGGCGAAACGCGGCGTGGTCTCATCATGATCCTCGTATTTGGCCAGTCGGGGCAGGTTGCACAAGAGATTGCGAGACGGTCTCAAGATGCGTTTCTTTTAGGCAGAGCAACCTGTGACATTGGTGAGAAAGGCGCCGCTCGCGCGGCGATCCTGGATGCAGAGCCTAGGTTCGTTGTGAACGCAGCGGCCTACACGGCAGTCGACAAGGCCGAAGTCGAGCCCGACCTCGCATTCAGAATGAACAGCGCCGCCCCTGGTGAAATGGCGAAGGCTTGCGCTGAGTTGAACATTCCTTTCGTTCACGTCTCGACCGACTATGTCTTCGATGGATCCGGAACAACTCCCTTCTTGCCGACCGATCCGACGGGCCCCCTCAATACTTATGGCCGATCAAAGCTCGAAGGTGAGGAGGCGGTTCGCGCTGCTGGCGGAACCTATGCAATCTTTCGAACAAGCTGGGTCTTTTCTGCGCACGGCAGCAATTTTGTGAAGACGATGTTGCGCCTCTCTGAGACCCGCGACCACCTGACCGTCGTTGCCGACCAGATTGGAGGGCCGACGCCTGCGGCCGATATCGCGGGCGCCTGTCTTAAGATAGCAGAGAACCTCGAGGTCGACCCGAAGTTGTCGGGAACCTACCACTTTGCGGGAGCGCCAGATGTCAGTTGGGCGGATTTCGCCCGCGAGATCTTTGCTCAGGCCGGTCGCGACGTCACCGTCGAGGATATTCCTACAAGCGCCTATCCAACGCCCGCCGAACGCCCCAAAAATTCCAGATTGAACTGTGATACTCTCTCAGAATTCGGCCTTGAGCGCCCTGACTGGCGCCTCGGTCTGTCGCGAGTTTTGGACGAATTGGGGGCTCGAAAGTGAGCAGACGGAAAGGCATTATCCTAGCGGGCGGGTCTGGGACCCGGCTTCATCCGATCACCATGGCTGTCTCCAAGCAGCTCTTGCCGATCTATGACAAACCGATGGTCTATTACCCTCTGACCGTCTTGATGCTGGCGGGGATCCGCGAGATAGCGGTTATCACCACGCCGCAAGATCAGGCGCAATTTCAAAGGCTTCTTGGCGATGGAGGCCAGTGGGGTCTGTCGCTGACCTACATAGTTCAGCCGTCGCCCGACGGCCTGGCACAGGCCTATATCTTGGCCGATGAATTCCTCGCAGGCGCTCCATCTGCGATGGTCTTGGGCGACAACATCTTCTTTGGGCACGGCCTGCCCGAAGCTCTTGCCGCGGCGGACGCACGCACTACTGGCGGAACTGTGTTCGGCTATCATGTCTCAGACCCCGAGCGTTACGGCGTCGTTGAGTTCGGCGTCGGCTGGACTCCGAAGCGGATCATCGAAAAGCCCAAGGTACCGCCCTCGAGCTATGCCGTGACGGGTCTCTATTTTCTCGATGCCGAGGCGCCGAGGCGGGCCCGGCAGGTAACGCCTTCCGAGCGTGGAGAGCTGGAGATTACGACCCTGCTTGAGGGATACCTCGAGGAAGGCCTGTTGCAGGTCGAGCGGATGGGACGCGGCTTTGCCTGGCTTGATACCGGAACCTACGGCTCGCTCCTCGATGCATCGAACTTTGTTCGCACACTTTCAACCCGGCAGGGGATGCAGACCGGCTGCCCAGAAGAGATCGCCTTTTCAAAGGGCTGGATCAGCACCGAGACCATGCTCGACCATGCGCGGCGGTTCGGAAAGACAGACTACGGCCGGTATCTGGAGCGGGTGGTGGAAGAAGCGAAAGGCGCGCAGGGCCAGTAGGCTACTGCTCCTGCGCCACCCAAAGACCATCAGACTGCGACGTTGACCCAGCATATGTGCCGTTCTGCCAGTTGAAGTTGGACAAGAAGCCACCGACCATGATTTGCCCGGTGGTACCACCGAAACCACCGTAGACATCAAAGATTTCGTAGTTTGCCGTCATGCTGCTGCCGGTGAGCGTACCGGAACCGGAGAAACTGATGTCGCTGCTGTTCCCGTTCTTGGTGAAATTCCCGAGAAGCGTGATCGTCCCGTTGGGGTTCTTGAAGCCGGCAACGGGGGTGAAGAAATTCGAGAGGTTGCCCGACAGCGTCTGCCCCCCGAAATCTGCAACCAGATAGAGATCAGCAAGATACTGCGTCAGGGGGCCATCGCCGCCAAACGAGCAAGTCTTGCAGGCACTGGTGCCTTCATATTGGCCGGTACTCGGATTGTAGACGGTATATTCCAGCGAGGCATGCACAATGCCATCATATGCGGGTCCCGCCAAACCGATGTTATCGGGGTTCGTGGGCCCAGATTCCGCAATCGTCAGGATTGCCTGAGCAAACGGAACATATTCGTCCTCTTTCGCCAGGAAAGAAGGCGTCGACGATGCCGAGACACAGGCAGTAAGCGCCCAGGCGCCGAGGAGGACGGTTGAGATCGAGAGCATCCGCATTATGACTTTACCCCTGCGCTTGCGAGCCGTTAGCCGCGCCACATTTTCGCCACGATGATATGAGGCCAAGGCGGCGTGGTCTACAGGAAGCTGGGAAACAATCGACAATATTGTAGTAAGGTCTAGTCTGGCGGGAAGGATGTTTCCCGTGTCCGGAGCTTCATGCTAGGTGAGGCTTGAAATTTTTGGTCAACCGCCGGATCTCCATGCGTCTGTCGAAATCCTTAGCCATTGTTATTTTGGCGCTTTTACTCAACGGAATCGCTGGAACGGCGGCCATATCGTCTGACGCGGCCGCGCTGCCGAACCCGTCGATGCCCGCGGCTATTAAGGCTCTGAGCGCGGCGGTTGCAGACGCCGAGGCGGGGCGGATTGACGACGCAGTCGAAAAAGCGCGGGCGATCTACTTCGGCAATGGCCCGGACGCGGTCCGTCTGCGCTCGGCTCTTCTTGTCTCGGATCTGCAAGCAAGGTCGGGCAGGTTCCTGTCTGCCAAGCTTTGGCTGCGGCGTGCGTTCGATCTGGCAAGCGACGCTGAGAGCCGAAACGCCATTGCGATGCTGCATCGGCAAGTCGCGGCAGCAAGCCCAATCGCGGCTTCGGCGCAGCTTTCCTTCGCGCCTTCGAGCAACGTCAACAACGGCGGCAAGACCAACATCATAGTCATTGGCGGCTTCCCCTTTGTCTTTGGCGGGAGCAGTCTGGAGCTTGCCGGGATCGAGGCGACGGGATCGTTCTCGCTTACCTATCGGCTCGGCCAGACACCCCTGTCCCGAACCGAAGCTTTCGCCGATGCCGGATTCCGCAAGGTCTGGCTCGATCCTTCGGCCGCCGAAATTGCCCCGGACGTCAGCAATTCGGATTTCGATCAGATCAACTTGTCAGCCGGCCTTCGCCACAGCTGGCAGGCCTTCTTGGCCATGGGGCCGACAAGCTTTTCTGCTAGCGCCGGGGGAAGCTTTCTCGCTGGTGAGAGGCTCTCGTCGTGGACGGCTCTCGATTTCGGGCAGATCGTTAACCAATCACCGACACATCAGTTGCGCGTTGAGTATCAGATCAGGTCGGAGGATCGCTTCGACGCCGAGATCAACGGCTCCCTCTCGCGGCGGATCGGAGGGATCTATCAAAGGCGTCTAGCGGGCGGCACAGAGCTGACCGTTCAATTGGCAGGCAGCGATGTTTCGTCGGAGTCTGCGCTGATCGAGAAGGACGAACTTGCGGCCGGGGTTTCGATTGCCGGGCTCAGGATAGGGCCATTCGCCGTTACATTGGGCCTCGACGCTGCCGTCGCCGACTATTCAAAGTGGATTCTCACTGCTGGCGGCCGGCGGGACATTTCATTGGGCGCCCGCCTTGAGGCGACCTATGGACAGATCTCCATTCTCGGGTTCAGCCCGTCTGCAAGTCTGACCGCCCGCAAGACCGACTCCAATGTCGACATCTTCGACCGGGAGACCCTGACCATCGGCCTGTCACTCAAATCGAATTTCTGAGCCTGTGGGCCAAGGCAGCCAAGCAACGGCCGGTGGGTTAGTCTTTCGAAAGGGATTCTGCCGTATTTTGGCCGCTATCTGTTGCTAGCCTGACCGAAGAACGCACGAATCACGTCTTTTCGACGGGACGACTGGACAAAGGCAGGGCGGGCAGATGCAGATCGGTTTACTCCTGATTGGATCCATGGTTGGCGCATGTACGGCCGCCGCGCTTCTTATGACCGGGCATTCCTTCATCGTGGCTCTAGCTGCCTACTCCCTCGCCGGCGCCCTAGGTACAGTGGTTGCGATGATCCTCGGCTGCGCCCTAAGTCGCGTTTTCGGGTTTGAAGGTGAGTTCCTGACCGAGAACTAGGGCGAATCACATCCCGCCCTCCACATCCTTTCCTTGCTGAATTGGAAACAGCTTCGCTTTGCTGAGGCTTTGTTTCCACTATCGACACGGGAGCCCCTCCGGCCTGCGGCTCCTTCACCACAAATCGTCTGAAATTAGCGGTTTTTGGAGCCGCCAACGCGGATTTTCTTGGCCTGCGTGAAAGATCGTGGCATAAATTGGGCAAGACTGTGGCGTATTGTGTCCGCGGCTTGGTCCAGCCCAAGAAAGTACAGGGTAGACCCAACAGTTTGGTTTTGGAGAGACTCCAATGAAGATGTTCGGATTGAAGGCACTACTGGCGGCTGGCGCTGTTTCGTTGTTCGCAGGTCAAGCAGGGGCACTCACTACTACTTTGGTGTGCCCCAACCCCGTTTCGCCCGATGATGCGGTTGTTCGCTATCTTCAGGTTGAATATGATGCCGCAGCATCGGTCTTTTGTGCTGCAAGCGGGACGACTTGGAATGCGAATACGGTCCCGAATTTGGCCGCGCCAAATGATGGGTTTGTGTTTATTGCCGAGGCCACTTCTTCAAATCCAAACGGGCTCGCTGGTCTTATCGCTGCAAGTGTTGACAGCCTCCTCTACGGCGGTAATTCCGGTGTCTTGACCTTCACCAAACCTAACCCTTTGACCTACGGCTCGTACGGAATTCTTTGGAAGTTTGGTGCGAACACTCAGGTTGCGGACGGCTGGTTCCTCCTGAATGTGGCGTTCAATCAGTTGACCTCGATCACCTTCGATTGGAAGACGGTCTTTGATCCAAACACAACCACAAAGGATCAGTGGGCGCTTTCCCATGTGGCCCTTTATGGCAAGGATCCGACTACGATCCCCCTCCCTGCTGGTGGTGTTCTCCTCCTGACGGCGCTGGGTGGCATGGCTCTGGTGCGTCGCCGGAAGTTGGTTGCGGCCTGAGGAAAACCTCATAGAATTCGCGAAGGGCGGCCCTTGGGGCCGCCCTTTTCGTTTGCCCACTTCAGATGACACCGATGAAGCTTGGTATACGGCACGTTAACGGCTATCCCCGAAGATCAAGCTCAGCCGCGCAATGCTGGCGTAGTTCTGTCAACCGTGTTAGTTCTTGGCAAAACAAGAGCATTGGGCGCTACTCGGGCGGTGTTCATGAGGGAAGAGGCGAGTTCAGACAGTTTGTCCTACCGGGCCGCACTCAGCCGGCTCCGGTCGCCCATTCTCGTGGCAGCCCTCTTCTCGGCTGCGGTCAATATCCTGATGCTGACCGGCCCGGTCTATATGCTCCAGATCTACGATCGCGTCCTCTCGAGCGCTTCTGTGCCTACTCTCCTCGGGCTGATGGTCGCGGTAATCGTTCTCTACAGCTTTCTCGGGGTCTATGATTTCCTGCGCAAACGCCTTCTTTCGCGGGCCAGCTATCGGCTTGATGCGCTGATCGGCGATCGCGCCTTCGCCGACCGGATCGGCGGCGCCTCGGGCAATACCCTGCGCAATCTCGAAGCGATCCGCAGTTTCATGTCGAGCCCCGCGATCATTGGGCTTTTCGACCTGCCATGGATCCCGATCTTCCTCTTCGTCGTTTTCCTGATCCACCCCTTCCTTGGTTGGCTGACGCTCGGCGGTTCGTTGGTCGCCGTAGTTCTTGCCCTAGTTAACGAGCGGGTCACCCAGAGGTATGGCCCCGACGTCCAATCGCGCGACTTGCGCGAGAGAGTCTTTGCCGAAGCTGGGCAGCGCAACACCGAGATGGTTCAGGCACTTGGCATGCAGGGAACGGTCTCAGTGCGCTGGCGACATCTTCATAATGCGAGCCTCGCCGTCCAGCAGCGCAGCGGCGATCTGTCAGAAATCTTTTCGTCGGCCTCGCGCGCCTTCCGGATGCTTCTGCAATCGCTGCTCTTATCCGCAGGCGCCTATCTGGCGATCAAGGGGCAGATTTCGTCGGGCATGATCGTGGCAACCTCGATCCTCTCGGGCCGCGCCCTCTCGCCGGTTGATCAGGTCATTGGCAGCTGGCGGACCATATCACGCGCACAAGAGGCACATCGCGCTCTAAAGAAAGGCCTTGGTGAAACCGCACGGCGTTCAGCGGTGTCGCTCCCCACTCCGAAGGGCCATATCACCCTCGACGGCGTTGTGAAGTTTGTGCCCGGAACTGAAAAGATGCTGGAACGCCCCCGCATCCTCAACCTTGTCAGTTTCGCTCTCGAGCCGGGCGATGGGCTCGCAGTGATGGGCAATAGTGCCGCCGGCAAGTCGAGTTTGGCGCGCCTTCTTGTCGGAGCATGGAAGCCCGATATCGGCGATTACCGCCTTGATGGCGCAACGACCGACCAATGGCCAGCCGATGTGCTCGGGCGGCTTATCGGCTATCTGCCGCAGTCGGTCGAGCTTCTGCCGGGTACGATCGCCGACAATATCGCTCGCTTCGACGCCGAGATCGACAAGGAACAGCTTTTCACCGCCGCCCGCATCGCTGGGGTTCACGACATGATCCTGACGATGCCCGAAGGTTATTCGACCCGGGTCGGCGATATCGATCACGCCCTGTCCGGCGGCCAGATCCAACGGCTGGGTCTTGCCCGCGCGCTCTATGGCGATCCCAAGATACTCGTCCTTGATGAGCCAAATGCCCATCTCGATTCCGCCGGCGACGAGGCGCTGAGAAACCTCATCGCCATCATGCGCTCGCGCGGCGCGACGGTGATCGTCATGACCCACCGGCCAAGTGTTTTGGCCTCGGTCAACAAGGTTCTGGTGCTGCATAAGGGCCAGGTCGCGCATTTTGGCGACAAGGACGCCTTCTTCAAGAACAATGTCCGCCCGGTCGAGTCGCCGCGCAAAGTGGTGGGCTAGTCGATGACTGCGAGCCTTCTCAGAGCCCCGAAGATCAGCGCCGACGAGACACTTCGGCTGGGCGCGATCGGCAGCGTGGCGCTTTTCGTGATCATCGCCCTCTGGCTCGCGCTGACCAATATTAACGGTGCAGTTGTCGCCAGCGGCAAGGCCGTCGTGCACGGCAACCCGAAATCTGTCCAGAGTCTCGATGGCGGCATAGTGAAAGAGATTCTTGTCTCGGATGGGATGCAGGTTTCGTCGGGGCAGATCCTGCTGCGCTTTGATCCGACACTGCTCAAGTTGCGCCGTGATGTGCTTCGCAACCGGCTTGCCGCCGCCCTCGCCCGGCAAGCACGGCTTGAGGCCGAGTTCAGCGGCCAGAAGGCCGTGATCTTTGGCAAACTGCCAGATGGCATCTCCAACGATCTCTTCGAGGCCTATGCCGGGGGGGAGCGCAGCGTCTTCGACGCGCGCCGGGCCGTTCTTGATGGGCAGAAAGCCCAGACTGATGAGAAGCGGCTTCAGCTTGAGAACCGGATTTCCGGCGTCGACGCACAATTGATGGCCGTGCGGCGCCAGCATGACTCGGTCATCGAAGAACTTGCCGGGCTCGAAGAGCTCGGCGCCAACGGTTTGATCCCGCAGAGCCAAATCCTGGAGCTACAGCGCCGCGAGGCCGACTTGGCCGGGCGAGTGGCGACCCTTGAGGCCGACCTTGCCGAACAGCGCAACGCGATCTCCGAGGCCGTGCTCGGCGCGACACAGGCTGAGCGCACCTTCCAAGAGAGCGTGGTCGGCGATCTTCAAGACGTGCGGGCAACGATCGAGGAGCAGACCCTCGAACTCGCCCGGGTCGCGGCCGACCTTGCACGCACTGAAATTCGCGCCCCGGTCGATGGGATCGTGCATGAAATGCAGGTTTCGACGGTTGGGGGCGTGGTTGCCCCCGAACAGGAGATGCTGAAGATCGTCCCGACGGGACAGGGTGTCGACTTCGAGGTTTGGGTGCACCCGGTATCCATCGACTCGGTCTATCCTGGCCAGACGGTCCAACTTCGATTCCCCGCCTTCGATCCCCGAAGGACGCCGAGCATAAAAGGAACCGTGCAGACTATTTCGCCCGACACAATTACCGATCCTGCGACCCGACAGAGCTACTATGCCGTTGGTGTCGTCGTGTCAGAGGAAGAAATGGCAAGACTTGGATCGGTTGAGCTCGTCCCGGGCATGCCGATAAGTGCCTTTCTGCAGACACATGCGCGATCTGTGCTTTCCTACTTGGTCGAGCCGATTTCAAACCTTCTCTCCGTGGCTTTCCGCGAAGATTGAGTGGCGTGAAAGCCGCAGGTTGCGCCAAAGGGCTTGGCCCAGTTGCGCGAAAAGACGAGTTCGGCGATTATGGGGCATACAGATCCGCAGAAAAGAGAGCCACAATTGGGTTCCGGCGGGCAGGGGCAGAGCAGGATTGGCCCGATGGATAGATGGAAGATGCGCGGTTTGACGCGCACCATTGTCGTTGCGACGACCGCTGTAGGGTTGGCCGGCTGCGTGGGTCAGTCGTCTTTCGTGGCGCCTACTTTCCCGTTCGCAGGCTTTTTCAAAGGCGCTACTGCATCCAAATCCACCCTATTGAGCAACGCCGAATGGTGGAAACGGCTCGGAGACCCGCATCTCGACACGCTTGTGGCGCAGGGGCTCGAGAGCAATCTCGACCTCGAGATCGCACGCGAGCGACTAGTTCAGGCGCACGTGACAATTGGCGAGATCCCATCCAACGTTTCGGTCAATGCCTCGGCCGAAGCCGACCTTGTGGGCGACCTCCAAGGCTGGCAGAGCCAGAACGCAAGCGCCAGCTTGGGGCTCAACTGGCTTCTCGATCCACTCGGCAAGCGTGACGCGCAGGAGCGCGCCGCCACTGCAAGAGTGGATATCGCGGAGGCAGAAGAAGCCGCCGCGCGGCTGCTGATCATCTCCGAAATCCTTGCGGCCTATGTTGATCTTCGGTATTACCAAAGAGCGCTCGAACTCCGGCAAAAGCAGCTCAGGTCGCGCCGGGAGACCCGCGACATTATTGCCGGTTTCGTCGAACAGAATATCGGCTCGCGGCTAGAGTTGGTGCGGGCCGATGCCATGATCTCGGAAACCGAGGCGCAGATCCCCGGGCTAAGGGCCGCCGTTGAAGTTCAGAAGAATGCCATCGCGATCCTCCTTGGCCGGCAGCCCGGCGACCCTTCCGTTTCGCTGCCCCCAAGCTCGTCAAGTCGGCCGGTTCCTTCGATGCGGCCGGATGTGGGAATCCCAGCCGATCTTCTCCGCAACAGGCCAGATATCCGCATCAGGGAGCGCGCATATTATGCCGCCGTGGCCCAGGCCGATGCGGCCGCGGCCGACGTATTCCCAACCCTCTCGCTCGGCGGCACAATTTCGCTGAACCTCACGGGCGGCGGCAGCTATTCTTTCGGCCCGACCGTGCAGTTCCCCACGGTGCCGACAACCTCGAAAGAAGCCACCATCGAACTGCGCCGTTCGCAAACCCGCGAGGCATTGGCGGAATGGCAAAAGACCGTGCTTGGGGCGATCCAGGACGTGGAAGACAGTCTCGTACGTTATGGCGCAAGCAAGGAGGCCGTCGCGGCCGCTCGGCGCAGCGTTTCGCTTCATGCTGAGTCCGCCGAGATCACACGACAACTGGTTGGTCAGGGAGGCAGCACGGTGCGAGACTTGCTCGAAGCACAGCAGCGCGTTGCCGCCGCAGAGATCACGCTGGCGGACCTTGAACGACAACTGGCTCGAGATTTCGTCAAACTCAATGCGAGCCTAGGGTCCGGACAGGACGGCGCTGGTAGCTGATTCTCGCCAATTCGTGACAATCAAATCGGCACCAATCCGCCGCTCCGTCCTGCAGGCGGTTGCATCGAAGCCGTTGCACGTCCAGAGAGCCGTTTCTCTTCAGCGTGTTGCCGACAACTAGGACCACTTTCGTCGATCGGCCGCAAAACCCTTATTTCTAAGGCTTTTGCACAATGCAGCCACATTATCGCCCTTGGCCCAACAAAAAATCCTGTTCGTTTGTTTCCCAGTTGAACGTAACCAGCCCGGTTCCCGGGCGAAAGTTAAGTGGGTCTAGGATGTCGGATATCACCATTACAGTCTCTACTCAGGCAGAGCTCTATGCAGCGCTTCAGAACGCAACCGGAGGCGAGACCATCCTGCTGGCTGCAGGAAATTATGGAGATATTCGGCTTGGAGACTTCACACCGTATGCTTGCGATTTCTCCTCCCAAGTTACTTTAGCGTCCGCTGATCAGGAAGATATGGCGGTCTTTTCGTCGGTTGACTTGCGAGGCGTTTCCAACCTCTCTTTTGACAGTCTAATCTTCGATTACGAATATTCGGCTGGTGATGTTGCGTGGGTCTCCACATTCCTAGTTAGTAACAGCAATTCAATTTCGATTACCAATTCTCTTTTTGATGGAGATCTTGCCCAAGGGACGGGTACACCTGCAGACGATCACGGTTTTGGAAAGGCCCTCGGTTTCACAGACTCAACGGATATTATTGTCGATGGCAATCAGTTTTACGATTGGGAAAGAGCCGCCACATTCGTCGGAGTCACGAATTTAGTCGTAGCCAACAACGACATCCACAATATTCGGTCTGATGGGTTGGATTTCGTTTCCGTCAAGTTTGCTTTGATCGAGGGAAACTACATTCACGACTTCAACACAGCTCCGGAAACCGGGGACCATGCCGACTTCATTCAGTTCTGGGACACCACAACGTCCGACCCTTCATCCGATGTGATTATCCGCGCAAATATCCTAGACATTGGCGATGGCGGAGCTACTGAGCTCATCTTCATGCGCAATGGGCAGGCCGAGCAAAATCCTGGTAACTACAGCCTTTATTACAGAAATCTGACGATTGAAGACAATGTGTTGCTTGGAGACTATATCCACGGCATTACCGTTGGAGAGACCGTTGGCCTGACAGTGGCAAACAACACGGTTCTGGCGGTCGATGGGGCTCTCATGGTTCCCCAAATCAATATTGCCAGCACCTCTACAGACGTCAACATCCTGCAGAATGCCGTAGTAGCAGTTGCCGGGTATTTGGGTCAAAGCGATTGGTTGCTTTCAAACAACGTATTCATCCAGAATACCGATCCGGATGCACCCGGCTACTATCGCGACGTTTTTGTCGAGTCTTCGATGTTCAGCGTCGATGGCGCATCGGGTTTTTTGCCCGTTCCGGGCGGAGTTCTCGACCAGTTGGGCGCCGGATCTTCCCTCTTGTCAGTTTTCACCTCGGGTCAGCCAGCTGTGGCGGCTTTCGATGTTTGGTCAATTAGCGATAGCACCGGGACCATCATTTTTGACGGACAGTATTCTCTTGCTCCAGAGGCTACTTACGAGTGGTTCGTTGACTCCGTTCCGAGCGGCAACGGTTCAACCTTTTCGGCGCAGTTCACTGCGGCCGGTGTCTACCTTGTTGAGCTCAAGGTGATTTTGCCCGACGGATTTACGTCAAGTGCACGCGCATTCGTCAGTATCGCAGGCGACGATCTGGTTTCATATAATTCGCAGGATGGTGCTTTTCATCTTCTTGGATACGGGACAGACACAGTGCTTGAAGGCAGCGAAACTGCATCGGTTACAATGCAAAATGGACTCAGACAAATCGACCTAGGCGGCACAGGGACCATAGTCACGATTTCACGCTACAGCCTCGAACGATTCTTTGGTGCCGAAGGATTTTCTATTTCTGTTGGACTGCGCGCCGAGGAACTTGGATCCTACGGAGAACTATTTCGTATTCATGGAAGTATCGTTGTATCAATCACACCGACTGGAGAGATCGTTTGCTCATTTACAACTTCGGAAGGAAAGACGAATATCGCCCAGACTACTGGGGCACATTTGAATGACGGTCTTCACCATGATCTTGTCATCAAATTGAATCCTGAGAGTCATCTTCTTGACGTCGAGATTGACGGCCAGGTTCTTGGACAGAGCATAGTCTACGGTACTGCCCCAGATATTGGCTATTGGGACCTGACCTTTGGTGACCCTTGGGGTGGAAAAAACTTCAACGGCACAATGGATCTATTTAATCTCGAAGTCTCGAACAATGATTATCCAATCTATGTCGGGACGATCCCAACTTCTAGCAACGCGGTCATCGAAGAGAGTTTGGCCACGGCCTACAGCGCAGATCCAGCGCAGTCGGTGGAGGCAACGTCGGTTTCGACTGATCCGAATGAATTGTCCCTTGATGGCTACGCTCTTGACCTAAGCGGTGCGGGAACCGGAACTGGGAGTAAACTAATCGGCGACGCAAAGATTGTTGACCTCGGGGGGTGCGTGGCAGTCTCTCTTGATGGTCAAGGTGACTATGTCAGGTTAGGAAACCAGTTAGGATTGGAGCCAACGGGAGAAATTTCTGTAGGCGTCGGTTTTGCAAGAACCGCCAGCGGCGGACAGACAGAGGCCCTATTTACAAATAAGGCGAATATGTCTGTGTTTCTGACAGATGACACTATCCAACTTGTAATGCCAACCAATTCCGCCGCGCGCGGTACAGCCAGCATCGATATTGCCAGTTCATCACCGATTGGTGATGCGTTGCATAATCTAGTAGTTGTTGCGAGCAACCAAGATCATCGCATTCAGGTTTTGCTAGATGGAGATGTTATTTTTGACAAGGGAGAGCTTTACTTTGATTTACCGAGTTCCAACGACAGGAACTGGTGGGATAACGGATGGACTATCGGAAATGGTGGGCGGAACGGCGCCGACTTTTCTGGCCTAGTGACTCAGTTTCAAGTGAACGATTTCGCTCAGTTCTACGAAGCAGCTACGCCAAATGATGAACTTTTCGGCCTCCTTTGAACTACGCTCCGTTTGATGCTTTCAATTGTCGAGCACAGGACTTATGAAGGTTTTGGGACTGTGTCGCATGGTCTTATCATCGATGAGGGTCAACTTGGCTGGCATCATCTGCTGCAACTTACGCAAGACTACGACCTGCGATTGAGTTGGCGCAATTTTTCTATTTGTGGGGTCCGATATTGAAGAGCAAGAAGAAGGAAATTCGGATTTGTTTAATACAGCACTCTCCAAATTCTGACAATCTCGGTGTAGGGGCCCTCACGGTCTCCCACATCTCGATTTTGAGAAACATTTGTACGGAAATCGGACTATCACCTTCCTTTGTACTTGTGTCATGGAAGGACCCTCGTAGGCCATATGTAGTAGGTACCGACATCTCAATTGTAGAAGTGTCGCGCCGAGAACTGCTTTTCCCAAATGGATATTTCTCGACGGTGAGACATTCGGATGTCGTGGTCGATATTGGAGCTGGCGACAGCTTTTCAGATATCTATGGACCCTGGCGGGTGTTGGTTGGGATATATATGAAGGTTCTGGTTCTTATTGCGAGAAAACCGCTCATCATAAGCCCTCAAACTATTGGGCCATTTAGTCGATCTTGGATAAGGCGGTTGGCTCTTGTGACACTTAGAATGGCGGCTTTTGTTAGCACCCGGGATTTTGCATCGGCCGAATACCTTCGTAAATCGGGTTTCAAGGGCGAGATTGTCGAAGCATCCGATGTTGCTCTTCGATTGCCTTATTCAGAACCAATTGCCCGACATCCCGGCAGGAAGGTTGTCGTCGGAATTAACGTTTCCGGGCTTCTGTTTAGTCCAAATGGAAACAGGAGTCTGGGTCTTGGTATCGACTATGCAAGCTTGATGGGGAAGGTCGTCTCCGACTTCCTTTTAAACCCGAACGTAGAGGTTATTCTTGTTCCTCATGTTATTTCTGACAATCAGGAAGATGAGGATGACTATCGGGCCTCGCTCTCATTGGCAAAGCTCTTTCCAGAAATCTCAGTTGCTCCGAGATTCTCTTCTCCGTCCGAGGCCAAGGCTTTCATTTCCAGACTTGATTTCTTCTGCGGAGCTCGAATGCATTCCTGTATTGCTGCTTTTTCAACGGGTGTTCCTGTTGTCCCGATGGCGTATAGCCGAAAGTTTTCGGGCCTGTTTGAGAGCATGGGCTATTTCAGGACTGTTGATTGCAGATCGGAAAGCGAAGCGAACATCCGCGATACATTGAAACATTGTTTTGAAGACCGCGATATAGTGCGCAAGGAAGTAGCTCAGGCTTTTCTTCACGGCAAAAAGCGACTCGAGCACTATGAGGTCAGAATTAGCAATTTTCTATCAAAGGTCTAAGCGCGATTCCGTTGCCCCCGTTCCCCAAGACCGGTTTGAGGTCGAGTATGGCCCGAGTTTGTGGAGCGGAGATGAAGCCTATCAGGTTCACTCATTTCGTTGGCACTGTAGAGGAGCATGAGTCAAGGGTTTCCGTTGCCGAATTGGTTAGTAATCTTGGTGTCATCGATGCGACCGTCTGTTAGCGAATAGCCCAATATGACGGCATGGGTCGAACGGGCAAGCGTTGAACGGTCTCGAGAACGAAAAGGTCTGTCGTGATTCAGCAAGTGGTCGCGGATCTGATGGCAAGCTACCAGGTGAGCGAACGGCGAGCGTGCCAGGTAGTCGGCTGTTGCCGAATGACGATGGGCTATGAGGCAATCAGGCAAATCGACCCTGTGCGTCGCAAGTGGCGGAAAATCGTGGCTATGGTAGGACGTCGGTTTGGCCGCACTTGCTCCTGTAGCGAGAGGACTATGTGGTGAACCATATACGTCGGCCCCACTTCTACCGCGAAGAACTATTTGATTTACTTCGTCTTCGGGGGGCAGAAGCGGATTAGGTGCAAGCGGGCGCCGTTGGATCTGCCATAATTGTTGCCAAACCAGCGGTTGTCGCTGACCGTTGTATGCGACCAATTTCCGGTCGATCAGCGTTTCCAGATCATTATTTTGGTCTTGGATTTCACGCGGGAGCTCTTTGCCCTGATCGACTACGCCTCACTGTTGGGTACCTAGGAAACGCGTGGACTGACGACAGTGTTTAACGCTCTCGGAAGGCCACAAATAATCGCGAGCAGAAGTGAGGCCAAATTGACATCGGTCGCGATTCTGAAATCTTAATGGCCACGAGTTTGAGTAGCAGTACCTTTCACTGTAAGGGTCAACTCAGGGCGCCTATTTCGGAGGATTCAAAAGCCAACTACGGAAAGAGTTGTTTACAGAGACTCTAGTCTGGTACCTAGACCTGGCCCGCGCAACGCCGGTCGCCCAGACCGCTGACTGTAGACCGAACGGCCCCATTTCAAAAACGGTCGGCAGACCCCATCTGACTTTGCTCGCTCGTTTCCGCCGCAACGGAGCCGGGGGCTGCGCAAACCCGCAAACCTCCGCGCCGACCTCCGTTGCCCAATTTGCCTAAACGGTTTAACCTCAGACCCCATTTCTCGCTCACGCTGGATAAACGTAGGGACCAACGCAACCATAACAAAGCTACGCTTCGACATACACATTCGATTCATCAGAATCATGCCGTGATTAGATAGATTGACGGAATTCGTCCAACGGTACCACAAAGATGCGATTGACTATTCCTGTCAGGAATTAGGTGTGGTCCCCTACATTCGGTTCTGTGTCAGAACTCTTTGATTTCAAGAATAGAACAGAAAGCTTTGCGACTGCCAAAAGCAGGATGCTGAGCTTGATGCGGTCCAATTGAAAGACTTTGTCCTCCGTTGGCGCCCGAAATGTCGAGTCCACGTACATTGCAGTGCAAATCGCGAGGACCCAGATTGTTTCTTTTGCGTGGATCTTGATCGAACTCAACGAAGCTCGTCTCGCCAGTGCGATATTTGCCACAAGAACACCAATCATCTCCGCGATAATGACCACAAGAACCACCCAGGAAAGCTCTTGGTTAAAATGGAGTAGAATTGCCGAGATCGGCAAAGATAGTACGCGCGGTAGATTTGTCAGAACCAAGTTCCCTGTCTGACCAAGAGCAATTGCTGCTGTATTTGGCGCAACCTTCAATGTTTTAATCGCACTTGCTATCCCTAGCGGCGCGAGAATTGCGAGCCCCGCCGAGTAGTGCTCTCCGAACAGAGTGAGATATAACCAGGCGCCTACTAGATAGCTGCCTCCGGCAATTACCAGAGTGGCGACATAATTCCATCGCAGCAACGATGCATATGCGTAGTTGAATCCTGTAGGATTGCTTTTTAGGTCAGCTAGGCGAGGAAGTGACAAGGTGCGAAGCGTCGTGTCGGCCAGAAACGAGGCATTGAGGGTCATTAGGAGCGCGTTGTAATAGACAGCAAGTGTGCCCATGCCGACAAGACCACCTACGAGCAGAGACTCTCCATTGTGAACAGCAAAGATTAGAAGTGAATTGACCCAAAGAGGCGCCCCAAACTGAGCTGCCCTAGACCACACCCACCTGTCGAAAGTTACTTCGAATCGTCTTTCTGAGACGACATGGCTGGAGACCACAAATACGAGGTGTTGGCCTAAGACAGCAAAGAGCATCGCTCGAAAATCTCGCACAGTAAAGGCAATTACTGCGCCAACGGTCAAACCGATAAGAGGACCAAGTGTCGTTGACACGGCTCCGGGCAAGAACCGCCGCCTTCGCTCGAATCGATAGATATCAAGATGCAGGAAAGCTCTCGAGAGCGGCACAAGACACAACATCTGATAGGCCCATAGGTAGTCCTGATTGTTCAAATAGGCGGCATAGGGAATAGAAAGACAGAGTCCAGCTATCGTTCCGGCAATTCCCCGCAGAATTTGGACCCCTTGAAGATTGGCCTGCAATTGTGGATCTTCATTGTCGTCATTCTGTACGATGTACCTGTCTAAACCAACATTTGTCCCCGCCTCGATCGCGGCAAGCGCGAGAGCAAAACTTGCCCCGATGCCGAAATTGTCTGAATCGATCATTCGTGCGATCAGAATGTTTCGCAAGAATGAAAGGACGAGCGCAAAACTATTGCTTGCGAAAATGAGACTCGCTGATCGATACATTCTCTCTCCTATCGCAGCGGTTCCTATCCTATTCCATTGATAATCGATAGGCGCTCACACTTATAAAACGTTGAATTTCATTCTGCGGGACACACTTTTGCTTCCCCGTTATTGATAGAGCTATCCACCCTATCGAACCGTCAACCCGAGTCATTGGCTCTGAGAATTTCGCCACCTATCAAATCCTCGCAACATGCGACGAACCCTGGTCTTGAGTCCCGTTTCTTCAAGAAACTTACGGGTGGTAGAATCCATGATCATTACCATTTTTAGACATTGAAGCGATATCGTTGGCGATATCCGTCGAGCACAGCGTATTCTTGTTCGCTCTATCCAGTGAGTGGTCGAAAATCCTTTTTTGTAGTCCGCATCTCCAAATCCAAAATCAAAGTACTCAATTGATTGGTCCTTCGAAAGCTGTTCAAGAATGTGTATCAGCAAAATGCTTCCAAGGCCGAACCTTGAGTAATTCGGATCGTATGCCGGCGTGAAGTAATTAAACGTTCCGGCATAATTGAGTCCCATTGCGAAGGCTCGAAGGCCATCGTCTCCATTCAAAAGCCAGACTCGTATCCACCTATTCTTCAGTCCAATATCAATAAGGCCTCTCGACTCTGCGTTCAATCGAAATCCGGCGCCAATTGCTCTTTGATATGTCATCTCGGCAAGCGCGTCCATTTCAGGGAGATATTGATCCAATTGCTCCGCTGTTCCCGCCTCTACTATCTCCATATTCGCTATCTCTCTCTCCGCTTTGCGACGATAGTAGCTGCTCTTCTTCCTATGACTCCCTGATCTTCTGCCCAGAACGTTCTCAGGCGTATCTGGGATCTTAAACAAATGATGAACTGAGGGACCAAGGTTCGCGATTCTGAGCGAAGCATCACTCATCTCGTTCAATGCCTTCGCCGAGATGCTTTCTTCCCTCAACTGGGTGAATACCGCAAAGTCGGCAACACCAATTTCAAGGTCTTCATCAATCTTGCGCAAGATGGCCAGGATACTTTGGTCGTCCTGAGTCCCGATAAGTCCACGATAGGCGATATTAATTAGACGAGCCTTTTTTCGGAAAATTGCATAATTGCCGATTTTGCTTTCTATGCAGTCATCTTCCAGCCGCGCTATCAACATGGTTTCGATTGATTGACCACGTCTTACTACTACAATGTAAGGAGAAATTACCGAATCTCTGAAAGTTAATAGATTCTTGATGTAGTCTGGGTGTGTTTCAGGGTTCGACGCGGCCTCTTTCCACCACGGTTCCAAGCTTCCGAGCTGGCTTTGATCTGTCACGACTTCTACGTTCAGATTCGACTCCATTTCAATGTCTAATCCTTCGTATATCGCCTCTTACTGTTCTCGTTCCGATCACTTCGTGCGATTGCCGAACCTCTTTTTCTATCGGTTTCCAGTTGCGTGCATATTTTGGGGTAGCATCTGACAAGAGCTCATTTGGATTTTCCTCTGGAGCGGCATTTTCCGCATTCGCCATCCATATTCCAGCTCCCATGACAAAGTACACCAGCACAAACGGAGCGTTCCAGAAATGGACCATCCAACCGTCGACAAAAACCCCCGCCATAGTTATCAGCCAACCATACTTGTATGACCGCGTGATTAAAGAACATTGCTTTCTTTTGGCCACAATCCAGGTTGTCGTCAGAAAACAGGAGAGTTGCAGGGCACCAGCCGGTAGCCCGTTGGTCAGTGCGTAGAAGATCCAATACATATCGACACTCGGAGTCATATAGTACGCCCGCACCCAATCCCGAAACCCTAGTCCAAGAGCAGGGTTCGCCAGAATATTCTGCCAACCATAATGCCAAATATCTATTCTCGCGTATGCTGTTTCTGGATCGAAGGCCAAATATGAGAATATAACCTCAATTGGTGTCCGATTAGACAAGAGGTCGATTATGATATAGGAAAATACAATCATTATTACGAGAACATTCCAGCTTGTGCGGCTAGACCTGAATAGAATTGCCCATGAAATTAGACCAACTTGAACCAAGGTTCCGCCGACCGGTCCAGACGACATCGCCAGTAGAGACGTGATTGCGATTGCACTGGTTCCCAGAAACTTCGCCAACCGACCAAGACCATGCAAAACTGTCCCATAGGTGACCCCAATAAAGAGCCCGACAACTACCCCGAAGTGAATTGGGTGTTCAAATGGTCCCTGTACCCGATCTAACCCGAGCCGCTTCTCCTTGAGTACATCTGGATACGTCGTTCCTGCATTCTGCCAAAGCTCCATAACCAAATTGTCGCCAGTCAAGGTCTCATAGATCGCAAACGGAAGATGCGCTATTATGAGGATGAAGAAAACTCTTGTTACCAGTTTAAAGCGAGCTGCGTTTGTCACGAAAGCTCGACCGACACCGTAGGAACCAACTACCTCTAGGATCAGAATTCCTAGTGTTTCCCACGTCTCCTCAAAACCGTGCAAGGTCGTATAGGAAATGGATACCCACGCACAGAAGAGGATCACTTGAAGGTCGACATATCGCCCCTTTTTGACTTCCCGGCGAAACAATGCAGCGACGCTTGGTAGGAACGAGAGAAGCAGAACAATTCGATAAGTTGAAAGCCGCAAAGGGCCAAGGTCGAAGTTGAGAGGGACAAAAATAGATATACAGAATGCGACCAAAATTGCTGCCGACCAGACCGATTTCCGGTCGCGTTGCCGCGCGCCGATTCTCATATCATTTGGCATTCGAGATCCCGAAAGGTTTGCGTTTCAATGCATTTCTCTTTTCTCTCTAGGGCCAATTTTCGTTCTAAACGGTGAAATACATAGTGCTGAGTCTTGCTGATGCCACCCCTGAGTACCGCTCCACCAAGCCTCTTTGGGCAGCCTCATCAATTCTATCTATTCAAGCTATTCCGGCAGGCTTTTTCTAATCTGAGGGAGAAGATCCAACATGAAAGTTTCCAATCGGCTCTCGACGTTGTGGCCTTCTGCGCGCGTATTCACCGGTGTCACGAACCTGACAATTGCTCCATCTGTTCTGCTCATTGTCAAGCCATCCCAAACTACCGATATCTTCGCTTCCACATCGTTGATGATCCGCTTGCCGCGCTGCTCGAACCAATAGTAGACGAGCTGGCGTTCCCCGCCCTTCTCGATGATCGCTCTGTTCACTTCGAAGATGCCATAGCCGGCTTCGGTCATGTCCACCGTTTTGGGGCCAAACTCGACGATTTCCCAGCCACCACCAGGCAAGCAGACCTGCGGTGAGTGGATGCCTTCGCCCTCGTTCTGCGTCTTGTAGTAGGCGGAAAAGAGGCCCACTGGGGCTTCCTCGTTGGGTGACGTAAAGGTCATCAAGAGATAGTCGTCGGCGCCAAGCACCTCTTCCACATCCGATTCCAACGTCGAGAAAACGCCACTCCAGTCGCCGATCCTTTGCGGAAAGTAGGCAAAGGGCACGCGGTCGACCTCTTTCGGCGTGATGCCGCCATAGCTGGTCCACGCCAATGAGGTGGCCAACGTGATGCCGAAGCCAACGGCAAGCGCGATAGATGGATCAATACCACGGACGCGCGCAAAGACAGCACCAAGACCGCTGGTATCGAGGTCGATCGCTTCGGTAAAGGGTAGCGGGTTTGGCGTCAGACGCTGCAACCCAACCGCCATGGCAAAGAGGACCAGAATGGAAATGCCGAAGATGACCCAGCCCTGGAACAGGTGCAGGAAGCCTTCGGCCATTTCGATACCGTAGGAATTTACCAGAACTCCGATGATCCCGATCCGGAAGGAATTCATAAGTACTGCTACCGGTACGGCGGCCAGAAGGAGCGCAGCTTTGTGCCAAAACGGGCCGCGATAGAGGATGGCAAAGAGATATGAGAAGCTGAGGATCGGGAAGAGATAGCGCAGACCCGAACAGGCTTCGGCCACCTGCAGCTTATAGACCCCGAGGTCGATCACGTTGCCTTCTAGGAAGACTGGGATGTTCGCCAGTTCGACAATCCAGACGCCGATCTCGGAGGAAATCCTCTGAAGAAAGAGACTCAGCTGCCAATAGAAGATCTGTGGCAACGGAAGCATGAGGATCAGGTGAAACACCGGAAGCTGGTGGTGTATCCCCTGCGAGAAACCAAATACGATCAAGACCACGCCACTGGCCCAGAGGATCATGGCATAGGTCACAATATCCGGAACCCGCGCCAGATTGCCCAGAAGCGCAACGGAGAGCGCGAAGAGCATCATCACAACGCCGGGCCACCGCTCGGTCGGCCGCACTGGGCGGTGATGGCTGCGGCGCATCTCACGTAGGAACAAATAGAGTGAGATAATCGGGATCAGGGGGCCGTGGCTGTATTCCGGTGTGATCCATGCTTCGCCCAATGAGGCAAAGCCGATCCAAAAAAGCGGAACGGACGCAGCGACAAGCAGAACGAAAAGGCCAAGGCCGGCGGGATTGAGCGTGGCCGGGCCTTGAGTATTCGTCGTTGTTGTCGTCACGGTCATACCCTGTCTTTCTTGGCCCACCAGAAAACCATACTGCGTGGCATAATCTCGGGCCGGATCACGCCTCGCGCCGCATTGTTACCGGGGACGGAAGGAATAGCTGCGCCCGATCCCAACGAAGACGCCGTTGCTGAACGCCGGATCGGCATCCGCGGCATCCAAGAAATCAAGGCTGTAGCCGGCGCTGACATAGATCTCGTCGGTGATGTCGCGCGAATAGCTGGCAGAAAGCTTGGCCCGTTGGTCGCCGGTTCCGCCGCCAAAAGGCAGGTTATCCGAATAGTTGAACGATACCGAGACTTGGCTGTTGGAATTGACCGCGTATCGGTAGCTGGCGCGCATTGAGTTGCTGACGCCGCTGGCGCTCGCATCGCGCGACAGTGAGGCACCGATCACGCCGTCTTTCATGTCCTGCCGGTAGCCAAGACCGAGTGTCGCAGCCGCGCCGCCTGGTGTTGCAGCAAGGCCAGCATCGAACGAAAGGATTCCGGTCGACCAATCAAGAGAACGACTGGCGCTGGCCTTTGTCGTCCCCGCAAGATCGCTTCTCAGGGTTAGTCCGATCAATCCGCTGTTGAAATCCTGACCAACACCGAACCTCAGGCTTTGGCTCTGCTCCGGGGTGCCGCCTGTATTCGTTTGCGTCACAACATAAGTGGCGCTGCCGCTGAGGGTCGGCGTAATCTCAAACCGCGCTGTACCGGTCACCCGATCGGTCGATCCATCAACAAGGCCCGGATTCGCGTCGGTATAGGCAATCTGGCTGTGGGAGTAGCCAATGCTGCCGCCGAAGGCCGCATCGACGCCAAACTCATAGCTCGCACCAAACGACAGGGTCTCGCGCGTCCCGCCGCTCACGAGATAGGAGGTTTCGTCGCCACTACCGAGTGAGGCGATCCAATCTGAGTAGCTGCCAGAACCGTTCGCAAGAAAATCGTCAAAGGAGTAGCTGACGGTCTCAGTCCAATCGACGAAGGACAGGTCTTCAAGAAGGTAGGATGCATTGGCGCGCAGGGCGCTGCTCGAGGCCTCACGGGCATAGGAAAGCCGCACCGAGGGATCGTGGATCGCAAGAAGCGTTGTGCCACCGGGATACTGCGCGGCACGGGCGATACCGCTGGCCGAGAAGTTGAGGCTTTGCGTGGATTTGCGAGAGGTCAGCGAGAAGGCAAAGGCATTGTCGAGCGAGGTGGTCACACCTAGGGGAGGTGTTTCCTTCTGCAGGTTGTCATCGACCGCAAGCCGGGAAGAGAGATCAAGGTTGGCCCAAAGGCCACCCTCTTGCGCATCTGCAAATGGCGCGATCACCAAGACAAACCCGGACGCTCCAGCCAGAAGCCAAGCCTTCGGTCGTCTTTCTGTATCGCGTCGCACCATCAGGTCCTATTCTAAGAGGCCGCGCTCGGGCACGATGATCACATCGCCGGCAACAAGGGTCGTGCTGCTGGCAATGCGCCCGCCGGTCTTTCCGGTATAGTCGAAGAGATAGACAGTTGTTTCCCCGGTCTTGGTATCGGTGCGGTGAAGCTCGATGCGCTTCTCGGCGGCAAATTTGCCAAGCCCGCCCGACTGGGCAAGGAACTGAAGGATCGTCGTGCCAGACGTGATCTCTTTCTTACCCGGCACATTGATCTCGCCCATGACGTAGACGCTGATTGTCCGCTCAACGGCAGCTGGCGCCGATTGCGCCAACGCACGCACCGAGACGTAGACGCTCGGGGGCACTGCAAAGTTTGCGGACAGGCCACCTACCAGCGCGGCACGCACCTGCTCGACGGTCATGCCGCCAGCCTGCATCGTCCCGACCAAGGGAAAGCTGAAAGATCCGTCAGGAAGCACGAGAACTTGACGGTTGAGGCTCGCGTCTTCCAAGACCTCAATTTCGAGAACATCGCCTGACTTGATACTATAGCCGTCCTGCGCCGTGGCCGGCGCGCCGAGGCTGAAAAGGGCCAAAATGGTTGCCATTACGGCAAGAAGTCGTGTGCGCATGGTGTTCACCTCGCTCCAATCCCAAGGCAAATATGCCTTCTTAAAGCCTGTGGATAAATCCGGGTCCAGACTATTTTTCCCGACTGCAGCAACTTTGCATGCCGGAAGGTTCCTATTGGTTCACCTCGACCGCGCCTGCGGCGGAGGCTTCGGCGTCAATTTCGGCCTGCAGGCGTTGCATTTCCGAGGTCACCCGGGCCAAATATGACGGCTCAGATCCCTCTTCCTGCAGATCGAGTACTTCTTGGTAGGTCGCAACCGCCTCGGCCTTGCGCCCGAGCCCTGCGTAGGTCTCAGCCAGATGGAACTGAGCCAAGGGCTCGTTGGGCAACGCGGCGGCAGCGCTTTCGAGATAACTAAGCGCCTCGTCATAGTTGCCAAGCCGGGCGGCGATCCAGCCGTAGGTATCCTGGAAGGCAGGAACCTGGGTGTTGCGCAGGCGGCGGGCCACAGTATAGGCGCGCTCGAGATCTTCTCGGCTGTCACGATAGGTGGTGATTGTGCTGGCAAGGTTGTTAGCAATCACGACTGACGCGCTATTCTCGGCATAGAGCTTCTCGTAGATCGCGATTGCGCCTTCGAAATCCCTGTTCCGTTCGAGCATTCCGGCCTTTGCAAATAGCAGCGCCCGGTTGTCTGGATTGACCTCGAGGCCACCATTGATGACGGCAAGCGATGCTTCGCGGTCACCCTCGATAGCCTTGAGATTGGACAGGGCCATCACGACTGCGGTGCTGCCGGGGGTATCCTGAAGCAGGCTCTCGAACTCGGCTGTTGCCTCATCGTACTTGCCGTTGGCTGCCAAAACACCAGCCTTGAGATAGCGCAACTCCTGGCTCATCTCGCTTTTGGAAATAAGATCGTCAACGTAGGCTAGGGCACCGGCCGTATCTCCCGAGGCAAGTTTGCTCTGGATCACGGCAACGTCGGCCTGCAAGCCACCTTCACCGTTTTGGGCGAGGCTTTGCAGGAAGGCGTCCAGTTCATCCCGTCGATCCTGCGCTGCCAGCATACGGGCTGTGAGATCGTTGGCGATGGATTTGGCATCAGGCGTCCCGACCCGATTGAGGCTGCCGATTACCGTCATGAGGCGGGGCCGATCGGCCAGTCGGATGTAAACCAAACCCAACGCGCGGAGAACCGCGACGTTGGCGGCTTCGACTCTGAGTGCGTCCTTCAGCACGTCTTCAGCCGGCAAGAGTTGGCCATTGCCGACAAGGTAGTCGGCATAGGGTAGCGAGTACTCAGGTGCATTCCCCGAGGCTTCGACGGCTCGGGCCAACATATCGGGCACGAGTTCGGTGTTGCCTGCTCGGCTGTGGGCATCGGCTGTCAACAGCATGATCCGAGGATCGCGGGGCGCCTGATCCAGCGCCGAGCGCAGGTCGACGAGGCCGTCGCCCGGGTTGTCTTCATCGATCAGCCAAGCCGCCCGAATCTTGAGCGCTTCGACCTCGGTCGGATCAGAGGAAAGCACTTCACCAACGAGCTTTTTCGCGCCCTCCATGTTGCCGGTCGCTTGATACATCCGCGCCAAGGCAACCTTGAAACGACGTCCTTCCTCGGTATCTTCCGCGCCTTCGACAACGGTTTCGAGTTCGGCAATCCCCTCATCATGCCGGCCAGTATCGAAAAACAACGAGCCGCGCGCCGACTTGTAGAAGGCGGTCTCCGAACCGCCAGCCGCGATCAGGCGATCCAGCTCGGATATTGCTGCTTCGGGCCCCTTGCGCGCCAAAAGGAAGCTGACCACCTGCATCTGTGCGTCGTGGCCTTCCACGGCTGGATCCACCATGCCACGAAGGAAGGCTTCGGCATCGTCGGTCCGGCCCTGATTGAGTAGGAGGCCAATCAGCATTTGTGTGGGCGTCGCATCTTCCGGGAAGAGAACGATTATATCCTTCAGCTGGGATTCGATCTCCTCCGACCGCCCCAGCTTCTCGAAGAGGCCGAGCCGGATCAGGTAGAGCTGGCGATCCTGTGGGTTCGCCTCAATGCCCCTGTCCGCTTCGGCAAGGGCCGCGGCCCAATCTTCGTGACGGATGTGGTTGTCGATCACGACGCGGCGGGCGATCGATGTGCTTTGCTCTTCACCGATTAGCTCAAGAGCCTGTGCCGCAGCCGCATCCCGGGCCGCCGTGTCGTTGGCCAAAAGCGCAGACCGGTATTCAAGGTTGGCCTTGACGGCCTTTAGAACCGGATCTGTATCGGTCAGACTGGCTTCATCTGCAAGGCGGCTAACCCGTTGCACCTCGTCCCAACTGTTTGCCTCAAGTGCAAGTCGGGCAAGTTCTCGTAGCCCCTCAAGATTGCCGGGATGCTGTTCTACCAAGCGAAGGTATTGGCCGTAGGCCTGTTCAACATTTCCACGTTCAAGCTCAATGCGCGCATAGGCAACTCGTGCCGCTTCATGGTCTTCGTCGAGCTTGAAGACGTTGCGCAACTCCACCAGCGCTCTTTCACTGTCGCCTTCCGCAATCAGCTCCAAAGCGGACTGATAGTGATCTTCGGCTTTCTGATCCGCCGTCTTACAGCCAGTCAGAAACGTGGTCGCAAGCAAAGCTGCGGCAATGGTCGGGAATACCCTAACGGACATCAATCGGCCTCGACTTCCTGAAATGCGGTCGGCCCCGAAAGGGCCGTCGGTCGATCAAAGACCTGTGCAGCGTATAACAACGCCGACGGTGCGAACAACAATCCTTAGATCTTCACGGAAAGAGAGGGTCTCGGCATATTGATCGTCGATAATGCTACGGTCTTTGAAACTGCAGTCGTTTCGCTTGGAGACCTGCCAGAGTCCGGTGATGCCGGGCTGCAGCATATAGTAGGAACGGCCCGGATATAGTCCGCGCTGCGCTTCGGTGATCGGACGGGGCCCCACTACCGACATATCGCCAACGAGCACGTTCCAAAGCTGGGGAAGCTCATCAAGCGAAGATTTTCGCAGGAAACGGCCAACCTTGGTGATCCGGGGGTCCTTGCGGAGTTTTTGAGAAAGGTTCCACTCGGCGTTGGCTTCGGGATTGCGTCCGAGATACTCGGCAAGAACCTCGTCAGCGCCAAGAACCATCGACCGAAGCTTCACCATGCCGAAAACCCCGCCAAAGCGGCCAACCCGCTTCTGCATATAGAATGGGGCGTGGCCATCAGTCGCAACAAGCAAGGCGGCCACGAGGATCAGCGGCAGGGCAATCGGGGCGACAGCGACCACAAATGCGATGTCGAGAACGCGCTTGAACAGCAGGCCGTAGGCGCCCTGATGTGAAACTCTTCTAAAAACCGCCATATTTGTGGGTGCGACGGCGTGAAGGTCTTTATAGTGCGTCGTCATAAGCCGTCTTCCCTGAAAGACCAGAAACTAAAACACAGAACCGTTTGAAAATCGCCTGTGTAAACAGAGACTTTGGAACTTGCCCGGCTCGACTTTCAGGTTACTGCCGAAGAGGCCACCGGGCAAAAGATGTTTGATCTGTTTCTTGACTAATTATCGCCTTGTTATAGCCATATTCTTGTAACGTATTGTAATTCAACATTTATTCTAAAATGGAAACTATGTGAAGGGCTCCTGGAAACATAGTATGGGTTTCCGTTTTCTCCCCAATCTGCCTCAAGGTGCCTCTTTTTTCCACGACTTGTGCCCACGAATCGCCACCAAGCCCGTAGAAACTGTGAAAGATTCGCCCATATGGGCGCAAAAGGGATGCACCCGAGGGTGCTAGATTGTAGTGAAGTGCTTCAAGGGCTATGCCCAAGCATCCGTAGTTAGAGAGCTGGATTCCGAATGGCGGGCGAAGAGCTGTACACCGAGTTTTTCGGCCTGACCGAGCGGCCGTTTACTCTGACGCCTGATCCTTCGTTCCTGTTCTGGTCGAAGCAGCATCAGCGCGCTTTTGCGGTCCTTGAATACGGGTTGATGGCCCGAACGCCTATCACTCTCATCACAGGCGAGATCGGCTCAGGAAAGACCACAATACTCCGCGCTTTTCTTAAGGACATAGATCCAGACATCACTGTCGGTCTCATTTCAAACGCTCAAGGCGGCCGAGGCGAGCTTATCCATTGGATTCTCAATGCCTTGTCGATTCCTGTCGGGCCTGGATCGAGCTATGTCAGCATGTTCCAGTTGCTGCAGGAAACGCTTGTCGGCGAATACGCTACAGGCCGCAGGGTCGTCTTGATATTCGACGAGGCGCAGAACCTCTCGATCGAAGGTCTTGAAGAACTCCGGATGTTGACCAACATCAACTCGGGCAAGGACGAGCTTGTTCAGCTTGTGCTGGTCGGCCAGCCAGAGTTGCGCGACGTGGTAAAGAGCCCACGCATGCGCCAGCTCGCTCAGCGGGTGACTGCAAGCTTCCACCTCCAGCCTCTCGAGAAGAAAGCTGTAACCGACTATATCCGCCATCGCCTGCAGGTTGCTGGCGGGACGGGAAAGGAAATCTCGCGCTCGGCCGCGGAGTTGATCCATGACGCGAGCGGCGGCGTTCCTCGCCTCGTCAACCAGCTTTGCGAATTTGCGCTTCTCTATGCATGGGCGGCGGAAAGAAAAATTGTCAGCGTTTCGATCGTTCGAGACGTGTTGAACGATGGTGTCTCATTCTCTGTCGAGGCAACGCCGATCGTTCTTGGCCCCGAGTTTTCAAGAGGATCGGCAGCAGAATGACCGACATTAAATTCTATTTCACAATCTTCCTGCGGCGGCTGAACGTGTTCCTACCCGTGGTGATGGTCTTCTCGGCTATCGCTGTGATTATCGCCGTGGCGCTTCCTCCAGCCTATGAGAGCCAAATGCAAGTCGTGGTAGAGTCACCGCAGATTCCGGATGAGCTTGCTCCTTCGACGGTGCGGATCCCGGCCCTCGAGCAGCTCGAGATTGTGAAGCAGAGGCTGCTGACTCGCGCGAATATGCTGGATATCGCCCGTCGGTTCGAAGTCTTGCCAAACATGAGCAAGATGAACCCCGATGAAATCGTCGAAGCAATGTTGGCCCGGACGACTGTCAAGACTACGACCAATCGTGATGCTGCGACCTTGATGTGGGTAACGTTCGAGGCTCCCGATGCCCGCGTTGCCGCTGCCGTGCTTGGCGAGTATCTGACCCTGATTCAGCGGGTTGATGCCGAGTTTCGCCAAAGTCGGGCAACCGAAACGCTCGGCTTCTTCGAGCAGCAAGCGAAAGATCTGGGTGTTGAGCTTGATGCTCTGAGCGCCGAGATTCTTGCCTACAAGAACGCAAATACCGGCGCGCTGCCCGAAACACTGGAGTTCAGAATGAACCAGCAGTCGCAGCTCCAGGCCAATCTCAACCTCTTTGACAGGGACACTGCTGCACTCAAGGACCAAAAAGAGCGGCTCATCGCAATTTTCGAGGCGACTGGAACAGCCAGTACGACTCAGCAGGTTCAACTTTCTCCCGAGAAACAGCAGTTGGCTCAGCTTCAGGCCGAGCTTCGGCAGGCGCTTTCGGTCTTCTCCGAGCAATCGGTGAAGGTTCGGATGCTTCGGGTACAAATCGAGCAACTGGAACAGACAATTGCTGCGACAGCACCCGCGACAAGCGAAGTTGAACCGTCGGTCACAGATCCCGCTACACTCCAGCTCCCTGTCGCGCTCCAGATCCAGATCTCGGAAATCGATTCGAAGCTCTTCGTTCTGGATCAGCAGCGCCAAACCGCTCAGACGCAGTTCGAGCTTCTCAACGCAAGTATCGAGAAGACCCCCGAGGTTTCCATCCGACTTGAAGAACTCAACCGGCAGTATTCGAACCTGCAGCAGCAATATAAGCAGGCCCAAGATCGTCTGGCGGCAGCCCGGACTGGCGAGTTGATCGAAACGCGGTCTCGTGGTCAGGAAATCTCGGTCATCGAACCGCCCGCGATCCCGACCGAGCCGACCAAGCCCAACCGGATCCTGATCGCAGGGGGTGGAGTTGCGTTCAGCATCGCTCTGGGATTGGGCCTCGTTCTCCTGCTCGAGATGATGAAGAACGCGGCCCGGCGCCCTGAAGACCTTGTGAAGCGGTTCAATATTATGCCGATCGCCACGATCCCGATGATTCAGACGCCTCGACAGATTCTTGTCAGCAGAACCAAGCGCGTCACGATTGCCCTGTTGATCATTGTCGGCGTTCCAGCCGCGGTCTGGGCGGTTCACACTTATTACCTGCCTCTCGACCTTTTGGCCGAGAAGGCCATGAACAAACTGGGTGTCCGCCTCTAAGGCACCCGAGGCAGCGTCAGGAACGGAGAGCACCAGATGGAACGGCTCCAACAAGCAATCGAGAAAGCCCGCGCCCAACGTGAGAAGGGAAGCAGCAGCAAAGCTGCTCCCAAGCGTACGGCGGCCAAGGCACGCAGTTCCGAACCAGCGGTTGCCCAGTCAACCTCTGTTTGGGCTGCGCTTGCACCGATCAAGATCACCAGGCCCAAGCTTCAGACCAACCGCGTTGTTTCTGTCGAGGGAGGGCCTGAGGCCGCACCCCACGACATGCTCCGGACCAAGGTCTTGCACCAGGCCGCGACCAATAACTGGAAGCGGATCGCCATTACCTCGCCCGACACCGGTACAGGCAAATCTGTCACTTCGGCCAACCTTGCATTCTGCCTCGCGCGGCAGCCGGACATCCGGACCATCGCCTTTGACTTCGATTTCCGTCGCATCGGCCTTTCCAAGGCGCTCGACCAACATCCGGATCATAACATGGCCGATGTCCTCGAGGGCCGGATACAGTTCCATGACCATGCGTTGCGCTATGGCGACCGGTTGGCCTTTGGGCTCAACAACGGACCCGTCCGGCATTCTTCGGAAATCCTGCAAAGCCGAAAGACTTCGGAGATTCTCGATGCGATCGAGGAAGAGTTTGACCCCGACATCATGCTCTTCGACCTGCCGCCGATGATGGCGACGGACGACAATTTCGGCTTCCTCAAATACGTTGACTGCGCATTGATCGTCGCCGGGGCCGAAAAGACGAGCCTCGACAAGATTGACGTGGCTGAGCGGCAGGTGGCCGAGATCACCAACGTGATGGGGATCGTCCTGAACAAGTGTCGCTACTTTGACGGGGCCTATGGCTATGAGTACGGATACTACTAGGACCCATGGCGACTGAGCGTGCCATAGCTCTTCGCAAGCAGTGACGCCTTTCGGCCAAGACTCTTGGATTGAAGGCCTTGCCACCAATCCGGAGCGTTATCCCCATTCCTAAGAACAAGCCGCCCCAACAGTTTTAGTGTCGATTCCAGAAATCGGCTGCTTGCCGAAATTCTCGATTGAAAAGGAACTGAAACATTCGCTTAGCACGGTAGGTTCGAACCCCAACCAAACACACAAGTGCCAGGAGCCTCTCGCGATACCCCGAGACCCTATTGGATCGCAGGATTGTAGGTATTTCTGCCAAGCAGGAAAAAGGTAGCGCGAGGGCTTTCAGTATCCACTTGAGCCATCCGGCTGCACCTTTCTTTCTCGCGAACTCGTGCGCAATATGTCGATCCCACTTGCGAGCAAGTTCTGAGAAGCTGGTCCGAGCTGGATGATAGACGATCATATCCTCATCATATGTAGGAGAAAATCCGAGCCGTGTTGCTCGAATTCCCCAATCATAGTCCTCAGCTACTCCGATTCCTGCAAACGGACCCACTCTGTCAAAGACAACTCTGGCAACAGCGAGATTACCGCTCCCCGAATACCCTTCTGCAATGTGTTCATCATTTCTATATGAATAGATGCTTTCATACGGCTCGAGAAAAGTTGGGCGGTCGGGGATAACATAGTTGACCCGAACATCACCTCCAACGACCCGATTTCCTTGCACTTCAATACTTCGCGAAATTTGTGAAAGCCAATTTCCCTCGGCAACACAATCGGCGTCTATGAACGCCAGGATATCACCGATCGAACCTGAGACACCTGTGTTTCGCGCAGCACCCGGCCCAGGGATAGGTTCTTGGAGCAGTTTTACATCGCTCCAACGTGAGCAAACTCCGAGTGGCAAAGAAGCCGAGCCATTGTCTACGACGATTATTTCAACACGATTCTGGACAACGCTCTGCGCATGAAGAGAAGCGAGGCAGCGCTCCAAATGCGCTTCCTGATTCAAGTGCGGGATGATTACGGATATGGTCTTTGAAGAATGCAAGCTAAGCTAGCTCCCTCAGGAACACTTCAAGTGCAAAGAAGGCCCAAAGTGTTTTGTCGTTATTTTGACTTCCGTCGAGATGGTCTTTGAACATCTTGCCGACCATATGGTTATCTATGAATGCCGCCAATCTCGCGTCTTTCACCAAGACCAAATCCGAGAATTGATCGTGGAGTTCGTTCCGGAACCAGTGAGCAATTGGCAGTCGAAAGCCATTCTTTGGGCGGGAAAGAACACCGTCAGGAAGCCTAGAACCCAGCGCATCGCGAACTATTCGCTTGGTAGTGGCACCTGATACCTTAAAGTTATCCGGAAGCGTGGCTGCAAACTCGGCCAACCTAACATCCATATAGGGCGCTCGAGCCTCAATTGAGGCCGCCATTGTCATTGTATCTAAGCGCTCGAGAAGATTGTCTGGCAGCCAAGAGGTCTGATCGAAGTATTGGACTCGTCCAAGACTTGAGGTGGTATCAGGAGCATTAAACGGTCGTCGCGAGGGGATTGAATGGGTTTCAGGGCCGCGCCAGAAACGAGCCCTTTCATTCTCTGTCAACGCGCCAAACCAAGAAGTCATCCTGTCTTCAAAGCTACCGCTTGCAAGAGCACGAGCAGCAATTCGAATGCGGTGCGTTTGCTGCGACCGTGGAGAAGTGAGGAATAAGACGCCAAGTCCAAATCGTTTTACAAGCCAATTTGGCAGAGACCCCAAGCGAGTCTCGAACATGTACTTTGGATAACCCGCGAAGACCTCGTCGGCACCTTCGCCTGACAGAACGACTTTGACAGACCGCGACGCCTCCGTCGACATAAGATGGATCGGTATCGCCGCAGTCTCTGCCAGCGGAGCTCCTAGATGTCTGGTTAGCTGCGGCAACTGCTGCAGCAGCTGTTCGGATGTGAACTCGATCGAAGTGTGGTTGGTTCCGATCTCTCTAGCTGACCGTTCAGCGAGTGCGAGTTCTGATCCCGGATCACCTGCGTAGCCGATCGAGAAAGTTCTAATATCGGTCGCTCCTAGTTGCGCAAGGCTGGCGACGATAGTTGTAGAGTCGATACCGCTCGAGAGGAACGCGCCGACGGGCACATCAGATCTCAAGCGTATGCGAACCGCTTCGTCGAAGATTTCGCGGAACTCATCTATGGCCTGTTGGTAGGTTCCGGAAAATGTCCCTGGAGCCATGGGTGGCGACCAGAAGCTCTCTTCTGCTATCTTTTCGCTCGAGATTGTAACGCAAGATCCAGGCGTAACTTTCTTGATCTTTGAAAAGAACGTGTCGGGCGAAGGGGCATACCTCCATTTTAGATAGCGGTAGATTGACTCTGGATCAATCTCGCTGCTTACCATCGGATGGGACAACAGCGATGAGACCTCCGATCCGAATATCGTCATCTGGCGACCGGAATGTGTCCCACCAACAAAGTAGAGCGGCTTCTTCCCGAAATGATCTCGACAAAGGAAGAGTTCCTGGCGCTCCGCGTCGAAAAGCGAAAAGGCGAACATACCTCGGAATTTCCTCAGCGCCGATTTGCCCCATCTGCGCCAAGACTCTAGGATGACCTCGGTGTCAGATCGATTTTGGAACCTCGATCCATTGGCCTCCAGTTCTGCGCGCAGTTCTAGGAAGTTATAGATTTCGCCATTATAGGCGATCGTGAATCGGCCATCGGGGCTCGACATCGGCTGCGCCCCACCGTCGATGTCGATAATGGACAACCTACGATGGCCAAGTGCCACCCGATCACCGGACTGTAACGGGATGACGATCGCACCTCTTCCGTCGGGTCCACGATGGGCGATCGAGGTGGTCATGGCCTCAAGATTGGCGATCTCGGCATCAGGCCCAAACCAGCCCGCAAACCCGCACATTCAAAAGCTCCTGGTAAATGAATAAAGGTGGTGGTGGCTAGAACCTGCCACTCACAAGTGGCAATTCTTTGAAGAATGCGTGACACAGGTCAAGATACACTTTCTTGCATAGCCATGATTAAACCGCCGTTTGCCGGACCCATGTGCTCAACGCTACCTGTGGTTCAAGGTGCGCACAGCTGGCGGTCTTGAAAACCGGTCTCATGACGATAAAGGGGCCCTAGGGCCCCTTTTCCAATTCAACTTGACTGATAGCTCAGGCGACCACGGGCTCCGCCGACCGACGGCGGCGGGCAAGACCCAGACCACCAAGGGCAGAGAGAAGCAGCAGGCCACCGGCCGGAAGCGGGATTGAGGCGATGAGCGTTGCATCGAACGAAGCCATTGTTCCAGAGAACAGATTCGTTTGAATAGTCATCGAGAAGGGGTCGCTGAGTACCGTCAAAATTTTCCCGTACACATCGTCAGCGATCGAGCTGATCGTTCCGGAGCCAACAGTAATACCCGGATAGTCGTAGAATAGGCCCGGGGTGTTCCCATCATTCACGAAACCATACGACGAGAAGCCTTCGCCCGACACGTCGCTGGCATTCGACGAGAAAGTCACCGACGACGCCAGAGGATCTTGGGCGCCTTCACCGAACCCCGTATGGGTCACGTCAATTAAGATCGTTCCATTACCTTCGTTGACAGCGTCTGTAACGTTCAGATGCAGCTTCGAAGTACCGTTCGACTCCGTAGCAGAGGCGGTTTCCAAGCTTACATATCCGCTACCGGTCGCGAAATTTTGAAGGAGGATCTTGCCGTTTACGACTCCATCCAAGTCGCCAGCACCACCGTCCACGATCGTGCTGGATGTTCCAGTCTCGGTATCATAGATTCCGACGGTTAAAGCCGACGCAGCGACCGGCGCGAACAGAACTGTCGAACCGACCAATGCGGAGGCCGTGAATTTCTTTACTTCAAACATGGTATCCCCCAATTCAATAGGACTATTCTCTCTAGCCCATCCTAGGTTGCAGCCACATTTTCGACAAGCTTTTCTCCCATTTTCCTCATCTTTTCTTCTGATTGGATCGGAAATGTTGGTAAATCTGGCGATTGGTTGGGTCGATTGTCTCTCGCTTGGTAACAGTCTGCGCCAAGGTAGACCCAGTTCTGATTCGCAGCCCTCGTAACCCGGGCAGCAAAACTACGCTAGATCAGCAACCTGCTACCGATGCTCTTCGAAGCACAAGAACGATCAAAAACGCAACCGTTCCATCTGTCCGACACCGCTCTGGAAAGTGGTGCCGCAGAAGGGACTCGAACCCCCGACCCCATCATTACGAATGACGTGCTCTACCAGCTGAGCTACTGCGGCTTCCGGCGCGGCTCTTAGCATTATGGGGAGGGGCGGGAAAGAGGGAATGTCGGCCGGAGGGGCTCTGAAAAATCGCAGGTCTCGGGCGCCACGGGCACTTCCGCTCTCGTTCACCCTCGACGCCCAAAGGCAAGGTCGACCGCCTCCGGAGCAATCTTGCTGGCTACATAGCTGGGTGGCGGGAGTTGGTTGGTGCCCAGGAATGCAGCCCAGGCCCCTTCGGCCTCACCTTCCAAGAGGAGCTTCACGGATCGAGTTACTGAGCCTGCATAGGACAACGGCGTCAACCAACGACGAAAGCGCCAAACAAACCGTATCCGGTTTCTGTTGTTGAAATACTCCGACAGCGGTGAAGCCTTCCGATCTTGAGACCCACTACCAATCGATGTTCCGACATGGTGCGCAACAACAGCTCCGCTGCACCAAGCCAAATGGAAGGAACCGCGACGGGCCGCCCAATCGACCTCCTCATAGTATAGGAAATAGTCTTCATGCATGAGGCCGACAGCTTCAATATATTGGCGCGATGCGACCATGTTGGCGCCGGAAATGAAGTCAAGACGAGAAAGATTGGGGGTTATAGCACCCTCTACTGGAAGCCCTTGGTTCAGGCTGTAGCACGCCCCCCAAAGCTTGATTCTCCCTCCATCCGACTGAATCGACCCATTCGGGGCCGGGAAGACCACGCGCCCCCCCATTAGCGAAAACTCTCCATTCCCGGCGGCACAGTCGATGAAGGCCCTCGCCGTTGTTGGCTCCACCATGCAGTCTGGGTTTAGGATCCAGAACAGATCGATCTCTTTGTGTGGGAGAGCCCACCTGAGGCCTTCGTTGACGCCACCTGCGAAGCCCTTGTTCAGAGGTGAGCGGAGGAGTGTGAGCCAAGGGAGCTCACTTCTAGGCGCTTGGGCTGAACCAACTTCAACATCATTGATGTCTAGGCCATTTCGGCTGGCCCAGGTGACGACCGTCTCAATCGAGTTGTCAGGGGACTTGTTATCAACGACGATCACACGAAGATCTGCTCCCTCACTTGCGAGGAGGCTATCGAGGCAATCTTCGATGACGTCAGCAGAATTATAGGTGACAATGACCACAGCCATTGGCGCGGGACCTTGGCCGGCTCGTTCTGTTTCGATCATTTCGATCCTTTGGGCATCTCAAATGGAACCGCAAGACCACAGGGCGCGATCCTTCATCCGCCAACAAGCCTAATCGGTCGGCAGATTGACGTCAGCATCAATTATCCTAGGCACACGTGGTTCGTTCGGCTCTTTCGACATAGCGGGTATGCGCAGCCCTGTCGCGTTGTGTGCAGTCGCTTCCCCACCCACCGCCTCCCTCCAAGTCAACGTATCAAAAGCCCCGCAATTCCCACAAACAGGCGCCCATTCGGCGTGGATGTTGTTGCACTTGTCACAAATCCATTGCGGGCCGCGAGGGGCGTTGACCGCCTTGGTCAGGAGGGCGCGGACCTCGTCTTCTTCGGCCCCGGTCCCTTTTTCGATGGCTGCCAGAAGCGAAAGGCTCCGCGTGGTCGGGTGGCTCTTTGCCAGATCGCCCAGCGCCCGGCGGGCTTCGGGGAAATCCTCGGCGGCCAGAAGCAGCTCGGCCAGAAGCATTCTGGTTTCGGGATCCTCGGGCTTGAGTTTGGTGATCGCCTTAAAGCGGTCGAGCCGCGCCTTGGCTGTCTCATCGGGCTCGATCGCGGCAAAGGCAGCTGCAAGGTCGGGATGAGGCTGGGCGCCCCAAGCTTTGGTCAGAACACGTGACGCATATTTCTTGTTCCCGTCAGCGATATAGGCGCGTGCGGCAAGAACGGCGGCGGGGATCAGATCGGGCGAAAGGCGGTTAGCCTCGATCGCGGCTTCGCGCGACTCGATGGACGAATTCTCGTCGAACACACCCTTCGCCTCAGACAGCGCCAGCATGGCATCACGGCGGCGATGCACGTCACGCGGGAGGTAGCCCGCCTTCAGCTTGGCGCCGAGCGTATTGCGCGCGCCGGCCCAATCTCCCTTTTCCGATTGCAGCCTTAGGAGAATATCCTGCGTCTCTTCGTGCTTGGGCCGGATGGCAAAGGCCTTTTCGGCCAGCTTGAGCGCGGTGTCCGAATCCCCCTCGATCAGCTTCTGCTTCATGATCCCGCGGATGCCGACAAAACGGGTCCGGTCGTCGACCAAGAGCTTCTTGTAGGTCTCTTCCGCCTTATTCCGGTCGCCCGCCATTTCTGCCGCCTGCGCGGTGAGAAGCGTGGTCAGCTCGGGCCGCTGGAGATAGCGCTCGGCTTTGGCGGCCTTAGCCAGCGCCAGATGCCCCTCGCCCGAAGCAAGTGCCATCATGCCGTCGGCCAGCGCCTCATATCCGCGCCGCTCGCGGTTGCGGGTGAAATAACGGGAAATGGCTGTCTCGTCGCCATTGAGAAACCGAAAGAAGGCGGCGGCAAGGCCGATGAACTTGAACAGAAGCCAGACGAGGCCGATGAAGACGACGAGCGCCAAGAGCGACTCAACCGGCCCGAGCCGGAATTCGAGGCCCGCAAGCGTGATCTGCGCGTGGCCCGACATCTCGCCCAGCATCACGGCGCCATAGGTGGCCGCGGTAACGAGGCCGACGAAGATCAGGATCTTGACCAAAGACCAAAGCATGATGGCGTCCTATTCCTCTCCGTCAGTCAGTTCAGCCGCGCCCGCCACTGCGGCGGCACGGGCCTCGGCGCGGGTGCGCCAGTCGGCCAGCTTTTCGGTGGCAATCGCTGGCAGTGCGCCAAGCTCGGCCATGGCGCTGTCCAGGTCGCCCCCACGCAGCGCCGCCTCGGCGCGCGACAGGATGGCGTCAACGTCGTCGCCTTCGCGCGGCTCAACCGAGCGGACCTCGAATTGCTGACGCAGAAAGCCGATGAATTTCGTCACCGCGCTTCCGTCTTCGCCGGCGTCCCGAGCGGCGGCGAGCGCCGCGCGGGCGGCGTCGGGGAAGCTGTCTTGCAGCTCGGACAGAGTCGCTACCCCTTCACGGGCCGCAGCGGCAAGGCCAGCGGGCGCGGCGGCGCCCAGCGCGTCTTCGAGGTCGGCCAAGTGCCCGTCAAAGGCAACGCCCGTGTCAATCGCCGCAACGATCTGGGCAAGGGCCGATTTGGCGAGCGTATCACGGGCCGCGGCGGCGGTTGCGGCGGCAACCTCGGCGGCGGCGGTTTGGGCGGCCTCTAGCTCCTCCGAAGCCGAAGCGGCGAGGCTCTGGATTTCGGCGCGCTGGGCATCGAGATCGGCCTGAAGCGCGGCAAGGGCCGCCTTCATGGCATCATCAAACTGCCCCTCGGGCACAGCCGAGAAGGGGCGGGCCTCGAGCGCCTCGAAGCGAAGCGCGAGATCATCCATCCGGCCCGCCAGATCGGCCAGTGCCGCAGCGCTGGCCTCTGTAGAGGCGAGAACCGCCGAATCAATATCGCCTTGTGTCGGTGCCGTTGGCAGGGCCGCAATCTGGCCGCGCAAGTCGGCAATCTCGGCGACCTGTTCGGCGATCCTGTCGAGCGCCACGGTCTCCGCCCCCTCCAGAACAAACCGTGCCGCGGAATAACCGACGGCAGCCGAAATCACGACAGAGCCGATCACAACCCAAGCACCGATCCGCAAGTCGCGGGAGCGCCGTGTCGGCTGGGCGGGGCTCTCGGCAGACGCTTCGGCTACTGAAGGCGCCTCTACTTCCGGTGCCGGGTCTTCCGCGCCGGCTTTGACCTCTTCGATGATCTCGGCATCCTCGATAGCGGGTGGGATCGCGGGCGCTGCCTCTTCCGGCTTTTTGGTGCTCTTTGCCACGGACGTTCCTTTCGGGCGGGCTGCGCCTTCTTTCAACCTAGTCTCTCACCCTGCGCCGCTCAAGCAAGGAGCCACAGCGTCACGCCATCGAAATTCGGCGACAAGTCGCCAAAACCATCGCCTCAATGTCGGGCCGTTCGACCACAAAGATATCCCGCGCGCCGCAAGCTGCCGCCTTGTCGGCCACGGCTTGGCTCATCGCGATGACGCGCAAAGGGGCGGACGGCTTGGCCTGCCGCAGAAAGGCCCCGGCAGAACGCGGCGAAAACAGAGGCACAACCAGAGTTTCGCCATCCGCCAACGCCTCGAAGACTTCGGTCGCAAGTGTGCGATCCCTCTGCCGGTAGACAACCAGCTCGTGCGTCATGAGTCCGGCCTTGTTGAGCCTTGCCGAAACATCGCCCGTGGTCTGCTCGCCCCGGATGTGAACGAGCGGCGCCTCGGGCTGCGCCTTGAGGATCGCAGCGATCAGCGTCTCGACATCGCCGCCCGCCGACACCGCCTCAAACCCCTCGCGCCGCGCAACGTCGGCGGTTCTGTCGCCCACGCACCACGCCGTCATTCCGGCCCGTGCGCCCGCGCCCCGCGCCCGGAGCGCGCCCTGTTCGGAGGTCAGGATAACGGATGCTACCCCATCGGGGAGCGGCCCATGCGCGACACTTTCGATCTCGATCGCGGACGAAAGGATATGCGCAACCCGTTGGCCCAAGCGCTCCTCTACCGCCGCAAGAAACCGGCGCGAGGCCTCTTCGGGCCGTGTGAGAACGAGAATTGCCAAGGGTGCTCCGGTTCGCTGCCATTGTTTGTGCTTGTTGCGGATGTTACCTGCGATGAAAGCCCGCGCAACCGGAACCCGCATGAAGAAGAGCCTCACAATCCTCGGCATCGAATCGAGCTGCGACGATACCGCCGCAGCGGTGGTGCGGCGCGGTGAAGGCAAGGCCGAGGTTCTTGCCTCGGTCGTCTTTGGCCAGACCGAGCTGCACGAGGCCTATGGCGGCGTCGTCCCCGAAATCGCGGCGCGGGCGCACGCCGAGAAGATCGATATTTGTGTGGAGCAGGCGCTCGAGCGCGCAGGGCTTGGTCTTGCCCAGATTGACGCGGTTGCCGTGACCGCAGGCCCGGGCCTAATCGGCGGGGTTCTCTCCGGCGTCATGTGCGCCAAGGGGATCGCCGCGGCGACCGGCCTGCCGCTTGTGGGCGTCAATCACCTCGCCGGCCACGCGCTGACGCCGCGTCTTACCGATGCCGTGGCCTTCCCTTATCTGATGCTTCTCGTTTCTGGCGGACATTGCCAGTTTCTGATCGTGGCTTCGGCCGACAGCTATCGCCGCATCGGCGGCACCATCGACGACGCCCCCGGCGAGGCCTTTGACAAGGCCGCCCGCCTTTTGGGCCTGAGCCAGCCTGGCGGCCCGGCCATAGAAGCCGCCGCCAAAGCGGGCGATCCCGCGCAGTTTGCGCTGCCCCGGCCGCTTCTCGACAGGCCCGGCTGCGATATGTCGTTCTCGGGGCTAAAGACCGCTCTTCTTCGGGCCCGCGATGCCGTAGTGGCCGAAAAGGGCGGGCTGACGCAGCAGGATCAAGCCGACCTCGCCGCCGGATTCCAATCAGCCGTGACCGATATCCTGCACGAAAAGACCAAGCGGGCGCTGGCCGAATACCGCCTGCTGGCGCCTGCAAAGCCCACCTTCGCCATTGCTGGCGGGGTGGCGGCCAACGGCCAGATTCGTTCGGCGTTGGTCGGGCTGTGCGAGACCGAGGGCGTCGCCTTCGTCGCGCCGCCCCTTTCCCTTTGCACCGACAACGCCGCGATGATCGCCTACGCGGGGCTCGAACGTTTCGCCGCAGGCGAGACAGATGGCCTCGATCTAAGCGCACGGCCGCGCTGGCCTCTTGACGACCAAAGCCCGGCAATGCTCGGCTCGGGCAAGAAGGGAGCCAAAGCATGAGGATCGCAGTCGCCGGAGCGGGCGCATTCGGAACCGCGCTCGCCATCGCCCTCAAAGCCGGAGGTCGCGACGTGGCGCTTTGGGGGCGGCAGAGCGCTGCCATGGATGCGCTTCTTGAGACCCGTGTCTCGCCGCATCTTCCGGGCGTGACCCTCCCGGAAAACCTGGCCGTTTCCGCCAATATAGATACTGTTTTGCAGGCCGACGTTGTCCTCCTTGCCGTTCCGGCTCAGGCGCTCGACGGCTTTCTCGGCCATTATGGGAAGGCGCTTGCCGGAAAGCGCCTTGTTGCCTGCTGCAAGGGGATCGACGTTTACTCGCTGCAGAGCCCCTCGATGACCATCGCCGCCCATGTGCCGGATGCGACGATTGCCGCGCTGACCGGGCCGAGCTTTGCCGCCGATATCGCTGGCGGACTTCCGACCGCACTCACCCTCGCCTGCGAAGACCCCGACGCGGGTCAACAGCTCCAGGAACTCCTTTCAACACAAAGCCTTCGGCTCTACCGCACGACCGATGTCCTCGGGGCCGAGTTCGGCGGAGCGCTGAAGAACGTGATCGCCATCGCCTGTGGCGCCTGCATCGGCGCCGGGCTTGGCGACAGTGCCCGCGCCGCCCTTCTGACCCGCGGCTTTGGCGAAATGGTGCGCTTTGCCACTCATCTTGGCGCCAAACCCGAGACCCTCTCGGGCCTATCCGGCCTTGGCGATCTGGCGCTGACCTGCACGTCAGAGCTTTCCCGAAATTATCGCTATGGCCTTGCGCTCGGGCGTGGCGAGGGGTTTGATCCTTCGGTCACGGTCGAAGGCGCGAAGACCGCCATAGCAGTCACTAAATTGGCGAAAGAGCGCGAAATCGACCTGCCGATCAGCTCGGTCGTCGCGGCTTTGGTCGAAGCCAAACTCACCGTTCCACAAGCGATGAAGGCCCTTCTGTCGCGGCCTTTGAAAGAGGAGTAATCCATGCGCGTCGCCCTCATGACCCGGGACAAGCCCGGCGCCCTGCAAATCCGTCTTGATACGCGCGAGGCGCATCTGGCCTTCATCAAAGAAACCGGCGTTGTCGAAATGGCGGGGCCGTTTCTTGACGAGGCCGGGCAGATGTGCGGCTCGATGATCGTGCTCGACGTGGCCGACCTTGCCGCCGCCCGCGCTTGGGCCGAGAACGATCCCTATAACAAAGCGGGCCTTTTCGCGGATGTTCGCATCCAGGAATGGAAAAAGGTGATCGGCTGATGGCCTATTGGCTGTTCAAGTCCGAGCCCGACACCTGGAGCTGGGATGATCAGGTCGCCAAAGGGGCGGCAGGCGAGGAATGGCACGGCGTCCGCAACTATGAGGCCCGCAACAACATGCGGGCGATGCAGCTCGGCGATCTGGGGTTCTTCTATCATTCACGGCAAGGGCTCGAGATCGTCGGTATCGTCGAGGTTTCGGCGCTGGCGCATCCCGATAGCACGACAGACGATCCGCGTTGGGAGTGCGTTGATATCTGTGCGGTCAGGCCACTGGCGAGACCGGTGACATTAGAGTCTATCAAGGCCGATTCTGCCCTTTCCGATATGGTTCTCGTGAAAAACTCGCGCCTCTCGGTCCAGCCGGTGACGCCAGCCGAGTGGGCGCGCGTCTGTGAATTGGGCAAGACAAAAGCCTGAGTCGGCCCCATACTTCCTGCATTGCGAACAGGGAGATTCACATGGACTATCTCAACGTTGTAGCCGCTGCTGCGGCCTCGTGGGTTTTTGGGGCGATCTGGTATTCGACGCTGCGGAAGCCGTGGCTCGAAGCCTCGGGCATTGAATGCGACGAGAACGGCAACCCCAAGGGTGGCGGAAGCCCGATGCCCTTTGTTCTCTCCGCGATCTGTATGCTTCTGGTGGCAGGCATGATGCGGCACATCTTCGCCATGTCGGGAATCGAGTCGGTGGCAAAAGGCGCCTATGCAGGCCTTGGCATCGGACTTTTCTTCATCGCGCCGTGGACAATGATCAACAACGCCTACGGGATGCGCCCTTTCAAGCTGACATTGATCGACGGAGGATATTCGGCGATCGGCTGTCTGCTGATCGGAGCGGTTCTGACGCTGTTCTGAAAGAATGGGGGCCCCGACGCACGGGACCCCCTCTCACCCCGCGCGCTCCCCAAGCACCACACGCGATTTGAATTCTGGGTCCCGGCCATCCTGACCGTAGGACCTTTTTACGCCATCGACGCAGATACTCCTAGCACATAGTCCTTAGAACTTAGTTCAATGTGTTGGTATCAAAGGGAATCTTCGCGACCAAAATACTTGACGAGAAGATAGTAGATGACGGGCCTGTAGCGCGGCTCGTCCTTCCCCGGATAGGCCTCGAACGCAGCGTTGACCGCCTCGGCAAGGTCGGGGCTGTCCCTGAGGCCGAGTTTGCGGATCAGGAAATGGCTGCGGATGCTCTCTCGTTCCGCCCCGTTTTCTGGATCAATGGATGCGCCTTCGACGGAAAATGCCGCGGGGCCGCAAGCCTTGATGACGCGATCCAGAAGCTCGGGCTCGGGCGGCATTCCGCACTTGACCTCAAGATCCCTCGCGCAGGCCTCGATAAGATCGTCGCGCCGACCCATGTCACACCCCAAAAGCAAAACCCGGCACCAAATGGCGCCGGGTTCATGCTAGTCGAGTGGCTGATCGAGGCAACCCTAGTAGCGATAGTGCTCGGGCTTGAACGGGCCTTCGACCGTTACGCCGATGTAGTCGGCCTGGTCTTTCTTGAGCGTGGTCAGCTTCGCACCAATCCGCGCGAGATGCAGTCGGGCCACTTTCTCGTCGAGGTGCTTGGGCAGGATGTAAACGCCGGGCTTGTATTCGCTGCCCTTGGTCCAAAGCTCGACCTGCGCCAGAACCTGATTGGTGAACGAAGCCGACATGACGAACGACGGATGGCCCGTGGCGTTGCCGAGGTTCAGGAGGCGGCCCTCGGACAAGAGGATGATCTTGTTGCCCGAGGGCATCTCGATCATGTCCACCTGTTCCTTGATGTTGGTCCACTTGTGGTTCTTGAGCGCGGCAACCTGAATCTCGTTGTCGAAGTGGCCGATGTTGCCGACGATCGCCATGTTCTTCATCGCGCGCATGTGCTCGATGCGGATCACGTCCTTGTTGCCGGTGGTGGTGATGAAGATATCGGCCGAGGCGACTTCGTCTTCGAGGAGCGTGACCTCAAAGCCATCCATCGCTGCCTGAAGCGCACAGATCGGATCGACCTCGGTGACCTTGACGCGGGCGCCGGCGCCACGGAGTGAAGCGGCCGAGCCTTTGCCGACGTCGCCGTAGCCGCAGACCACGGCGACCTTGCCGGCCATCATGGTGTCGGTGGCGCGGCGGATACCGTCGACGAGCGATTCCTTGCAGCCGTATTTATTGTCAAACTTCGACTTGGTGACGCTGTCGTTCACGTTGATCGCGGGGAAGGGCAGGTGGCCCTTCTTGTGCAATTCATAGAGGCGGTGAACGCCGGTGGTGGTTTCTTCCGAGACGCCCTGAATGGCGTGGCGCTGTTTGGTAAACCAGCCGGGGCTGGCCTTGAGGCGCTTCTTGATCTGGTTGAAGAGGGCAACCTCTTCTTCGGAGGTCGGAACGGCGATCAGGTTCTCTTCGCCTTCCTCGACGCGGGCGCCGAGCAGGATGTAGAGGGTCGCATCGCCGCCATCGTCGAGGATCATGTTGCACATGCCTCCCTCGCCTCCGAACTGGAAGATCTTGTCGGTATATTCCCAATATTCTTCAAGGGTTTCGCCCTTGATCGCGAAAACAGGCGTACCGCTTTCGGCAATCGCGGCGGCGGCGTGATCCTGGGTCGAGAAGATGTTGCACGAGGCCCAGCGCACATCTGCGCCCAGCGCCTTGAGGGTCTCGATCAGAACCGCTGTCTGGATCGTCATGTGCAAGGAGCCGGCAATCTTGGCGCCCTTGAGCGGCTGCTTGACGCCAAACTCGTCACGCAGCGCCATCAGGCCCGGCATCTCTGTCTCGGCAATGTCGAGCTCTTTGCGGCCATAGTCGGCAAGCTTGATGTCGCGAACGATGTAGTCCTTGGCCATGGGCCGCTCTCCTTTTCCGGTTTCGCCGGCTGGCATAGCATTGCGCCAAGGCTACGGCAACCAACGGGTCGCGCGGGTCGCTTCGGACGTTGACAGGGGGCTGCGGACGGGGGCAGTTTCCGGTTCTGTCTAGGCGATCGGAAGTGGTTGGGAATGCGGAAAATGTGGGGTTTGTACAGAACCAAAGGCACGGTTTTCACGGTTTGTACAAATTTCGGCCGGGAGGATCATCCATGAAACAGCCCCGCGCGTGGCAGCGGATGCTTTCGGGGCGGCGGCTCGATCTGCTCGATCCGACACCCATGGATATCGAGATCGAGGATATCGCCCACGGCCTGGCCTTCGTTGCGCGGTGGAACGGCCAGACGAAGGGGGATTATCCCTATTCGGTGGCCGAGCATTCGCTCTTGGTCGAAGAGATTTACGGGCGGCTCTTTCCCGCCGCGCCTGCGAAGTGGAGGCTGGCCGCGCTACTGCACGATGCGCCGGAATATGTGATCGGCGACATGATCAGCCCGGTGAAGGCGGCTGTCGGGCCCGGCTATGGCGCGCTTGATGATCGGCTGAATGCCGCGGTTCATATCCGCTTTGGCTTGCCGGCGCAGATCCCGGTGGCGATCAAGAAGCAGATCAAGAAAGCCGACAAGATTTCCGCCTGGCTTGAAGCCATCCAGATCGCCGGATTTACCGAGGCAGAGGCCGACAAGTTTTTCGGCAAACCAGACACTATCTTGGCCCAATCTCTGAAAATCCACCTGCGCCCGCCGGTCGAGGTTCGCGAGGCCTATCTGGCTCGTCATCGCACCCTGATCGCAAGCCTCGCATGACCCCCAACTTTCGCCCCGCAACAGAGGCTGACGCTCCGGCGATGGCCGACCTTCTCAACCGGATCATCGAAACGGGCGGCACCACGGCGCATCAGTCGCGCTTTGATGCCAGCCGGATGCTGGGCCACTATATCGCGCCGCCGCTTGCCATATCGTGCTTTGTCGCGGTGCTGGAGGGCGAGGTGATCGGCTTTCAGGCGTTGGAGCTTGCTGACCCCGACTGGCAGGGCGATGGCAAGTTGCCGGACGGCTGGGCCGTGATTGCGACCTTTGTCGGCGAGGGGCATCGCGGATTGGGCATTGGCCGTGGGCTCTTTGCGCTCACCCTCGCTGCGGCACGGGCGGCGGAAGTTGTGGCGATTGATGCCACGATCCGCGCCGACAATGCGCTGGGCCTCGGCTATTACGCGCAGATGGGCTTTGCCGACCATGCGGTGATCAGCGATGTCCCGTTGCGCGACGGGACAAGGATCGACCGAGTTCAGAAGGTTATCTGGCTCTAGCGTGGGCTGCGTTTGGCGAGGATGCGCTGGAGCGTCCGGCGGTGCATATTGAGCCGCCGCGCCGTTTCGGAAACGTTGCGATCGCAAAGCTCATAAACCCGCTGGATATGTTCCCAACGCACACGGTCGGCGCTCATCGGGTTTTCCGGCGGCGGCGGCAGCGTGTCGCCCGTTTGCAGGAGGGCGTTGATCACATCGTTGGCGTCGGCCGGTTTGGAGAGATAGTCGGTCGCCCCGATCTTGACCGCGGCCACGGCGGTCGCGATGGCGCCATATCCGGTCAGAACAACGATCCGGCTGTCGGGGCGGCGTTCGCGCAAGACCTCGACCACGTCGAGGCCGTTTCCATCCTCAAGCCGCAGATCGACCACGGCATAGGCGGGCGGCCTCGCTGTCGCAATCGCTTTGCCTGCGGCAACAGAGCCCGCCATTTCAACCGAGAACCCCCGACGCTCCATCGCTTTGGCGAGGCGCTTGAGAAAGGCCTCGTCGTCATCGACCAAAAGTATCGAGGGGTCGCGCCCCAGATCGAGAGTGTCAGTCGTCATCCATCAATCCCTTTTGTTGAATATGACGTTGCCGCCTAATCTCTCCAAGGTCAATTCGCGGTGGCGGCCGCTTCAGCAAAACAGGCCGTCCGTGTTGCGATTGTGTCGGCGGAATCATCCCGCCGATAAAAATCGACCACGCCATATCCGGGCATGACAAGGTAGGTGAACGTCGAGTGATCCACCGTATAGAATTGGGGATCATCGTCGTTCTTCTTGTAGTAGGTCTTGTAGGCCCGCGACGCCGCGGCGACCTGTTCTGGCGATCCTGTAAGGCCAAGCATCTTTTCGTGAAAGTAGTCGGTGAAGGCTGCGACGACCTCGGGAGTATCTCTGTCAGGATCGATTGAGATAAAGACCGGCCGGACCGAAATCCCCTGTTCGGCAAGAATATCTGTCGCGTCGGCATTGCGCTGGGAATCCAGCGGGCAGACATCGGGGCAGAAGGTATAGCCGAAGTAGAGGAGCGTCGGTTCGGTGATCACGTCCTGATCGGTGACGGTCTGACCGTTTTCATCGACAAGCGTGAAGGGGCCACCCACCGCACCGGCAGATTGCGAACCGGGACATTCGGCGAAGATGTCGTCCTCTCCACCCATCATCGTCGCAACATAGGTCGCGGCGATCAGAATGATCACGGCGATACCAGCCCCAAACGCGATCAGCCTTTGCATATTCGGTCCTTTCTGTTCAGGCGCATTGATCGCCGTTGGAACGGGAAATAACAATAGTCCAGCCAGTCACAATAAATCGAGCAGGCCCATGCCGGTATCCGAGCTAGAACTCTTCCAGGACCGCGCCCGCAGCGATTGGGTCAGGTTGCGCACGCTCGTGACCCTACGGTGGATTGCCATCGGCGGCCAGATCGCTGCCGTTCTTGTCGCGGTCGAATTCTTTCGATTGCAGATTGAGGTTGGCCTCGTGGTTCTTGCCGTGGGCGCATCGGTGCTTGCCAACCTGTTTTCGACCTTCCTGTTTCCACAGAACTCTCGCCTGACGGTGACGCAGGCCACCCTAATGCTGCTCTTCGATCTCTTGCAGCTTGGGCTGCTCCTTTATCTGACCGGCGGCCTCAACAACCCGTTCTCGATCCTGATGCTCGTGCCGGTCACGATCGCGGCGACCTTTCTGCCGCTGCGGAGCACCGCTTTGATTGGCGGGGTGTCGATCCTTCTGGTTACAGCGCTGAGCCGGTTCTTCTTTCCGATCGTCCTTCCCGGCGGCGCTGAAATTGGCCTGCCAAATCTTTTTCTGTTCGGCTTTTGGGTGGCCATGATGATCGGCGTGACCTTTCTTGGCCTCTATGCCCGACAGGTCACAAGCGAGATGCACTCGATGGGGGATGCGCTTTTGGCGACCCAGATGGCGCTGGCTCGCGAACAGAAGCTGACCGACCTCGGCGGGGTAGTTGCCGCGGCGGCGCATGAGCTTGGCACGCCGCTGGCAACGATCAAGCTGGCCAGTTCAGAGCTGCTGTCCGAGGCCGCGGACCGCGAAGACCTGATCGAAGATATCCGCCTCATCGGCGAACAGGCCGACCGCTGCCGCGATATCCTTCGTTCGATGGGGCGCGCCGGCAAGGACGACCAGATGCTGCGCCGAGCTCCGCTTGAGGGGATCGTACTTGAAGCGGCCGAACCGCACGCCCATCGCGGAAAATCCCTGAGTTTTGCCGTCTCCTCCGACACCGAACACCCCAAGCGCCAGCCCGTGATCGAGCGCAGGCCGGAAATCGTGCACGGGCTACGCAATCTGATTCAGAATGCTGTCGACTTTGCCGAAAGCGCCGTCGAGATCGAGGTTCACTGGGACGCCGAGACGATCAGCCTTCGGATTTCGGACGATGGGCCGGGCTATCCGCCCTCTCTGATCGGGCGGATCGGTGATCCCTTTGTCAGAAACCGCAAGGCAGAAGAAACTGGGGGCGAACGACCGGGGTATGAGGGAATGGGCCTCGGCCTTTTCATTGCCAAGACCCTATTGGAGCGATCGGGCGCACGGCTCGAATTCTCGAACGGAATGGGGCGGGTCACGGGGCGTCGGCAGGTTGGCGCCATCATATTCGTCGAGTGGCCGCGCGATGCCATTGATCCCGCCCGAGACAAGGCGCACGGCCCCTTGGGCGAAAACCCACAGATCATCTAGTCGATCCTTAAGGCACCATTAACCAATTTCTCCGAACTTTTCTGCGGAAACAAAGGATTCGCAGAATGCAGTCGGTCGTTGGTTTTTGGCCCTTCTTCGTTGGTATAACAGCCGTTCTGGGCGCAGCGACCTATCTGAGCCTTCTCAGATATATGTTCCGCCCTCGCAAACAGACCGCACGCGAATTGCTGCGTGAGGCGGAAAGCGCTGTCGCTTTTCTGTTCGATGGCCATGTGCTTGTTGATTCCTCGCCGCTTGCCAAGCGTTTGATGCCCCCTCGCGACAGGGGGCAAACCGACTGGGAGGCTTTCGTCCGCCTCTTCTCGGCCCAGTTTCCCCAGCTTCGCGTTGCTTTGGCTTCGCTTTCGTCAGACGGACGCAAACGCATTGTCTCACCCAACGATCCGACACTCTCGCTTGATGCGGAATGGTGGGACGGCTATTCGCGCATCACCTTCAACAATAGCTCCGAAACCGGAGAGCGCTCTGCCACCGACCGGCTCATCGCCGCCTCGCTTGAACAAGAGGTCTCGAGCCTGCGCGCCATTTCCGAAGACGCGCCAATGCTGATCTGGAAGGAGGATGCGACACGACAAATCGTCTGGGCCAACAATTCCTATCTCAATTTGGTTGACGGTCTGATCGTGGCGCAAAGCGACATCGGTCCGACCTGGCCCCCCCGCAATATCTTTTCGCGCTTCGATATTCCGGTCGACGATCAGGGCTACAATACCAAAAGAGTCCGGCTCGAACCGATCGAGGGCGAGGCCGAAACCTGGTTTGAGATTTCGAGCGTCAGGCGCGGACGTGAAATTGTCCGTTTCGCTGTTGATATAACGGCCGTGGTGCGGGCCGAAGCGACCCAGCGGGCATTCGTCGACACTCTCAGCAAAACATTTGCCCAACTTTCGATTGGCTTGGCCATTTTTGGCCGCGACCGGCGCCTCCTGAGCTTTAACCCCGCGCTTCTTGATCTTACGGGCCTTCCGGTCGAATTCCTGAGTTCAAGGCCCCAGATCCGCTCGGTTCTCGACAGGATGCGCGAGGCCCGCGTTCTGCCGGAGCCGAAAAACTATCTTTCCTGGCGCGAAGAACTGGCGGCTCTGGAATCCGCCGCCGAAAGCGGAAGCTATTGCGAGGTCTGGAGCCTTCCCAATGGATCGACCTATCGGGTAACGGGCCGCCCCCACCCGAACGGCGCGATCGCACTTCTATTCGAAGATGTATCTGCCGATGTGTCGCTGACCCGCCGCTTCCGAACCGAGATCGAGCTGGCCCATGCAGCGCTTGACGGGATGCGCGATGCTGCGGTCGTTATTTCCTCGACCGGCTCGGTCGTGATCAGCAACAAGGCCTACCATGATCTTTGGGGCATCGCAAAAGATCGCGGGATGAGCCCGGTTGATCTGGCAGATGAAGCGGCTGAGTGGCAACAATCCTGTGTTCCAACCCCCGTCTGGGCGATGATCCGCGATTTCATACGCGGCCAGGGCGGTCGGGATCCTTGGGAAGAGCCCCTGTCCCTTCTCGATGGCCGACAGATGATCTGCCGCGCAACGCCGCTTCCAAACGGTTATTCTTTGATCAGCTTTCTCAAGGCACCCGAAATCGCCCAGCCGCTCGCTCTTTTCATGCACAGCAGAAACCACCCGGTCGCCGCGCAATAATTCGGCTTGCAGCCGGAGGGAGAGCCCCTAGTCTGCTGGTATGACGCCTGAGACCGCCTCGCTTTTCCTTGCCGATGATGCCGCGACGGCCGCCCTTGCGGGGCGTGTGGCCCCGCTATTGCGGGCGGGTGACACACTTCTTCTCGAGGGAAACATCGGCGCAGGCAAAACTACTTTCGCACGGGCCCTGATCCGGGCGCGGCTTGGGCGCGAAGAGGATGTCCCGTCCCCGACTTTTACGCTGGTCCAGACCTACGACGACCCAGAGGCTGAGATCTGGCATTGTGATCTCTATCGCCTGACAAGCCCTGACGAAATCCTCGAGCTGGGCCTCGACGCCGCCTTTGACGATGGCATCTGTCTGATCGAATGGCCCGAACGGCTCGGTACGGCCGCCCCGAAGGCGGCGCTCAGGCTTGTGCTCTCGCCCGAGGGCGATGGTCGCATGGCCCGGTTCGAGGGATCCACCGCTTGGATCGAGCGTTTGCGGATGGGGGGTGCTCTTGGCTGACGGTCGCGGAAACTCTGGTCTTTTCGCGCTCCCTCCCGGAGTTGATTTTGCACGCGCGCTCGTCGATGGGCTTTTGAGCCGCTACGGAGCCCTTCCACCAGAAGAGTTTGCCCGAATTCGACTGATCGTGAACACCGAGCGGATGCGGCGGCGGGTCACAGAGATCCTCAGTTCGGGCCCGGCGCGGCTTCATCCCCGCATCGAGACCCTTTCCTCGCTGCTTGCTGGAGCCGAAGCCTTGCGGTTTCCGCCGGCCGTTTCACCGCTGCGGCGGCGTCTGGAAATCTCGCAATTCGTCGATCGGCTTTTGACCGCAGAGCCAAGCCTTGCCCCCCGCGCGGCATTGTTCGACTTGTCAGAGAGCCTCGCCCGCCTTTTCGCCGAGATGCACGGTGAAGGCGTGACGCCCGAGGCCATCCGGTCCCTTGATGTGAGCGACCAGTCCGGTCATTGGGCGCGGTCGCTCAGGTTCCTCGAAATCGTCTCTCCGTTCTTCGAGAGCGCGGGCGAGGCGCCTGATCCCGAAAGCCTCCAGCGTGCGCTTTTCTCGTCACTGGTCGAAACGTGGCAACGAAACGAACCCTCTGATCCGATCATCCTTGCCGGCTCGACTGGCTCGCGCGGCGCCACGCTGATCTTGATGGAAGCCGTTGCACGACTTGCCAAGGGCGCGGTCGTTCTTCCCGGCTTCGATTTCGATTTGCCCGAGGCGGTCTGGAATGGCATGGGTGACGCCCTCTATTCGGAGGATCATCCCCAATACAGATTCAAGGTCGTCATGGATCGGCTCGGGCTTGGCAAAGCCGATGTTGCGCCGTGGTCTGATGCCGCTGCTCCCAATCCAGAGCGCAACAGGGTCATCTCGCTTGCCTTGCGGCCTGCTCCAGTTACCGACCAGTGGCGCATCGAAGGGCCGCGCCTTGCAGATCTGAGCGTCGCGATGGGCGAGGTTACACTTGTTGAGGCGCCGAGCCCCCGCGCCGAGGCGGAAACCATCGCTCTGAGAATGCGCGTGGCAATCGATGAGGGAAAAACCGCCGCGCTGATTACCCCCGACCGGATGCTCACCCGTCAGGTGGCCGCCGCCCTCGACCGCTGGAACATTGCGCCCGACGATAGCGCCGGCCAACCACTGCACCTTTCCCCTCCCGGCAGATTTCTGCGGCACGTTGCCGGTCTTCTGGAGGCCGAGCTTGGCTCGGAGGCCCTTCTGGTTCTTCTCAAGCACCCCCTTACCGCGAGCGGCGAGGACCGGGGCAGCCATTTGGTCTGGACCCGCGAGCTTGAACTTTATCTGCGCCGAAAAGCCGTTCCTTCGCCCTCGCCGGCGGATCTTGCTGCTTGGGCCGCACGGGGCGGCGGGCCGCGTGAGGGCCGGGAGGCTTGGGCAGAGTGGGTAGGATCGACGTTCTGTGGCCAGCGCCAAACCGGAAAAGCGCCGCTTGCCGAACACCTTTCTCGCCATCTGGGCCTTGCCGAAGCCATCGCTGCTGGCCCCGGAAGGCAGCCCAGCGCCGATCTTTGGGACAAGGCCACCGGGCGCAAGGCGAAAGAGATCGTATCGGATCTGGCCGCAAGCGCCGATGCCGCCGGCCCGATCACCGCTGGGGATTATGCCATTCTTTTGGGATCGCTCTTGCGCGGCGCCGAGGTTCGGGATCGGGATACCGGCCATCCCAACGCCTTGATCCTCGGGACGCTCGAAGCCCGTGTTCAGTCGGCCGATCTGGTGATCCTCGGGGGGATGAACGAGGGGGTCTGGCCCGAAGCACCGGCGCCCGATCCCTGGCTCAATCGTCGGATGCGGGCGGAGGCGGGGCTTTTGCTTCCTGAGCGGCGCATCGGCCTTGCGGCGCATGATTTCCAACAGGCGATCGCGGCTCCCGAGGTCTGGATCAGCCGCGCGATCCGCTCGGACGAGGCCGAGACAGTTGCCTCGCGCTGGATCAACAGGCTGACGAATTTGCTTTCTGGGCTTGAGGCCAACGGTGGCAAGGCCAGCCTCGAGGAAATGCTTCGTCGCGGGAAGGACTGGCTCGCGCGCGCTGCGGCCGAGGCGGCCCCGAAAGCCGCTGTTGCCCCCGCCAAACGCCCCTCGCCGCGACCGCCCGCAGGCCATCGCCTGACCGAGCTTTCGGTCACGCAGGTGCAGCTCCTGATCCGCGATCCCTATGCGATCTATGCAGAACGCGTCCTGCGCCTGCGCGCGCTCGATCCGCTCACGCCCAGCGCAGACGCCCCTCTGCGTGGCACGATCGTACACGAGATCTTGCACCGCTTTGTTTTTGGCGGGCCCGCACCCGATGCAGGCGGCGCCCGAGAGGCGCTTTTGGAGATCGCCCGCGAGGTGCTCGAGGCAAACTGCCCTTGGCCAACGGTCCGCCGCATGTGGCTGGCGCGGTTTGAAAGGGGCGTCGACTGGCTCCTTGAGACCGAGATCGAGAGGCGCCGCGATGGATCGCCGCTGATCGGCGAAACGCAAGGCCACGTCGACATTGCCTCGCCGCCTTTGAAGCTCAAGGCCAAGCCCGACCGGATTGACCGAACAGAAGGCGGCGATCTTGTGATCTATGACTACAAGACCGGAAAGGTTTCGAGCGAAGCGCAGCAGATTGCCTTCGACAAACAGCTTTTGTTGCAGGCCGCGATGGCCGAACAGGGCGCCTTTGCCGCTGCCGGAAGGGCGAAGGTGGCGGCCGCAGCGTTTATCGGCTTGAGCGGGCAAAGTATCGTGCCGGCGCCGATGGGGGATTGCCCGGTCGATGAGACCTGGGCCCTCTTTCTCAAGCTCATGCGGCACTGGGCCGATGTGAGGCATGGTTTCTCTGCGCGGCAGGCGATGAGCTCGACCAAGGACAGGAGCTATTACGATCACCTTGCCCGCTTTGGCGAATGGAACACGTCTGATCCCGCCGCGCCGGAGGATTTGGCATGATCCGGGATGAGGCAACACTCCGGCAGATCGAGGCTGCCGACCCGAGCGCGTCGACCTGGCTTTCGGCCAACGCCGGTTCAGGAAAGACACGGGTTCTGACCGACCGCGTGGCGCGGCTTTTGCTGGATGGAACCGATCCGCAGAATATCCTCTGCCTCACCTATACCAAGGCCGCCGCCAGCGAGATGCAGAACCGGCTTTTCAAGCGGCTGGGCGAGTGGGCGATGATGGACGATGGGCCCTTGCGCCAAAGCCTTGGCGAGATGGGCGTCGAGGGGGCGATCCCAAGTGATGCGCTTGCCACCGCCCGGACGCTTTTTGCCCGCGCCGTTGAAACTCCGGGCGGCCTCAAGATCCAGACGATCCATTCCTTCTGTGCCTCGATCCTGCGGCGCTTTCCGCTCGAGGCGGGCGTGTCGCCCAATTTTGCCGAGATGGACGACCGCACGGCAGCGCATCTGCGCGAGGCGGTGCTCGACGAAATATCGTCGGGCCCGGGTGGCGGCACCATCGACCGGATCGGCGGCTATATCTCGGAAGGCGGGATTGTCGATCTGACCACCGAGATCGTCAGACACCGCGACAGGTTTGCCGCCCGACCCGATCCCGAACAGCTTGCCACCGAGTTTGGGCTGGAGGACGGCCACGGTCTGAAGCGTGCGCTAGCGATTTGCTTGACCGGGGATGAGAGGGATCTCGTTCGCCAGATCGCCGAAATCGCGGCGCCGATGTCCAAGATGTATGCCACATTTGGTGCCCAGCTTGCTGCCGTCAATCTCGCAGAGCCATCGCAAGAAACGCTCGAGGCGCTATTCGGTCTTTTTCTTTATTCAGCCGACAAAAGTTCGAAGTCGCGCAACTTTCCCCAAGCGAACCACAGCACCGCTGTAACGGCGTTTGCCCCCGTGATCGAGGCGCTGCACGCGTGGATGGATCGCACAGCCGAGGCCCACGATCACCTTCTTGCCTCGGCGGCATTCGAGCGGGCGCGGGCCCTTCATGATTTCGCGGCGCTTTTCCTGCCGCTTTACGATGAGCACAAACTCGCCCGCGGCCAGCTTGATTTCGACGATCTGATCCGCAAGACGCGAGAGCTCTTGTCCGATGCAGGTGTGGCTGCATGGGTCTTGTTCAAGCTCGATGGGGGGATTGATCACATCCTTGTGGACGAGGCGCAGGACACGAGCCCGGCGCAATGGGAGGTGATCCGCCTTTTGACGCAGGAGTTTGCCGCGGGCGAAGGCGCGGCGCCCGACAAGAACCGCACGATCTTTGTGGTCGGCGACAAGAAGCAATCGATCTATTCCTTTCAGGGCGCCGATCCTGATGGCTTTGACAAGATGCAGGAACATTTCGGTGGCGCGCTGGGCGCAATCGGACAACGGCTCAATGCCTTGCCGATGGAGCACTCTTTCCGTTCGTCGCCCGCGATCCTGTCGTTGGTCGATCTGGTTTTCCGCGGCGAGCGCGCCCGAGGGCTTGACCGTTCGGTATTCCATCGCGCCTTCAAGAGCGAGATGCCGGGTCGGGTCGATCTTTGGCCGCTTGTCCCGAAAAGCGACGATGCGCCAGACCACGACTGGCACGACCCTGTCGATACGATCAGCCAAGAACACCACGACCTGCGCCTTGCGCGTTTGATCGCCGAAGAGATCAAGCGGTTAAAAGAGCACGAGCGGCTTCCGGTCGAGATTCGATCAACCGGAGCATTTGCCCAACGCCGGATCACCGAGGGGGATATCCTGATCCTCGTTCAGCGGCGTTCGCCGCTTTTTGGCGCGCTGATCCGCGCCTGCAAGTCTGCGGGCCTCGAGGTCGCGGGGGCCGACCGCCTCAAGATCGGCGAAGAGCTTGCTGTCAGGGACATCCTCTCGCTTCTGAAATTTCTCGCGCTTCCCGAAGATGATCTTTCATTGGCCGAGGCGCTCAAATCGCCCCTTTTTGGCTGGACCGAGCAGGATTTGTTCACCCTTGCCGCGAAGAGGCCGCAAGGCGCGTATCTTTGGCAGGCGCTGCGCGACGCGCCCGGCTTGCGGCCCGACACCTCGGCAATCATCCACGATTTGCGGCAAACATCCGATTTCCTCAGGCCGTTCGACCTGATCGCCCGAATTCTCAATCGGCACGAGGGGCGGCAAAAGCTGATCGCGCGTCTGGGGGAAGAGATCGAGGATGGCGTTGATGCGCTGCTTTCACAGGCTCTGACATACGAGCAGGCCGAGATCCCGAGCCTGACCGGTTTTCTCGACTGGATGGAGGGGGATGAGGCCGAGGTCAAACGTCAGCCGGATTCGGCAGGCAAGCGCCTTAGGGTAATGACGGTGCACGGCTCGAAAGGCCTTGAGGCGCCGATCGTGATCTTGCCCGACACTGCCGGTCGCAAACCGCCCCGCGGCGGACATATCCTTGCCGAAGGAGCGACCCCGGTCTGGCGCATGGCCAAGGATGCCACGCCCGCGTCCATAGCGCCCGCAGTTGCCCGCGGCGATGAACGCCTTTCGCTCGAAAGGCGGCGGCTTTTGTATGTCGCTATGACACGCGCAGAGAAATGGCTGATCGTTGCCGGAGCGGGCGAGGCAACGGCAGACGAAAGCTGGCACAAGGCAATTTCGGAGGGGATGGAGGCAGCGGAGGCGGTGCCGATCGAGACACCGGCTGGCGCCGGGTCGAGATATTCCTATGGCGACTGGTCGGCGTTGCCAGAGGACGAGGTTAGGCCATCGGTCGCTCCTGCGACCAAGCGGCTCGACCTTGGCCCTGTTGGCGATCTGCCTCTCCGCAAGACGACGATTTCACCCTCGGATCTGGGGGGTGCCAAGGTTCTTCCGGGTGCGACAGAGGGCGAGCTTGGCGAGAGAGCGCTTGCCGCGGGGACCGTGCTTCACAAGCTGCTCGAGCTCTTGCCCGAAATGCCGGATGGCAATCGTGAAGCCGCTGCACAGCGCATCTGCGATGGCATGATCGAGACCGCGTCAACCGGTGGAGCCGGGCCGTTGATCGAAAGCGCGCTCGCCCTGATCCGCGAGCCGTCACTGGCCGATATCTTCACACAGGGCGCAATTTGCGAAGTGGCTTTTTCGGCCCATTTGCCCGCCCTCGGCGATGCACCGGTTTTCGGCACGATTGACCGTCTTGTCGTCGGCGCTGATGACGTTCTTGTGATTGACTACAAGTCGAACCGCAGCGTCCCTGATAGCCCGGAACAAATTCCTGACGGCATCTTGCGCCAGCTTGGCGCCTATGCCGCTGCAATGGCCCAGATTTATCCCGACCGCACCATCCGCACCGCCATTCTTTGGACAGAGGGTCGCCGCCTCATGGAGGTTCCGCCAGACCTCACCGATGCCGCGCTCGGGCGCGCTGCCGTGTCTTGACCATCCCCGCGCCGGTCCCTACGTTCCGGACCCAACACATCCCTAGGAGAGAGCCGATGGCCACCGTAGCAGTCACCGATGCAACCTTTGACGCCGAAGTTGTCCAGTCGGACATCCCCGTGGTCGTCGATTTCTGGGCCGAATGGTGCGGCCCTTGCCGCATGATCGGCCCCGCCCTTGAAGAGCTTTCGGCCGAGATGGCCGGCCGCGTGAAGATCGTGAAGGTCAACGTCGACGAAAACCCGATGTCGCCCTCGCAGCTTGGCGTTCGCGGTATTCCGGCGCTGTTTGTTTTCAAAGGCGGTCAGGTTGTTGCCAACAAGGCCGGCGCCGCCCCCAAGGCCGCGCTGCAAAGCTGGATCGAAGGCGCGCTCTGACGCCTCGCCAGACCCAATACGAAGGGCGCCCTCGTGGCGCCCTTTTCATATGGGCCAGCCGTGTTCGCGGAACTTGGCCAGCAGGCCTTCCTCAAATGCCTCGTTTCCGGCGTTGAGGGAATTCAGCTCGAGAAACCAGAAGAGATAGCGGGCATAGTCCCGCTTCTGGCGGACGCTGGCGAATGCCCCCTCCAGGCCATCGCGCGGCACAGACCCGGCGATGTGCTGAAAATCAATTTCGGCAAACAGGACTGCGGGTTTTTCGAAGAAATAGCCAAGCAGCGCCACTGAGGAATATTGGGTGACGACAAAGCTGCAACGCGGCAGGGCCTCAATTGAGCCGCCGCGGTGAATTGTGATCCGCTTTTCCCGCTCCGCAAGCGCCAGAAGCGCGGCCTCGCTTTGCGGCGAGAGGGGTGCCTTGGGGTGCATGGTCACCAGGATCGGCAGGGGGCTTTGGGCGAGGGTCGCCTCGATCATCTCGAGCGGCGATGCGGCCTGAAAATCGCGCTGGTCGAAGACGCTTCCCTGAAGCGGGATAAGGATGAACCCGTCGTCACCTAATTGCGGGGCATCGGCAAAGAGGCGCTTTTTCCAGAAGTTGAAGAACCAGTTGGCGGGCCCTTGCGGAACGGTTTCCGGGTCGAACGGCTGATGTGCAATCGGCCATGCCCAGCGCTGTGACCTTTTCTCGATGCGCCAGAATGCGCCAACGTAGGTTCGCCGACAGACGAGCGCCTTTTCGTGCGGAGGAGAGCTCATGTGGTAGAGCGCATAGCCCCCGTTCTGGGCCTCAAGCGCATAGGCGCCGAGGTCGTCCTCGCGAAGATCAACACTCCACCCGGCGCCCTCGACGGCCCCGACTGTTCTGCAATAGAAGTTGTGGGAACCGTCTTCGATCTGCCGCAAAGTGCCCGGCCCGGCGTAGATCGTCATCTTCTGGCTGGGCAAGTGGCGCTCCGTCCGGGGTTGCGGCAAGGGGTTGCGGCATCGGGATCGGGCCGCCATATCAGTCTACAAACGGAGGCGATCATGGCGAAAGAAGAATTTCCCGGCTGGCACGGCACGACGATCATAGGCGTGCGCAAGGGCGGCAAGGTGGTGATCGCGGGCGACGGGCAGGTGAGCCTTGGCCAGACGGTCATCAAGGGCACGGCGCGCAAGGTGCGGCGGCTTTCGCCGGGCGGGCAGGATGTGATCGCCGGTTTCGCCGGATCGACAGCGGATGCCTTCACCCTGCTGGAGCGGCTGGAGAAAAAGCTCGAGGCCACGCCGGGGCAGTTGGCCCGCGCTTCGGTTGAATTGGCGAAGGACTGGCGCACCGACAAATACCTGCAAAAGCTCGAGGCGATGCTGATCGTTTCGGACGGCAAGGATCTGTTCGTCATCACCGGCGCGGGCGATGTGCTCGAGCCCGAACATGACGTGACCGCCATCGGATCGGGCGGCAACTATGCCCTCGCCGCGGGGCGCGCGCTGATGGACAGCGACCTTGACGCCGAAGGCATCGCCCGCAAGGCTATGTCGATCGCCGCCGATATATGCGTTTACACCAACGGCAACCTGACCGTTGAAGCGATTGGCGGCTAGCGGATCCGCAGCTCCAGATTGCTGGCTACAAGGAAGATCGCTTCGCAACGGTTGCCGGCGCTCTCGATCGTCCAGAGATGACCAAAATATGTCCCTTGGGTGATCTTTTGGCGCGGGCCGATTTCCCCGTAGAGCACCGGTTTGCCATCAAAGTCGATCCAGTAGAGCAACATCGTGCGGTTGGAAGCGCGGTTTTCGATGGTGAACTCTCTCTCCACATCTGAGCCGAAGGAATGCATGTTTCCGTAGCTACAAGCACCTTCGGCGGCGCCCGATGTTGCCATGGTCAGTGCAAGAAGGAATGAAGCAAGAACGTGTTTCATATCGCCACCTCCAAAAGGCTCTGGCCCGAGATGGACCAGATGCGAAACAACTATCACGCCGATTGTCCTTGGCGACAAATTCTTGAGATTGCTGTCAACCCTCCCTACCTGTGACTGAGCGACATGAGGCACCCATGACCGACCTGACCCCCCGCGAGATCGTTTCCGAACTTGACCGTTTCATCATCGGCCAGAAAGACGCCAAGCGCGCCGTGGCCGTGGCCCTGCGCAATCGCTGGCGGCGCAAGCAGCTGGGCGATGATCTGCGTGACGAGGTGTATCCCAAGAATATCCTGATGATCGGGCCGACCGGTGTCGGCAAAACCGAGATCAGCCGCCGATTGGCCAAGCTGGCGCGGGCGCCGTTCATCAAGGTCGAGGCGACGAAGTTTACCGAAGTTGGCTATGTCGGCCGCGATGTGGAGCAGATCGTGCGCGATCTTGTCGATACCGCGATCCTGCAAACGCGCGAGCATATGCGCGACGAGGTGAGGGCCGCGGCGCAGAAGCTGGCCGAAGATCGGGTGATTTCCGCTATCGCGGGCGCTGACGCCCGCGAGGGCACGCGCGAGGCGTTTCGCAAAAAGCTGCGCTCCGGCGAGCTTGATAACACGGTGATCGAGCTTGAGGTGGCCGACACCTCAAACCCTATGGGCGGGTTTGAAATTCCGGGCCAGCCGGGCGGGATGCCGGGGATGATGAACCTTGGCGACATCTTCGGCAAAGCCTTCCAGCGCACGACCCGCAAGAAGCTCAGCGTGGCGGAAAGCTATGACGTTCTGATCGGCGAAGAGGCCGACAAGCTTCTGGATGATGAGATCGTGAAACGCACGGCGCTTGAGGCGGTCGAACAGAACGGGATCGTTTTCCTGGACGAGATCGACAAGGTCTGCGCCCGCGCCGAGACGCGCGGCGCGGATGTGAGCCGCGAGGGCGTCCAGCGCGATTTGCTGCCGTTGATCGAAGGAACGACCGTTTCGACCAAACACGGGCCGGTGAAAACCGATCATATCCTTTTCATCGCCTCGGGCGCGTTTCACATCGCCAAACCGTCTGACCTTTTGCCCGAGCTTCAGGGGCGTCTGCCGATCCGGGTCGAGCTGCGCGCGCTGACCGAAGAGGATTTCGTCCGCATCCTGACCGAGACCGACAATGCGCTGACGCGGCAGTATTCGGCGCTGATGGGGACGGAGAGCGTCGAGGTGAGCTTTACCGACGACGGCATCGCCGCGCTGGCCAAGATTGCCGCCGAGGTGAACCGTTCGGTCGAAAACATCGGCGCGCGGCGGCTTTATACCGTGATGGAGCGGGTTTTCGAGGATCTGAGCTTTACCGCGCCGGATCGGGCGGGCGAGGCCGTGACGGTCGATGCCGCTTTCGTTGAGAAGCACTTGGGCGAGTTGAGCCGGTCGCCAGATCTGGGCCGCTACGTTCTTTAGGGCTGGTCTGGCGCACATCCTGCGCCATAAAGGGCCGACCCCAACGGAACGCCCCTCATGCCGTTTCTTCGTTTCTTGCGCGAAAATGCGCCCTTCCTTATGGCGGGCATACTTTTGTCGTTCCTGTCCTCTTTTGGGCAAACCTTCTTCATCTCGATATTCGGAGGAGAAATCCGCGCCGCCTTTGGCCTGAGCAATGGGGAGTGGGGCGGGATATATACGCTTGGCACGGGCGCTTCTGCCGTTCTGATGCTTTTGGCCGGGGGATTGACCGATAGATTTCGCGTCCGTTTCTTGGGAACGCTCGTCGTTGGGCTTTTGGGGTTGGCTTGTTTTGCCATGGCGCTCAACCCTTGGGCCGTTGCGCTGCCCTTCGTCATCCTTGCGCTGCGTTTCTTTGGGCAAGGGATGACCAGCACGGTTTCGATCGTTGCGATGGCGCGGTGGTTTGTGTCGACACGGGGCCGCGCCCTTGCGATCGCGGCGCTGGGGTTTTCTTTCGGTGAGGCGACCCTGCCGCTCACCTTTGTCTGGCTCAAGCGACACATTGACTGGCATTTCCTGTGGCTTGGGGCGGGCGTTTTCTGCCTGCTTATGTTGCCTGTCCTTTTGGGGCTTTTGCGGCTCGAGCGAACGCCGCTCGCCGTGGCCGAGGATCACACGTCGACAGGGATGGACAGCCGGCATTGGACGCGGATTGAAGCGCTCAAGTCTCCGCTGTTTTGGTCTTTGTCTCTGGCGATGATGCTGATGCCGGCCTTCAGCACGGCCTTCTGGTTTCATCAGGTTCATTTCGCCGAGGTGAAGGGCTGGGACCATCTGGCGCTGGTGGCTGTCTTTCCGTTCGGGACGCTCGCGCTGGTAATATCGACCCAAGCCTTCGGTTGGGCGATTGATCGCTGGGGTGTAATCCGCCTTTTGCCGGTCTATCTTTTGCCCTTTGCGCTCGGGTTTATGGCCCACGCGCAGGCCGATCACGTTTGGTGGTCTGCGTTTGGTATCATCTTGATGGGAATATCGGGCGGCGGGCAATCGACCATACCTGCCGCCTGCTGGGCCCAGTTCTTTGGCACACGCCATATCGGTGCGATCAAATCAACCGTGGTATCTTTGATGGTTTTGGGATCGGCCATTGGGCCCGGCTTGACCGGTTGGCTCATTGATCTTGGCTTCCCGTTGCCTAGCCAGCTTTGGGCCTATGCTGCAATCTTTCTGCTGGCTTCGGGCGCAATGATTTTGCCGCTCCGCGGCGCCGCAAACCGCCTATCGGCTGCGCCTTAGATAGACGTAATAGGCCCCGTGCCCGCCGTGGCGGATATGCGCGGGGACGACTTGCAGGACCGCCTGCATCAGGGGCGGCAGGCGAAGCCATTGCGGAACCTGATGCCGCAAGACGCCAAGTCGGGTCGGGATCGGGCCGCCTTCGTCGCGGTCTTTGCCTTTGCCGGTGATCACAAGAACAAGCCGCTTGCCGCTGGCGTGGGCCGAAAGGATGAAGGAGATCAGCTCGGGGTGCGCTTCGGAAAGCGTGAGCCCGTGAAGGTCGATCCGGCCCTCAGGTTCGATCCGGCCTTTGGTCAGCTTGCCGTGCGCGCGCTTGTCCATCTGAAGGGCCGCTTGGCTCAGCTCGACCGCAACCGGTGCCGCGATATCGTTCGGGCGGTGAGGGCTGGCTTTCTGGCCCACGCGGAAAGCGGGGATCGCCGCCGGCTCGGGCAGGATCGCATCGCGGACCGAAGGCTTGGGGGCGGGCGCGGGTTCGTGCCGCACCGGCCGGTTGTGAATGGGAACGGTGCGCTGCGCGACCAGATCCCAAAGGGCCCGCTCTTCGGAAGAAAGCTGTCTCCTCCGCCGCATTTGGGATTATTCGCCGGTGGCGACAAGCTGCCAGTTGGGATCGTCGCTGCCCATCACGCGCGAGAAGGTCCAGATATCTTTCTGGCGTTTGATCTCGCTCAGGCTGCCTTCGACGATCTCGCCGCCCGCATCGCGAACGACCGAAGTCAATTCGCCCAAGAACCGGATCGCCACGTCCGCTTCGCGGCTGGCTTCATCAAACTCGACCTCGTGAACCGCGATCTCGGCCAGGCCAACGAAATTGGCGTCGATGCTGAGGCCCTTTTCTTTGCGGCCCTCGATCACTTCGAGAAACGCAAGGTAAACCTCTTGCGAGAGAAACGGCTTGACCGAGGCAAGCTCGCCCCGCTCGAAAGCCATGAGGATCATCTCATAGGCGGAACGGGCACCCTTGAGGAACTCGCCCACGTTGAAACTGTGATCGACCGACTTCATCCTGGCAAGCGCCTTGGCGCTATCGCTGTCTTCCGGAACGTGATCGATAATGTCACGGTCGGGGCCGCCTTCGATGACCTCAAGGCCGCGTCGCTTGGCCGACTCGTTGGCCGGAAGGGGCGCGGGCGGCTTCTCGAATCCTTCGCGCGTGCCAAGCACGTTGCGCAGGCGCAGGATGAGGAAGACTGCGATGCCAGCCAGAATGATCAGCTGAATGATAGGAGAGTTCATCAAGACCTCATAAAGGAGCGGGGGCTTTGAATCCCCTCGGGTTGGCACTTATGTAGGTGAGGGGTGGAGCCAAGTCTACCTTCGGCAAGGAAAGGAAATGTCACAACCATGTGGCTTTTGCTCGCATTCGTCGCGGTTCCGATGATCGAAATCGCGCTTTTCATCCGGGTTGGGGGCTTGATCGGCCTTTGGCCCACCTTGGCGATCGTTTTATTGACAGCGATGGCAGGCTCTTACCTCGTGCGCTCGCAAGGTGCGCGAGAGCTTGGCCGCCTGCGGCGGAGCTTTTCCGAGCTGAGCGATCCGACCGAACCCCTTGCCAACGGCGCAATGATCCTTTTTGCGGGGGCCCTGCTCTTGACCCCGGGCTTTTTCACGGATGCCTGCGGCCTCGCGCTTCTGGTTCCGGGCGTGCGTCATGCGGTTTATCGCTGGCTGCGCTCGCGGGTCACTGTCGCGAGCTTTCAGATGGGCGGGGCGCAGCAACGCCCCTATCCCGGCCAGACCTATTCCGGGACAACCATCGACGGCGAGTTTGAAGAGCTGCGGGACGAACCGAGAGATCCCTCGCGGGGGCCGTCTGGCTGGACCAAGAACCAGTAGGCATTGAGGCTCGGCGTCGGGGCTGATAGGAACATCGGGATTTTATCTTAGGGAGCCGCCAAAATGGCCGAAACCAACGAAACAGACGCCAAGCCCGCAGAGGCACCGAAGCTGGTAAGCAAGGCGCTTGCCCAGTTCATTCGCGATATTTCATTTGAGAACATCCTCTCGCAAAAGGGCGCTCAAGGCGATCTTCAGCCGGAAATGACCATCAAGGTCAGCCTTGATGCGCGCAAGCGCGCCGCCGACCACCAATATGAGGTTGTGACCAAGCTCAACGTCACCAACAAATCGAAATCGACTGGCGACACTCTCTTTGTTCTCGAGGTCGATTATGTCGGCGTGTTCCACATCGAGGGCCTGCCGGAAGAGCAGATGCATCCCTACCTGATGATCGAATGCCCGCGCATGACCTTCCCGTTCCTGCGCCGCATCGTAAGCGACATCACCTCGGATGGCGGCTTCCCGCCGGTCAACCTTGATACGATCGACTTCCTCGCGCTTTATCGCAACGAGCTTGCCCGTCGCGTCGAAGCCCAGAAGGCGACGGTCAACTAAGTCAGTTTCTTCCAAAGTGCGCCGTCGCCCATCGCCTCGACAAAGGCTGAATGGGCGGCGGCTTCTTCATTCGTGAGCCGCGAGGCAAGCGCCGTGGGGCGGGGGCGGGGCCGCCAGTCGTCTGCGGTGGCGCTTGGGCCGGTTTGGGCTTGGCTTGCCGATAGGGCAAAGTCGGGCTGACGGCCGCCGATCAGCTCAAGATAGACATCGGCAAGGATTTCGCTGTCGAGAAGCGCGCCGTGCAGCGTTCGCGCGGAATTGTCGATGCCGAAGCGGCGGCAGAGGGCATCAAGCGAGGCGGGCGAGCCCGGAAAGCGACGGCGGGCGATGGCGAGCGTATCGACGGCGCGCTCCATCGCGATCAGGGGCAGGTTGACCCACGACAGCTCGGCGTTGAGGAATTTCATGTCGAAGCTGGCGTTGTGGATGACCAGCTGCGCGTCGCCTATGAAATCAAGAAAGGCGCTGGCGATATCGGAAAATACCGGTTTGTCGGCCAGAAACTCGTCGCCCAGCCCGTGGACCTCGAAGGCCTCTTTCGGCATCGACCGCTTAGGGTTGATGTATTGGTGATACGTCCGGCCGGTAGGGATGTGGCCGATCAGCTCGACCGCCCCGATTTCCACGATCCGGTCGCCCTCGGCGGGCTCGAATCCGGTGGTTTCGGTGTCGAGGACGATCTCACGCATCGGCTTTGTCTTTCAGCTCAGCAATCAGGGCGCGGACCTTGGCGCGGGCCTCTTCGAGTGTTGTTGTCTCGATCAGGTGATCCGCACGGCGGCGCTTTTCCGCATCAGGTATCTGCCGCGACAGGATCGCCTGAAACTGTGCCTCTGTCATCCCCGGCCGGGCCAGAACGCGGGCGCGCTGGGCCTCGGGGCTTGCCGTGACGACGAGGACCGAGTCGAGCCATGTCTCGGCGCCGGTTTCGTAGAGAAGCGGAATGTCGACGACGACGATCGGCGCGGGGTTGGCGGCGATGAAGGCGGCGCGATCCTGCGCAACGAGGGGGTGGACGATCTTTTCGAGGCGGCCCAGTGCCGCGGGATCGGCGGCGATGATCGTCTTGAGCGCGTCACGGGAGACGGCCCCGTCCACGACCGCCTCGGGAAAGGCGATACCCACAGGCCCGACAGCCGCGCCGCCGCGCTCGTAGAGGCGATGAACGGCAGCATCGGCATCCCAGACGGGGATGCCCTCATCCCGAAACATCTGCGCCGTGGTGGATTTGCCCATGCCGATCGAGCCGGTCAGGCCGAGAAGCCAGCTCATGCCAGAACCGCGTCGCGCGTGGCTTGATCGACCTCGGGGCGGACGCCGAACCAGCGCTCGAAACCGGGGACGCCTTGGTGCAGGAGCATCCCGAGGCCATCGACCACGGTGCAGCCGGCCTTCTCGGCCTCGTCGAGAAGGTGGGTTCGAAGGGGGTTGTAGACGAGATCGGTCACCACCGTTCGCGGCTGAAGCCCGTCGAGCGGCACCCGCAGTTCGGGCGAGCCAACCATGCCGAGCGAGGTGGTGTTGACCACGGTCGTTGCAGCTTCGATCATGTTGCCGGCCTGCACCCATTCGAAGACCCGCACGCGCGAGCCGAACTCGGAGCGGAGGATGTCGGCTTTGGTGCGGGTGCGGTTTGCGAGCAGGATCTCAGGAACGCCCGCATCCAAGAGCGTGACGATCACCGCCCGCGCAGCGCCCCCGGCGCCAAGCACAGCAGCTGGGCCGAGATCGGGCCTCCAGTTGGGCGCGCCTTGCTTGAGGTTGGCGAGAAACCCGTAACCATCTGTATTGTCTGCAATAATCTTGCCATCTTCATGAAAGATCAACGTATTTGCCGCGCCGATCAGGGTGGCGCGGTCAGACACTTGATCGGCAATGTCCAGCACGGCGACCTTGTGGGGGATCGTCACGTTGGCGCCAACGAACCCCATCTTGGGCAGGGCGCGGAGGACTTCGCGCAGATCATCCTTTTCGACGTGAAGCGGAACGTAGTCGCCCGCGATGCCGTATTTCGCCAGCCAGTGGCGATGCAGGCGGGGCGATTTGGAGTGCGCGATCGGGCTGCCGATAACGCCGGCAAGGGGGATACGGTGCAGGCTCATGAGGCGAGTTTCCCGCGAAGCGAGAGGTAAGACAAGAGTTCGAGAAGCGGCAGGCCGAGGACGGTGAAATAATCGCCCTCGACCTTGGAGAAAAGGCGGGCGCCTTCCTCTTCAAGTTTGTAAGCGCCGACCGCGTGGCGGATGCTGTCCCAGTTCCGGGTGACATAATCGTCGAGGTAGGCGTCGGAGATGCCGTGCATCGTCATCCGCACCTCGCCGACATGACGCCAAACGGGCTTGCCCTCGGCATAGAGGACAACTGCGGAGAGGAGCTTGTGGGTCTGGCCGCGCATGGAGGCGAGCTGGGCGCGCGCTTCGGTGGGGATTTCAGGTTTGGACAGGAGTTTGCCCTTGAAAGACAGAACCTGATCACAGCCGATCACCCAAGCTTCGGGGTTTTTCTCGGCGATCTTGCGGGCCTTGCTTTCGGCGAGCGCGTCAGCCACGTCGCGCGGGGTGGCGCTTTCGGCCAGAAGGGCATCGCGGATCATCTCTTCATCGACGCGGGGTTTCTGGACCTCGATCGGCACGCCAGCATTACGCAAGAGCGCGGCGCGGATCTCGGAGCCGGAGGCAAGGATGATCTGGACAGTCATGTGGATAACCCGCGTGTAGCTCTTTGGGCGACTCTGGGGCTATATCCGCTTTTCCGCAGCGCCCTTCTGTCAAGTGGGATATCTGGCCAAGACGAGGGGTTTTGCCAAGCTCTGATCCACAGTGGATAAGGAAAACTTGGCACTGTGGATATATTGGCGCGGGTCGGTTTCTGATGAGCTGTCTCGCGTTCGGGCCGGGCTAATATCTTATTAGGATAGGTTAATTTTTCGGTTTTTGGATTTGCTGGACCACCAAGCCTGTCGGGATGCTTCTGTGGATAGGCCTTGAAACCCCGCTTATCCACCGCAATACATCATCATCAATCTTTTCTTTATATCTTTTAAGATTTGAAGAATGAACGGAGGCACCATGTCGGACCTGCTCAGCGCGATCTATCCTTGGACCAAGGCCCTGCACATTGTGTCGGTGATTTCATGGATGGCTGGGATGTTCTATCTTCCCAGGCTGTTTGTTTATCATGCTGAGAAAGCTGCGGTTGGGTCTGAACTCGATCAGACCTTTCAGATCATGGAGCACAAGCTGCTCTATCTGATCATGCGGCCGGCAATGATTGCCTCGTGGATCTTTGGGTTGCTTCTGGTTCTGACGCCCGGTGTGATTGATTGGTCGTCTGTCTGGCCGTGGGTCAAGGCGGGATCGGTGATCGGGATGACCTATGCGCATTACTGGCTGGCGCTGCGGCGGCGCGAGTTTGCGGATGGCAAGAACACGCGCACGGGGCGGACCTATCGGATGGTCAACGAGGTTCCGACGGTTCTGATGCTGCTCATCGTTTTCGCGGTGATCCTCAAGTTCTAGAGCTGGAATTGACTCAGGCGGCTTTGCGCCCTAAGGGATGAGTGCCCGCCGTCCGGCAGGGACTATTCCGATCACATGACGACACACGGCCCGACCAGAGGGCCGAGAGAGCTTTAACATATGCCGAACCCGCATCGCCTGAACCTTGCCGACCTGAAAGCCAAGAGCCCGAAAGACCTTTTGGCGATGGCCGAAGAGCTTGAGATCGAGAATGCCTCGACGATGCGGAAAGGCGACATGATGTTCGCCATCCTGCGCGAGCGGGCGGACGAGGATTGGGTGATCGGCGGCGATGGTGTGCTTGAGGTGCTTCAGGATGGCTTCGGCTTCCTGCGTTCGCCTGAAGCCAACTATTTGCCGGGCCCGGACGATATTTATGTCAGCCCCGATATGATCCGTCAGTATTCGTTGCGGACCGGCGACACTGTTGAGGGCGTCATCAAGGAACCCAACGATAGCGAGCGCTATTTCGCGCTAGTGGCGGTTGAATCGATCAACTTTGAAGATCCGGAGCGGGCGCGCCATAAAGTGGCCTTCGACAACCTGACGCCGCTTTATCCCGACGAACGCCTGAAGATGGAGATCGAGGACGACCCGACCATCAAGGATCGCTCGGCCCGGATCATCGATCTTGTCGCGCCGATCGGGAAAGGGCAGCGTTCGCTCATCGTTGCGCCGCCGCGGACGGGTAAGACCGTCTTGTTGCAGAACATCGCCCATTCGATCGAGCGCAACCACCCGGAATGCTATCTGATCGTTCTTTTGATCGACGAGCGCCCCGAAGAGGTGACCGATATGCAGCGGAGCGTGAAGGGCGAGGTTGTGTCCTCGACCTTTGACGAACCGGCCTCGCGGCACGTTGCTGTGGCGGAGATGGTGATCGAAAAGGCGAAACGTCTGGTTGAGCACAAGCGCGATGTGGTGATCTTGCTCGACTCGATCACCCGCCTTGGCCGCGCCTACAACACGACCGTGCCGTCATCGGGCAAGGTGTTGACGGGTGGTGTGGATGCCAACGCCTTGCAGAGGCCCAAGCGGTTCTTTGGCGCGGCGCGGAATATCGAGGAGGGCGGCTCGCTCACCATCATCGCCACGGCGCTGATTGATACCGGCAGCCGGATGGACGAGGTGATCTTTGAGGAATTCAAGGGCACCGGCAACTCGGAGATCGTGCTGGATCGCAAGGTGGCTGACAAGCGCGTGTTCCCGGCGATGGACATCCTCAAATCGGGCACCCGGAAAGAGGATCTTCTGGTGGATAAGATCGATCTACAGAAGACGTTTGTCCTGCGCCGGATCCTTAACCCGATGGGCACGACCGATGCCATCGAATTCCTGATTTCCAAGCTGAAGCAGACGAAGACGAATTCCGATTTCTTCGACTCGATGAACTCTTAGAACCAGCCTTTTCAACGGCTTATGAAGATGGATACGATATTCGCCCTGGCAACGGCGGCGGGCAAAGCCGGCGTTGCGATCATCCGGATTTCCGGGCCGGAAGCCTTTGCTGCGGCGGGCGCGCTTTGTGGCGCCGTGCCGTCTGATAGCCGCGTGTTACGCAGGCTTCGGAGCAGCGATGGGGCCGTTCTCGACGAGGCGCTGGTGCTCGGGTTTGGCCGGGGGCACAGCTTCACAGGCGAAGACGTGGTTGAACTCCACCTTCACGGTAGCCCGGCGGTTCAGAAAAGCGTTTTGGCGGAGCTTTCGGCGCAGCCCGGGCTGCGTCATGCGGAGGCCGGGGAATTCACACGCAGGGCCATGGAGAACGGCCGGCTGGACCTTGCGCAGGTTGAAGGGCTGGCTGATCTTATTGATGCCGAGACCGAGGCACAGCGGCGCCAGGCGATGCGTGTGCTTTCAGGGGCTTTGGGCGACAAGGCCGAGCGCTGGAGGACCGGCCTGATCCGGGCGGCGGCGCTGGTTGAGGCAACGATTGATTTCGCGGACGAAGACGTGCCTGTCGATGTCTATCCCGAGGTCAGCGAGATATTGGCCCGGGTTGGCGCGGATATGCGGCGCGAGGCGGATGGCGTGAAGATTGCCGAGCGCATCCGGGATGGCTTTGAGGTCGCGATTGTCGGGGCGCCGAACGTTGGCAAGTCGACGCTGCTGAACCGGCTTGCCGGACGGGAGGCGGCAATTACCTCTGAGTATGCGGGGACGACGCGGGATGTGATCGAGGTCCGGATGGATCTGGGCGGCCTTCCTGTGACGCTTTTGGATACCGCCGGCCTGCGAGAAACCGAAGATCTCGTCGAAGGTATAGGGATCGAGCGGGCTCGGCTGCGGGCCGCGGCTGCTGACCTACGGATCTATATGTTGTTGCCGGATGAGAAGCCTGACCTAGATCTGGCTTCTGGCGATATTGTTGTTGCAGCCAAGATCGACGCCTTTCCGCGAGATGGGATCGGGATCTCCAGCAAGACAGGCGAAGGGATTGATCGCCTTGTCGCGCTTGTCCAGGATCGCCTGTTGGAGCGGACGCAGTCGGTCGGGGTTGCCATGCGAGAAAGGCACCGGGATGCGCTTTTACGCAGTCTCGGCTATCTTGAGGCGAGCGAGGCGCAGATTCGGGGCGGTGCCGAGATGCCTGACCTTGTGGCCGAAGAGCTTCGCAGCGCCATCAGGGCCGTTGACATGCTGGTGGGGCGGGTAGATGTGGAAGACCTGCTGGATGAAATCTTCTCGAGTTTCTGTATCGGGAAGTAAGGAGTGTTTCACGTGAAACATCGCGATTTCGATGTCATCGTTGTTGGGGGCGGCCATGCCGGCACCGAGGCGGCCCATGCGTCCGCCCGGACGGGAGCGCGGACTTGTCTTGTCACGCTCAAGCGCGAGGGTATTGGCGTCATGTCATGCAATCCCGCGATTGGCGGGCTTGGCAAGGGTCATCTCGTTCGCGAAATTGACGCCCTTGACGGGGTCATGGGGCGGGTTGCGGACCTTGCCGGCATCCAGTTTCGCCTTCTAAATCGCAAAAAGGGGCCGGCCGTTCAGGGGCCGAGGGCACAGGCGGACCGCGCGATCTATCGTCGTGAGATGCTTGCTCTGACTGAAAAGACAGAGAACCTGTCTGTCATTGAGGGCGAGGCCACCGATCTTTGGATGGAAGGCGACCGCGTTGTCGGCGTGATCCTTGCGGATGGCGCCGAGATTAGTGCTGGTGCGGTGGTTCTGACGACGGGGACGTTTTTGCGCGGAATCATCCATATTGGCGATGTTTCCCGCCCGGGCGGGCGCTTGGGCGATAGGCCGTCGGTAAAGATGGCGGAGCGGCTGGATAGCTTCGGCTTGCCGCTTGGGCGTCTGAAAACCGGGACGCCGCCGCGCCTTGATGGACGCACGATTGATTGGTCGGATCTGGAAATGCAGCCCGGAGATGACGAGCCGACGATGTTTTCGTTCTTGTCGGATCGCCCATCGGCCCGGCAGATCTCTTGCGGCATCACGCACACCAACGAAGCCACGCATGACATCATCCGAGATAACCTGAGTCGTTCGGCCATGTATGGGGGGCACATTGAAGGGGTTGGGCCTCGATACTGCCCGTCGATTGAGGACAAGATCGTTCGGTTTGGCGACAAGTCCTCGCATCAGGTTTTCCTCGAGCCGGAGGGGCTTGACGATCACACCATCTATCCCAACGGGATATCGACATCTTTGCCGATCGACGTTCAAGAGGCCTATGTCCGGTCGATCAAGGGCCTTGAAAAGGTTGACATTCTTCAGCCGGGCTATGCGATTGAGTACGATTTTGTCGATCCCCGCGCCCTGACCCAGAGCCTTGCTTTGCGGGATGTTCCCGGGCTTTATCTGGCTGGGCAGATCAACGGAACCACAGGCTACGAAGAGGCCGCAGCGCAGGGGCTTGTCGCGGGCCTCAATGCGGCCCGGCTTGCGACAGGCAAAGAGCCGGCGGCCTTTAGCCGGACAAATTCCTATATCGGCGTGATGATCGACGATCTGGTTACGCGCGGCGTTTCCGAGCCATACCGTATGTTTACCTCGCGGGCCGAATTCCGCCTGTCTTTGCGGGCAGACAATGCCGATCAAAGGCTGACCCAGCTTGGGCACGAGCTTGATCTGGTCCACGAAGGGCGCTGGCAGGCGTTTTGCGAAAAGATGAGCGCAATTAGCGCTGCCAAAGCGAGCCTGGGCCAGATAACGCTGACCGCGCGCCAAATCGCCGGCACCGGCGCCAATTTGAATCCGGACGGCCAAAACCGAACCGCCCTTGAAGCGATGCAATTGGCCGACTTTGATTTCCCGCAACTTTTTGAAATTGCGCCGGAATCTCAAGGGCTAGATCACCGGATTCAGGAACAGATCAAACGTGACGCGCTCTATGCGAATTATGTTGTTCGTCAGGATCGCGATATTGCCACGATGCAGCGCGACGAGTTGATCGCGATTCCGCCGAGCCTAAACTTTAACGAGATCGAGGGCCTCTCGAACGAGCTGTCGTCCAAGCTCGAACGAATTCGCCCAACAACGATAGCGCAGGCCGCTCGTGTGGAGGGCATGACGCCGGCCGCAATTATGCTGCTGCTTGCCCGAATTCGCCGGTTCAAAAAGGCGCAAAGCGCATGACGCTGGCGCAGGATCCTTTCTTGGCGGAGAGGAATGTTTCACGTGAAACAGAGAGCCGCCTTCTCGCCTTCGCGGACCTGATTCAAAAATGGACGCAAAAGATAAACCTTATCTCGAAGGGGTCGGCTCAAGATGTCTGGGATCGCCACATCCTTGATTCCGTTCAAATTTACGACCTTGCGCCGAAAGGTTTTTCGCTCTGGCTGGATATCGGCAGCGGCGGCGGGCTTCCCGGTGTCGTTGTGGCAGCGCTTGCCGCTCAGTTCGCGCCTAATGCCAGAATTGCGATGATCGAGAGCGACCAAAGAAAAGCCGCCTTCCTTCGGACGGCGCTCCGCGAGCTTGGCCTCGAAGGCGAGGTGTTGGCAAAACGGATCGATGGGGTTGGGCCAATGGCCGCAGATGTGTTGTCTGCCCGGGCTCTTGCGCCGCTTGACCATCTGCTCAAGTTTGCAGAAAGACACCTCAGGCCGGGCGGGACGGCTATATTTCCAAAAGGAAAAGCGGCGGAACAGGAAATCGCCGACGCAAGAACCAACTGGTTGTTTAATATCGAGAAACACGCGAGTATGACGGACGCAGACGCGCGTATTCTGGCGATCAAGGACATCAACCGTGTATGACGTAAGCCGCACCAGCGACCCAAAGATCATCGCTATTGCAAACCAAAAAGGCGGCGTTGGAAAAACCACGACGGCAGTCAATCTTGCTGCGGCGCTGGCTGAATCCGGGCGGCGGGTGCTCCTGGTTGATCTTGACCCTCAAGGAAACGCATCCACCGGCCTGGGGGTCGATGCCGATGATCGAGACTATACTGCCTATGATCTCTTGGCGGGCGACGCGACGCTCTACGAAGCGATCAAGGAAACCCGGTGGAACGGGCTTCTCATCATTCCTGCCACAACCGACCTTAGCTCTGCCGACATCGAGCTGGTAGCAAACGAAAAGCGTAGCTTTCTCCTCCACGACGCTCTGCGCCAGTCCGCGATAGATGCCTTCGCGCTCGACTATATATTGATCGATTGCCCACCCTCTCTCAATATTTTGACGGTGAATGCGATGGTCGCGGCGCATTCCGTTCTTATCCCGTTGCAAAGCGAATTCTACGCGCTCGAGGGTTTGTCGCAGCTGATGCTGACAATCAGAGAGGTTCGCCAGACGGCAAACCCGAATTTGCGGATCGAGGGTGTGGTTCTGACGATGTACGACCGCCGCAACAACCTGTCTCAGCAGGTCGAAGCTGACGCGCGCGATAATCTTGGGGATTTGGTGTTTGAGGCGGTTATCCCCCGTAACGTCAGGCTAAGCGAGGCACCGTCCTTCTCAATGCCGATCATAGAATACGACCCGCTTTCAAAGGGGGCCGAAGCCTATCGCGAGCTCGCTAAAGAGCTTACCAAGAGGGAAAGGGTGGCCGCAAATGGCAGATAAACCTATCAAAAACAGAGGTTTAGGGCGAGGGCTCTCGGCCCTCTTGTCGGATGTCGCGCCCAAAGACGACGCGGCAAAGGGTGATGCCGATCGCCGCGAGGTTTCGCTGCCGATCGACCGCCTGCACCCCAACCCCGACCAGCCGCGCCGCGCCTTCGATCCTCAGGCGCTCGAGGATCTCGCTGCATCGATTTCGGAAAAGGGTGTCATCCAGCCGCTGATCGTACGCAGGAATCCAAATCGTGAAGGCCATTACGAGATCGTCGCCGGCGAACGTCGCTGGCGCGCCTCTCAAGTGGCCGGGCTTCACCAAGTCCCGGTTATTGTACGCGATTTCTCGGATTCAGAGGTTCTTGAAGTTGCGATTATCGAGAATATTCAACGCGCCGACCTTAACGCAATCGACGAAGCAGCAGCCTATCGCCAGCTCATGGATCGCTTTGGTCACACGCAGGAACAGATTGCGACCGGCCTCGGCAAAAGCCGCAGCCACATTGCCAACCTTCTTCGCCTGCTTACGCTCCCCAACGATGTTCAGGCATTTGTGACCGATGGCCGCCTAAGCGCGGGCCACGCCCGAGCCCTTGTTGGGGCCGAGAACCCGATGGCGCTTGCCCGTCAAATTATCGTTAAGGGCCTCTCGGTACGACAGTCAGAAATGCTTGCGAAAAAGGCCTCTAACAAGGCGGAAAAAACCGACAAGACGTCGAAATCCCATACCGAGCGCGATGCCGATACCATTGCGATCGAGAATGAACTCGCGGCGACGCTGAAAATGGGCGTATCCATCAAACATGAGTCAGGAAAGGAGTCGGGAGAGATCACGCTCCGCTATCGGAACCTGGACCAGCTTGATGATCTTCTTCGCCTCCTGTCGGGCGGCTAGGCACCGAGAATTTCGCGCAGAACAGCATTCAGGACCGGACGGCCAAGGGCGCTTGTGCGAAGCCGGCCGGCCTCAATCTCAAGATGCCCAGATTCGATTAACCCATTGTAATTCATTTCAAATTCAACAGGTTTCAAGCTATCCAGGCGGGCCAGAACAACCCCCTCCCGAAGCCGCAGGCCCATCAACAGAAACTCGGAAAACTGATCCTCGGACGTCAGGGCCTCAGACGAAAGCTCACCGCTCCCTTGGGTTTCAGCCCGCTCGAGCCAGGCTCCAGGCAAGTGGGGCGTATCGGTCGCATAACGGATCCCGCCCAACGTCAGCCGACCGTGCGCGCCCGGGCCAATTCCGGCGTAGTCTCCATATTCCCAATAAACCCGGTTATGCAGGCTCTGAGCGCCGGTTTTGGCGTGATTAGAGACTTCATAGGCCGGAAACCCGGCGTTTTCGCAAAGCTCTTGGGTTGCTTCATAAAGATCGGCGGCAAGGTCTTCATCTGGAAGGCCGCGCAGCTTGCCTGCGGCCGCCCTGGCGCCAAATGCTGTGCCGTCTTCAATTGTCAGTTGATAAAGCGAAAGGTGGTCCACCGCGAGAGAAAGCGCACGCGTCAGTTCTTCGCGCCAGGCGGACAGCGATTGATCTTGCCTCGCATAGATCAAATCGAAGCTGACGCGATCAAAAAGGCTACGCGCGGTCTCAAAAGCCTTTAGCGCCTCGGCTGCGCTGTGAAGCCGCCCGAGCGCTTTGAGGTCGTGATCATTAAGGGCTTGAATTCCCATGGAAATGCGGTTGACACCGGCATCACGATAGCCGGCAAAGCGCCCCGCCTCGACAGAAGTGGGGTTGGCTTCAAGCGTGACCTCAAATGAATTACTGGTGGGCCAACTGCGGCGGATCCTCTCGATAATTGCGGCAACGAGATCGGGGTGCATCAGGCTCGGCGTACCACCACCGAAAAACACAGAGCGAAGAACGCGTCCCGGTGTCAGCCCCGCAACACGATCGATCTCGGCGAGATAGGCGCGCTGCCAGCGGGCCTGATCAATGTTTGCCGTGACGTGGCTGTTGAAATCGCAATAGGGGCACTTCGCCTGGCAAAACGGCCAGTGGATATAAAGGGCAAAGCCCCCGTTTTCCCAATCCTCAGGCAAAGCAACCGGCAACAAGCTTGCGGAAGGCATCCGCGCGGTGGCTGATCTTGTTTTTCTCCCAGCGGTCCATCTCGCCGAAGGTCTGCGCATAGCCTTCAGGCTGGAAAATCGGATCATAGCCGTGGCCCTGATGGCCGCGCATTGGCCAGACAACCTCGCCCTTCATCACGCCGGGGAACACTTCGTCATGTCCATCAGGCCAAGCGAGAACAAGCGTGCAGCAAAACCGGGCGCCCCGCGGGTAGGGTGCGTTCGCCTCTTCCAGCATCGCCCAGGTTTTCGTCATCGCCCGCACGAAATCGCGCCCATTCGGTCCCTCGGCCCAATCGGCGGTATAGACCCCCGGTTGGCCTCCAAGCCCGTCGACCTCGATCCCGCTGTCGTCGGCCAGCGCCGGAAGGCCGGTGGCCTTGGCGGCGGCATGGGCCTTGATTCGCGCATTGCCAACAAAGGTGGTTTCGGTCTCTTCCGGTTCGGGCAGTCCGTGATCGGCGTTGGAGCTGACCGAAATCCCATAGGGTTCGAGCAGCGCCTGAATTTCCTCAAGTTTGCCCGCGTTGTGAGTCGCGACGACGAGGTGGGTGCCGTCAAACTTGCGGGTCATTTCGTGGCCGCCAGCTGCGCCACCACCAACTCACCCACGCCTTTCTCGGCAAGATCGAGAAGCGCATTCATCTGGGCGCGGGAATAGGTCGAGCCTTCGGCCGACATCTGCACCTCGATCAGCTTGGATCCGGCCATGACGAAATTGCCGTCTACTCCGGCCTCGCTGTCTTCGGGGTAATCAAGGTCAAGCACGGGCTGGCCCGCATAAATCCCACAGCTGACAGCGGCGACCGGATCCATCAGCGGATCGGTGACGATCGCACCCGCCTTCAAAAGCTTGTTGACCGCAAGCCGCAGCGCGACCCAGCCGCCAGTAATCGAGGCGCAGCGCGTTCCGCCATCGGCTTGGATCACATCACAGTCGATCACAATCTGACGCTCGCCCAAGGCCACCCGGTCAACGCCCGCCCGAAGGCTCCGGCCGATCAGGCGCTGGATTTCCTGCGTCCGGCCCGATTGGCCGTCTTTCGCCTCGCGCCGCATCCGCGTGTTGGTCGCGCGCGGCAGCATTCCGTATTCTGCGGTCACCCAGCCAAGACCACTGTTGCGCAAAAACGGCGGAACCTTTTCGTCGATTGTCGCCGTGCACAGCACATGGGTATCCCCCGCCTTGATCAGGCAAGATCCCTCGGCATGGCGGCTGACGCCGACCTCGATGGAAATCGGGCGAAGTTCATCGGTCTTTCGGCCGGACGGACGCATGGCATTCTCCTGTCATTTCAGGGCCAGATACGCTTCCCTTGGGTCAAATCCAACCCCGATTGACGTTGCCCCGCGCATCGCTTTAATTTCTTCGGTCCCTGACGGAGTGGCGAATGGCCGACAAGACACCAATAATGGATGAATTGAACGACCGCTCGCGCGAGGTTTTCCGGCGCGTGGTCGAGGCCTATCTGGAAACGGGCGCGCCCGTTGGTTCGCGCACGCTCACCCGAACCCTCTCGGAAAAGGTCAGCGCCGCGACGATCCGCAATGTGATGCAGGATCTCGAATTCCTCGGCCTTCTGGGCAGCCCCCATGTCAGCGCCGGGCGGGTGCCAACGCAGGCTGGGCTCAGGATGTTTGTCGATGGCCTTCTCGAGGTCGGCGATCTTGCCGGCGAAGACCGCGAGAAGATCGACAACACCTTGGGCGATAACCGGGGCGATGTTGGTGCGCTTCTTGATCGTGTGGGTGCTGCGCTTTCCGGCGTGACCCGCGGGGCGAGCCTTGTGCTGACCCCGAAGCACGAGGCCCCGATCCGCCATATCGAGTTTGTCTCTCTCGGCCCCGATCGGGCGCTCGTCGTCCTCGTCTTTGCCGATGGCCACGTCGAAAACCGCATCTTTCAGCCACCGCTCGGGCAGACGCCCTCTTCGATGCGCGAGGCGGCGAATTTCATCAACGCTATCGCCGAGGGCAAGACGCTCAGCGAACTAGGCCGCGCGATTGCCAAGGAAATCGCCACCCGCCGGCAAGAGATCGACGTTCTGGCCCGTGCGCTTGTCGAAAGCGGCATGGCGGTTTGGCAGGATCAGGGCGAAACCACCGAGCGCCTGATCGTGCGCGGCCGAAGCAACCTTTTGGCCGATGCCGAGGCGCAGGATCTTGAACGCATCCGGACCCTCTTTGACGACCTCGAACGCAAGCGCGATATCGCCGATTTCCTCGAATTGGCCGAGGGCGGCGAGGGCGTCCGCATTTTTATCGGCTCCGAGAACAAGCTTTTCTCACTTTCGGGTTCCTCTTTGGTTGTTTCTCCCTATATGAACGCCGACCGGAAGATCATCGGCGCCGTTGGCGTCATCGGACCGACCCGCCTCAACTATGGGCGGATCGTTCCGATTGTGAATTACACTGCGCAGCTGGTCGGGCGGCTCATGACCGACCGGAGCTAAAGGAAGACGAGTATGAACGAGCAGAATCAGGAACCGAAATCCCTCGACGAATTGGCCGCCGAAGCCGACGAGATCGAAACCGGCGCCGATGCGGCGACCGAAGAGGTTGGCGAGATCGAAGCGCTAAAGGCCGAGCGCGACGAATTCAAGGATCGGTTCATGCGCGCTCTGGCCGATGCCGAGAATGCCCGCAAGCGCGCCGAGCGCGACCGGCGCGAGGCCGAAAACTATGGCGGCTCCAAGCTCGCCCGCGATCTTCTGCCTGTTTACGACAGCCTCAACCGCGCCCTTCAGGCGATTTCCGACGAACAGCGCGAAACCGCGGCCGCCTTTGTCGAAGGCATCGAGCTGACCATGCGCGAGCTTCTGAACGTTTTCCAAAAACACGGGATCGTTCGCGTTTCGCCCGAGGTGGGCGACCGGTTCGATCCGCAGATGCATCAGGCGATGTTCGAAGCGCCGCTTCCCGGAACCAAGGCGGGCGACATCATTCAGGTGAGCGCCGACGGCTTCATGCTGCACGACCGCCTTCTGCGCCCCGCGCAGGTTGGCGTTTCGTCGGCGCCGGCCAACTAGTCTTTGCTCAATAGCCCGCGAAGCTCGTAGATCAGATCAAGAGCTTCGCGCGGCGAGAGGTCGTCGGGCAGGATCTCTTTCAGGCGATCTACGACAACCGAGGGCTTGGCTTTGGCCGGAACGGGCGCAGGCGTGGCCGAGAAAAGCGGCAGATCGTCGATCAGCGCTTTCCGGTCGGCCCCGCCCTCGCGCTCGCCTTTTTCCAAAGCTTCCAGCACAACCTTCGCCCGCGCCACCACCGCAGGCGGCAGGCCCGCCAGCCGCGCGACCTGAACGCCATAGCTGCGATCGGCGGTTCCTTTGCGGACTTCGTGGAGGAAGATCACGTCGCCCTCCCACTCCTTGACCGCCACGGTTGCGTTGTCGACCCCGTCGAGCTTGGCCGCGAGGGCGCCCATCTCGTGGTAGTGGGTGGCAAACAGCGCGCGGCAACGGTTCACATCGTGCAGATGTTCGAGCGTGGCCCAGGCAATTGACAGGCCGTCATAGGTGGCCGTGCCGCGGCCGATCTCGTCGAGGATCACCAGCGCGCGGTCGTCCGCCTGATTGAGGATTGCGGCGGTTTCCACCATCTCGACCATGAAGGTCGACCGCCCGCGTGCGAGGTCGTCCGAGGCGCCGACGCGACTGAAAATCTGGCTGACAATGCCGATATGCGCCGAGGCAGCGGGGACGTATCCGCCCGCTTGGGCAAGGATGGCGATGAGGGCGTTCTGGCGCAGAAAGGTCGATTTACCGGCCATGTTGGGGCCAGTCAGCAGCCAGATCGGCGCGGAACTCAGATCGCAATCGTTGGCGACGAAAGGCTCGCCCGATTTGCGAAGCGCGGCCTCGACGACCGGATGCCGTCCGCCGGTTATCTCGAAGGCGCGCGAGGCATCGAGCTCCGGCCGACACCAGTCCTCGTCGCGGGCAAGCGCGGCCATGGAAAGCGCCACGTCGATCTCGGCCAAGGCGCGGGCCATGGCGGAGATGCGGTCAGCGTCGGCGATGATGGCGGCGGCGAGTTCGGCATAGACGCGCTTTTCGATCTCGAGCGCATGGGCGCCGGCATTCAGGATCCGGGTCTCGATCTCGGAAAGCTTCACGGTGGTAAAGCGGATCTGGTTGGCGGTGGTCTGGCGGTGGATGAAGGTCTCGTTCAGGGGTGGGGCCATCATCTTTTCGGCGTGGGTCGCCGTGGTCTCGATGAAATAGCCCAGAACGTTGTTGTGCTTGATCTTGAGCGACGAGACGCCCGCCAGTTCGGCATAATCCGCCTGCATCCCCGCAATCACGCCGCGCCCGTGGTCGCGCAACTCGCGGGCATCGTCGAGATCGGCGTCATAGCCCGGCGCGACATAGCCGCCATCGCGGGAAAGGAGCGGCGGCTCGGCCACGAGCGCGGCATCGAGAAGATCGACGATCTCGGCAAGACCGACGAGATTTTCGGCAGCCGAGGCAATGCCAGAGGGCGCATCGCCGGAAAGCCGCTCCCGCACCTTCGCCGCAATCGCGGCGGTATCTCGGATCGCCGCCATATCCCGTGGGCCGCCTCGCTCCAGCGCGAGGCGCGACAGGGCGCGGTCGACATCGTGGCTCGCCCGAAGGAGCCCGCCAAGGTCGGCGGCGAGGCGGGTGTTTTCGAGAAGCCATCCGACCGAAGCCTGCCGCTCGAGGATGGTCTCGAGGTGGCACGAGGGGCTGGAAAGCCGCCGCTCCAAGAGGCGCGCGCCGCCCGAGGTCGAGGTGCGGTCAATCGTCGAGAGAAGCGAACCGGCGCGGCCGCCGTTCATCGAAGCGGTGAGTTCAAGCGACCGGCGCGTGGTCGCGTCGATCTGCATATTCGCCGCCTCGGCCTCTAGGACCGGCGGGCGCAGAAGCGGCAGGTTTCCCTTTTGTGTGATCTCGAGGTATTCTGCGATGGCCGACATGGCAGCGATCTGGGCGAGATCAAAGCTGCCGAAGGCGTCGAGGGTTTCGACACTAAAAAGGCCGCAAAGCCGCTTTTGGCCGTTGGTGCTGTCAAAGGCGGCTTTGCCCAGAAGGGTGGGCGAAGCGCCTGCTTCGCGCACGATCGTTTGCCATCCGATATCGTCGCCATCAGCAAGGATCACCTCGCGGGGGGCAAGGCGGGACAGTTCGGGCGAAAGCCGTGCGGGCGCGCAGGACATGACGTGAAACGCACCGGTCGAGATATCGACCCACGCGAGCGCCGAGGCCTCGCGCACCTGCGCGAAGGCGGCGAGGAAGTTGTGGCGGCGGGCGTCGAGAAGGCTGTCTTCGGTGAGGGTGCCGGGCGTTACCAAACGCACCACATCGCGTTTCACGACTGACTTTGAGCCGCGCTTTTTGGCCTCGGCCGGATCTTCAAGCTGCTCGCAAACGGCCACGCGGAAACCCTTGCGGATCAGCGTCAGAAGATAGCCCTCGGCCGCGTGCACCGGCACACCGCACATCGGGATATCCTCGCCCAGATGCTGGCCCCGTTTCGTCAGCGCGATATCGAGCGCCGCCGAAGCCGCCACGGCGTCGTCGAAGAACATCTCGTAGAAATCGCCCATCCGATAGAACAAGAGCGCACCGGGGTGGTTTGCCTTGATCTCGAGATATTGCGCCATCATCGGCGTGACGTTGCCTGCCGTGGCGTTCATTTTTCCCCCTGTGGTCTTTGCCAAAGACCCTATCCAGTGGATGTTAGCGACGAAAGCCGAAAACGAAGGCATTGCGGCCCCTATGCCCCTGCCGTTATTCCGGTGGAGTGGTTTTGGAGATTGAAGAATGGCAAAGGTCCGGGTTTCCCGCGAAGACGCTCTGAGGTTCCATCTGGAGCCGATCCCCGGCAAGTGGGAGGTCACGGCGACGGTGCCGATGGCAACCCAGCGCGATCTGAGCCTTGCCTATTCGCCGGGCGTCGCCGTGCCTTGCGAGGAAATCCACGCGGCACCCGAAACGGCCTATGACTATACCAACAAGGGCAACCTTGTCGCGGTCATTTCCAACGGCACGGCTGTTCTGGGCCTTGGCAACCTCGGCGCGCTGGCGTCGAAGCCGGTGATGGAGGGCAAGTCTGTCCTCTTCAAGCGGTTTGCCGATGTGAACTCGATCGACATCGAACTGGATACCGAAGACCCCGACGCCTTTTGCAATGCGGTGCGCCTGATGGGGCCGACCTTCGGCGGCATCAACCTTGAAGACATCAAGGCGCCCGAGTGTTTCATCATCGAGCAGCGGCTCAAGGAAGAGATGGATATTCCTGTCTTCCACGATGACCAGCACGGCACCGCCGTGATCTGCGCCGCTGGCCTGATCAACGCGCTGCATATCTCGGGCAAGAAGATCGAAGAGTGCCGGATCGTTCTGAATGGCGCGGGTGCGGCGGGGATTGCCTGCCTCGAGCTTCTCAAGACCATGGGTGCGCGGCACGAAAACTGCATCATGTGCGATACCAAGGGCGTGATCTATCAGGGCCGCACCGAGGGCATGAACCAGTGGAAATCGGCCCACGCGATCAAGACAGACCTGCGGACATTGGAAGAGGCGATGGAAGGGGCCGACGTGTTCCTTGGCGTTTCGGCCAAAGGCGCGGTGACGCCGGCGATGGTCGAGAAGATGGCGCCGAATCCGGTGATCTTTGCGATGGCCAATCCTGATCCCGAAATCACGCCCGAAGAGGCCCACGCCGTACGCGAGGATGCTATCGTTGCCACGGGGCGCAGCGACTATCCCAATCAGGTGAACAACGTCCTCGGATTTCCCTATCTCTTCCGTGGCGCGCTCGACATCCACGCCCGCGCCATCAATGACGAGATGAAGATCGCCTGTGCCGAGGCGCTCGCGGCGCTTGCGCGCGAGGATGTGCCGGATGAGGTTGCCGTTGCCTATGGCCGCAAATTGGCCTTCGGGCGCGACTACATCATCCCAACCCCCTTTGATCCGCGCCTGATCCACCGCATCCCGCCCGCTGTCGCGCGCGCGGGGATGAAGACCGGCGTCGCCCGCCGCCCGATCATCGACATGGAGGCCTATACCCAGATCCTGAAAGGCCGGATGGACCCGACCGCCGGCATCCTGCGCGGCATCCACGCCCGCGCCCGCGCTGCGCAGGCGGATATCATTTTTGCCGAAGGTGATGATCCGCGTGTCTTGCGTGCCGCGGTTCAGTATCAGCGTTCGGGCATGGGCCGCGCCCTGGTCATCGGCCGCGAAAACGATGTCCGCGACAAGCTCACCGCCGAGGGCATGGCCGACGCGGTGCCCGAGATCACCGTCTACAACGCCGCCAACACCGAACACCTCGATGAATACAAGGCTTTCCTCTACGACCGCCTTCAGCGCAAGGGCTTTGACCGCGCCGATATTCATCGACTGGCGGCCCGTGATCGCCATGTGTTTGGCGCGCTGATGCTGGCACATGGGCATGGCGACGGGCTTGTGACTGGCGCGACGCGCAAGTCGGCCCATGTGCTTGAGCTGATCAACCACGTCTTTGATGCAAGCCCGGCTTCCGGCGCTGTCGGCGTTTCGGCTGTGCTCAACAAGGGCCGGATCGTCTTGATTGCCGACACGCTCGTGCATGAGTGGCCCGACGAGGAAGACCTCGCCAACATCGCCACACGCGGCGCCGAAGTGGCCCGCGATTTGGGCCTCGAGCCGCGCGTTGCTTTCCTCTCGTTCTCGACCTTTGGCTATCCGGTCTCGGAACGCGCCGAAAAGATGCACCGCGCGCCCAAGGTTCTCGACGCGCGCGGCGTCGATTTCGAATATGAGGGCGAGATGACCGTCGATGTGGCCCTCAATCCCCGCGCGATGGAGCAATATCCCTTCAGCCGCCTGACCGGCCCTGCAAACGTTCTTGTTGTTCCGGCCCGCCATTCGGCCTCGATCTCGGTCAAGCTCATGCAGGAAATGGCCGGCGCCACCGTGATCGGCCCGATCCTTGCGGGCGTCGACAAGCCGATCCAGATCTGCTCGACCGTTTCCACCGTGAACGACATTTTCAACATGGCCGCCATCGCCGCCTGCAAGGTGAACTGACGTGGCGATCTGGAACCTTGGGTCGATCAACGTCGATCTGATCTATCGGGTTCCGCATATTCCCGCGCCGGGCGAGACACTGGCCGCGACCGGCAAGCAAACGTTTCTTGGCGGCAAAGGCGCCAATATGTCGGTGTCTGCCGCCCGCGCTGGCGCGACCGTCCTGCATATCGGTGCGGTCGGGCGCGAAGGCGATTGGGCCATCGCTCGTCTGGCAGGATACGGTGTCGATACGGCGAATATCGCCAAGTTAGACACTGATACAGGCGAGGCGGTTATCGCGGTTGCCAATGGTGGAGAGAACGCGATCATCATCAATCCCGGCGCAAATCGCGGGATCAGCGCGGAAATGGTTGGCGCTGCGCTTGCGGGCGCAAGCCCGGGCGATTGGGTGGTCACCCAGAACGAAACCAACGCTCAGGTCGAGGCGCTCTCCTTGGCCAAGAGTGGCGGCCTTCGTGCCGCCTATGCCGCCGCCCCGTTTGAAGCCACGGCGGTTCGTGAGGCGCTGCCTTTCCTTGATCTCCTGATCCTGAACGAGATCGAGATGCAGCAGCTCACCGCCGCGCTGGGCAAGGGCGCGGGCGATCTGGGTGTTGCCCATGTGGTGGTGACGCTTGGCGCGAAGGGCGCCCATCTCTATTCGAAGGGCAAGTCCGCCCCGCGCCACTTTCCGGCGCTGAAGGTAACCCCGGTTGATACGACCGGCGCGGGCGACACATTCACCGGCTATCTTCTGGCGGGCCTCGACCGTGGCGAAGCGATTGAAACCGCGATCGAGCGCGCCAGCAAAGCCGCCGCCATCATGGTGACCCGCCTCGGCACCGCCGACGTGATCCCGACCCTCGCAGAAGTTGACGCCTTCGAGAGCTAGCCCGCCGGTTTCCCTCTAGGAATGGCGCGGGCAACTGCCTAGCCTGCCGCCAACGGAGGACCACATGACCGATCACGTCACCACCCATCAGGCCGAGGAAGACAGGCGCAACGAAGACATCCTGATCTATGTCGATGGCCAGATCGTCCCCAAGGCCAAAGCCACGGTCAGCGTCTACGACAGCGGCTTCATGCTGGGCGACGGCGTCTGGGAAGGCATCCGCCTCTATGACGGGAAATGGGCCTTCCTCGATCAGCACATCGAGCGCCTGTTCGAGGCCGCCAAAGCGATCGACCTCGACATCGCGCTGAGACCGGACGAGGTCAAAAAGGCCTTGTTAGGGACGCAAGAAGCCAATCGCATGACCACCGACGCCCATGCCCGACTGATGGTCACCCGCGGGGTCAAGGTGCGCCCTTTCCAGCACCCCTCGCTGTCGCGTTCGGGGCCGACCATGGTCATCATCATGGAACATTCCAAGCCCAAGATCCCGCGCCCGATCCGCCTTGCCACGGTTCCCCATATGCGCGGCCTGCCGATGACACAGGACCCCAAACTCAACAGCCACTCCAAGCTCAACTGCATCCTCGCCTGCATCGCCGCCGAAAAGGCCGGGGCCGACGAGGCGCTGATGCTCGATGCGCATGGCTTCGTGAACACGACGAACGCCTGCAATTTCTTCATCGTCCGCAAGGGTGAGGTTTGGACCTCGACCGGCGATTACTGCATGAACGGCATCACCCGCCAAAAGGTGATCGACCTCTGCCGCGCCAACGATATTCCTGTTTTTGAGCGGAATTTCAGCCTCGTCGACACCTACAGCGCCGACGAGGCCTTTCTCACGGGCACCTTCGGCGCGCAAACGCCGGTCGGCTCGATCGACGGGCGCCAGATTGGCACCGGCCAGATGGGCCCGATGACCGAACGCCTGCGCGGCCTCTACAAAGACCTGATCGCGCGGGAGAGCGCCTGATGCGCATCGCCATGTGGTCCGGCCCGCGCAACCTCTCGACGGCGATGATGTATTCCTTCGGCGCTCGCCCCGATTTCGCCGTCTGGGACGAGCCCTTCTATGCCCCCTACCTCGCCGCCACCGGTGTGGATCACCCGATGCGGAAAGAGATCCTCGCCGCCCATGAAAATGATCCAGAAAAGGTCGCTTTGGCCTGTTTAGGGTCTATTCCCGGTGGCAAACCGCATTTCTACATGAAGCATATGCCACATCATATGGTGGCGGGCATCCCGCTCGACTGGGCCAAGGCGTGCACCAACATCCACCTGATCCGCCACCCCGCCCGCGTGGTCGCCAGCTATGGCGCCAAGCGCGACGAGATCAGCCTCGACGACATCGGCTTTCACCAGCAGGCCGAGATCTATGACAAGCTCGGCGGCATCGTCATCGATAGCGCCGACATCCGCGAAGATCCCGAAGCCATGCTCAAGAAGCTCTGCGCCGCAATTGGCCTCGATTGGGAGCCCGCCATGCTTGCCTGGCCCGCCGGTGGCCGGCCCGAGGATGGCGCATGGGCGCCCCACTGGTATGGCGCGATCCACCGCTCGACAGGCTTCGCCGGCCCCGAAGGCCCGCTGCCCGCCCTCGAACGCCGCGACGCCAGCCTCGTAGCCGCAGCACTTCCCGCCTACGAGAAACTCGCCGCGCTCAAACTCACCTGATTTCTTTTGGCCCGAAATACTCCGGGGGGAGGCCCGAAGGGCCGGGGGCAGAGCCCCCTCTAGCCCTTCACACGCCGGTTGCGCGTGGCAATCAGTTTCAGGCGCAGCGCGTTGAGCTGGATAAAGCCCTTGGCGTCCTGCTGGTCATAGGCACCGGCGTCTTCTTCGAAGGTGACGTGCTTCTCGGAATAGAGCGAGTGATCCGACCAACGGGCCACGGTACGGACCGAACCCTTGTAAAGCTTGAGCTTCACAGTGCCGGTCACATGCTCCTGGCTCTTGTCGATCAGCGCCTGCAGCATCTCGCGCTCGGGCGAGAACCAGAAGCCGTTATAGATCAGCTCGGCATAGCGCGGCATGATCGAATCCTTAAGGTGTCCGGCGCCGCTGTCGAGGGTGATCTGCTCGATACCACGGTGTGCCTCGAGCAGGATCGCGCCGCCCGGCGTCTCATAGACGCCGCGGGATTTCATGCCGACGAAGCGGTTCTCGACAAAATCGAGAAGGCCGATGCCATGCTTCGCGCCATATTCATTGAGCTTGGTGAGGATGGTCGCGGGCGACATCGCCTCGCCGTTGATCGCAACAGCATCACCCATTTCAAAGGCGACCTCGATGAATTCGGGCGTATCCGGCGCGTCTTCCACGGCGACAATGCGCTGGGCGACATAGTCGGGCGCTTCCACAGCCGGATCCTCAAGCACGCGGCCTTCGGACGAGGTGTGCAGAAGGTTCGCGTCCACCGAGAAGGGCGCTTCGCCACGCTTGTTCTTGGAAACGGGGATCTGGTTCTGTTCGGCAAACTCCAGAAGACGGGTGCGCGAGGTCAGATCCCAAAGACGCCAGGGCGCGATGACCTTGATCTCGGGGTTCAGCGCATAGGCCGAAAGCTCGAACCGCACCTGATCGTTGCCCTTGCCGGTCGCCCCGTGGGCCACGGCATCGGCGCCGGTCATTTCTGCGATCTCGACAAGGCGCTTGGAAATCAGCGGGCGGGCGATCGAGGTCCCGAGGAGGTAGAGCCCCTCATAAACGGCATTGGCGCGGAACATCGGGAAGACGAAGTCACGGACAAACTCTTCGCGCACGTCCTCGATATAGATGTTCTCGGGCTTGATCCCCAGAAGCTCGGCCTTGGAGCGGGCGGGCTCAAGTTCTTCGCCCTGGCCGAGGTCGGCTGTAAAAGTGACGACCTCGCACCCATATTCGGTCTGAAGCCATTTCAGGATGATCGAGGTATCAAGACCACCGGAATAGGCGAGGACGACTTTCTTTGGGGCAGACATCGCGGGGACTCCTTGTCAAACTCGGCCTGCGCGATAGCGGGTTTTGTCTCGCAGAGCAAGCAATGGACATTGACCCGACGCGCGCAGAGGTGCGACGTGTCGTCTGAAAGGTCGGAAGGAGAGAATGATGAGCTTTGAAATCGTACGCCACGCCTTTGTGATGGTGTTCGGCAACCTGCGGGATTCGATCAAGGTTTCGCTGGTGCCATTGCTCCTCATCGTTTTGGCGACATTCCTCTTGCCGCCACTCTTTGGTCTTTCCATGGCCGATGTTGCAACGGCGGCCAATGTTCAGGCGATGATGGAGGGCCATCCGGCGGGGCCGATGGCGTCGGTTGTCGGGCTCCTGTTGGCCGTGCTCTACTTTTTTTCGATGTCGTGGATCGCGGTTGGCTGGCACCGCTTTATCCTTCTTGAGGAATATCCCCGGTTCCTGCCACAACTCCCGCTTCGCGAGGTGCTTGGTTATCTGGGCCGGTCTTTTGCGATTGGTGTGGTCGTGGTGATCGTCGGCATTCCGGTGGGCCTGATCGGCGGCGCGGCTGCGGGGCCTTTTGCGGCTGGGGGCGGTGTCTTGATCGCACTTCTTGTCATCGTTCTGATGGCAAGCATCCTGACCTATGTCTGGCTGAGGTTCGGGATTGTTCTTCCGGCGGCAGCGGTCGGGCAACCGATGCCGCTCCTTGCCGGCTGGAAGATCAGCGCGCCGATCGGCGGCACGATTTTCACGGTTTCGCTTGTGCTTGTGGCGCTAAATCTCGGGATCAATACGACCATTCCACCGCTTCTTGGCGGCATTCCGATCATCGGCCGGTTGGTCACGCTGGCTGTCTCGTGGACGACCCTTATGGTTGGCGCGAGCATCCTGACGACCCTTTACGGTCACCTCGTGGAAAAGCGCGACCTCGAATAAAGATCGGCCACAAAGGCGCGGTCGCCGGGGCTGGCGATGGTGCGGGCGGCCTCGGCCATTGGCATCCAGAGCGGCGTGTGATCCGGTTCGCTCGGCGGGCCGAGGCGGTGCACCGGGCGGGCCATGTAGATATGGCAGAGCTTCTCGGCCCATTTGTCGTATTCGGGCATATAGCAAAACCGCCGATAGGCGCCGATCTTGCGGATGTCGCCGATCTTCCAGCCGGTCTCTTCAAACACCTCGCGGTGCAGCGCATCAATCGGGTTTTCGCCGGGATCAATGCCGCCGCCGGGCAACTGGACCTCGTAATGTGGCGAGGCCTGATAGGTCAGGAGAAGATCGCCCCCTCGCGGCAGGATTGCATAGACACCGGGGCGAAACCTGTAGGTCTGGCCCTGTTTGACAGCCTCTCCATAGCGCCGGATCATCTTTTGCCCCTTGGACCTTTGCTTGCCGCCCCTATATGGACGCGGTATGCCAATTCCCGACCCGCAAGGAAAGCCCATGACCCTCGGCAGCCAAATCGCCTGGGACGACACCGTCCTGCCCTTTCAGCTTGATCTGACCGACACGCGCGGCCGCGTGGCGCGGCTGGATGGTGTTTTGAACGGGGTGCTCGAACAGCACGACTATCCGACGCAGATCGAGGCGCTGGTTGCCGAGATGGTCTTATTGACAGCGCTCATTGGCCAGACTGTCAAACTGCGCTGGAAGCTGTCGCTTCAGGTCCGCGGGGATGGTCCGGCCCGCCTGATCGCCACCGATTATTACGCGCCCGGCGAAAACGGCGAGCCGGCGCGAATTCGCGGTTATGCAAGCTATGACGCAGAGCGCCTCGATCCAGCCGCCCCCGCATTCAGCCAGATCGGCAAAGGCTATTTCGCGATCCTGATTGATCAGGGCGAGGGAACCGCGCCCTATCAGGGCATCACCCCGATTGCTGGCGGATCGCTTTCCGCCTGTGCCGAGACCTATTTCGCCCAATCCGAACAGCTCCCCACGCGGTTTTCACTGAGCTTTGGCCAAAGCCGCCTGCCGGGCCAATCCGAACGTTGGCGCGCGGGCGGCGTGATGATTCAGCAGATGCCCAAGGCTTCGCCCTTTGCAAAGGGTGAAGGCGCAAGCGGCGAGGGCGGGCTTCTTTCGGCCGCTGATCTGCTGGAGGACGACGCCAGCGAGAACTGGTCGCGCGCCAATATCTTGCTCGATACGGTGGAAGACCTCGAGCTGATTGGCCCGACCGTCCAGCCGACCGAGCTTCTGGTGCGGCTTTTCCATGAGGAAGGCCCGCGGGTTTTTGATGCGCAGGCGGTGAAATTCGGCTGCACCTGTTCGGAAGATCGCGTGCGCCAAAGCCTGTCGATCTATTCGGCCAAGGACATCGCCCATATGACGACCGACGAGGGCCTCGTGACCGCCGATTGCCAGTTCTGCGGCGCACACTACAAGCTTGATCCGGCAACCCTCGGGTTCGAGGCCAAAGAGGCGGGGAATGGCGAGGCCTGATATCCTTGATCGCCTTGCCGGCGCTCTCCGTAAGGAGGGCGGCCCTTCGTCTGACTTCGATCTCAACCCCGATACCCACCTGCCGCCGGATCGCAAACTGAGGCCCGGGGCGGTCCTGATCGGGGTTTGCGCCGAGACCGCGCAACTGGTGCTTACCAAGCGCTCGATGCATTTGAAGCACCATCCGGGGCAGGTCGCGCTTCCGGGGGGCAAGGTCGATCCGACCGATGCCGACGCAATCGCCGCCGCGCTGCGCGAGGCGGAGGAAGAGGTCGCGCTGCCGCGCGGGCAGGTCGAGGTCTTGGGATCGCTCGCCGCGCATGAGACCGTGACCTCGTTCATGATCACGCCGGTGATCGGCCTGTTTCACGGCCAGCCGGAATTGCGGCCCGAGCCCGGCGAGGTCGATGAAATTTTCTATGTGCCGCTCGCCCATGTCACCGACCCCGCCAATTTCCGCATCGAGGGGCGGGTCTGGCAAGGCCGTCGACGCTATTACTTCACGGTTCCCTATGGCCCCTATTACATCTGGGGCGCGACCGCGCGTATCCTGCGGGGCCTTGCCGAAAGGATGAAGGCATGACGCGGATCTCGCCCGACTGGTTGGCCTCGGCCCCCGCCCGCGCGGTGTGCGCGGCGCTGGAGGGTGGCGGGCATCAGGCGTGGTTTGTCGGCGGTTGTGTGCGCAATGCGCTTTTGGGAGAGGAGGCAGCCGACCTCGATATCACCACCGATGCGCGGCCCGAACGGGTGACCGAACTGGTTGAAGCGGCTGGCCTGCGCGCTGTGCCGACCGGCATTGAACATGGGACGGTGACGGTCGTTGCGGGTGGCAGGGGCTTTGAGGTGACGACCTTCCGCCGCGATGTCGAGACCGATGGCCGCCGCGCCGTCGTCGCCTTTTCCGACAGCATGGGCGAGGACGCCGCGCGGCGCGATTTCACGATGAACGCGCTTTATTGCGGGATTGATGGCGTGGTCGTTGATCCGGTCGGGCAGGGGCTTGCCGATCTGGCCGCGCGGCGCGTGCGGTTTATCGGCGACGACGAGGAGCGCATCCGCGAGGACTATCTCCGTATTCTGCGGTTTTTCAGGTTTCATGCGTGGTATGGCGGCGATGGGATCGACCCTGAAGGCTTGGCTGCTTGCGCGGCACTGGCCGAAGGCGTGGAAGGCCTGTCGCGCGAACGCATTGGCCATGAGGTGATGAAGCTTCTCGCGGCGCCCGATCCTGCGCCCGCTGTTGCCTCGATGGCGGCGAGCGGGGTCTTGATGCGGGTCTTGCCGGGGGCATCGGCGCAGGTTTTGGCGCCACTGGTGCACCTTGAGGCGCTCGCAGGGGAAGCGCCCGACCCGATCGTGCGCCTCGCCGCGCTGGGCGGGCATGAGGGCGGGCGGCCTTTGCGTCTTTCGAAGCCGCAGATGCGGGCGCTGGAAATCCTGACACGCTCTGTCGAAGAGGGCAAAGGCGCTGCGGAGCTTGGCTATCGTCTTGGCCGGGAGACGGCGCGCAAGGCGCTTGTCTTGCGCGGCGCGGCCACAGGCTCGGCCCCGACGGATGAAGATTTCGCCGCCGCCGACTCCGGCGCGAATGCCGTTTGCCCGATCAGCGCCAAAGACGTCATGGCGACGCTCGGCGGCGCTGCGCTTGGGAAGGCCCTGGCCAGGGCCGAGGCGAGCTGGATCGCCTCGGGATTTGCGCTCAGCCGCAAAGAGCTTGTCGAGATCGCGCAGAAAAGCGGGTGACAGGGATCACCGGTTCCGCTATCAAGCCCCAACAAACCGGAGGAACCAGCATGGAAATCAGGATCGCAAAACGTCAGCCCTGAGCAGACCGATCCTGTCGTGGCGGTCCAATCTCAACCGCCCCCATCCACTGCTGCGCCTTTCGGGAGTTTCCCCATGTTCCAATTCTTTGAGCAACTCGTCGACCCCTACGTTCCGTATGAGGAAACCGACACACCGCCACAGCGGCTCTGGCCGTTCCTACGCCAGTATACCCAGCCTTTCAAAAAGGTTTTCTGGGCTGCTGGGGTCATGTCGATCCTTGGCGCGATCGTTGAGATCTGGCTTTTGTCCTACATGGGCCGGCTCGTCGATATGCTGACGGAGACGGGGGCCAAAGAGGTCTGGAATGCTCACAGCGTTGAGCTTTTGACCATCGCCCTGTTCATCCTTTTGGCGCGGCCAATCATCTATGGCACGCAGGTCGCGCTTCTGAACAACACGATCATCCCCAACTTCGGGACGATCGTGCGCTGGCGGGCGCATCGGCACGTTCTGCGCCAGTCGGTCGGCTGGTTTGAAAACGATTTTGCGGGGCGGATCGCCAACCGGATCATGCAGACGCCGCCTGCGGCGGGCGATGTGGCGTTTCAGGTGTTCGACGCGATCACCTTTTCCATCGCCTATCTTGGCGGCGCGATGTTCATTCTGGGCGATTCCGATCCTCGGCTCGTTGTGCCGATGGCGATCTGGTTTGTGCTTTATGCCTTCCTTGTCCGCTGGACCGTGAAACGGATCGGGCCTGCGTCTACCGCCTCGTCCGATGCGCGTTCGGCGGTCACGGGGCGGGTTGTCGACAGCTATACCAACATCCATTCGGTCAAGATGTTTGCCCATCACGACCGCGAGGTAGACTACGCCTATGAGGCCATTGAAGAGGCGCGGCGCACGTTCAAGGTCGAAATGCGCTATTACACGTTGATGGATCTCGCGCTTGTATCACTCAACGGGTTCCTGATCGTCTCGGTCGTTGGGTGGGCGATCTGGCTTTGGAGCGCGGGCACCGCTTCAATCGGCGTGGTCGCTGTGGCAACGGCGCTGACGCTGCGGCTCAATGGTATGTCGGGCTGGATCATGTTTGCGATCTCCAACCTTTTCCGCAATCTCGGTGTGATCGTCGAGGGGATGGGCACGATAGCCCAACCGGTGACGCTGACTGACGCGCCCGGCGCCAAGCCGCTTCAGCCCGGCCCCGGCAAGATCGGGATCGTTAATCTCAGCCACCACTATGGCAAGAAACAAGGCGGCCTCGACAAGATCAGCCTCGCGATCAATCCCGGCGAAAAGGTCGGCCTTGTGGGCCGTTCGGGCGCGGGCAAGACGACGCTCGTGAAGCTCCTCCTGCGATTCTACGACGCCGAGGGCGGCCAGATCCTGATCGACGGGCAAGACATCGCAGCGGTGACGCAAGACAGCCTTCGCATGGCGATCGGCATGGTTCAGCAGGACAGCGCGCTTTTGCACCGCTCGGTCCGAGACAACATTCTTTATGGCAAGCCGGACGCGACCGAAGAGGAAATGATCTCTGCCGCAAAGAAGGCCGAGGCGCATGATTTCATCCAGCGTCTTGAGGATTCCAAGGGCAACAAGGGATATGACGCGCAGGTGGGCGAGCGGGGCGTGAAGCTTTCGGGCGGCCAGCGCCAGCGCGTGGCTTTGGCCCGCGTGATCCTCAAGGATGCGCCGATCCTGTTGCTCGACGAAGCGACGAGCGCCCTCGACTCCGAGGTCGAGGCGGCGATCCAGTCGACGCTTTATGGCATGATGGAGGGCAAGACGGTGATCGCCATTGCCCACCGCCTTTCGACCATCGCGCAGATGGACCGGATCGTCGTTATGGAACAGGGGCGGGTGATCGAAGACGGTTCGCATGACGCGCTGCTTGAAAAGAACGGGATCTATGCACGACTGTGGAAGCGCCAGTCGGGCGGATTCCTTGCCGACGATCTGGAAGACGAGGCTGCGGAATGAGCGTGCAAGAGATTGCCAAAGGCCCGCGCTGGATGCAGCGGATGTCGAAGCTGTTGCCGGCTTTCGACGAGGTTCGGATGAGCCCGCCGCCGGAAACGCTTGGCCGCTTCATGGTCTGGGCTTTGTCGGGAACGTGGTGGGTCTTGCTGCTTGCGGGCGTCGTCTCTGCGGCGGCAGGCACCGCCGAGGTTATCGCGGCCTTCCTGCTTGGGGCGGTGATCGACACGGCCATCGCGAATGGCACCGTGGGGTTATTCGAGGCCTACGGCTGGTTCTTTGCCGCCATAGCCGCCTTCATGGTCTTGGTCCGCCCTTTCCTTTTCGGAATGTCGGCGGCCTTTCAATCTGTCGTTCTAAATCCCAACCTCAACGTCCTGATCCTGTCGCGCCTGCACCGATGGACGCTCGGGCAGGACGTGACCTTTTTCGACAACGATTTCGCTGGCCGCATCGCACAGAAGCAGATGCAGGCGGCGCGGGCTCTGACCGAGGCGACGGTCGAGACGATCAACACCATGATTTTCGCGCTGTCGTCGATTATCTCGACCGGCCTTCTGGTTCTGGCGATCGACTGGCGGGTCGGCGCCGTGCTTGGCGTCTGGCTGATCGGATATTTGCTGTTCATCAGCTATTACCTGCCGCGCATCCGCGCCAAAGCGGAAAGCCGGGCGGCGGCGCGGGCGCGGGTGACCGGGCAGGTTGTCGATACGATCACCAATATCAAGACGGTCAAACTTTTCGCTCACGCCGATCACGAAGATCAGGCGGCCATCGGCGCGATGGACCGCTATCGCGACCGGACGCTGGCCTTTGGCTATGTCTCGACGAGCTTTCGTTTCGAGTTGATGGTGATTGCCGGCATCCTGCCGCTCATCTTGGTGGGCACGACCCTTTGGCTTTGGTCGCTTGGCCTGACCACGCCGGGCGAGATTGCCACGACCGGGGCGGTCAGCCTGCGGATCGCGCAGATGTCGGGTTGGGTCAGCTTCACGCTGATGGGCATCTATGCCAATATCGGCGAGGTCGAGGACGGGATGCGGACGCTGACCCCGCGCTATCGCCTGACCAATGCCGAGAACGCACTCGACCTGCTGCCATCCCGCGAGATCCGGTTCGAGAAGGTGAGCTTTGCCTATGGCCGCGAGAACGGCGGCGTTGACGGAATCGACCTGACGATCAATCCGGGCGAGAAGATCGGCATTGTCGGCGCTTCGGGTGCAGGCAAGTCGACGCTCGTGGCGCTGCTTTTGCGGCTTTACGATGCCGAAAAGGGGCAGGTGAAGGTGGGCGGACACGATGTGCGCGAGGTCACGCAAGAAAGCCTGCGCCGCAATATCGGCATGGTCACGCAGGAAACCGCGATGTTCAACCGGACTGCGCGGGACAACATCCGTTATGGCCGGCCGGATGCGGATGAAGCGGCTGTTGTCAGGGCCGCCACTCGTGCCGAAGCACACGGATTCATCCTTGGCCTTGCCGATCACAAAGGGCGGCAGGGCTACGACGCTTTCCTCGGGGAGCGCGGGGTCAAGCTTTCGGGCGGCCAGCGGCAGCGGATCGCCTTGGCCCGCGCCATGATCAAGGACGCGCCGATCCTCGTTCTTGATGAGGCCACGAGTGCGCTTGATTCCGAGGTCGAGGCGGCGATCCAGTCGGCGCTGGAAGAAGCGATGAAGGGCAAGACCGTTCTTGCCATCGCGCACCGGCTTTCGACGATCGCGCGGATGGACAGGATCATCGTGCTCGAGGCTGGCAAGATTGCCGAAGAGGGCTCGCACGACGAACTTCTCGCCAAGGACGGGCTTTATGCCCGCTATTGGAACCGCCAGTCGGGCGGGTTCCTTGGTGTGCCGGATGAGGCTGCCGAGGCGTGATGACCCGCGTTGAACACCTGACCCATCAGGGGATGGGCCGCACCGCCGAGGGCAAGTTTGTTCCCCGCGTTTTGCCGGGGGAGGAGATCGAGCTTCTCGACGACGGCTCCGCCCGCATCCTGACGCCTTCGGCGGATCGGGTCGCTCCGCCCTGCCGCCATTACAAAAGCTGCGGCGGCTGCGCGATGCAGCACGCAAGCGATGAGTTTGTCGCCAAGTGGAAGGTCGAGACCGTCGCGCGGGCTTTGTCGGCGCAGGGCATCGAGGCCGAGATTTCGGGTATTGAAACATCGCCGCCCGCTTCGCGCCGCCGTGCCAAGCTCTCGGGGCGGCGCACGAAGAAAGGCACGCTTGTCGGTTTTCATGGCCGCGCCTCGGATGTTGTGGTCGAGGTGCCCGATTGCAGACTCCTTTCGCCCGCGCTTCTTGCTACCCTTCCGGCGCTGCACGATCTGACCGCTCTGGCCGCCTCGCGCAAAGGCGAGGTGGGGCTCACGGTGACCGAGAGCCTCGCAGGCCCCGACATCCAGATCGAGACCGACAAGGAGCTGACGGGCGAATTGCGGATCGAGCTTGCGGCGCTGGCGCAGAAACACCGGATCGCCCGTCTTGTCTGGCAGGACGAGCAAGTGGTGATGATCGAGCCGCCCTATCAACGGTTTGGCAAGGCGCAGGTCGTGCCGCCTGCGGGCGCGTTCTTGCAGGCGACCGCCGAGGGGGAAGCCGCACTTCTGAGGGCGGTCAAACGGGCGATTGGCGGAGCCTCAAAGGTTGCCGATCTCTTCTCGGGATGCGGAACCTTTGCCTTGCCGCTGGCCGAAACCGCCGAGGTCCATGCCGTTGAGGGCGAAAAGGCGATGGTCGCGGCGCTCGATCGCGGCTGGCGCGAGACGCAAGGGCTAAAGCGGGTGACAAGCGAGGCGCGGGATCTGCTCCGCAGGCCGCTCTTGCGCGACGAATTGGCAAAGTTCGACGCAATCGTGATCGACCCGCCTCGTGCAGGGGCCGAGGCCCAAATCGCCGAAATCGCGGCATCGACCGTTCCGCTTGTGGCGATGGTGTCGTGCAATCCGATCACCTTTGCCCGCGATGCGAAGGCTCTGATCGCCGCGGGTTTCAGGATCGAATCGCTGGTCGTCGTCGATCAGTTCCGCTGGAGCAACCATATCGAGGTGGCTGCCAGGCTGGTGCGCTAGCGCCCCGCGAAACTGTTACTGGCTTCGAACGGGAATCTGCTATAATCGGCGCCAAATAGCGCGCCAAGCGCAAGAGTAGGCAGGATGCGGACTTTCTTCTTCGGACTTCTCGCGGCGGTGACGCTGGCGGTGGGCGGCCTTTCGGCTGCGCCCACTCTTCCCGTCTATGACGGCCCGCAGATCACGGCGGTTGTCGTCCACAAGGCGGCACGGCGGATGTATCTTGTTGCGGGCGACGTGGTGATCCGCGCCTATGACATCGACCTGGGCTTTGCGCCCGAGGGCGACAAACAAATCGAGGGGGACGGCAAGACGCCCGAAGGCGCCTATCGGATCAATTTCAAGAATCCGAACAGCGATTACTATCTGTCCTTGGGAATCTCCTATCCGAATAACCGGGATCGTGCCGAAGCTGCAGTGCTGGGCAAATCACCGGGCGGCGACATCTTCATCCACGGAACCCCGAGCGGAAAGCTACGGGCCAAGGATTGGACCTATGGCTGCATTGCCGTGACCAACAAGGAGGTTGAAGAGATCTTTGCGATGGTCCAGACCGGCACGCCGATCTTCATTCACCCCTAGCGGCCGGTGACCAAGGTCCACCAGATCTTGCCTGCGGGCTCCTGATACCACGCAAAGCCGATGAGAGTGATCGTCGGGTCGAGGATGACGGCGCGGGTATCCTCTTGCCGCATCCATGCGGCGAGGGTCTCAAGCTCGGTCTCATAGGTTTCCGAGATGTTCTCGCCCATGATCCGCCCCGGGAATCCGACGCGGCGGCCGCGATCCAAAGGGGAAGAGCCGTCTGAGCCGAAATGCCAGGGGCGGTTTTGTATGGCCATGTCTCGCGAATGGGTGGCGGCGGCGGCATTGAGCTGGGCGTTGTAGGTCACGGGCTGAACCTTTGCGGCTTTCCGCAGGGCGTTCATGCCGTCGAGAAAGTGAAACATCACCGGATCCTGCCCATCGGCAGCAATACGGTAAACCTGCGGCAGTGGCAGGCCGTCGGGGCCGATCTTGACCCCAGCAGCTGGTGTACAGGCAGCAACCGTAGCCGAAAGCAGACCCAAAAGTGCGGCGCGGCGGTTCATGGAGCATCCCTCTAGGTTTCCGCGCCTGATTACCCTGTCCTTTGGCGCACATCAAACCCGGAAAGCGCCCTGTCACAGTGGTTTGAATTGCGCCTTGTTGCGGTTCTCAATTATGAGGCGGCATACGAGGAATCTGGCCAGAACCGGAGCAGTTGAGATGTCGGATCACACTACCCGAGCCCTGGGGCGCCGCGCGTTTGTTGCGGGGCTTGCAGCGACGGCCGCAAGCGGGGCGGTGGCGCAGTCGCAGGGCACCACCGAAATCGAGCGCGAGATATCGCAAACCCTGACCAATAACATTTCGAGTTTCCGCTCACTCGACTGGCAACCGTATTTCAGCAATTTGCGGAATGGGGCGATCCTCGTCGATATCACCTCGCGGGCGCTGCACTATTGGTCGCAAGATGAGTCGATCTACAAACTCTATCCGACCAGCGTCCCGCTGACCGACGACCTGACGCGCAAAGGGCGGACCGAGGTGGTCGAGAAGGTCGTCAAGCCTACATGGCGGCCCACACCCTCGATGCGCGAGCGCAATCCTGAATGGCCTGCCGTTATTCCCGGCGGCGACCCGACCAACCCATTGGGCCCGCTGGCGCTCTACCTTTCGTGGCAATATTACCGGATTCACGGGACTCACGACACCCGCAAGATCGGCAGACGCTCGTCAAATGGCTGCGTCGGGCTTTACAACGAACATATCACAGAGCTGTTCTCACTGGCGAAAGTTGGCACGCAAGTGTTGCTTATTTGACGAATATTTGCTGATCTAAGGGTGTTTGCTGATCTAGGGACTTGGCAAATCGCTAATTCTTCTGCTTAGAGATAAGCATGAGGTATGTCTTGGGTGCCTGCTGCCATCCTCTTTGAAAAAAGGCGGCGGGCGAAAACTGGAGAAATCTAATGAAAAAAATCGTTGTCGTCGCCGTCGCTCTCGTCGCCGTCGCCTCCGCTGCCTTCGCTGGCGGCATGGCTGCACCGGTCATGGAAATGAGCCCGGTTGTGATCGAAGAAGCCGCTGCCGGTTCGTCGGGCATGGGCATGCTGATCCCGCTGATCCTGATCGCCCTCATCGCCTTCGCGATGATGCCGGCGGCCTAAGCCGATCTGACAGATCAAAAGGGAAAGGCGGCAGAGAGATCTGCCGCCTTTCTTCTTTTTCAGGCCCAGCCTTGCAGGTTGGACTGGATGATGCCGCCAAGGGCCGCGATATGCGCCTCTTCGGCATTCAGGCAGGGCACATAGGTAAAGCTCTCGCCGCCCGCGTGCTCAAAGCTTTCGCGGATTTCTTCCTGAATCTCTTCAAGCGTCTCGATGCAGTCGGAGGAGAATGCCGGGGCGATCACGGCGATGTTCTTCACACCGGCTTTCGCCTGCCGCGCCACTTCCTCGACCGTATAGGGCTTGAGCCATTCCTCGGGGCCGAATTTCGACTGGAAGGTCGAGATCAGCTTATCATCTGACCAGCCGAGCCGCTCTTTCAGGAGGCGCGTCGTCTTCTGGCATTGGCAGTGGTAGGGGTCGCCCTCGCGCAGATAGCGCTCGGGCACGCCGTGGTAGGAGCAGACCAGAAGATCGGGCTTTACCTCGGCGGCGGCATAGGCGCGCTCGACCGACCCGGCCAGCGCGTCGATATAGGCGGCATCCTCGAAATAGGGCGGGACGATCCGCACCGAGGGCTGCCACTTTTCCTTCATCAGCGCGCGGAAGAACTGATCGTTGGCCGTGGCCCATGTCGCGCCCGCGTAGTGCGGATAGAGCGGGAAGAAGAGGATCTTGTCGCATCCGGCATCGACCATCTCGCGGACCTTCGATTCGGTCGAGGGGTTGCCGTAGCGCATACAGAAATCGACCAGAACCTGATCGCCATAGACCGCCTCGAGCGACCGGCGGATCGCGTCGGTCTGGTCGCGAGTGATCGTCAGAAGCGGGCTTTCGTTCCTCTCGGTGTTCCAGATCGAGCGATAGGCCGCGCCCGATTTCTGCGGGCGGCGCGAAAGGATGATCCCCTGCAGGATCGGCTGCCATTTCCACGAGGGATAATCGACTACGCGCTTGTCCGACAGAAACTCGCTCAGATAGCGGCGCATCGGCCAGTAGTCGGTCGAATCAGGTGTGCCGAGGTTGGCGATCAGAACGCCGACCTTGGCCGGCCTGATCTTGGGGTGGTCTTTCCCGGCATGGGCCGGGCAGATTGCGGGGGCGCCTTCGACGGCGGGAAACTTGGCGTTGGTCATCGAGAAGAGCCTCTCTTGGTCGTGTCAGTCAGGCATAGTGGAATACGCGGGCGGATCAAACCGGATCATCGGACAGGGGCGTTTCGGCCGCACCAAGAGCATCGGCGAGCCGTTGCGCCGCGCTTCCGGGGCGGAGCGGCTTTTGCTGGCTTTCGTCGGGGGCCCAGCCGGTCAGGAGGATGATCTCGAATGTCGCGGCGATCCGGCCCTCTCCATGCGGGAAGTTCTCCGCATAGATGCGCGCCGCTTCGTTCAAGACGGCGCGGCTGGTCGGGCGGCGAAGACGGTTGGCAAGCGCATTGGTCTCTCCCATCGCGCGCAGGTCGCGCATCAGGTGCCGGGGGCTCTCGTAGGAAACCGTCAGGCTCATGCTGTCGGCAACCGGCAGGGCGAAACCGGCCCGCTGCAAAAGCGCACCAAGATCGCGGATCTCGGCCATCGGCGCAACGCGGGGAGAAAGCCCGCCGCTGACCCGCGCTTCGGCTTCGGCAAGTGAGGCGCGAAGCTCGTGCAGCGTTTGGCCCCCGAAAAGCGCGGCGATCAGAAGACCGTCGGGGCGCAGGGCGCGGCGCATCTGAACAAGGCGGCCGACCGGATCGTTGGCCCAGTGAATCGTGAGGGCGTCAATCACCAGATCATGCGCTCCGGGCTGTAGGGCCAAGAGGTCGGCATCTTCGCAAAACGACGAGTCGAACCCACCGGCGCTCCAAACCTCGGGCCAGCCAGTCACAATGGTGGGTGACGTAAAGGCTTTGTTAACCTCGGAGAGCCTTTCTTGAATCTCGTCCAGAACGGCGTTGTGAAGGAAAAGGGCCGGGCCATCCGCAAGGGTTCTGGCCCGGGCTCGGTGCCGGGAAAGGGCGGTCTGGTCGGTCAGGATCGGTGGGGCTTTCATGGCAAATGTTCTTACGGCGCTGTCTGCGGGAATGCAAAGTGTCGTCGCGGCGCTTTATCCGCCGCAGTGCGCTCTGTGTAGTGAACCTACCGAGGCGAACTTTGGCCTTTGTGCGGCCTGTTGGCGGGAGACCCGCTTTGTGGAGGGCGCCCTGTGCGATAGTTGCGGCACGGGATTGACTGGCGAGGCGGCAGGCGGAGAGCGCCTTTATTGCGACGATTGCCTCGCCCATGAGCGCCCGTGGTCGCGTGGCAGAGCGGCTTTGGCCTATGCGGGCGGCGGCAGAAAGCTGGTGCTTGCGCTCAAGACCGGCGACAGAACCGAGATCGCCCGCGTTGTCGCGCCGCTATTGGCAAGGGCTGGAAGGCCGCTCTTGCGCCCCGACACCCTGATCGTGCCAATTCCGCTCCACTGGTCGCGCCGGATGGGCCGCCGCTATAATCAGGCGGCTTTGCTGGCCTTGGCGCTGGGCAGGCAAAGCGGGATCCCGGTTTGCCCTGATGCACTCGTCCGGACACGCCGAACCCGCCCACTTGATTTTCCCGACCGCGAGGCCCGATTCGCCCTGCTCGACGGCGCGATTGCTGCCAATGCAACACGCGCAGGCGCGTTGAGGCGCAGGCCAATCCTTCTTGTCGACGACGTGATGACCTCGGGCGCCACCTTCAATGCCGCGACGCGGGCCTGCTATGCGGCGGGCGCAAGCGAGGTTTGCATCTTGGCACTAGCGAGAGCGGCAAAAGATGCCTAAATCGTCATGGAACGAAGATGGGGGCACCGGCCTTGGCTAAGATCGAAATCTATACCTCGCATACCTGCGGCTATTGCCACGCAGCCAAGCGCCTTCTCGACAAGAAGGGCGCGGCCTATGAAGAGATCAACGTGGCCTTCGCGCCCGAGCGTCGGCCGGAGATGGTCGAACGCGCCGGTGGCCGCCGCACCGTTCCGCAGATCTTTATCGACGGCAAACACGTTGGCGGTTGCGACGATCTCTATGAACTTGATTTCGAGGGCGGGCTCGAAGGCCTCCTCGCGTCGTGAAGGCGGCGCTGCTTCAGCTGAGTTCGGGGGACGACCCTGCTGAGAATCTGAAGACCATGCGCGCCATGCTGCGCGAGGCGGCCGGAAACGGCGCTGAATTTGTCCTGACACCCGAAGTCTCTAACTGTGTTTCGCAGGATCGGGCGCATCAGCGCGAGGTTCTGTCCTTCGAGGAGGATGATCCGACGCTGGCGGGCCTTCGGGCCGAGGCGGCGGCGCTGGGCGTTTGGCTGGTAATCGGCTCTCTGGGGATAAAGACCCACGATGCCGATGGCCGCTTTGCCAATCGTTGTTTCGTGATCGCCCCCGATGGCGAGATCGCAGTGCGCTATGACAAGATCCATATGTTCGACGTCGATGTGACCGCGACCGAGACCTTTCGCGAATCCGCGGGCTATCGCCCCGGAGATCGCGCCGTTGTGGTGGATACGCCCCTCGGCAAGATCGGCCTGTCGATCTGCTATGACGTCCGTTTCGCCCATCTTTACCGAAGGCTGGCCAAGGCAGGCGCCGAGATCCTTCTGGTTCCTGCGGCATTTTCGCCCGTAACTGGCGAGGCGCATTGGGAGCCGCTCCTGCGCGCCCGCGCCATTGAGAATGGCTGTTTTGTGCTCGCCGCCGCGCAAACTGGCAGCCATCCGATCCGCACTGGCAAGCCGCGTGTGACGCATGGCCACAGCATGGTGATCGGCCCTTGGGGGAACGTGATGGTTGACGCAGGCACCGAAACAGGCATCGTCTACGCGGATATCGATCTTGGCGAAGTTGCCCGCGCTCGAGGGCGTGTTCCCTCGCTAACCCATGACCGACCCTTTGAAGGACCGTGATGAACAACCCCGTCAACAGTCTCGCCGTATCGCTGTTCAGCGAGATCCTGACGGTTGATCAGTTGGCGCGGATGAACGTGGCCAAGGCGCTTCCCAAGGGGATGGAGCTTTCGCACTTTTCCGTTCTCAATCATCTTGCCCATGTGGGCGGAGAAAAGACGCCGGCTCAGCTGGCGCGGACCTTTCACCTTACGCGCGGGGCGATGACCAATACGCTCGGCAAGCTTGAATGGGCGGGTTGGGTGCATATCCGCCCCGATTGGGAAGATGCGCGGCGCAAGCTTGTTTCGATCAGCCCCACCGGTATCGCCGCCCGCGATGCCGCCCTTGCGGCGATCACGCCGGTGATTGCCGAGGTGGTGGAGCAGATCGGCGCCGAAAAGGTGCGACAGGCGCTGCCGGTGCTGCGTGAAATGCGCAAGCGGCTTCTCGAGACCGATGGCTAGGCCGCGGGGCGCAGCGAGGTGGTGACGTAGTTCACCGAAAGATCGCGGTCGGACAGTTTCCAATCCCAGAGGATCGGGTTGAACTGAAACCCCTTGCGGTCGACAGGATCCAGCCCGGCCTTGCGGATCAGATCGAACAGCTCCTCAGGTTTAATGAACTTCGACCAATCATGTGTGCCCTTCGGCAACCAGCGCATGACATATTCCGCCCCGAGGATCGCCATGGCGAAACTCTTGGGGTTGCGGTTGATGGTTGAGCAGATGTGCAGGCCGCCGGGGCGCAGAAGATCATGCACCGCCTTGAGATAGCCGAGGGGATCGGCGACGTGCTCGATCACTTCCATGTTGAGCACCACGTCGAATTGCTCGCCCGCTTCGGCCATAGCCTCGGCAGTGGTGTGGCGATAGTCGATGTTGAGGCCGGATTGCTCGGCGTGGACTTTGGCGACGGGAATGTTTCTTGCGGCAGCATCGGCACCGATCACGGTAGCACCCAAACGGGCCATCGGCTCGCACAAAAGCCCGCCGCCGCAACCAATATCGAGAAGGCGCAGGCCTGTGAACGGCGCATCGTCTGCAAGGTCGCGGCCAAACTCGGCGGCGATCTGGCGGGTGATATAGTCGAGGCGGCAGGGATTGAGCATATGCAGCGGCTTGAACTTGCCGTTCAAGTCCCACCACTCGGCGGCCATTGCCTCGAACTTGGCGATTTCAGCGGGGTCGACGGTGTTTTGGGTGGCGTTTGTCATCTCGGCTACCGGGGTCATGGCAAGTCGCCACACCTGACTATATAGTTGGGGCATGGACAAGGTCTTGGGACAAATAAGCGCCGCCGCGCACCTATATCCGCCGATTGATCCTTTCGATCAGCGGATGCTGGATGTGGGTGACGGGCACCGTGTCTATGTCGAACAATGCGGCAATCCTGATGGTATCCCAGCGCTCGTCCTTCATGGCGGACCGGGCGGCGGATGTAGCCCGGCGATGCGGCGGTTTTTCGATCCTGAACGGTATCGCGTGATCCTGTTCGATCAGCGCGGCTGTGGCCGCTCGCGGCCCAACGGTTCGGTCGAGGCGAACACAACCTGGCATCTGGTCGAGGATATCGAGCTGATCCGCAAGACGCTTGGGATCGAGAGGTTTACACTATTTGGCGGCAGCTGGGGCGCGGCGCTCGCGCTGATCTATGCTCAGGCGCATCCGGATCGGGTCCGGGCGATGATCTTGCGTGGAATCTTCCTGATGACCCAGCCTGAGCTTGATTGGTTCTATGGCGGCGGCGCGGGCAAGTTCTGGCCTGACCAGTGGCGGCTGTTTACCTCGATCGTCCCGCAAGAAGAACAGGCAGACCTCATCGGCGCCTACAACAAGCGTCTCTTTGGAGACGACAACCTTACGGCGACCCGATTTGCCCGCGCCTGGACCCGCTGGGAAAATGCGCTGGCCTCGTTCGAGGCGGATGGATCGGTCGGCGATAGCCCGGCCGATTTCGCGCGCGTCTTTGCGCGTCTTGAAAACCACTATTTCGTCAACGGAGGCTTTCTCGACGAGGACAGCCAGATCCTTTCGAATATGGATCGTATCGCACATATCCCCGCCGAGATCATTCAGGGTCGATACGACATGATTTGCCCCCCCGAGTCGGCCCATCGAATCGCAAGACTATGGCCAGAAGCCCGACTCAGGATGGTATCCTTTGCAGGCCACGCCCTCTCAGAGCCCGGAATCTGTAAACAGCTGGTGGCTGCAACTGATCATTGTGCGAGTATTCGCGACAATCAGTGAGTTTTGCCAAACTAGGGCCTCAATTAAGCACGATTTTGGACCGATCCATCTAATGTTCTGGCCGAGAAATAATCCACACAGGGGAACGAAGATGCCCTTCACAATGCACACAACAAAGAAGCTCACCCGCGGTGCGATCATTGCGATGACCGCTGTTGCGCTCGCTGGCCCCGCATTGGCCGCAAAAGGCGGCAATGGGAACGGCAATGGCCGAGGCAATAGCGCGAACGCGCAAAGCGCCGAAAAAGGCAACAATGGCAGGGGCGCGATTGCGTCCGAACTCAAGGGCCTGAACGCCGCACACGCCAACATCAACGGTATGATGAACGCCAATCCCGAAAGCCAGGTTGGCCGGATTTATGCTTATCAGCAGGCGATCTTGGGTGTGGCTGGTGCGGGCGAGGATGCCGAGAATCTTTGGGCTGAGATTCAGGAAACCTGGGGTGCCGGTATTGAAGATAGCTACGGGTTGGCCGTCGGAGACGCCGATTCTCAAATTGCTTTCTACGACGCGCTCATTGCGGGGCTTGGCGAAGGTGAAGCGCTGTCTCAGGAAGATGCAGACGCATACGTTGCGCTTCTACTTGAGCAAGCCAGGCTTGCGGAAATGACCGAGCAGGAGAAGGCCACAGAATTCGGCGATTCCGAAGACGAAGCCTTCCTTCTGGCGATGGAAGAATATGCTGGATATGAGGGCCTCCAGGAAGAGCAGCAGCTTCTGGCAGACGAAACCCTTTTCGACCTGACTGGCGGAGAGGAGCTGAGCGAAGAGGCCCTCAACGAGTTCCTGCGTCTCCTCGGCCTTTTGGAATAATTCCCTCGGGGGGCGGGGCCATCTGGCCTTGCCCCTTGCAGACTCGGGATTGCGCGCGTATATGCGCCTTGACAGCGGCGCCTTGGCCTCCACCCCCAAGGCTCCACCGGGAAAGACCAACGGGCCGCGCGCCCGTTTTTTTGTGCCCGAATTCCGAGCTTGTAGAGACCATGACAGACCTAATTGCCAAAGCCGCGCTCGACCGCCGCATCGCCGAAATCACCGGACCCGTAATCGAGGATCTGGGGTTCGAATTGGTGCGCGTCCGCTTGATGACGGGCAAGGAATCGACGCTGCAGATCATGGCGCAGAGGCCGGACGGCACCATCGAGGTCGATGATTGCGGTGAGATCAGCACCGCCGTTTCCGCCGTGCTCGACGTCGAGGATCCGATTGTCGAGGCCTATACGCTTGAGGTTTCCAGCCCCGGCATCGACCGGCCGCTGACGCGCCTGAAGGATTTCGACCAGTGGGCCGGCTATGTCGCCAAGATCGAGACGACCGAGCTGATCGACGGCCGCCGCCGTTTCAAAGGCACGCTCGCGGGGACCGAGGGCGACGAGGTTTTGATCACGCTCGACGATCAGGCCGAAGAAATCACCATCGGGCTCAAGTTTGATTGGCTGTCGGATGCCAAGCTTGTGCTGACGGATGAATTGATCCGCGAAGTTCTGCGCGGACGGAAAGATGCGGGCCAGATCGACGAGGCCCAGTTTGACGAAGTTGAGACCATCATCGATGGGGACGAGGAGTAAACCCAATGGCAATCACATCTGCTAACCAGCTCGAGCTTTTGCAAACGGCCGAAGCCGTTGCGCGCGAGAAGATGATCGACCCCGGCCTTGTGGTCGAGGCGATGGAAGAGTCGCTCGCCCGCGCCGCCAAGAGCCGCTATGGCGCCGAGATGGACATCCGCGTGGCAATCGACCGCAAGACCGGCAAGGCGACGTTTACCCGCGTTCGCACCGTTGTCGAAGATGACGCGCTTGAGAACTATCAAGCGGAAATGACTGTCGAGCAGGCCAAGCAGTATTTGGAGAATCCGAGCGTCGGTGACGTTCTGGTGGAAGAGGTTCCCCCTGTCGAGTTGGGCCGAATTGCCGCCCAGTCGGCCAAGCAGGTCATCCTCCAGAAGGTCCGCGAAGCCGAGCGTGATCGCCAATACGAAGAATTCAAGGACCGCGCCGGCACGATCATCAACGCGCTGGTCAAGCGCGAGGAATATGGCAACGTCATCGTCGACGTGGGCGCCGGCGAAGCCATCCTGCGCCGCAACGAAAAGATCGGCCGCGAAGCCTATCGCCCCGGCGACCGCATCCGCTGCTATATCAAAGAGGTTCGCCGCGAACCGCGCGGCCCGCAGATCTTCCTATCGCGCACCGCGCCCGAGTTCATGGCCGAGCTGTTCAAGATGGAAGTGCCCGAGATCTACGAAGGCATCATCGAAATCAAGGCCGTCGCCCGCGATCCGGGCAGCCGCGCCAAAATCGCCGTTGTCTCCTATGACAACTCGATCGACCCCGTGGGCGCCTGTGTCGGTATGCGCGGCAGCCGCGTTCAGGCGGTGGTCAACGAGCTTCAGGGCGAGAAGATCGACATCATTCCGTGGAATGAGAATATCCCGACCTTCCTTGTCAACGCGCTTCAGCCGGCCGAGGTTTCCAAGGTCGTGCTCGACGAAGAGGCCGGCAAGATCGAGGTCGTGGTGCCGGAAGAGCAACTGTCGCTCGCCATCGGCCGCCGTGGCCAGAACGTGCGCCTTGCTTCGCAACTGACCGGCCTCGACATCGACATCATGACCGAGGAAGAGGAATCCAAGCGTCGTCAGGCCGAGTTCGAAAGCCGCACCAAGCTCTTCATGGAAACCCTCGACCTTGACGAATTCTTCGCCCAGCTTCTGGTGGCCGAAGGCTTCACCAACCTCGAAGAGGTCGCCTATGTCGACGTTGACGAGCTTCTGGTGATCGACGGTGTCGACGAAGGCACCGCCGAAGAGCTTCAGGCCCGCGCCCGCGATTACCTCGAGGCCCAGAACAAGAAAGCCCTCGAACACGCCATCGAGCTTGGCGCCCAAGAGAGCCTGATCAACTACGAGGGCCTGACCCCGCAGATGGTCGAAGCTTTGGCCGAAGACGGCGTTCTGACGCTCGAGGATTTCGCCACCTGCGCCGACTGGGAACTGGCCGGCGGCTGGACCACGGTGAAAGGCGAGCGCGTCAAGGACGATGGCGTTCTCGAGAAGTTCGACGTGAGCCTCGAGGAAGCCCAAGACATGATCATGAACGCCCGCGTCATGCTGGGCTGGGTTGATCCTGCCGACCTCGCCGATAAAGGCGACGAAGAGACCGAAGAAGACGAGGCCTGAGAGGAGCCGAGAAACACGCGATGACACGCGGTGGCCGCGATAAATCAGGCGACGAGGCCGAGCGCCGGTGCATAGTCACCGGCGAGGCCAAGCCGAAAGAGGGGCTGATCCGCTTTGTGGTCGGCCCTGACGGCGTCGTTGTGCCTGACGTGCTGGGCAAGTTGCCTGGCCGCGGGATGTGGGTCACCGCGGATCGCGCGATCCTTGAGAAGGCGGGCAAAGGCCAGTTCTCTCGCTCGGCGAAAACGCCGGTCACCGTGCCGGATGGTTTGGCCGACGAAGTCGAACGCCAGATTGCCCGCCGCGTGATCGACCTGATCGCCATGGCGCGGAAGGCGGGCATCGCGGTCTGCGGGTTCGAGAAGGTCAAAAGCTGGCTTGCCGGCAACGAACGCGTGCGTGTTCTCCTACAGGCCGACGACGGCTCGACGCGCGGCAAGGCCAAGCTCTGGACCCCTGAAGGGGCCCGGTATTTCGACTGTTTGACAGCTCAGGAATTGGGTTTGGCATTTGGTCGCCAAAGTGTGATACATGGCGCGCTCGCGACTGGCGGACTCAGCGACCGTGTTGTAGAGGAAGCCGCAAAGCTTAAGGGCTTGCGCGCAAATGACGGTGGCGATCCTGCTGCCGGAAAGGAAAAAGTAGCTAGATGACCGATAACGACGGCAAAAAGACCCTGGGTCTCGGCGGCTCCCGTCCGGGGAGCGTGAAGCAAAGCTTCAGCCATGGCCGGACCAAGAGCGTCGTGGTGGAAACCAAACGCAAGCGCGTTGTGGTCCCCAAGCCCGGTGCCGCTGCCAAGCCGGCCGGCGCTGCGGCAGCTTCCGTTGCGAGCGACCCTTCGAAGCGCCCAGCGGGCATTTCGGACGCCGAGCTTGAACGCCGGATGAAGGCGCTTGCTCTGGCCAAGGCACGCGAGTCGGAAGAAGCCGCGCAGCGTGAGGCCGAAGAGCGCGAACGCGCTGAAGAGCGCGAGCGCCGCCGTGCCGAGGTCGAGGCCAAGGAACGCGAAGACCGTGAGCGCGAAGAGAAAGCCCGCGCCAAGGCCGAGGAAGAAGAGCGAAAGCGCGTCAAGGCCGAAGAGGCCAGCCGCCGTGCCGCAACCAAAGCCGCTGGCGAGGGCGAAGTTGGCGAGGCACGCGCCCCGTCTGCGCCGCGCAAGCCCGACCGTGAACGCGAAGCCCGCGAAAAGGCCGCCAAGGTCAAGCCGGGACGTGATGACGAAGGCCGCCGTGGCGGCAAGCTGACGTTGAACCAAGCGCTCACCGGTGGTGAGGGTGGCCGTCAGCGGTCGATGGCGGCAATGAAGCGCAAGCAAGAGCGCGCGCGCCAGAAAGCCATGGGCGGAATGCAAGAGCGCGAAAAGATCGTGCGCGACGTGCAGATCCCCGAGGCGATCGTCGTCTCCGAGCTTGCCAACCGGATGGCCGAGCGGGTGGCCGATGTGGTTAAGGCGCTGATGCAGAACGGCATCATGGCGACCCAGAACCAGGCGATCGACGCCGATACTGCCGAGCTTATCGTCGAGGAATTCGGCCACCGCGTTCAGCGTGTGTCGGATGCCGACGTCGAGCAGGTGATCGACACGGTCGAGGACAAGGCAGACGATCTGCGTCCGCGCCCGCCGATCATCACCGTGATGGGCCACGTTGACCACGGCAAGACCTCGCTTCTCGACGCGATCCGCAAAACCAAAGTTGTCGCTGGCGAAGCTGGTGGCATCACCCAGCACATCGGTGCCTATCAGGTCACGACCGATAGCGGCCATGTTCTGTCGTTCCTCGACACACCGGGCCACGCCGCCTTTACCTCGATGCGTGCTCGCGGTGCTCAGGTAACGGATATCGTGATTCTGGTGGTGGCTGCCGACGATGCGGTGATGCCGCAGACGGTTGAGGCCATCAACCACGCCAAGGCGGCCAAGGTTCCGATGATTGTCGCCATCAACAAGTGCGATAAGCCCTCGGCCAATCCGCAAAAGGTCCGCACCGATCTTCTGCACCACGAGGTCGTGGTCGAAGAGATGGGCGGCGATGTGCAGACCGTCGAAGTTTCGGCGCTGACCGGTAAGGGCCTCGATACTCTCCTTGAGGCAATCGCGCTTCAGGCCGAGATCCTTGAACTCAAGGCCAACCCGAACCGTGCCGCCCAAGGCGCGGTGATCGAGGCCCAGCTCGATGTCGGCCGTGGCCCCGTCGCCACCGTTCTCGTTCAGTATGGCACCCTCAAGCAGGGCGACATTTTCGTTGTCGGCGAACAGTGGGGCAAGGTGCGCGCGCTGGTTGATGACAAGGGCGAGCGCGTCAAAGAGGCCGGCCCCTCGGTTCCGGTCGAGGTTCTTGGCCTTAACGGCACGCCCGAGGCGGGCGACGTTCTCAACGTTGTCGAGACCGAAGCGCAGGCCCGCGAAATCGCAACCTATCGCGAGAAAGCCGCCAAGGACAAACGCGCCGCAGCCGGTGCCGCAACGACGCTTGATCAGCTGATGGCCAAGCACAAAGCCGATCAGAGCGTGTCCGAGCTTCCGATCGTGGTGAAGGCCGACGTTCAGGGTTCGTCCGAAGCCATCGTTCAGGCGATGGAGAAGATCGGCAACGACGAGGTGCGCGTGCGCGTCATCCATTCGGGCGTCGGTGCGATCACCGAGACCGATATCGGCCTTGCCGAAGCGTCGGGTTGCCCGGTGATCGGCTTCAACGTTCGTGCCAACGCTTCGGCCCGCAACAGCGCCAACCAGAAAGGCGTCGAGATCCGCTACTATTCCGTGATCTACGATCTCGTCGATGATGTGAAGAAAGCGGCCTCGGGCCTTCTCTCGGCCGAGGTGCGCGAAAAGTTCATCGGCTATGCGGCGATCAAAGAGGTCTTCAAGGTGTCCAACGTTGGCAAGGTTGCCGGCTGTCTGGTTACCGAAGGCGTTGCCCGCCGCTCCGCCGGCGTGCGCCTCCTGCGCGACGACGTGGTGATCCACGAAGGCACGCTCAAGACGCTCAAGCGCTTCAAGGACGAGGTGGCCGAGGTCATTTCCGGGCAGGAATGCGGTATGGCCTTCGAGAACTATGACGATATCCGCCCCGGCGATGTCATCGAGATTTTCGAGCGCGAAGAGATCGAGCGCTCGCTCTGATCAAGACAGAAAAGGCCAGCCGCGAGGCTGGCCTTTTTCTTTCCGCCGGTGCCTTTTGACTAGGCAGCCTTGTTGGCCGGTTTGCCTTCATAGGTCTGATCACCGACACGGATGACGATATTTCCGTTGTCGAGTTGACGAACGAACTGCCCCTGAATGGCAACACAAGTTCCAATAACGATAGTTCGCAGCATACAACTTCCCCCAAAGCGGCATCTGACGTTGCACAAGTCATAGCCGATTTTGGAAACAATAACCAGAAATGCTGAAAACCGTCTCGGTATCGAAAGATATCAGAGCCAATCTCTTAGGATGGGGATTAGGGGTATGTCTGCTGGCGGCATGGAAAAGTTCTTAAGATCTTGTGCCTTCACCCATTTCAGCGCCTGCCCTTCTTTCGAATGCGGTGTGCCGTTCCAGCGGCGGCAGGCGAAGAGTGGCATCAAAAGGTGGAAATCATCGTAGGCATGGCTCGCGAAGGTCAGGGGTGCGAGGCAGGACGACCAGGTGTCGATGCCCAATTCCTCGTGTAGCTCGCGAATCAGGGCCTCTTCCGGGGTTTCTCCGGTCTCGACCTTGCCGCCCGGGAATTCCCACAGGCCCGCCATGGATTTCCCCTCGGGCCGCTGGGCCAGAAGGACGCGCCCATCGGGGTCGATGAGCGCGACTGCGGAGACGAGGACGACCTTCTTCGTCACGAGCGATAGTCGGCGTTGATGTCGATGTAGCCGTGGGTCAGATCGCAGGTCCAGACCTTGGCCTTGCCCGCCCCGATTCCGAGATCGACGCCGATCACCAGCTCTTGCTGCTTCATGTAGGCGCTGGTGGCGTCCTCGGAATAGTTCGGCGCGCGCCAGCCGTTTTCGGCCACGACGATATCGCCAAAGCGGATCGACAGACGGTCGCGGTCGGCCGTTGCGCCGGATTTGCCGACGGCCATGACGATCCGGCCCCAGTTGGCGTCTTCACCGGCGATGGCCGTCTTGACGAGGGGCGAATTGGCGATGGCGAGGCCCACGGTCTTGGCGTCGGCATCGTTGGCAGCGCCGCTGACCTGAACCTCGACAAACTTGGTGGCCCCTTCCCCGTCGCGCACGACGAGAAGCGCGAGATCGAGCATCACCTGCTCGAGCGCGGCTGCGAAGGCGGCGTTGTTGGTGGCGTCGGCCTCTGAGGCACCGGTGGCGCCGACGATCACGGTGTCGGAGGTGGAGGTATCGCTATCGACGGTGATGCAGTTGAAGGTGCGGTCGGCAAAGGCCGAGACCATCGCCTGCAAAGGTGCGTGGCCGATCTTGGCATCGGTGAAGATGTAGACGAGCATCGTCGCCATATCGGGGGCGATCATCCCCGAGCCCTTGGCGATGCCAGAAATGGTCACTGGTTTGCCGTCAACATCGACCACGGCGAATGAGCCCTTGGGGAAGGTGTCGGTCGTCATGATCGCCTTGGCGGCGGCGCCGATGCCGTCGTCTGAGAGGCCTGCCCCCAGCTCGTTCAATTTGTCGATGATCCGGTCATGCGGCAGCGGCTCCCCGATCACGCCGGTCGACGACGTGAAGATCCGCGCGGGGTCGATCCCGAAGGCCTTGCCCGCGGCCGCAGTGATGGCCTCGACCGAGGCGATGCCGTTGCGTCCCGTAAAAGCGTTGGAATTGCCGGAATTCACGAGGATCGCCGCCTTGCCAGCGGCCGTGCCGCCGGTCTTGGCCTGACAATCCAGAACCGCCGCCGAACGGGTTGCCGACTTGGTATAAACGCCTGCGACGGTGCTGCCCTCGGCCAACTCGGCGAGCATAACATCGGTGCGGCCCTTGTATTTGATCCCGGCGGCAACTGTGGCGAATCGCACACCGGCGACCTTAGGGAGATCGGGAAATGATGCGGGGGCGAGCGGCGAGACTGGGGGCATCGAGGGTTACTCCGTCAGAAGGTCGATGTTCTTGAGGATGGCGGGATCGAAGGCGCCCGGCTCGGGCCGTGTTATCGCGGCGGCAGCAATCAGATCTTCGAGGGCCTTGGCGATAGCTTCCTGCTGAATCTGAGCGGCAAGCTCGTCGCGCACCTGATCCAGCGTCGGCGCCTCTTTCTGGCGCTTGTCGTTGAGGATGATGACATGCCAGCCGAACTGGGTCTGAACTGGCTCGGAAATCTGCCCAACCTCGAGCGCGATTACGGCGGTCTCGAATTCCGGCACCATCATGCCGATGCCAAACCACCCCAGATCTCCACCGTTGGGGCCGCTCGGACCTGTCGAAATCTCTTTGGCCGTTTCGGCAAAATCCGCGCCGCCTTCGAGGCGGGCGACAACTGCCTCTGCCTCTTCGCGGGTATCCACGAGGATATGCGCGGCGCTATATTCCTCTTCCGCCGCGGCGTTGGCGAAACGGGCGTTATAGGCGGCCTCGAGCGCCTCGTCGGTGATGGCCTGATTGGTCAGACGGTCGATCACTTCAGCCGCCATCAATGAGCGCTTTTGCGTGGCAAGAAGGAGGGCGATCTGGGCGGTCGGCTCGCCAAGCTGGGCGGCGAGAAGCTGCTGCTGGACCAGCTGATCGAGAACCCCTTCCCAGAGAACATCGTCAGGCAGTTGCTGATACTGTGAGGGCAGTTGGGCGCGGGTGACGATCATCTCGCCAAGCGTGATGTCGACCCCGTTGACGGTGGCGATCACGGTATCACGGCCCGCATCCTGTGCGGCAGCGGCGGTTACGGTGAAAGCGACGAGGCCCGCCGCGAGTTTTGTTGCAGTTTTCAGCACGTTTCGCTCCCCTTGACGCCCGCGCAGGCCGCGCAGCGTTGACACTCCATAGCCCGCCCCTTACATCCCATTAAGGCTCCGAGGGGGCCACACAGACCCCTGTTTAGGCCTTAGGTCCGGGGGCGACAAGCGACCTCCTCATTCAACGGCAACAACTAGCCCGGTGAAGCGGGCGCGGAGAGAATATGTTGGGCATCGGCACGCTCGCCAAAAAGGTCTTTGGCACCCCGAACGACCGCAAGATCAAGGCGACCCGCCCGATCATCGACAAGATCAACGCGCTTGAGCCCGAGTTTCAGGCGCTGAGCGACGAGGGCCTCAAGGACAAGACCCGCGAGCTGGCCGAACGCGCCAAGGGCGGCGAGCCGCTCGACAAGCTTTTGCCCGAAGCCTTTGCCAACTGCCGCGAGGGCGCCCGCCGTGCGCTGGGCCTGCGGGCTTTTGATGTGCAGCTGATTGGCGGCATCTTTCTGCACGAAGGCAACATCAGCGAGATGAAGACCGGCGAGGGCAAGACCCTTGTCGCGACCTTCCCGGCCTATCTCAATGCGCTCACCGGCAAGGGTGTGCACGTCGTCACCGTCAACGATTATCTCGCCCGCCGCGATGCCGAATGGATGGGCAAGGTCTTCGCCGCGCTCGGGATGACCACCGGCGTTGTCTATCCGCAGCAGCCCGAGGCCGAGAAGAAGGCCGCCTACGGCTGTGACGTGACCTATGCCACCAACAACGAGCTCGGTTTCGATTATCTCCGCGACAACATGAAATCCGAACTCGCGCAGATGAACCAGCGCGAGCATCACTTTGCCATCGTCGACGAGGTCGACTCGATCCTTGTGGACGAGGCGCGCACGCCGCTCATCATTTCCGGCCCGGCGCAGGATCGTAGCGAACTTTACAAGACGATCGACAAGATCATCCCGCTCTTGCAGGACAGCCACTTCACCCTCGACGAAAAGACCCGCAACGTCACCTATACCGACGAGGGCAACGATTTCCTTGAGGAGTCGCTGTCGGCTCAGGGCATCCTGCCCGAGGGGCAGACGCTTTATGATCCCGAAAGCACGACCATCGTGCATCACGTCAATCAGGGCCTGCGCGCGCACAAGCTGTTCCAGAAGGACAAGGACTATATCGTTCGCGATGGTCAGGTCGTTCTGATCGACGAATTCACCGGCCGCATGATGGCCGGCCGCCGCCTTTCCGATGGCCTTCATCAGGCGATCGAGGCCAAGGAAGATTGCGCAATCCAGCCCGAGAACGTAACCCTCGCGAGCGTCACTTTCCAGAACTATTTCCGCCTCTACGACAAGCTGGCCGGCATGACCGGCACCGCGCTGACCGAGGCCGAGGAATTCATGGAGATTTACGGTCTCGGTGTTGTCGAGGTTCCGACCAACCGGCCCATCTCGCGCAAGGACGAGCACGATCAGGTCTATCGCACAGCGCGCGAGAAATATGACGGCATCGTCAAGATGATCAAGGAAGCCCATGAAAAGGGCCAGCCGATCCTTGTTGGCACCACGTCGATCGAGAAATCGGAATTCCTGAGCGAGCTTCTGAAGAAGGAAGGCGTTGCCCATAACGTCCTGAACGCGCGCCAACACGAGCAAGAGGCGCAGATCGTCGCCGATGCAGGCAAGCTGGGTGCTGTGACCATTGCCACCAATATGGCGGGCCGCGGGACCGACATCAAACTGGGCGGCAACGTCGAATTCAAGATCATGGAAGCCATCGCCGCCAATCCCGAGGGCGATCATGCGGCCATCCGCGTCCAGATCGAAGAGGCGCACAAGGCCGATGAAGAGGCTGTGAAAGCCGCGGGCGGCCTGTTCGTCCTTGGCACCGAGCGCCACGAAAGCCGCCGCATCGACAACCAGCTGCGCGGCCGGTCGGGCCGTCAGGGCGATCCGGGGCGGTCGGCTTTCTATCTTTCGCTCGATGACGATCTGATGCGGATCTTCGGATCAGAGCGCTTGGACAGCGTTCTGTCCAAGCTCGGGATGAAGGAAGGCGAAGCCATCGTTCACCCTTGGGTCAACAAATCGCTCGAGCGGGCGCAGGCCAAGGTCGAGGGCCGCAACTTCGATATCCGCAAGCAACTTTTGAAATTCGACGATGTGATGAACGATCAGCGCAAGGTGATCTTCAGCCAGCGCCGCGAGATCATGGAAGCGCAGGAGCTTGAGGAAATCGTCCGCGATATGCGCCATCAAGTGGTGGACGATCTGGTTGACGATTTCATCCCGCAGCGCAGCTATGCCGACCAGTGGGACATCGAAGGCCTTGCCGCCGCCGTGACCCAGCGCCTTGGAGTAACAGCGCCGGTGGCCGACTGGGCCGCCGAAGAGGGTGTTGATCATTCCGATATCCGCGAGCGGCTGAGCGAGGCGTCAGACACGCTCATGGCCGAGAAGGCCGAGGCCTTTGGCGCCGACTCCATGCGGTCGATCGAAAAGCAGATCCTGCTGCAGACCATCGACACCAAGTGGCGCGAGCATCTTCTGACGCTGGAACATTTGCGGTCGGTCGTCGGCTTCCGCGGCTATGCCCAGCGCGATCCGCTGAACGAATACAAGACTGAGAGCTTCCAGCTTTTTGAAAGCCTGCTCGATGGACTTCGGTCCGACGTGACGCAGAAGCTCTCGCAGATCCGGCCGATGACGCAGGACGAGCAGCAGGCGATGATGCAACAGATCATCGACCAGCAGCGCCGCTTGCAACAAGCCGCCGCTCAGGCGTCGGCTCCTGCCGTGGCTGCCGCCGCCTCTGCCAAACCGGGCTTTGACGAGAACGACGCCAAGACGTGGGGAAATCCGGGCCGGAACGACCTTTGCCCCTGTGGTTCGGGCAACAAGTTCAAGCACTGCCACGGCAAATTGGCCTGATCCCTGCCCGATTTGGGCCTGAAAGAATCCGTCTCGCAGTCCTCAACAAGCCGCGATTCTGGGTGACTTTGTTTCCAAATCCCTAACGGGTTTGGAGCAGATGATGATCGCGATCAGAAAATTTGCCGTTGCAGGAGCAAGCTTCGCGGTGTTGCTTGCCGGTGCGATTGTCATTCAATACTCGGGCGCCGGGGCCAGCCTTGTCGGCAAGAATTCCGGCGGTGAGCCCTTTGCCTTCTCGCCCCTGCCCGAATTGAGCCCGGAGGAGGCGCGCGACCCGAGGTTTGGTCCGATCCTGATCGCCCCAGAGATCGTGAGCGCAGGGATTGGCCTTGCCGTTCCCGAAAGTTTTGATCGGACAGACAGGCAAGAGCCGCTGCGGCTGGCCTCGATCGAGTTTGACCTCCTTCCGGGTGCGGAAATGGCGTCAGACTGCGTTCCAGAACTGCTTGCCGTGCCTGTCGCGGGTGCCAAGGTCGATCTTGCGCTGAACGCCCCGTGCCTGCCCAGCGCGAGCTTTGTCTTGCACCACCAAGGCGTGATGGTCTCGGGCCTGACCGATGAAAACGGCAACGCGGATCTGTCGATCCCGGCATTGGCAAAGACGGCGGTATTCGTTCTGTCATTTGATCTTGGGCCGAGCGCGATGGCTGTCGCACAGGTCTTGGATCTTGACCTTTATGGCCGTGCGGCGCTGATGTGGGAGGGCGCCGTTGGTGCTCAGCTGCACGCGCGGGAATTTGCTGCTCCATTCGGAGCGCCGGGCTATGTCTGGCAGGAGGCGCCAACCGCCGGAGCCGGAACATTCACAGCCCTCGGCCAACGTGCCATCGCAGGCGGCCATTTTTCCCAGATCTATACTTTTCCAATCGGAGCTTCGCCAGCGACGGGCGAGATCGAGCTTTCGGTCGAGATCCCTGTGACGGCTGAAAACTGTGGTCGCGAGGCAAGCGCACAGAGCCTTCAGATCCTGCCGGGCGAAAGGGCTGTGGCAAATGATCTGGTTGTCACAATGCCGGGGTGCGATGCCAACGGTGACATCCTCGCGCTTGGGGCGATGTATCAGTCGATGGCTGTTGCTGCCCGATAGCTAGATCAGGCCGCTCGCACGGAAACTCAGCTCACGCGATTTGCCGATGATCAGATGATCGTGGAGGACGAGGCCAAGCGCCTCGGCTGCGGAGCCGATCTGACCTGTCAGGAGGATATCGGCGTCTGACGGGGTGGGATCGCCAGAGGGGTGATTGTGAACAAGAATTAACGCCGAGGCGTTCAGTTCAAGCGCCCGTTTGACCACCTCGCGCGGGTAGACGGGCACATGATCGACCGTACCCCGCGCCTGTTCTTCGTCGGCTATGAGTGCGTTCTTCTTGTCGAGATAGAGAACGCGGAAATGCTCGGTTTCGCGGTGGGCCATAACCGTGTGGCAATAATCGACAAGCGCATCCCAACTTGAGATCACCTGCCGCCGCATCACGCGGGCGCGGGCAAGGCGTTGGGCGGCGGCTTCGATGATCTTCAGCTCGCAAATCACCGCCTCGCCAACGCCCTCGGTCTCGGCAAGGCGCGCGGGCGAGGCGCTGATCACGCCGTTGAAATCGACGAACCGGTCGATCAGCCGCCGCGCGAGGGGCTTGACGTCCTGCCGGGGGATGGCGCGGAAGAGGACGAGCTCGAGCATTTCATAGTCCGGCAGCGCCGCCGCGCCGCCCACCATGAACCGTTCGCGCAGACGCTTGCGGTGGTCGGCGATATAGGAGGGAAGCCGCGCGCCAACGCCGAGGGCAGCCGCAGGAATCCCGGCCTCGTCAAAAGGCAAGAGGGCTTCGGCAAAGGCGGCGGGCTTGGGCATGGCCCGACTATCGGGCCATCGTGGTTAGCGATTGGTTAAGGGCGCTAGCCCTTCATCGAATCCCAAAAGCCCTTTACCGCCGAGAAAAAGCTCGAGCTTTGCGGATTGTTTTCGGCGCTCAGCTTGTCGAACTCTCGCAGAAGCTCTTTTTGCTTTGAGGTGAGCTTGACTGGTGTTTCCACGGAAAGCTCGATCAACATGTCGCCATGGTTGCCACCTCGCAGGGCGGGCATGCCCTTGCCGCGCAGGCGCATCTGGCGGCCAGATTGGCTGCCTTCGGGGATGCGCACACGGCTGCGGCCGCCGTCGATCGTCGGCACCTCGATATCGCCGCCCAGCGAGGCATCGACCATCGAGACAGGCACGCGGCAATAGAGATTGGTCCCGTCGCGCTGGAACAGGCGGTGCTCGCTTACCTCGATGAAGATGTAGAGATCGCCGGTAGGCCCGCCGCGCATTCCGGCCTCGCCCTCCCCGGCAAGGCGGATGCGGGTGCCGGTTTCAACGCCCGCGGGGATATTGACCGAGAGCGAACGCTCCTTCTCGACCCGGCCAGCGCCGTGGCAGGTCTTGCAGGGGTTCTTGATGGTCTGGCCCATGCCGTTGCAGGTCGGGCAGGTGCGCTCGACCGTGAAGAAGCCCTGCTGCGCGCGGACCTTGCCCATGCCCGAACAGGTCGGGCAGGTCACGGGCTCGCTGCCGCCCTCGGCGCCGGTGCCTTTGCACGAGGCGCAGCTGACGGCAGAGGGAACGTTGATCGTTTTCTGCAGGCCGTTGTAGGCCTCTTCGAGGCTGATCCGCAGGTTATAGCGCAGGTCATTGCCGCGCGCGGCCCGTGTGCGGCCGCCACCTTGCCCGCCACGACCCATGAAATCGCCAAAGAGATCGTCGAACACGTCGGAGAAAGCCGAGGCGAAATCGCCCTGCCCACGGAAGCCGCCGCCCGGATGGCCGCCACCGCCGCCCATGCCGTTTTCAAAGGCAGCATGGCCATAACGGTCGTAGGCGGCCTTCTTGTTGGCGTCTTTCAGAACCTCGTAGGCCTCGTTCGCTTCTTTGAACTGGGCTTCGGCGTCGGGATTGTCGGCGTTGCGGTCGGGGTGAAGCTCTTTCGCCTTGGCGCGATAGCCTTTCTTGATCTCGTCGGCGCTTGCGCCTTTCGAGACCCCGAGCGTTTCATAGTAATCGCGTTTCGCCATCAGAGTTGGTCCCTCGTCCGAACGGAAAGACCGGCCCGCGTGTTTGGGGCCGGTCCGCCGTGGCTAGTTTTCGGCCTTAGCGACCACGCTTGTTGTCGTCGAGGTCTTCGAATTCGGCATCGAGGATGTCGTCTTCCGACCCGGCGTTGCCGCCTTGCTCGCCGTCTTCCTGGCTGGACTTGTAGATGGCTTCGCCCAGCTTCATGGCGGCTTCGGTCACGTTCTGGATGCCTGCGCGGATCTTGTCGGGATTGTCGCCTTCAAGCTCGTCCTTGAGTGCGGCAATCGCCAGCTCGATCGCTTCGATCGTGGTCGGGTCGACCTTGTCGCCATGCTCTTCCATCGACTTTTCGGTCGAGTGGATGAGGCTTTCGGCCTGGTTTTTGGCTTCGACCAGATCCTTGCGCTTCTTGTCCTCTTCGGCGTGCTCTTCGGCGTCGCGGACCATCTTTTCGATGTCCTCGTCCGAAAGGCCGCCCGAGGCCTGAATGGTGATCTTCTGCTCTTTGCCGGTGCCTTTGTCCTTGGCCGAAACCGAGACGATGCCGTTGGCGTCGATGTCGAAGGTCACTTCGATCTGGGGCATGCCGCGCGGAGCGGGCGGGATGCTTTCAAGGTTGAACTGACCAAGCATCTTGTTGTCGGCGGCCATTTCGCGCTCGCCCTGGAAGACGCGGATCGTCACGGCCGACTGGTTGTCCTCGGCGGTCGAGAAGACCTGAGACTTCTTGGTCGGGATCGTGGTGTTGCGGTCGATCAGGCGGGTGAACACGCCGCCGAGGGTTTCGATGCCCAAGGACAGCGGGGTCACGTCGAGAAGAACAACGTCTTTCACGTCGCCCTGCAAAACACCGGCCTGAATGGCGGCGCCCATGGCGACAACCTCATCGGGGTTGACGCCCTTGTGCGGCTCTTTGCCGAAGAATTTGGTCACTTCCTCGATGACCTTCGGCATACGGGTCATGCCGCCGACGAGAACGACCTCGTCGATATCCGAAGTGGAAAGGCCCGCATCCTTGAGCGCGTCTTTGCAGGGCTTGATCGACTTCTTGATCAGGTCGTCGACAAGGCTCTCGAGCTTGGCGCGGGTGAGCTTCATCACCATGTGCAGCGGCTGGCCGTTGGCGCCCATCGAGATGAACGGCTGGTTGATCTCGGTCTGGGTCGAGGACGACAGCTCGATCTTGGCCTTCTCGGCAGCTTCCTTGAGGCGCTGGAGGGCCATCTTGTCTTTGGTCAGATCGACGGCGTGCTCCTTTTTGAACTCCTCTGCGAGGTAGTTCACGATCCGCATATCGAAATCTTCACCGCCGAGGAAGGTGTCGCCGTTGGTGGATTTCACTTCGAAGAGGCCATCGTCGATCTCGAGGACGGTCACGTCGAAGGTGCCGCCGCCAAGGTCGTAGACGGCGATGGTGCGGGTTTCTTTCTTGTCGAGGCCATAGGCCAGCGCGGCGGCGGTCGGCTCGTTGATGATCCGCAGAACCTCGAGGCCAGCGATCTTGCCGGCGTCTTTGGTGGCCTGACGCTGGGCATCGTTGAAATAGGCCGGAACGGTGATGACGGCTTGCGTCACGTCTTCGCCAAGATAGGACTCGGCGGTTTCCTTCATCTTCTGGAGGATGAAGGCGGAAATCTGCGAGGGGCTGTAGCGCTCGCCACGGGCCTCAACCCAAGCGTCGCCATTGCCACCGTCGATGATGTTGTAGGGGACGAGCTTCTTGTCCTTCTGCACCTCGGCATCGGTGGTGCGACGGCCGATCAGGCGCTTGACGGCGAAGATCGTGTTGTCGGGGTTGGTGACAGCCTGACGCTTGGCCGGCTGGCCGACGAGGCGCTCTTGCTCGGTGAAGGCGACGATCGACGGCGTGGTGCGGGCACCTTCCGAGTTCTCGATCACGCGCGGCTTGGAGCCATCCATGATGGCGACGCAGGAGTTTGTTGTCCCGAGGTCAATCCCAATGACTTTTCCCATTTTCAAAACCCTTTCGTTAGGCGGTTTGAGCGGCCGCGGCCCCGTAGGCACCTTGGCCATAGTGGATGAGGAGGCAGGGGCATTCCCTGCTGATCAAGCGGTATATAGGGGGCGGTTTTGGTGCCTGCAACGGGTAGGAGTAGGGGAAATGTGCCAAATTTGCCGCTTCCCGTCGCGAGATTTGCTCCAGTCGCCCCCAAAGCTATGCCCTTGGTTGGAATCGGAAATCCGCCAGCTCTAGACGCCGGCGCTCCAGCTTGCCGACGCACGCTGACGCGTAAAGAATTCGAGCATCAGGCCGATGACCAGCAATGTCAGCGAGAGATAGAGCGGATAAGTCATCGAAGTGAAATGCGGGGTATAGTTGATGAAGATATGACCGCGGGCTTGATCTACCGAGTGAAACAGCGGGTTCCAGCTGAAGACGGCAAGGAGAGAGCTGGGCAATGTATTGGCAACGAACATTTTGCCAGAAGTGATCATGTTGGCTCTGAGATAGACCATTCTGAGAATTGGAATAAGGCGCGGCGCCCAAGGTTTGATTGCCAGAAAGATAATTCCAACCGCCACACCGGAAAGCCAGGCCATCAACAACGCACCGAGCGCGCCAATGGGTTTGTCGATGGTGATTGGTGTGACAAGTGCGTGGTAGCCAAAAAGGATCAGGCCCAGCGACAGCACCTGCTGGTAGAGCGTGGCGATCGCTGCGGCGCTGATCGTAATGAAGGGGTTGAGGGGAGCATGCTGCAACAGAGAGGATGTGGCGGAGGGTGCCCCCATTACCGCCGAAACGGTGCGGTTATGGGTCATGTATAGAAAGACGCCGGACATCAGGTAGAGGAGAAAATCCCCTCGGATCTTGGCTGTTCGGAGACCAAGGACTTGAAAGATCATCAAGAACATCAGGGTCATCAGCGCGCCTTGCGCAGCGATAATAACAAGCCCCACCGCGGCGCTACGATGACTCTTGCGAATTTCCCTTACGACGCTGTGATAGATCAACTCGATCATGCCAAAGGCGATCGAAAGGGTTGATCTCGTGGTTGTCGCCCGAAACATTGGCTGCCGCCCTCATGGTCTGATCTGACCGTGCCTTATGACGAATTTCTTGCCGTTCGCCTTCCGCGCCAGCATAAAGAGGCGGCCCTTTCATTTCAATACTGGCGGCAAGACGCAACGGAGCCTTCGCATGGACCTACAGAAACTGACTCACGTGATGCGCCGGCTCGCACTGGAAGCGGGCGACAAGATCATGGAGATCTATGCCTCCGACGATTTCGACGTTCGCTCGAAAAGCGACCAAAGCCCGGTCACCGAGGCCGACGAAGCGGCGGATGCGATCATTTCGGCGGGTTTGCGCGCGGAGTTTCCCGACTTGCCTTTGGTCACCGAGGAACAGGCGGCCTCGCATGAGGTTGAGGCCAAGACCTTTCTCATCGTCGATCCGCTTGATGGCACCAAGGAATTCGTCCAGCGGCGCGGCGATTTCACCGTGAACATCGCGCTGGTATTTGATGGCTCGCCGGTGCGCGGGGTTGTCTATGCGCCAGCCAAGGGGCGGCTTTTCTATACCGATGCAGGCGGCAATGCCGTCGAGGAAGCGGGGCCTTTCGACAAGGCGACACCCGGTCAGCAGAACCGAATTCGCGTCTCGAAGCCCGACAATACCGCACTTTTGGTTGTTGCCTCGAAATCCCACCGCGATCAGGCGACCGACGACTACATTTCGAAATATGCGGTCAAGGATATGAAGAGTGCCGGTTCATCGCTCAAGTTCTGCCTTGTGGCGACCGGCGAGGCCGACCTTTACCCCCGCGTGGGCCGCACGATGGAGTGGGACACGGCGGCGGGCCATGCTGTCTTGGTCGGCGCGGGCGGCGATGTGGTTCGCTTCGACAGCCATCAGCCCCTGCGCTATGGCAAGGAAGGTTTCGCCAACCCGTTCTTCATCGCCTACGCACCGGGCGTCGATCTGAAGAAGGCGTGATGGCCGCGCTTGTCGTCATTCCCGCCCGCTATGCCTCGACCCGCTATCCGGGCAAGCCTCTCGTCGGCCTTCGAGGGGCAGGTGGCGAGGCAAGGTCTCTGATCCGGCGGACATGGGACGCGGCGATGCAGGTGGGTGGCGACACCCGTGTTGTTGTGGCCACCGACGACGAACGGATCCGCAAAGAGGCCGAAGGCTTTGGCGCCGAAGTGGTGATGACCTCCTCAACCTGCCGCAACGGCACCGAACGCTGCGCCGAGGCTCATGCGGCGCTGGGCGGCGGTCACGAGATCATCGTCAATCTTCAAGGTGACGCGGCGCTCACGCCGCCGTGGTTTGTCGAGGATCTGGTTCGTGCCCTCGCTTCACACCCGACGGCAAAGGTCGCAACCCCCGTGCTTCGCACCGAAGGCGCGGCGCTGGCGCGACTGGTCAATGACCGGCGCGAAGGGAGGATCGGTGGCACGACAACGGTATTCGATCGCAATGCCATCGCGCTCTACTTTTCGAAAGAGGTCGTGCCCCACACGAGCAACGCCTATCCTGATGCTGCCGAGACCCCGGTTTTCCATCACGTGGGTGTCTATGCCTATCGAGCTGGTGCGTTGGCGGATTATTCCCGCTGGCCCATGGGGCCGCTTGAACGAGCGGAAGGGCTCGAGCAGCTGAGATTTCTTGAGCAAGGGGTTCCGGTCCTTTGTGTCGAGGTGGATGCCAAGGGTCGCGAGTTTTGGGAGCTGAATAATCCCGAGGATGTTGCTGTTATCGAGGCGATGCTCGCGCGGATGGGCATAGCGTGACCCCTGAGGCAGTCAGCGTTGTTATTGTGAGCCGGGGCCGTCCCGCATTGCTCAGGCGTTGTCTCGTTGGTCTTGATCAGCAGGATCATCCCGAATTCGAGATTGTTGTCGTGGCTGATGCCGATGGTGTCGCGGCGGTCGAGAGGATGGGCTGGGCGGGCAGGGTCAAAGTTATCCGCTTTGAAGAGGCAAATATCTCGGCGGCAAGGAATAAGGGAATCTCTGCAGCGGCCGCGCCCGTGATTGCGTTCATCGATGACGACGCCATAGCCGAACATGACTGGCTGCGCCGGTTGACCGCGCCAATCACCGAAAGGCGCGCGGATGCGGCGGGTGGGTTCGTGTTTGGGCGCAATGGGCTCTCATTCCAGTGGACCGCCCGTGAAGTTTTTTCTGATGCAACTGCGCGAGAAATCAAGGTTGATCCAAGCGAGGAGACGATCCTGACCGGCAGCGCAGGCCGGGGCATCAAAACCGAAGGAACAAACATGGCTTTTCGGCGAAGCCTGCTGATCGAGTTGGGTGGGTTTGATGTCGGCTACGCTTATTACCTTGATGAGACGGATCTGAATATGCGGCTCGCCGAGGAAGGGACCAAAACGGCGATCGTGCCGCGGGCGCAGGTCCATCACGGCTTTGCCATGAGCGACCGAAGGCAAGCCGACCGCGCGCCGCGAGATCTTGCCCTCGTTGGCGCGAGCTTGGCGCGGTTTGTGCGGCGTCATCGGGGTGGGCTCGATCCCGAACCGGTACGGCGTTCAGAGCGCGAGAAATACCGGGCAGCGTTGTTGGGGCATATGGTTGCGGGGCGGATCCTGCCCACAGCTGTCGAGCCCGTTCTGCGAAGCTTTGATCAGGGATGGGCGAGGTCCGCAGCTTTGGAGGGGCCACAACCCGAGTTTTCGGAGAACCCGACCTTTGCCAGATTCACCCCACGGATCGGAGCAGGGGCCGAGCACGAGGTGATCTGGGGCTGGCTGGGCAGTCTGGGCCAGCTACGGCGCAGGGCGAGGAAGGCGGTCGCCAACGGACATCGGGCGACTGTCTACGCCTTTTCCCTAACGTCTCTCTATCATCACCGCCACTTTGATCCAGAGGGCTACTGGGAGCAGCGGGGCGGGCTTTTTGGTCGCTCGCTCCGTACGGACCCGATATTCAAATATTGGAAGCGTGCTGAAAGGGTGAAGCGCGAGGAGCGGCTTGGAGGTCAAAATAGCGGGTTTAAGCGAACAAAAACCACTATCTGACATCATTGTGCCCTATTTTTATTCAATAGTTTGGGTGCTATAGAACGCAGGATTTTCCGTGCACATAATGCCGGTGCAGGTTGAAGGGTAAGTTATGTCCAAACGGATCACCAAAGCGATTTTTCCCGTCGCAGGGCTTGGAACACGCTTTTTACCGGCGACAAAGTCGATCCCGAAGGAGATCATGACGCTCGTCGACCGGCCGTTGATCCAGTATGCGATCGACGAGGCCCGTGCCGCGGGCATTCGGGATTTCATCTTTGTCACCGCCCGTGGAAAATCCGCTCTCGAAGACTACTTCGATACCGCGCCCGAGCTTGAGGCTTCGCTTCGTCGCGCGGGCAAGGAAGAACTGCTCGAAATCCTGAAGTCGACCAACATGGACAGCGGCGCAATCGCCTATATCCGCCAGCACAAGCCTTTGGGCCTTGGCCATGCGGTCTGGTGCGCCCGGCGTCTGATCGGCAACGATCCCTTCGCTGTCATCTTGCCGGACGACGTGATTGCCGCCGAAAAACCCTGCCTTCAGCAGATGGTCGAAGCCTATGCCGAAACCGGCGGCTCTATGGTCGCGGCCATGGAGGTTCCGAAAGAACAGACATCGGCCTACGGTATTCTCGATGTTAAGGAAGACATGGGGTCGCTCGTGAAAGTCTCTGGCATGGTCGAAAAGCCGGCACAAGGAACGGCACCGTCGAGCCTTGCGGTGATCGGCCGCTATATCCTTTCTCCGAAAATCATGCAGAACCTTGGCAAGATCAATCGCGGCGCAGCCGGCGAGCTTCAGCTGACCGATGCCATTGCAGCCGAGATGGAACAGGGGCGCGATGTCTTTGGCTACCGCTTCCGCGGCCAACGGTTTGACTGTGGTTCGAAGGCCGGTTTCCTTCAGGCGACCGTAGCCTTCGGCTTGGCCCGCCCAGAGCTGCGCGAGGAGTTCTCGCAGTATCTGACCGAGCTGGTTTCGATGCGCAACGCGGCCCAGTAGGGTTGCCCCAGACAGGCACTAATTTGAAAACGATACTGGTCACAGGTGGCGCGGGCTATATCGGCTCTCATGCCTGCAAGGCGCTGCGGGCCGCGGGCTATACGCCCATAGCCTACGACAGCCTTGCAACCGGATGGCAGGATTCTGTTCGGTTCGGGCCTTTTGAGAAGGGTGATCTTTTGGATCGTGCCCGTCTCGACGAGGTCTTCCGAAAATATCGCCCCGCGGCGGTCATGCACTTTGCCGCGCTTAGCCTTGTGGGCGAAAGCATGGAGAACCCCGGCCTGTATTGGCGGAATAATGTCCTTGGCTCGCTCAACCTTGTCGAAGCGGCTGTAGCGGCGGGTTGTCTCGATTTCGTGTTCTCGTCCACCTGTGCGACCTATGGTGATCAGGACGGGGTGGTTCTTGACGAAAATTCCGTTCAGCAGCCGATCAATGCCTATGGCGCGTCGAAGCGGGCGGTCGAGGATATTCTTGCAAACTTTGGAGCGAGCCACGGTCTTCGGTCGGTGATCTTCCGGTATTTCAATGTTGCCGGATCTGATCCTGATGGAGAGATTGGCGAATGCCACCGCCCCGAAACCCATCTGGTGCCGGTGCTGCTCGAGGTCATTTCCGGCCAGCGCGAGGCGCTTTCTCTATTTGGCACGGATTACCCCACGCCCGATGGCACCTGCATCCGCGATTATGTTCATGTATCCGATCTGGTCGACGCGCATCTGCTTGGCGTGAAATGGCTTGAAACGGGCAAAGGCAGCCGCGTGTTCAATCTGGGAACGGGCACGGGCTTTTCCGTACGCGAGGTCATCGCCAAATCGGGCGCCGTTACGAACCTTCCGGTGCCAGTGGTCGAGAAGCCGCGCCGGCCGGGTGACGCGGCGATGCTTGTCTCGGGGAGCGCACGCGCGATCGAAGAGCTTGGATGGTCGCCGAAGAGATCTGATCTGGCTACGATGATTTCCGACGCATGGCGGTGGCATCAGGGTGGGCACTACGAAAAATAGCTCCAAAGTCCGGCTTCTCGATCTGTCGCGCACAGTGGCGCGGGCGGGTCGGGTGCCATCGGGTATTGATCGTGTCGAGCTGGCCTATCTGCGAGAGCTTTTGTCGATTGGTTTGCCGTTCTACGGTTTGATACGGACGCGGCTTGGCTATCTTCTGCTCGATACACGGGGCGCAGCAGTGCTTTTTGCGGCCGTCGATAGCGGGGCTTCGCAGGAAGAATGCATTTCTTGTGCGCGTGCGGTCGCAGTTGCGCGATCCCCTCGCGCCCTTCTTGGCCGGCTGCTCCGGCGGCGGTTTGGCTCCGGTCTGGCCTATGTCAACGTCGGCCACAGCAATCTGACGCGGAGAGTTCTTCGTGCGGTGAAGTCCACCAATGGTGGCACCGCGACCATCCTATTGCATGACATGATCCCGCTCGATTTCCCCCATCTGCAAAGAAAGGGGCGGGCCAGGGAATTTGCCAGGCGTATGCGTCGTGTATCGCGCCATGCGGATCAGGTCGTCTGCATCTCCTTGGCGGCTCAAGAGCGGGTCGCGCATCATCTGGCGAGGTTTGGCCGTGTCCCGCCGATTTTGACCGCTCCGATCGGCGCCGAGGTTGTGCTGCCTGATGGTGCAGCGCTTCCGCCCGACCTGAACCTCAGCCGCCCCTACTTCGTTGCGGTAGGAACCATCGAGCCGCGCAAGAACATCGGCTTTCTGCTCGATCTCTGGGGCGAGATGGATAGCAAGGCGCCTGGGCTCTTCATTTGTGGTAGCCGCGGTTGGGGCTGTGAGGATGTCTTTGGGCGGCTGGATGCCGGCGTTGCAAACGTGACCGAGCTAGCCGGCCTATCGGATCCGGCACTTTCGGCTTTGCTTTCGGGCGCCAGCGCACTTCTCTTTCCGTCGCTCGCCGAGGGTTTCGGCCTACCACCTGTCGAGGCTGCGGCCCTTGGTGTGCCGGTCATTGCCAATGACCTTCCCTCCCTGCGCGAGATCTTGGGTAACAGGGCGGTTTACCTTGATGTTTCCAATCCCTATTCTTGGATTGAAGCAATAAAGGCACATGAACAATCGCCACCGGAACGTGACTCACAGGCATTTGAGCCTCCAGCGTGGGAGGCGCATTTCAAGATGGTCTTTACTGTGACATGATACCGGCGAACACATTGGCTAAGCCGCAATAACGAGCAGGAACAAGTTTGGGCTTCTGGCAGTCATATCGACTGAGGCTGCAGCGCAAGAGGTGGCGAATTCGGTCACTTCGCAAGCGCAGGGAGCTTTCTCTTTACGTTGATCGCACCGAGCAGATCGAGCCAGACGACATCCTTCTGTTTTCGACGATCCGCAACGAAGATATCCGCCTTCCCTATTTCCTGAAATACTACCGCGATCTTGGGGTCCGGCATTTTCTGCTGGTCGACAATGATAGCGACGATGGCGGCGCCGAGTACCTTGCCCGCCAGCCGGATGTCTCGCTCTGGCGGACGAGAGCGAGCTATAAGCGAGCTCGGTTCGGGATGGATTGGATCACCTGGCTCCAGAGGAAATACGCTCACGGGCACTGGACGCTGGTCGTCGATCCGGACGAGTTTCTCGTCTACCCCTTCTGCGATACCCGCCCCCTCAAGGCACTCACCGACTGGCTCGACGCCTCATCGATCCGCTCGTTCGGGACGATGCTGATCGATATGTATCCCAAGGGGCCGATAGAAAGCGCAGAGTATGAGCGGGGCCAGGATCCGTTCGAGGTTGCGCCGTGGTTTGACTCCGGGAACTACACGATCTCGAGAAACTTCATGTTCGGGAATCTTTGGATACAGGGCGGTCCACGGGCGCGGGTATTCTTCCGCGACGAGCCGGAACGCGCGCCGGCCCTAAACAAGATCCCGCTGGTCAAGTGGGATCGCCGGTACACCTATGTGCGTTCAACGCATATGCTTCTGCCGCGCGGCCTCAACCTCGTTTATGACGAATGGGGCGGCGAGAAAATGAGCGGGGCGCTCTTGCACGCCAAGTTTCTCCAAAGCCTAACCGAAAAGGCGAGGGAGGAGCTGGAGCGAAAGCAGCATTTTGCGAACAGCAAGGAATACAAGGCCTATGTCGAAGGCTTTGAACGGCGTGAAGAGATTTGGTGCAAGTGGTCAGAGAAGTACATCAACTGGCGCCAGCTTGAGATTCTCGGCCTCATGTCGAAAGGCAATTGGGCATGACCGTCGGGATCGTCATGCTTGTTCATACCTCGCTCGAACGTGCCGAGCAGGTAATCCGTCACTGGGTCGCCGGACGGTGCCCGGTCGTTGTTCACGTCGACAAGAATGTTGACGACGAGAGGCATGATGCATTCGTTTCGCGGTTCGATGGCCTTTCGAACGTTCGGTTTTCCAAGCGGCATCGCTGTGAGTGGGGGACTTGGGGGCTTGTTGCCGCGTCTCAGGATGCCTCGCAGCTGATGCTGGAGACCTTCCCCGAGGTTCGCCATGTCTATCTAGCGTCTGGCTCTTGTCTTCCCCTGAGGCCCGTGAACGAGCTTGTGAGTTATCTCGCCAAGCGCCCGCGCACCGATTTCATCGAAAGCGCGACGACGGCCGACGTGCCTTGGACGATCGGTGGCCTTGATGAGGAAAGGTTTACCCTGAGGTTCCCCTTTTCCTGGAAGCGGCAGAGATACTTCTTTGACAAATATGTGGCCCTTCAGCGCCGGCTCGGCGTTCGGCGCAAGATTCCCGCCGGGCTTGTACCGCATATGGGATCTCAGTGGTGGTGTCTTACGCGGCAGACGCTTTCTGCGATCCTCCAGGATCCGGAGCGCGAGACATATGACCGCTATTTCAGCAAGGTCTGGATCCCGGACGAGAGCTATTATCAAACACTCACCCGCCTTTATTCGACGCATATCGAAAGCCGGTCGCTGACGCTTTCAAAGTTTGATTTTCAGGGCAAACCACACATCTTTTACGATGACCACTTGCAGCTTCTGCGGCGATCCGATTGCTTTGTTGCCCGCAAGATCTGGCCACGAGCCGATAAGCTCTATGAGACTTTTCTGGGCGACAACGCCGCCGCAATGAAAGCGTCAGAGCCAAACCCCGGCAAGATTGACAGGATCTTTTCCCGAGCCGTCGACCGGCGAATTCGCGGACGTTCGGGCCTTGTTATGCAGGGGCGGTTTCCCAACAGGGGCTGGGAAAATGGTTTAACAGCTGCACCCTATTCCGTGTTCGAAGGCTTTTCGGAGCTGTTCGAAAATTTCGAGCCTTGGCTCGCCCGTGCGACAGGGACCAGGGTTCACGGCCATCTTTATGCGCCTGACCGGGCCGAGCTTGATGGACGCCAGACCACTTTCGCCGGTGCCTTGTCTGACAGCAGCGCCCTGCGCGATTATGACCCCAAAGCCTTTCTGACGAGCCTTATCTGGAATACGCGCGGCGAGCGGCAGTGTTTCCAGTTTGGCCCGGCTGATAATCAAGCGGTTGGATTCGATATCGCCTATGATCCCAATGCTCAGATATCTGTCATAACCGGCGCTTGGGCGATCCCACTTTTTCAGTCGAACCGCAATTTCGCAGACCTACGCCTTGAGGCCGCCCGCCTGCAGAAGATTGAAAGCGATCATCTCGATGATCTTCGGTCGATACACGCCAAGGCAAAGATCCGCATTTGGTCGCTTGCAGAGTTCATCGAGTCTCCGATGGAGGCATTGCAAACCGTGATCGACGAGATTTCGGTCGCTGGTGGCCGGCGACTTTCCGAGGCGCCTCGCATCATCGATCTGAGCGGGTTTGGACGGTTCCTGCAAAACCTCAAGAACCAGGGGATGCATCCCTATCTTATGGGTGATTTCCCGGTCGATCCCGCCCCACAGAACGCGCGCCCGAAAGCGCGCCGGCCCTATCTGGTGCGCTAGGATATGGCGGGCTTCGATTATTTCGTCATTTTCGCCGAGATGCGGACCGGCTCGAATTTCCTTGAAGCCAACCTCAATGCGTTTTCCGGGCTTCGCTGTCATGGGGAGGCGTTCAATCCGCATTTCGTCGGCTATCCCAATGCGACCGAGATTCTCGGGTTTGATCTTGGGCTACGCGAGGCGGATCCTCACCAATTTCTCGGCGCGATCAAGTCCGAGGATAGTGTTCTTGGTGGCTTTCGCTATTTCCGCGATCACGATCCGCGCGTGCTTGACGCGATCCTAGACAATCCCCGCTGTGCCAAGGTCATCCTCACCCGCAATCCTGCGGAAAGCTATGTGAGCTGGAAGATTGCCAGAGAGACCGGTCAATGGAAGCTGACCAAAGCGAAACACGCGAAATCAGAGCGGATTTCCTTCAAAGCCGCCGAGTTTGAGACGTTCCTTGCTGAGCTGCAGGATTTTCAGGTTCTTCTTCTCAACCGTTTGCAGCGCAGTGGTCAGACGGCCTTCTATATCGACTACGAGGACTTGCAGGACGCCGAGGTTATCAACGGACTTGCAGCCTGGCTCGGGGCAGAAGAGCGGATCGAGGGGCTCGACAGAGAGCTCAAAAAGCAGAACCCGGAGCCGCTAGAACACAAGGTATCCAACTTCGAAGACATGGATAAGGCGCTCGCAGCGCTTGACCGCTTCAACCTCTCGCGCACCCCGAATTTCGAGCCGCGGCGCGGGCCCGCCATTCCGAGCTATGTCGCGTCAAAAGGGGCGCCGCTGCTTTATCTGCCGCTCAAAGGGACGAAGGATGAGGATGTCCGAGGTTGGCTTGCGAGCCTTGGAGGCGGAGCAGGTCTTGAAGAGGGTCTGACCCAAAAGACGCTGCGCCAGTGGCTGCGAAAGACCCCAGTGCATCGAAGCTTTACAGTTCTCGGCCATCCGGTTGCGCGCGCGCATTCGGCGTTTTGCTCCTATATCCTCGCGGTCGGGCCGGGCACCTTTGGCGAAATCCGCGAATCTCTTCGCAAACATTTCGCTGTGCCGCTGCCAAAAGGCGCACCGGACGATACCTACGATGCCGCTGCGCATCGTGCTGCCTTTCTGGCCTTTCTCAAATTTCTGAAGGCCAATCTCGGCGGGCAGACAGGCATTCGTGTCGACCCGTCCTGGGCGACCCAATCAGCGCTTATTCAGGGATTTGCCGGGTTTGGCTCGCCGGATGTGATCCTGCGGCGGGGGCGTGTGGCCGATGGGATAGGTTTCCTTGCCGGTGAAATTGGCTTGGATCTGGAGCCGTTCAGCGAGGTGGCCAGCCCTGAAGAGGCTCGCCTTCGGTCCATCTATGATGACGAAATCGAAGCCGCAGCGCGTGCAGCCTATCATCGCGACTATGTCGGATTTGGGTTTGGGGATTGGGACGGTCAGGCGGCCTGAGTCGTCGGCGCCTCTGTCAGGATGGCATGGAGCGTCGCGGCATCATGGTTGGCGCGGAGCTTGGCACAGATTGCCGGATCACGAAGCGTTCTGGAGACAAGAGCCAGCGCCTTGAGATGATCGACACCCGCCGTTTCGGGCGCAAATAGTGCAAAGACAAGATCGACGGGCTGGCGATCAACGGCGTCAAAGTCCATCGGCTTTTCCAGTTTGAGGAAGATGCCACAGATCTTTTCGACGCCTTGCAGGCGCGCATGGGGCAGCGCGACGCCCTGCCCCACTCCGGTTGGTCCCAGGTTTTCGCGTTCGATCAGCGCGTCGATGACGGTCTGTTCGCTCAGGCCATAGTTTGCCTCGGCGATTTCTCCAAGATCATGGAAAAGCCGTTTCTTGCTGGTGGAGGACGCAATGACCTTTACCCCAGCGGGCTTCAGAATGTCTGAGAGCTGCATTGATCCTGCCTTCTGGCGCCCTGCCTTTGGGTCGCCCCTACCGTGGGTCTACCCAGCCGATATTTCCGTCGTCCCGGCGGTAGACAACATTAATGCCGCCGTGTTTCTCGTTGCGGAAGACCTGCACCGCACCGTGAGCCAATTCCATCTGCATCACGGCCTCGCCGACTGATAGCGAGGGGATCTTGGTTTCGGTCTCGGCGATGATCATGGCGCCTACTTCGTCAACGCTGGCATCATCGTCCGACTCTTCCGTCGGGGCGAGGATATAGGCGGAACCGAGCGAAAGTTCAACCGGTTCGACGCGGTCCTTGTGGTGGTCTTTCAGCCTGCGCTTGTAGCGACGCAGCTGCTTGGCCATCTTCTCGTTGCATCCATCAAATGCGGCGTAAATATCATTGGCATGATCCCGAGCCTGACAGGTCAGGCCGGTCGAAAGGTGGACGATACATTCACAGACAAATTCGTGTCCTGACTTGGAAAAGATCACGCTCGCGTCGGTCGGACGCCCCGCATATTTTTCGACGGTCTCTCCAAGTTCGGTTTTGACATGGGTCTGCAGTGCCTCACCAATATCAATCTGCTTTCCGCTGATCTGATACCGCATCGTCTCTCCTTTTCTTAACAAATGTGCAAACACACCGCACGACCGCCAGCCTATGCGCGGAACGAGGTTGTGCTTGCGGGATTTGATGATTTTCCGGCTTGGCCCCGTCCGTCTGGCGGAAACGCCAGCGCGGAAACGCGAGGGTGGATCGGGTCTTTCATCACCCCTATTTGGCGTCAGATGGCGGCGGTTTGTCAATGAGTCGCTGGAGCAGCCAGTGGAAATCAGTAGGCGCGGAAATTGGCGCCCAGATAAACGCGGCGGACGTTTTCGTCCTTCACAACCTCGTCCGTTGTGCCACTCATCAGCACACGACCATCGTGCAGAATATAGGCTCGGTCGACGATCTGCAGGGTTTCCTGAACGTTGTGATCGGTGATCAGAACGCCGATGCCGCGGTTTTTGAGATCAGCGACAAGGTGGCGGATTTCACCAACGGCAATCGGATCGACCCCCGCGAAGGGCTCGTCGAGCAAAACGTATTTCGGCCCAGCCGCGAGGCAGCGGGCAATCTCTGCCCTGCGGCGTTCGCCACCAGAGAGGGCGAGGGCAGGTGCGCGGCGCAAGTGTTCTATCGAAAATTCGGACAAGAGCTGTTCCAGGCGCTCGCGGCGCGCCTTCCTGTCTGGCTCGGTGATTTCAAGGATCGCCAGAATATTGTCTTCGACGTTCAGACCTCTGAAGATCGACATCTCCTGCGGAAGATATCCGATCCCAAGCTGGGCGCGGCGATACATCGGCAAGGCCGATACATCCCGTCCATCGACGATAACCTGCCCGCCTTCGGCAGTGACCAGCCCGGCAATCGAATAGAAGCACGTCGTCTTTCCCGAACCATTCGGGCCAAGCAGAGCCACGACCTCGCCGCGCCCAAGCTCAAGACTAACGTCGCGAATAACGGGCCTGCGGCGATAGCTCTTGCGCAGGTTTACGACCTTTAGGCCGACGCTTCCTTCGGTGAGCGTAAGAGATGGTGCGGTGTCCATCAGGTGCCGCTCGGCGCCAATACGGTGCGGACATTGCCCTCAAGCATGGCTGTCCCGTCCTCGAGCGAAACGGTCATGGTATCGGCGGAAAGTGCTGAAGCGCCCATCTTCAGAAGAACGGAACCGGTCAGCACGAGCATACCGGTTGTCAAATCATAGTCGGCGCTTTCGGCTTCGGCTGCTTCGCTCTCGGTCACGAAGGTAACGCCTCCAGCGGCAACAAACCGGGCGATCTCTCCGGTTTCATCGGAATAGATCACCTGAACCTCGCTTGCAGAAATCCGGATCGAGCCCTGTCCGATGATCACGTTGCCTTTAAAGGTGGCGATGCCGGTGTTTTGATCGACCGCAAGACTATCAGCCGTGACCTCAACCGGCGCGGAACCGTCGAACTCAAAGCCGCTCAGGGCAAGACTTGTGGATTGCGCCACGGCCAATAGAGGCCAGAGCGCCATTATGCCGACAGCAAGAATTTTCAGCGACCGCACGTCCAACTCCCTTAATTCCTAGGCTGATATACCAGCCGCACACCGTTTTGGAAAACCATTTGCTGGCCACCTTCGGCCGCATTTCTTTGGATTACGAGGCTTCCTGCGCTGATCGACCCAAAAGGCGCGCGGACCTCAAGTTCGCTATCTGTCTTGACCAGACCGCTCCCAATATCGGCGGTCACGCCGCGTGTTTCGAGGCTATAGCCAACCGAGGACACAAGGCGTGTAAGGCCGCTAAGGCTCACGGTGTTGGTCGTTCCGTCATAGGTCGCACGGCTCGCCGTAATCTCAACTGACGCACCCTTCGGGTCCGAAAGCAAAAGCCGGATCTTGTCTATGTCAACGATCCTGATGTCTGCCGGATCAGGAACTGCCACGCCGGCGGAAACGGTGAATATCGTCCCGTCATCCGTGACGCCGGAAAAGGTTGGCCCGCTGAGGCGGGCGGATCGAGCCATCTCTTCCAGTTGGGCAAGGGGGAGGCTGCTTTGATCCGTGGCGCGGGCAAACAGGAAAAGCGTTGACAGAAGGGCGATCCCTGCCATCGGCAGGATGATCTTGGCCCAGCTCACATAAAGAGAATAGAAGTTGTCCTTCGGCGTCACGGATGCAACCTCGCCGCCATCTGCTCTAATGCGCGAATATGTCGATCTCGGGCCAGCCCTCGAGATCGAGACGCGCCCGAGCCGGCAGGAAATCGAAGCAGGATCGCGCAAGCTCGGTCCGCCCTTCGCGGGCCAGCATCTCGTCGAGCGCCTCTTTCAGCCGGTGCAGATAAAGGACGTCGGAGGCCGCATAGTCGAGCTGGGCGTCGGAAAGGTTCTCAGCACCCCAGTCGCTTTGCTGCTGCTGCTTGGAGATATCGACGCCGACAAGATCTTGCAGAAGATACTTGAGCCCGTGCCGGTCGGTGAAGGTGCGGGTCATCTTCGAGGCGATCTTGGTGCAATAGACAGGTGCCGCCAGCGCGCCGAAGGCATGATACATTGCGGCGATGTCGAAGCGGCCAAAGTGGAAGAGCTTGAGCACCTTCGGATCGGTCAGCATCCGGCAAAGGTTGGGCGCTTCGGTCTGGCCCTTTCCGACCTGCACGAGATGCACATTGCCGTCGCCGCCCGACATCTGGATCAGGCAGAGGCGGTCGCGGTGGGGGTTGAGCCCCATGGTCTCGCAATCGATGGCGACCACCGGCCCCATATCGAGATCATCGGGAAGATCGCCCTTGTAGAGATAATTCGCCATGCGCGTGCCTCGTGTGTTTCCACAAGGCAATACGCCCTGCACGGCCCCGGTGCAACAGAGCGGTTCCCGGCACCGGCGGAGGAAAGCCGGTGCCGGGCCGGGAGGATCAAAGCAAGGCTTCGATCATGGCGCGGGTGTTGTCATAGGTCATCGGCATCGGGTTGCCGCCGACGCTGGGATCGTTCAGCGCCGATTTGGTGAGCGCATCGGCATCGGCATCCTTGACGCCGATACCCCCCAAGGTCCGGGGAATGCCGAGGCTTTCGTTGAACTCGTCGACGAAGGCGCAGAAGCCGTCAAAGCCGCCCTTGATGCCGAGATAGGCGGCGACCATGTCAAAGCGATCTTCGATGGCGGGGCGGTTGAACTTGAGCACCTCGGGCATACAGACCGCGTTGGTCGTGCCGTGGTGGGTGTTGTGCACCGCACCGACCGGATGGCTGATCGCGTGGATCGCGCCGAGGCCCTTCTGGAAGGCGGTCGCGCCCATGGCGGCGGCGCTCATCATATGGGCGCGGGCTTCGATATCCGAGCCATCGGCATAGGCGCGGGGCAGGTATTCCTTCACAAGCCGCATCCCTTCGAGCGCGATACCTTGGCTCATCGGGTGATAATGCGGGCTCGAATAGGCCTCGACACAGTGGGCAAAGGCATCAAGGCCGGTGCCGGCGGTGATGAACTTGGGCATTCCCACGGTCAGCTCGGGATCGCAGATCACCACGGAGGGGAGCATCTTGGGGTGGAAGATGATCTTCTTCTCGTGAAGCACGGAATTGGTGATGAGGCCCGCACGGCCAACCTCGGATCCCGTGCCAGCTGTCGTCGGCACGGCGACAATGGGATGGATGCCTGCGGGGTTGGCACGGGTCCACCAATCGCCGATATCCTCGAAATCCCACAAGGGGCGCGTCTGGCCGGCCATGAAGGCGATGGTCTTGCCCAGATCGAGCGCTGAGCCGCCGCCAAAGGCGATCACGCCGTCAAAGCCGCCTTCGCGATAGACCTTGAGGCCGGCGGCGACGTTGAGGTCGGACGGGTTGGGATCAACCTCGGAAAACATCGCATTGCCAAGGCCCGCGGTCTCGACCAGCGCGCGGGTTTTGGCGGTGATCTCCATGCTGGCAAGGCCGCGGTCGGTGACCAGAAGCGGCTTGCGGACGCCTGCCACGCGGCAGGCTTCGGCGATCTCGGCAATGCGCCCGGCGCCGAAGCGCACAGAGGTGGGATAAGACCAGTTACCGACGAGTTTCATCATTCATGCTTTCTTGAGGTGATAGGATTTCGGCCGTGTCAGAGCCTGATATGCGAGGATCGAGAGGCCCGCGCCGCGGCCGGTATCCTTGCAGCCGGTCCAGCACAGGGCGGGATCGAGATAATCGCAGCGGTTCATGAAAACGGTGCCGGTTTCAAGCCGGTCGCCGATGGCCTCGGCGGCGGCGGGATCACGGGTCCAGATCGAGGCAGTGAGGCCATACTGGCAATCGTTCATCAGGGCGATGGCCTCGTCATCGTCCTTGACCTTCATGATGCCGACCACGGGGCCGAAGCTTTCATCGCGCATGACGCGCATGTCGTGGGTCACGTTCGTGAGAACCTGCGGCGTGAGATAGGCGCCGCCATCGTCGGCATTGGAAAGCGGGATATGCGCGACGGCGCCCATCGCCACGGCCTCGTCGATCTGGGCGCGGACCTCGGCGGCAAAGCGCACATTGGCCATCGGGCCGATGGTGGTGTCGGGGTCGAGCGGGTTGCCGAGGCGATAGGTTTTCACAAGGTCGACCGTCTTGGCGACGAAGGCGTCATAAAGGCTCTCGTGGACATAGATGCGCTCGATCCCGCAGCAGCACTGGCCCGAATTGAACATCGCGCCATCGACCAGCGTTTCGACAGCCGCGTCGATATCGGCATCAGCCCGGACATAACCCGGATCCTTGCCGCCAAGTTCGGTGGACACAGGGATAAACGTGCCTGCGGCGGCGCGTTCCATCGCCTTGCCGCCTTCGACCGAGCCGGTGAAATTGACGAAATTCACGGCCCGCTGGCTGATCAGTGCTGAGGTCGTGTCGTGATCGAGCACGATGTTCTGGAAAACGCCCTCGGGCAGGCCAGCGGCGGCGAAGGCATCGGCGAGGTGTTCGCCCACTTTCAGGGTCTGGGCCGCGTGTTTGAGGATCACCGTGTTGCCCGCCATGAGCGCGGGTGCAATCGTGTTGATCGCGGTCATGTAGGGATAGTTCCACGGCGCGACGACCAAGACGACGCCCATCGCCTCGCGCTTGATCATCCGTTTGAAGGCGCCACTGTCTTCGACGAGATAGGGCTTGAGCGACTCTTCGGCGATCGAGGCCATGTAGGTCAGCCGCTCGTTGAAGCCACGGAATTCGCCGCCATAGCGGATCGGGCGGCCCATCTGGTGGGCCAGCTCGTTTGCCATGCGATCGACCGTCTGGCCGATATAGTCGTTGGCCTTGAGCACGAGATCGACCCGCTCCTGCACCGGCCGCGCGGCCCAGTCCTTTTGGGCGGCGCGCGCGCGGGCGGCGGCGGCAAAGGCCGCCTTTTCGCTCAGCGCTTCACGTTCGAGATAAACCGATCCGTCGATCGGCGAAATACAGCGGACAGTCTTGCCCATGTCAGGCCCTTTCAAAACCGCGGGCGATCTCCCAATCGGTGACCACCTTGTCAAACTCTTCCTGTTCCCACTCGGCGCAGCGGACATAGTGGTTGACCACCCAGTCGCCCATCGCCTCGCGCAGCATCTTCGAGCCGCGGAGCGCCTCGGTCGCGTCGCGCAGGTTCGAGGGGATATGCTGCACGCTCGCGTCGTCGTAAATATCCCCCTTGGTGGGGCCGGCGAGTTTCAGCTTCTCCTCCATCCCCTTGATCCCGGCGGCCAGAAGGGCGGCCTGCGCGAGGTAGGGGTTCATGTCCGAGCCGCCGATCCGGCATTCGATCCGAACCGCCTTGGAGCCCTCGCCACAGAGACGGAAACCCGAGGTGCGATTGTCGATCGACCAGGCGATCTTGGTGGGGGCGAAGGTGCCCTTCATGAAGCGCTTGTAGCTGTTGATATAGGGCGCGAAGAACACGGTGCTTTCGGCGGCATAGGCCAGAAGGCCGGCAACGAAGCTTTCCATCAGCGCCGACATTCCGTGCGGCCCTTTGGGATCGTGAAACACGTTCTTGCCGTCTTTCCAGAGCGACATATGCACATGGCTCGAGCTGCCGGTCCGCTCATGGTGCCATTTCGGCAGGAACGTCGCCGCAACACCATTGGCCCAGGCGATCTCCTTGACCGCGTGCTTGGCGATCGTGTGGTGATCGGCGCAAAGGACGGCCTCGGCGTATTTGATGTTGAGCTCCTCTTGGCCCGCCTCGGCCTCGCCCTTGGTGTTCTCGACCGGGATACCGGCGGCGAAGAGGTGATTGCGCAGCGGGCGCATCACGGCCTCTTCCTTCGAGGTCTGGAGGATGTGGTAATCCTCGTTATAGGCGCTGATCGGTTTGAGATCGCGGAAGCCCGTGGCGGCCAGTTCCTTGTAGGTCTGGTCGAAGAGGAAAAACTCAAGCTCGGTCGCCATCATCGCCTCAAACCCCATCGCGGCGAGCCGCGCGGTCTGGGCCTTGAGCACCTGACGGGGCGAATGGGCGATGGGTTCGTGATGGTGATGGTCGAGAATATCGCACAGGACCAGCGCGGTGCCCTCAAGCCACGGAACGCGGCGCAAAGTCGAGAGATCGGGCTTCATCACATAGTCGCCATAGCCGGCGCGCCAGCTTGTCGAGGCATAGCCATCGGGCGTCGCCATCTCGAGGTCGGTGGCGAGGAGATAGTTGCAGCAATGCGTTTCGTCGTGGGAGCTGTCGAGAAAGTTCTGGACATGAAAGCGCTTGCCCATCAGGCGGCCCTGCATATCGACCATGCAGACCAGAACCGTATCAATGATTTCCTCGGCCGCCATTTCACGCAGCCGTTGCAGGGTGAGGGTTCCCGACATCTAATTCTCCCGAAACTCAAATTGGGGGCGTCCGGGAGCGAACCCCCGGACGCCGGATTGCATCACGAATAACGGTAGGGCCGGCCGGCCTTGTCCATATCCGAGTTATACTTCTTGATGATATCGACGACCTTGGCCTTCGTCTCGCTTTCTGCGGCGATCTCGTCCCAGAAAACGCGCGCGGCGGCTTCAACGGTCGACCATTCGGAATCGGGGATCGAGGTAAGCTGCATCTTGGTGCCGTCGACACGCAGCGAGGCCTCGCCGCCCCAATACCACCACTGGCGATAATAGTGCGACTGGTCGGCGCAGACGCGGAAGAGGGTCTTGAGGTCTTCCGGCAGCTCGTTCCAGCGATCCTGATTGGCGAAGAAGTGGCCGATCCAGGCGCCCGAGATGTTGTTGGTCAGGAAGTAGTTGGTCACATCGGCCCAGCCAACGGTATAGTCTTCGGTGATGCCCGACCAGGCGATACCGTCAAGCTCGCCGGTTTGCACGGCAACCTCGATGTCTTCCCACGGCAGGGTGACAGGCACCACGCCGAACTGTGACAGGAAGCGGCCGGCGGTCGGGAAGGTGAACACGCGCTTGCCGTTGAGGTCGGCCAGCGAGTGGATCGGATCCTTGGTGGCAAAGTGGCAGGGATCCCACGAACCGGCGCTGATGTGTTGGACGCCGACCTTGGAATATTCCGCTTCCCAGATTTCCTTCAGGCCATACTGATTGAACAGCACCGGCACGTCGAGGCTATAGCGGCTGGCGAAGGGGAAGTAGCCGCCAAAGACGGTCACTTCGGTAGGCGAGGCCATCGAGTCGTCGTCCGACTGGACGGCGTCGATGGTGCCGCGTTGCATCGCCTGAAAGAGCTCGCCCGTGGGAACCAGCTGATCGGCGAAATAAAGCTCGATCTGCATCCGGTCGCCGGCGATCTGATTGAACATATTGATGGCCGGCACGATGACGTGCTCGGCGAGTGCCGGGCCGGCATAGGTCTGAAGCCGCCAACGTATGGTGGATTGTGCAATGGCAGGTGCGGCAAGAGCCGCCGGAGCAGCAGCTGCCGCACCGTACAGGAACTTACGTCTGGTAGTCATTTTCAAGTCCTCCTAGTTGCTATGTTTGGGCTCTTGCCCGGCGCCCCTTTGCGGGGTCTTGGGGTTATTTGTTGTAGACCAATTCAGGCAGCCAAAGCGCGATCTGCGGGAAGATCATCACGAGGGCCAATGCGCCAACCATCACCAGAACGAAGGGAACAATGGACGCATAGATATCGCGCAGGCCGATCTCGGGCGGGGCCATGGCGCGCATGAGGAAGAGGTTATAGCCGAAGGGCGGCGTCATATAGGCGATCTGGGTCGTGATCGTGTAGAGAACGCCATACCAGATCAGATCGAACCCGAGGTGATCGACAAGCGGCACATAGAGGGGCGCAACGATCACGAGCATCGCCGTATCATCGAGGAACGTTCCCATGATGATGAAGCTCAGCTGCATGAGGATCAGGATCACCCAAGGGCTTAGGCCCAGTTGCTCGGTGAAGAGAAACTCGATCGCGCGAACCGCGCCGAGCCCGTCGAAGACCGATCCGAAAGCAAGCGCCGCCAGAATGATCCACATGAACATACAGGTGATGGCGAGGGTCTGGCGCACGCTCGTCTCGAAAACCTCGCGGGTCATCCGGCCCTTGAACACCGCCGCAAGGAAGGCGGCGATGGCGCCAATGGCCGAGCTTTCGACAAGCGAAGTCCAGCCGTTGATGAAAGGCACCATCATCGAGGCGAAGATGAAGAGCGGCAGGATGCCCGCGCCGAGCAGCCGGTATTTTTCCTTGCGGCCGATGGCCAGATCTTCTTCCGACAGAACCGGCCCGAGAGAGGGCGTGATGCGGCATCGGATGACGATATAGAGGATGAACATCGCCGCCATCATCAGGCCCGGTACGACGCCGGCAAGCCAGAGCTGGCCAACCGGCTGGCGGGCGATCATCGCGTAGAGCACCAGGACCACCGAAGGCGGCACGAGAATGCCGAGCGAAGAGCCGGCCTGAATCACCCCCGTGACCATCTTCTTGTCGTATCCTCGTCTGAGGAGTTCGGGCAGCGCAATGGTGGCACCGATTGCCATGCCAGCCACCGAAAGGCCGTTCATCGCCGAGATAAGCACCATGAGGCCGATCGTGCCGACCGCCAGTCCGCCGGGCAGGCCGCCCATCCAGACATGGAACATCTTGTAAAGATCGTCGGCGATGCGGCTTTCCGACAGGACATAGCCCATGAAGATGAACATCGGCAGCGTCAGCAGCGGATACCATTTCATCAGCTTCATCGCGGCCGCAAAGCCGAGGTCATAGCCGCCCCGGTCGCCCCAAAGGAGCAGGGCCGCGACAACAGCGACAAAACCGATGGCGCCGAACACGCGCTGACCCGTCAGCAGCATCAGCATCATGGTCGAGAACATCAGGATGGCGATCATTTCATAGGACATCAGGCGATCTCCTCGTCGCGGATTCGCAGGATGTCTTTAAAAAGCTCAGAGATAGCCTGAAGCAGCATGAGCGCGATGCCAGTGACCATGATGACCTTGATCGGCCAGAGATAGGGCCGCCAGGCGGTCGGGCTACGCTCGCCGCCGTATTTGAAGGAATATTGGGTGCTTTCGAGGCCGCCCCAAAGCAAGATGCCGAGATAGAAGATCAGGAAGAGAACGCTGAAGCTGTCGACCCAGGCTTTGCGGTGGTTCGATAGCTCGCCATAGACCAGATCCATCCGCACGTTCGAGCCAAGCTGGATCGAATAGGGGCCGCCAAGGATGTAATAGGCCACCATCGCGAACTGGGCCATTTCAAGGGTCCAGAGCGAGGGGTTGATATCAAACCCCAGATCGCTGCCGACCTTCGAAAAGGTCGACCACAGAAGGATCCCCATCATTACGAAGATCCCATACATCACGATGCGCCCTATCCGGCGGTTAAAGCCGTCGACGATCCTGATGTATCCTTTCATCAGCCCCATCACGTTGCTCCCTGTCGCGTGGTGGTTGGAAGGTTGAGCGCCTCGGCAAAGACCGAGGCAAGCATTGCGCCGATCCGGTCTGCGCCGGCCTGATCGGAAACGAGGTCGTTGCGGACCTCGATCATCACGTTCTCGATGCCGCGCGGAATAGCGTGTTCGCGCAACGTATGTGTGACACCATCTACGGCAGCATAGGGCTGATTCATCTCGGCGTGCAGCGTTGTTTGAGACAGCGCCGCGGCCAGAACGGATTCGGCCAATTGATCGTCAGCATCATGTAGGACACCGAGTTCGGTCGCGCGTGGGGCGCCAAACCATGTGGGCGTGAAGGTATGGATCGTGATGAGCGCGGGCCTTGCGGTAAATCCGTCGAGGGTCGAGGCGACAAGTTGACGGAACGGATCATAGATCTCGCGCGTCCGTGTTGCCCGATCTGCGTCGCTCAGGTTGCGGTTGCCCGGAACTTCGATCGTCTCGGATTTCTCCGGAAAAGCCGAGGCGGCGCTGGGCGGGCGGTTGCAATCGTAAACAAGCCGCGAGACGCGCGAATGAACCAGCGGAGCATCCAGAAGGTCGGCGATATGCATGGCCATGTCGATGGCGCCGATGTCCCAGACCGCGTGGCTAAGCCTGTCGGCCGCTGTGAGGCCGAGATCGGACAGCGAAGCGGGGATGAACGAGCTCGCGTGTTCGCAGACAAGAAGCGCCGGCGCCCGCCCGTCCGCACGGTAGACCGCGGCGGCGGGGCCCTCTTCGGGGGCAAGAATGGAGGCGGCAGCAGGGCTTTTCATAGAAGCATTAGCTACAGCCCATTTTCACCTGTCAAGAAATTTTCGTAGACGATGCTTCGGAGTGAGACTACTCTGTAGAGAAAATTACAGAGTGCACCATGAAGCCGCGCAACCACCGCATCGTCAAAGAGATCATTCAGGATAACACCGGTGCTCTGACACCGGCCGAACGGCAGCTGGCCGACGTTCTTTTGCGCGATTATCCGATTGCCGGGCTGCAATCTATTACCAAGCTGGCGGCGGTCGCCGGTGTCTCGACCCCCACCGTGATCCGCATGGCGCGCAAGCTTGGGTTTGACGGGTTTCCCGAGTTTCAGGGCGCATTGCGCGAAGAGGCTTCGGCGCAAATCAAGAAGCCGATCCGCAAGCGCGATGGTTGGCTCGCCAACCGGTCAGATTCCCCCGCTTTTCGCGATTTTGCCGAAGCCGTGTTTGACAACCTCCAGCACACGATCGAACGGCTTGATCCCGCGACCTTTAACGCTGTGGCCGAAATCCTCGCCGACCCCTCTCGTGCAGTCTATCTTTCGGGCGGGCGCATCACCCGCTCGAACGCGGACTATCTGTTCAACCATCTTCAGATCATCCGTCCCAACGTCACGCTGCTTGCGCAATCGCCCAACGTCTGGCCGCAGTATCTTCTCGATATGAACGCGGGCTCGGTTCTGATCCTCTTTGATATCCGCCGCTACGAATCCGAGCTTGCCAAGCTTGCCAAGCTTGCAAAAGAGCAGGGGACCACGATTATCCTCTTCACCGATCAGTGGGGCTCGCCTGTGGGCAAGATCGCGAACCATACGTTCAATGCGATGGTCGAGGTTCCCTCGAGTTGGGATTCGACCATCGCCATCAACCTCATTTCCGAGGCCTTGATCGCCGATGTGCAATCGCGCGACTGGGAAGAGTCGCGCGAGCGGATCGAGAAGCTGGAAGAGATTTTCCGCTCGACGCGGATCTTCCGAAAATCGCCTTAGGCGTAGGCGATTTCCTGCATCGCGGCGAGGAACTTGGCCACTTCGGCCTCGCTGTTGTAGTGGCACATCGAGACGCGGATGCAGCTATCAAGGCCCATCGGGTCAAGGATATTGCCGGAATAGTGGTCGGCCTTGCGGGTATGCACGCGCACGCCCTTGAGGCGCAGCGCCTCGACGATCCCGGTCGAGGCCTTGCCCTTGATGGCGAAGGAAACGAGCCCCTCGCGCGCGGGATTATCCACGCCGCCAACGATGATCACCTCGGGCAGATCGGCAAGGCCCTTGAGGTTGCCATAGCCGTGCAGCATCGCGTTGGTCAGCCGCGCCTCGTGGGCATGGATCGCCTCGCCCGCGGCGCGAATGCGCTCGCGGCGGTCGGTGCTGTCGGTCACTTGGGCGCCGAGCCATTCGAAATAGCTCACGACGTCCGAGAAGGCCGCATAGGCGCCGGTATCGCGGGTGCCCATCTCCCAAGGTCCGCCGGGGGCGTTGAGAAGATGGTTGTGCGGAAGCTTGGCAAGCCGGTCGGAGACCCAGGCCACGCCATAGCCGTGCCGCGAAAAGACCTTGTAGGGCGAGATCACATAGCCGTCGATGCCATAGCTTTCGATATCGAGGCGGCCGTGGGCGGCGTGCTGGATGCCGTCAACGATAATCAGGCAATCGGGCGCGACCTTGCGGATCGCTTTCGAAATCGCGGCCACATCGACACCCATTCCAGTGACGGGCGAGGTATGCAGGATCGTGGCGACAACGGTGTCGGGGGTGATCTCGGGCAGGTAATGCTCGGCGGTGACGATGCCGTTCTCAACGTCATGCGGCACGACCACATAGGGCTTGCCCGCGATCTTGGCCCAACGGTCGCAGGCGCTGCGCGAGGCGGGGTGTTCGAGCGTCGAGCCAAGGACGCGACCTTGCGGCGCGGCGAGGATGGCGGCGCTGATCAGGCGGAAGAGAAGCTCGGTCCCGCTTTCGCCGACAAAGAACGATCCCTTCGGCGCGCCAAAGAGAACCCGCATATCCTCTTTCGACTGGTCGATGATCGCCTGAAGCGCCTTGGCTGCGGGGTTGTCGCGGCCCTGATTGTCGGGGATCGCGGCAAATTTGGCCGAGGTCTCGACCACCGAATTCAGCGTCAACGCGCCGCCTGCGTTCTCAAAGAACACCCGCTCGCCCTCGAAGGGGCAGGTATCCACATGGGCGAAACGGGCGCGGATTTCGGAAAGAAGCTCGGGCGAGATATCGTGCATTTTTGGCGAGGTCCGTGATTGGCGGTTAGGAAGCGGTCCTGCGCCCGGCCGACCAGTTGAGGCCGAGGACACCGAGCATCACGATCACTCCGACGAGTTCCAAGCGGAAATCCGGCCAGAACACAAGCACAATAGCGGGCGCCAGAAGCACGCGGAGTGCGACAGACAGCGCCGCGAAGAGGAAGCCCTCGAGCATGGCCGCGAAAGCCACCAGCGCGATGATCGCGAGGAAGCCGTTCCACAGGACATAGTGCAGTGGCCCGCCAAGAATGATCGAGTCGTTGAACACCATGAAAAGCGGGATGAGGTAGAGACCCTTGGCATATTTCCACGCCTGGAAACTCGTCTCCATCGGCTTTGATCCCGAAATGGCCGATGCCGCAAAACCGGCCAAAGCCACAGGTGGCGTCACGTTGGAATCCTGCGAATACCAGAAGACGACGAGATGCGCGATCAGAAGCGGCACGCCGAATTCCTGCGTCAGCGCGGGGCCGACGAGGATGATGAGGACGATATAGGCGGCCGTCACCGGAAGGCCCATGCCGAGGATCAGGCTGGCGAGGATCACGAGGAGAAGCGCCAGAACGATGTTGCCGCCCGAGAAGGCGAGCATCATCGCCGAGAATTTGAGGCCAAGGCCGGTGAGGCCGACGACGCCGACGATGATCCCCGCCACCGCGCAGGCCATCGACACGGCCACAGCATTGCGGGCGCCAAGCTCGAGCGCAGAGAGGTTGAGCTTTGCCGCGCTGACCATCATGGCCGCGAAGGCTTTGCCGCTCGGGCCTTCTGCAAGAAACCGCATAAACGCCCGCAGGCCGGCCGCAGCTAGGATCGAGAGCACGGCATAGAAGCCCACGCGCATGGGCGAATAGCCGACGACAAGGAACACGACGAGCGCGATGAGCGGCAAAAGGAAATGCCAGCCATCGGCCATCACTTCGCGAACCTTGGGAAGCTCGGAAGCCGGAAGCCCTTTCATGCCCAGTTTGACCGCCGCGATGTGAACCAGAAGGTAGACCGAGCCGAAATAGAGGAAGGCGGGGAAGATCGAAATCAGCACGATCTGCGAATACGGCACCTGCGTGAATTCACTCATCAGGAACGCACCTGCGCCCATCAAGGGTGGCATGATCTGCCCGCCGGTCGAAGCGGCGGCTTCGATGCCACCCGCCTGCGCGGGCCGATAGCCGAGCTTTTTCATCAAAGGGATCGTGAAAGCGCCCGTGGTGACAACGTTGGCAATGGCCGAGCCAGAGATCGAGCCCATGCCCGCGGAGGCCACGACAGCCGCCTTGGCCGGGCCGCCGCGCTGGCGGCCGGTGGCGGCATAGGCGAGGTCGATGAAGAATTTGCCCGCGCCGGTCGCCTCGAGATAGGCGCCGAAGAGGACGAAGACGAAGATGAAGGTCGAGGCGACGCCCAAGGGAATGCCGAAGATACCCTCGGCGCCAAGCGTCAGCTGGCTCGCCGCGCGCTCGATGGAATAGCCGCGGTGATTGAGGATGCCGGGCATGAAATCGGCCAGCCACGGCAGCTCGCCCCGCGATCCGGCAAATGCATAGGCCACGAAAACAGCACCGATGATTGTCATCACCCCACCAACGCTGCGGCGCGCACCCTCCAAGACGACGATCACGGTCATGATCCCGATCCAGACGTCGATCTGGCGGGGGAAGATCGCGTTGGCGATCGTGTCGATGTTGAGCGGCACCCAGAGGCCGACCACGACCGATGCAACGATCAGCGCCGCATCCAGAAGCCAGCCGGGCCAGCGCCAAGGCCCCTTGAGATCAAGCGGGTGGATCAGGAAACACAGAACGAGAATGAAACCGAGGTGAATCGGGCGCTGATAGAACAGGCCAAGCGGCTTGATGCCGGCGGCGTAAAGCTGAAACAGCGAGAGCGCGATGCCGATGATCGTGATCAGCCGCAGGATCAGCTTGGGCGTATCGGGCTTGATGGGCTGTTCGATGGCGATGTCGGTCATGTCAGTCGTCCGGAATAAGCGCGATTGTCACGCGGTCGTGGTAGGCGGCGGCGGAAAGCGAGGCCTCGGCGGTGGCGGTGGTGATCCGATGATCGACCTTCGCGCTTCCGGGCCGCAAGATATAGGCGTTGCCGGGAACCGGCTCATTCAGATCGACAATCCAATAGCCGCCCATCCCGTCGGAAAGCTGGATGCCGCGGCCGGGGATATGATCGAGGCCAGCGGCGAAATCGGGAAGGTGGGATCGGTCAAGAACCATCAGGCCGCCTTGATTGAGATAGCAGTCCGAAACCTCGAACCCCTGCACCGAATGCCGCCAGTTGATACACCATCCCTCGCCTTCGGGGATGTGGAAGCGGGCGATCACGACACCGTCGGTTCGGGTGGCGATCAGGGTCTCGGCGAATGCTGGGGAAAGAGAAAGGAGGAGCGCGGTCAGCGCTCCTCCAAAGGCTACCCTCACGGGCGCAGACGGTCGGGGATCGCAACCCCGATCTCTTCATAGTAGCGGATCGAGCCCGGATGCAGCGGGATCGGCGTCGCGTCCATGGTGAACTCGATCGTCGTCTGGTTGGCCGCCGGATGGACAGCCTGCAGCTCGGCGATGTTTTCGAACATGGCCTTGGTGATCGCATAGGCCAGATCGTCCGACATATCGGCCGAAGCGACGAGCACGTTCGGCACGCCGAGGACGTTCACCGCGTTGTCGACACCCTGATAGAGGCCGCCCGGCAGGCTGGTGGCTGCAAACAGAGGCTCGGCAGCGCGGGCCGCGGCGATCTCGTCGGCGCTCAACTCGATCATGACGATCGAATTTGTGGTCGCGAGGTTGAGGATCGACGAGGTCGGCGCACCGACGCTCCAGAAGCCCGCGTCGATATCGCCGTTGGCCAGCGCATCTGCGGTTTCGTTGAAGTTCAGACGTTGCTCGTCCATGTCGTCATAGGAAATGCCGACAGCGCCGAGAATGGCGTTGGCATTGACCTCGGTACCCGAACCCGGCGCACCGATCGAAACGCGCTTGCCCTTGAGATCGGCGATCGAGGTGATGCCGCTGTCGGCAAGGGTCACGATCTGGACCATGTTGGCATAGAGCGAGGCGATGCCGCGGATCATCGAGAGGGGCTGGCCTTCGAAGCGGCCGGTGCCCGACTGGGCCTGATAGACGGTATCGGCAAGTCCGATGGCGAGGTCGGCGTCACCGGTGGCGACGAGGCCCATGTTCTCGACCGAGGCGCCGGTGACTTCGGCAGTGGCCGAGTAGCCCTCGATATGACGGTTGATGATCTCTGCAAGGCCGCCGCCCATAGGATAGTAGACGCCGCCGGTTCCACCGGTCGCGATGGAAAGTTGCTCTTCCGCAAGCGCCGGGCCGGCCATAAGCACGGCCGAGGCCGCAAGTGCCTTGAATAGTTTCATGATGTCCTCCCAAGTTTGACGAGGGTAGTCTTGGGCAAAATGCCGCTGGGTCAACCGAAAATCTCGGCGGGGAGGGGAAATAGGCTATATGCCGGAAGTACTTGCCATTTTTCGCGGCGAGCCTGCGCGTGGAGGCGGCGCAGGCGGGCGCTATGTGCGGATTTCCGCATGGTTGCTGTGGGCCTCCGCCGAGTCCGGTGGTATGAGCAAGCGGACAGGCACGAAGGAGAGCGACGCAGATGCAGGAACCGAAGATCAGGGTTGCGATATTCAGCTATAACCGGCCAGAACATCTGGCGAACCTTCTGACCTCTATTCGTGATCTTTGGCCGCAGGCTGATGTTGTTGTCTATGATGACAACAGCACTCATCGGGGAATGAAGTCGGTGCTTGAGTCCTGTGGTTTTCCGGTTCGAACCGGTCCCGGGGGAAGCGGTCGACATGGGGGCCTATATTCAAACATGCAGCAAGCCTACGAAGAGTCTATGGCCGAGGGGTTTGAGTATCTTCTGACGCTTCAGGACGACATGCAGCTGGTCCGACCGGTGACGGAGGAGCTTTTGGGGAAGTACTTTCAGGACTTTGGCAGGGACCAAGCCCTCACACAGATTGAGCCCCGGTTTGCGAAGACCCCACTCAAGCGACGAAAGAAATCAAAGACGTCGGGCAGCAGCAGCCAAAACAAGCCGATAGCTTTCAAGGCATATCTTGATGTCGGAATATTCAAGATCAGCCGCCTAAGCCGTTTGGGTTGGTCTTTCAACGTCGAGGGAAGCCAGATCATTTCGGGCGAACAGACGCTTTCCATACGAGCTGCCAAACTGGGGATGAAAAAGGGCGATCCCGCTACCCCGTTTGTAATGCACCTTCCGTTTCCGCACCTCTACCGGCACCGGGTGAGATTGCCGCGACTTTCGGGGTTGAGCCGCAAAATCTTTCGATTTGAGTATATGTCGCCCGGGGATATCGAGCGAATGGATCGCAGACCGGCTGGAACCCCCGCCTACTGGCGTAAGTATCTTAGGATTGACGGGGCGACGTGGTTCGATCGCTTGCTGTTGTCGGGCAAAGACGATTCAAAGATTCTTGCCTGAACTTGATGCGAACAAGGTCTTTTTCCGTATCAATAGCTGACGTTTGGGCAAGGAAAGTCTCGGAAACCTGGTTCGGGCCGGAATGAATAGACAAACCTGTACAACGCAGCTGGGCAACTTCGCTGGGCGCTACTTCACGCTCAGCCCCAGCATTCGCCAGGCCTGCATCCCGCCGCGATAGTAGAAGATCCTCTCCGCAGGATATCCGACCTCCAAGAGGTTGCGTATCGCTGTCGGCGATTGTCCACACCAGTTGCCGTTGCAGAACAACGCAACCTGTCGGGCGTTTTGGCAGTCCCAGCCGTCGAAGTCGGGCTCGCAGCCCAAGATCGCAAGACGATCAAGGATTTCATTGTAAGGAATGTTGATCGCGCCGGGGATCGTGCCGCCTTGGAACCAGCTGTTGGTCCGGCTGTCGATGATCACCGTTTCGCCATCTTGCAGGAAATCCAGCAACTCCAATTCGCCGATCGTGGTTATACCGTCGGCGACGATCATCGGTTGGATGCAATAGGGCGGGCATGGCCGCGAGGTCAGCGCCCAATCGCCGAAGATCTCATTGGAATTGTCGTTTTCCCGCTCGATACGGAAAGGTCCGTCCTCGGTTGGGATATCTAGGTATGGCACGCCGTCTCGGATATTGACCGCACCCTCCTCGGCAACAGCGCCAAAAGCGGCCAAAAGGGGAAACAGGATCGTCAAGATGGATTTGAGATGTCGCGCGATGTGAATGGCCCCGGTAACAGATCGAAACGTCTTGCCCTCATCGTGGCGGCTGCGCTTGCGCAAAACAAGCGACTTGTCTTGCTGATATGTCTGCCCGCTTCTTTTCGCTCATCCGTCTTGAGGAAGGGATTGAAACTTGCCCCGCCAGATGCCCCGCGAATATCGACCCTATATTGGCCCAATGGCGATATTTCATGTGCTGATAGCCATCTAATCTGCGATTGAACTGACGGTCGTCTCTCTTAGGTCGGCTGCGAGCTTTGCCCGATCCGCTGCAAAGTCTTTTGTGATCGAGGCGCTACGTTGGCGGGTTCTCCACTCGGGGTCAGCCAGTAGGGGGGCATCCGCGGCCTCCGGCAGATGGCGCCCACGGATCAGGTCTGAAAGCCTTTCGGCGAGGGCCAAGGTTGGCGCGTTAAGGTCGCCTGCAGTTGCCTGCGGCATGAGCGAGGCATCGGCAACTCGCAAGCCCTCGACCCCGCGCACCCGTCCGTCGGCCGTTGTCACCGCAACTTCGTCCGTTCCCATACGGCAAGTGCCGCAAGGGTGATAGGCGCTCTCCAGTTTGCGCTTCAGAAAGGCATCAAGCGCGGCATCTTCCTGAACCACCTCGCCCGGAGCGAGCTCTTTGCCCCGAAAGGGAGCAAAGGCTGGCTGGGCAAATATTTCGCGGGTCAGCCGAATACAGGAGCGGAACTCATGCCAATCGTCGGAGTGGGTCATGTAGTTGAACCGAACCTTCGGCAGGCTTTCGGGCCGTGCATCGCGCAGCCGCACCCAGCCCCGGCTTTTTGAACGTTTCGTCCCGACATGGACCTGAAAACCATGCCCCGAGGCCAATGTTTTGCCATCGTAGGAAATCGCGAGCGGCAGGAAGTGATACTGAATATCGGGATAGACGATCCCCGCCCGGCTTCGGATATGGCCGCCGCTCTCAAAGTGATTGGTTGCCCCAAGGCCCTTGTGCGTCGCGAGCCATGCCATGCCAATCTTGGCTTTGCCCCAGAGGCTCTGTGTCGGATAAAGCGACACCGGCTGGCGGCACTCCATCTGGAGATAGATCTCCATGTGGTCCATGAGATTCTCACCGACATTCGGGGCATCGTGAACCACCGCAATCCCGTGACTTTTAAGTTCCTCCGCCGGCCCGATGCCAGAGCGTTTGAGGATCGTCGGAGACATGATTGCGCCCGCAGAGAGGATGACCTCGCGCCGCGCAGTAGCGCGGTGGTCAGTGCCTGCGGCCCGATAGGCCACGCCTACAGCCCGCTTGCCCTCGAAGAGCACCCTGTCAACCGCCGCCCCGGTTACAACCTTCACATTGCCGCGCGCCATGGCGGGGCGGAGGTAGGCGCGCGCCGCGCTCATCCTCCGTCCGCTCCCGACGTTCATCTCCATCGGGCCAAAGCCTTCGTGTTGGCGTTCGTTCATATTTGCGCTGCGGGCATATCCCGCCTGCACACCAGCTTCGACAAAGGTGTTATAAAGCGGATTGCGCTCCGGCCCTCGCGTCACCTCGACCGGCCCATCGGTGCCACGAAATGGCCCGCCACCGCGCACGGCCTCCAGCCGCTGAAAATAAGGAAGCACATTCGACCAGCGCCACCCCTCGGCACCGAGCGCTTCCCACAGCTCATAATCCATCGGATTGCCGCGCACCCAGCACATGCCGTTGATCGACGACGATCCTCCAAGGCCCTTACCTCGCGGCAAATTGACCTGGCGACCGTCCAGACCCGGCTCTGGCTCTGTCTTCATGCCCCAATTGAACCGTTTGCTATTCATAGGGATCGACAAGGCCGCAGGCATATCAACGATCACGGCTTTCTCGGATCCACCGGCCTCGAGAACCAGAACCCGCACGGCCGGGTCTTCACCCAGTCGGTTGGCCAGCACACAACCAGCCGACCCGGCACCGACGATCACATAATCAAACCCGCCAATTTCAGACATGACTTAGCCGATGATCACATAGAATTTGAGCATCGGTCCGGGCTGGGTCCAGGTGCAATTGAAGCCCTTGGGGACAAAGAAACAGTCACCCTTGCGATAGGTATCCTTGAAACCCTCGCCCTCGATCGTCACTTCGCCGTCGAGCACGACCATGAACTCGTCCGCCGGATAGCCGTCGTAGCGCTCTGAATAGGCCGTGCAGCGCCAGATCCCGGTTTTGAGCCGCCCGTCCGGGCGCTCGAAATAGGCGTGATCCAAGCCGAACGGCACGCCCTTCAGCAGCTCGGCGTGCTCCAGCGGTTGATCTGGCTGGTCCATCCAGCCCTGAGGGCCGGTCGGTGAAAATCGAACGGGAAACGGCAAGGCATGATCCTCCTGATTTGCCCGCGCAGGTTCACAGGAAACCGGAGTCTGCACAACTGGCGAGTGGGGTGCTTTGAATGGGTACACTGATACCCGCATCCAATTTCAGCAATGTAGGGGAAATGGTGCCCAGGAGAGGCACTCGAACTAGTCGGAAAGCCTATAAAATATATATACTTGGCTAAACTATTTGGAAGAAAAGCGGTCCCAGAAGTGGTCCTCATTCATCCGAGTTTTGCTTTAGTCTTTTTGTGCTCGAAACACTGGGTTGGCGGGTCCTCGACTTGCGGTCGGCCAATAGCCAGCGCCCGCGGCCTGTGCCGCCACCGCGTAGTCGGTAGATCCCGTCCGGCATGTGCCGCGAGGCCGGTGTAATGTGCTTGAAGTGTGATTTTATGCCTTCCGAGGCTATTCTTTCTGGGTTCTCGGATTGACGGCGGTAAAGCCAAGTCCAGAAAGTGATCTTGAAATTGCAGGTCGGATCCAGAGAAAGCCCCGGTAGAGCATCTCCAAGACCGCCACAGCCGCAGGAAAGGACGCCAACTTGGCCAGCCATCTCCAGTTTGGAAGTGATCGCCATATCTCGACGAAAGCAAGGGCTCCGGATGTCAACTCACCGTCCTGACAGCGGACATGAAAGCGACGCAAAGCGTCGTCGCTCGTAAGGTCGTGTGCCGGATCATCAACTTCTTGAGATACATCCACAAAAACAAGATGGTCGCCCCCGGTTCGCGAAGCATAGAATGCGATTTCCCTTGAGCACAGTGGGCAAGATCCGTCGTAATATACGGTGGGCCCGCCTGCAGCGCACGAACTAGCGACTACGGATTGTGATGCGGTCGGCTTTTGGCGGACATGGGTCATCTGTCGTCTGATTGCTTTCTTGGGCTTGGCGTGGCTTGACCAACTTCAGCGGACCAGCCTCGGCTTTGGTAGGCTTCCAGCGCCCGAAACCGTCCTTCCGATATTCCTACGATTGGCTTTGGGTAGTCGCTGTTGGAGGAAAGGTTCCAACTGCGCGGGCAAGCCTCAAAATAGGCTAGCGCCTCTGGTGGGGGATTGGGCACGAGCTCGGCCACAAAGCGATGAATATATTTGCTATCGGGATCAAATTTGGCCGCCTGAGTTTCGGGGTTGAAGATACGGAAGTAGGGGGAAGCGTCGGGGCCCGAGCCAGCTACCCATTGCCATCCCAACGCATTCGCCGCGGGATCCCAGTCAATCAGGCACTCTTCAAACCACTTCTGTCCAACCCGCCAGTGCGTCATCATGTGCTTGGTCAAATAGGAGCCTGCAATCATACGCCCGCGATTATGCATATGTCCGGTGACATACATCTCACGCATTGCGGCGTCGACAATCGGGACGCCGGTTCGGCCCTGCTTCCAGCGAAGAACGGCCTCACCGTCCTCTTCTGACCAGGGGAAGGCATCCCATTCAGGCCTCCAGTTTTCGGTCGTTATGCGCGGTGTGTGAAAGACAAGCTGATAAGAAAACTCGCGCCAAACGAGCTCTTTCAGGAAATGCTCGGCGCCAGGACTGCCCTCCAGAAGCGCACGCATACCAGCGTGCCAAATTGTGCGCGGCCCTATCTCCCCCCAAGCCAAATTCTCGGAGAGTTGGGATGTGGCATGATTGGCAAAAAAATCCCGACCGTTCCTGTAGCCGTTGATCCGAGACGCCAGAAACTGGGCCAAGCGAAGCAATGCCTTTTCCTCGCCCACGCACGCATAATGTTTCAGGAATCGCCCTCCTCGGCTCACCCCTTCCTGCAATTGCCAATCTTGAAGATTGGCACTCTGCGGCCATACATCAGGTGCTCGAATGTCTTGCGGAGCCAGCTCTGGCGCTGAAACAGAACGGTTCCTGACAGCACGCCACATGGGGCTATAGACTTTATAGAACTCGCCCGGTTTTGGCCCGACCGTCCAAGGCTCAAAAAGAATGTGGCCTGGAAAGCTCTTTGCCTCGTAGCCACAGCTTTTGAGCCGCTGCTTGGCATTCGTATCTCTTTCGATTGCTTCGGGATCGTAGGCCCGTGTCCACCAGATGTCCTGTGCGCCCGTTTCCCTCGCGAGGGCCAACAGAGTTTCAGCTGCAATTCCACGCCGCAGAACAAGTCGTGAGCCAATCTTTTGGAGAGAATGCTCAAAAGCAGTCAACGCCTCGGCGAGCCGCCATTTCGGGGCCGCGCCATAGCTTTCGGCAACCTCATCCAAAATAAATACGGGGATGACCGAACGACCGCTACGTCGGGCCTCGGCAAGGGCTGGATGGTCGGCGAGCCTGAAGTCCCTCCGAAACCACAAGATGATCGGCGATGAATTTTCCACGTCTGTTCCTCGGTGTATGAGGTTAATACGTGCAAGTGCGCGTTTCGATCACACAAAAAGAAAGATCTGCCCACTTGGCTGATCTCTCCGCGTCTAGGGCGCGCTTGGTCGTTCCATGACAAGACGAGTAGTGCTGCGGCCCTGGCCGTCCCAACGGGGCGTTTTGAGGCCCGAGGATTGACTGATCCGTGACTGAACCTTGGACGTATTGAGGGTAGAACTCTTAGGTAGCATACGGTTCGAGAGAGAAGCAGGGCGAGATGGCCAAATACTCAAAACATAAGGGAAATCTTCCAGAAAAAGTCTGTTCTGTATGCGGCCGACCTTTTTCATGGAGACGGAAATGGTCCGCCTCATGGAACGACGTGAAATACTGCTCCGACAAATGCCGAAAAACACGCGGAACTGCCCTGAAATGACAGGTCGGGCGCTTGTCATAGGTGCATCAGGTGGAATTGGAGGGGCGCTATCCAGCGAACTTGTGGCCGCTGGCAATGAAGTTGTCGAAATTTCAAGGTCGAAAGATGGTTTTGATGTCACCGACCCAGGAAGTGTGGCCAATAATCTGGCAAGCATAAGTGGCACTTTTGATAGGATCCTTGTTGCGACAGGTATCCTTGCCCCCTCTGCCAAGCGACCAGAGAAGTCGTTGTCCGAGATCGAGGCTGAAGATATGGCGCGGGTCTTTGCGGTCAACGCCATCGGACCGGCGCTTGTCTTGCGTCATATTCCTAGCCTGCTCCCGCTGAAAGAACGGGCCGTTGTCGGGGTGCTGACTGCGCGGGTCGGCTCGATCGGAGACAATGGTTTTGGCGGATGGTATAGCTATCGAGCCTCAAAGGCGGCGGCCAACCAAATCGTCCGAACTGCCGCAATTGAAATCGCCCGAAAACGCAAGAACGCGATTGTAGTGGCTCTGCATCCCGGAACGGTGGCCACATCGTTTACGGATGACTACCCCAACCATCCCAAAGTCTCCCCTGAAGCTGCGGCCAAGAATATCCTTGCGGTTCTGGACGGACTCGAAAGCTCAGACACTGGCAATTTCTTCGATTGGGCGGCGAGGCCTGTGCCCTGGTAGGATGAGAACACTCACGTTATGGTGGCATCCTGGCAAGGCAGCCGCTTCTGAACCCCAAATGCGTGGGACAGACCTATCCAAGTTTGTCTGGCCCGTTCAGGGGGTTAATCCAAAGATTCGATGGCCAACAGGATTAGAGTCGGGGGAAGTGCGGGCTTCAAAGCTCCGATGTTTCTACGGTCATTTTCAGCCAGTTCACAGCAAATATGAACCGTTCTTGAGTCTCAAGCGTATCAAGTCCGACCATATAGGAGATACCAATGTCAGATTGCACTTGCGGACGTAGTCCAACCGGAAAATGTGTTGGATGGCATGATCTAACCGAGAAACAATACGCTGAGAAGAAAGCCGCCTACGAAGCGAGGCAGGCTTCAAAGGCGCAAGCAACTCTATTTCTGCAGGCTAGTGATACAGGGCAGAAATAGCAGATTTTTAACCCGGGCCTCATGAAGTCCGCGAGGCATCGAGGCCATGGTTTAAAGCCCACTTTTGGGACTTTGAAATGTACAAGAGTTTCTCTCTTTCATCGCTCATCAAGTCGCTAGTTGTGCTCACTGCCCTGCTGACGGGATCACAATCAATGGCATACGAAGAGCCCTCATATCGCATCGTACACCAAGGCGACGGTTTCGAAATCCGTAAATATGAAGATCGACTTGCGGCACAAGTCAGCTCCAGCGGAGGCCAAAATGGATCATTCGGATTGCTGTTCCAATACATCTCGGGCGCAAACTCTGGTTCAGAGAAAGTGTCCATGACCGTCCCGGTGGCGCAATCAGAGAAGATCGAAATGACTGTGCCTGTAGCTCAGTCCTCTGATGACAAATCAGGCTACATGCAATTCTTTTTGCCTGCAAAATACACGCTGGAGACTGCGCCGAAGCCGACAAATCCACGTGTGGAAGTTGTGATCGTGGAAGGTGGCTTCTTTGCTGTGAAAACTTATAGCGGTAGCGCGACGGAAAGAAACTTTTTGAAGGCACAGTCAGAATTGCTGAGCCAGCTGGCAAAAGATGGCTACGCTACCTCCGGCGAAGTGATTAGAGCAACTTACGACGGTCCATTTACTCTGCCCTTCGCCAGAAGAAACGAAGCAATAATAAGAGTGAACTGGCAAGATTAAGAACGTTGATCACTCATCGCGCTTCAGACCGAGAGCCGCCCTCCTGGAAAGGAGGAACTATGTAACAATTTTCTACGGTTAATTGTATTCTATCTAAACGGGGTTCTACGCGCACCCTTTTGCGGTCCCAGAAGCGGTCCCAAAAATGGTCCCGCAAGAGCCAATACCCTAAGTTTCCTTAGGTTTCTTCAGCTTATCTGAGGGGAAATGGTGCCCAGGAGAGGACTCGAACCTCCACGACCGTTAAGTCACTGGTACCTGAAACCAGCGCGTCTACCAATTCCGCCACCTGGGCAGGTGTCGTGAGAGCGGCGTTTAAGGGCGCTTCACGAGACTGTCAACGCGATTCCTTGCCGGTCAATGCATTGTCTGCGCGGGCGGGGGAAATGCGCCTTGTCTGGCAGGGGCGCGAGGGGTAAACCCGAAGCCATATTGAACGTGAGGCGACTATGTCCAAGCTTGTTACCATCTTCGGCGGATCCGGTTTTGTTGGGCGCTATATCGCGCGGCGCATGGCGAAAGAGGGCTGGCGCGTGCGCGTTGCCGTTCGCAATCCGAACGAGGCGCTTCATGTGAAACCTTACGGCGTGGTCGGGCAGGTCGAGCCTGTGTTCTGCAATATCCGCGATGACGCTTCGGTGGCGGCGGCGATGCAGGGCGCAGATGCGGCGGTCAACTGCGTTGGCACCTTCAGCAAGGGTGGGCGCAACAATTTCTCGGCCGTTCAGGCCGAAGGCGCGACCCGCATTGCCCGGATCGCGGCCGAACAGGGCGTTGGGCAACTGGTCCACATCTCGTCGATCGGTGCCAATGCCGAGGCCGAGAGCGACTACAGCAAGACCAAAGCCGCAGGCGAAGCCGGCATTCTGGCGCATTTCCCGAAGGCGATGATCCTGCGCCCGTCGGTGATCTTTGGCATCGAGGACAACTTCTTCAACCGCTTCGCCACCATGGCGATCTGGAGCGGTCCGGTCCTGCCGATCGTCGGCGCCGACACGAAATTCCAGCCGGTCTATATCGACGATGTGGCGCAGGCTGCGGTCGCCGGAGTGCTCGGCAAGGCCAAACCGGGAGTCTACGAGCTTGGCGGCCCCGATGTCCTTTCCTTCCGCGAGATGATGACCGTGATGCTCGGCGTGATCCGCCGCCGCCGCCTGATCGTCAACCTGCCGTGGTTTGCGGCGCGGGCGCTGGCCTTCGGGCTTGGTATCGCCAACTTCCTCACGCTCGGGATCATCCCCGCACTGATCACGGCCGACCAGATCAAGGATCTGAGGGTCGACAACGTGGCGCATGAGGGCGTTCCGGGCCTCAAGGAATTGGGTATCGAACCGCGTGCGATTGGCGCTGTTCTGCCCGATTATCTCTGGCGGTTCCGCCCGTCGGGCCAGTATTCCGAGATCAAGGCCTCGGCCAAGAACCTCAAGGCCTGATAGCCGGACATAGGGGCGATCACGATGGACAACAGCACCCTGATCGCCGCCCTTCTCGGGCTGATCGAAGGCCTGACCGAATTCATTCCGGTCTCATCGACCGGTCACCTGCTGCTGGCTGGCCATTTCCTTGGTTTCGAGAGCGCGGGCAAGACCTTCGAGGTGGTGATCCAGCTTGGGGCCGTGCTGGCGATCCTGTCGATCTATGCTGGCAAGCTGATCGGCGTCTTGCGCGATGCACCATCTGATCCCGCGGCGCGGCGGTTTATCGCCTCTGTTCTGATCGCTTTTGCGCCCGCCGTGGTGATCGGCGTTCTGGCGCATGATTTCATCAAGGATGTGCTGTTCGAGACGCCGATGCTCATCGCGATCATGCTGGTGCTTGGCGGTGTGGTTCTGCTGGTTGTCGACCGTATCGCCCCCGCGCCGCATCACGACGATGCAATGCGCCTGCCGGTCAAGACATCGCTCGCCATCGGCTTTATCCAATGCCTCGCCATGATCCCCGGAGTGAGCCGTTCGGGCGCGACTATCGTTGGTGCGATGATGCTCGGCGCCTCCAAGCGGGCGGCGGCGGAGTTCTCGTTTTTCCTGTCGATGCCGACGATGGCCGGGGCCTTCGCTTATGATCTCTACAAGAACCGCGATGTCCTCGATGCCAGTGCCATGGGCGAGATCGCGGTGGGCTTTGTCGTCGCTTTCACTGCTGCCGTGCTCGTCGTGAAATGGCTCCTCGGTTACGTCAGCCGCAATGGATACGCGCTGTTTGGCTGGTGGCGAATCATCGTGGGGAGCGCCGCGATTTTGGGGCTTTGGCTTGCGTAGGTGATATATAGGTAAGTAATGGTTACATATATATAGCGATGAATCGCTACCTGCGACAAAAGAGATGATATTTTCTGGCATTTAGGTCAGTAAGACTGACTTTTCATTTTCCAAGGTCCATCATATTCAGGCGCTCCGAGGAATGCGGAGGCTTGCAGATGGCAACTCAGAAGATGCTCAAGTTTGTGACGGTGGATCGGGATATGCCCGCCAAGCGGACAGCCGATGATCGCCGCAAGGATTTCGACGAGATCTATGCCGACTACGCGCGCGAGAAGGCTGCCGAACAGGCCAGCCGCTGTAGCCAATGTGGCGTGCCCTACTGTCAGGCGCATTGCCCCCTGCACAACAACATCCCCGACTGGCTCCGCCTGACGGCCGAGGGCCGTCTGCAAGAGGCCTATGAGATCAGCCAGGCCACGAATACCTTCCCCGAGATCTGCGGCCGCATCTGCCCGCAGGATCGCCTTTGCGAAGGCAACTGCGTGATCGAGCAATCCGGCCATGGCACCGTGACCATCGGCTCGGTCGAGCGCTATCTGACCGACACGGCTTGGGCCGAGGGCTGGGTCAAGCCGATTACGCCGCGCACCGAGCGCACCGAAAGCGTTGGCATCATCGGCGCCGGCCCCGCCGGCCTTGCTGCCGCCGATGCGCTGCGCCGCGAGGGCGTTCAGGTCACGGTCTATGACCGGTATGACCGCGCGGGCGGCCTCCTGACCTATGGCATTCCGGGCTTCAAGCTCGAGAAAGATACGGTCATGGCCCGTATCGATCAGCTTGCCAAAGGTGGGGTCGAGTTTGTCCTGAACTGTGCCGTTGGCGAGGATCTGACCTTTGACGCGATCCGCGGCAAGCATGACGCCGTGCTCATCGCCACTGGCGTCTACAAGACCCGCGAATTGGAAGGTGAGGGTGCTGGTGCCGCCGGCATCGTTCGCGCGATCGACTATCTCACCGCCTCCAACCGCAAGAGCTTTGGCGACGAAGTGGCCGAATACGATAGCGGCGAACTGAATGCCGAGGGCAAGAGCGTTGTCGTCATTGGCGGCGGCGATACGGCGATGGACTGTGTCCGCACCGCGATCCGTCAAGGGGCGACCAGCGTTAAATGCCTCTACCGCCGCGACCGCGCCAATATGCCCGGCTCGCAGCGTGAGGTCGCCAATGCCGAGGAAGAGGGTGTCGAATTCGTCTGGCTCTCCGCCCCCGTCGGCTTCGAAGGCGATCCGGTGAGCGGCGTGAAGGTGCAAAAGATGCGCCTTGGTGCGCCCGATGCGACTGGTCGCCAAAGCCCCGAGGTGATCGAAGGCTCCGACTATGTCGAGAGGGCCGATCTCGTCATCAAGGCGCTGGGCTTCGAGCCGGAAGACCTGGCCAAGCTTTGGGGTGTCGAGGGCCTCGACGTGACCCGCTGGGGCACCGTCCGCGCCGTGGCCGCGACCGGCCAGACCAGCCTCGATGGTGTTTTTGCGGCGGGCGATATCGTCCGCGGCGCCTCGCTCGTCGTCTGGGCGATCCGCGATGGCCGCGACGCCGCAACAGCGATCCTTGGCTATCTCGCGCAAACCGCGAGCGTTGCCGCCGAATAACCCGGGCCGCCCGAGGGGGCGACCTTCACGACCGACGGGCAAACGCCCGAAACAAGGAGATCACCATGACCATCTATGATCAGGCCTGGGTTGAAGCCGAAGAGTGCAAGCGCAAATGGATGAACGAGAACGGCCTCTGGCGCGAAGAGGACGAGCACTCGTCCTGCGGCGTGGGCCTTGTTGTCTCGATCGACGGCAAAGCCTCGCGTGGGGTTGTCGAAAAGGGCATCGCCGCGCTGAAGGCGGTTTGGCACCGTGGCGCGGTTGATGCCGATGGCAAGACGGGCGACGGCGCGGGCATTCACGTCCAGATCCCGGTTCCATTCTTTTACGACCAAGTCCGCCGCACCGGCCACGAGCCGGATGCGAAGAAGCTGATCGCCGTTGGTCAGGTCTTCCTGCCGCGCACCGATTTCGGCGCGCAAGAACGCTGCCGGACGATCGTCGAATCCGAAGTCCTGCGGATGGGCCACTATATCTATGGCTGGCGCCACGTTCCGGTGAGCACCGATTGCCTTGGCGAAAAGGCAAACGCGACCCGCCCCGAAATCGAGCAGATCCTGATCCGTTGTGAAAAGGACATCGACGCCGACCAGTTCGAGCGCGAGCTCTACATCATCCGCCGCCGGATCGAGAAAGCCGCCATCGCGGCGCAGATCACCAGCCTCTACTTCTGCTCGCTGAGCTGCCGGTCGATCATCTACAAGGGGATGATGTTGGCCGAACAGGTGGCCGAGTTTTATCCCGATCTTCTTGATCCGCGTTTCGAAAGCGCCTTCGCGATTTATCACCAGCGCTATTCGACCAACACCTTCCCGCAATGGGCGCTGGCGCAGCCTTTCCGGATGCTGGCCCACAACGGCGAGATCAACACGCTCAAGGGCAACGTCAACTGGATGCGGAGCCACGAGATCCGCATGGCCTCGAGCACCTTTGGCGAGATGGCCGAGGACATCAAACCGATCATTCCCGCCGGCACCTCCGACTCAGGCGCGCTGGATACCGTGTTCGAGGTGCTCGTCCGCGCGGGCCGCTCGGCGCCGATGGCGAAAACGATGATGGTCCCCGAGGCGTGGTCCAAGCAGGCGGTCGAGATGCCGCAGGCTTGGCAGGATATGTATTCCTATTGCAACGCCGTGATGGAGCCGTGGGACGGCCCTGCCGCCCTTGCCATGACCGATGGTCGCTGGGTCTGTGGCGGGCTTGACCGCAACGGCCTGCGCCCGATGCGCTATGTGGTGACTGGCGAAGGCCTGCTGATCGCGGGCTCCGAGGCGGGCATGGTTCCGGTGAATGAAGCCACCGTGATCGAAAAAGGCGCGCTTGGCCCCGGCCAGATGATCGCCGTCGATATGAAAGATGGTCGCCTCTACCGCGACACCGAGATCAAGAACAAACTTGCCGCTGCCCAGCCCTTTGGCGATTGGGTCGAGAAGGTTGTCGATCTCAATGCGCTCATGCGCGATGTGCCGGAGAAGGCGCTTTTTGCGGCCGGTGAACTGCGCAAACGCCAGATCGCGGCGGGCTATAGCATCGAAGAGCTTGAACAAGTGCTCGCGCCGATGGCCGAAGACGGCAAGGAAATGATCGCCTCGATGGGCGACGATACCCCGCCTGCGGTTCTGTCGGGCCAGTATCGCCCGCTGAGCCACTTCTTCCGGCAAAACTTCAGCCAGGTCACCAACCCGCCGATCGACTCGCTTCGTGAGAGCCGGGTGATGAGCCTCAAGACCCGCTTCGGCAACCTCAAGAACGTGCTCGACGAGGATTCGAGCCAGACCGAAATCCTCGTTCTGGAAAGCCCGTTCATCGCCAACGCCGAGTTTGACGAGATGGTGCGCCAGTTTGGCTCGCTGGTCACGGTCATCGACTGCACCATCGAGGCGGGCCACGATCAGGAGGCCTTGCATCAGGGGCTCGAGCGTATTCGCGCCGAAGCCGAGGATGCCGTGCGTTCGGGGGCAGGCCATCTTGTCCTGACCGACGAGAAGCAGGGCGAGGGCAAGATCGGAATGCCGATGATCCTTGCCACGAGCGCGGTGCATAGCTGGCTTACCCGTAAGGGCCTGCGGACCTTTACCTCGCTCAACGTGCGTTCGGCCGAGTGCATCGACCCGCATTATTTCGCCGTGCTGATCGGCTGTGGCGCGACGACGGTGAACGCCTATCTCGCGCAGGATTCGATTGCCGACCGCATCAACCGCGGCCTGATCGACGGATCGCTGACTGATGCCGTCCGCCGCTATCGCGATGCCATCGACGCGGGCCTTCTCAAGATCATGTCGAAGATGGGAATCTCGGTTCTGTCGTCCTATCGTGGCGGCCTGAATTTCGAGGCCGTGGGCCTCAGCCGTGCGATGGTGGCGGAATACTTCCCCGGAATGCAGTCGCGCATCTCTGGGATCGGCCTGCACGGCATCCAGCGCAAGCTCGAGCAGATCCACGCCAAGGGCTGGCTCGGCCAGCAGGACGTTCTTCCCATCGGCGGCTTTTACAAGGCGCGCCGCACGGGCGAAAAGCACGCTTGGGAAGCGCAGACCATGCACCTTCTGCAATCGGCTTGTGATCGCGCCTCGTTCGAGCTTTGGAAACAGTATTCCAAGGCGATGCAGAACAACCCGCCGATCCACCTTCGCGATCTTCTGGCGATCAAGCCCTTGGGCAATGCCGTGCCGCTCGAAGAGGTGGAAAGCATCACCTCGATCCGCAAGCGGTTTGTCACGCCCGGCATGAGCCTCGGCGCGCTGTCGCCCGAGGCGCACATGACCCTCAACATCGCGATGAACCGCATCGGCGCCAAGTCCGACAGCGGCGAAGGCGGCGAGGATCCGGCGCACGCGCATCCGTTGCCCAATGGCGATAATCCCTGCGCCAAGATCAAGCAGGTCGCCTCGGGCCGGTTCGGCGTGACCGCCGAATACCTCAACGCTTGTGAAGAGCTTGAGATCAAGGTCGCCCAAGGGGCCAAGCCCGGTGAGGGCGGCCAGCTTCCGGGGATGAAGGTTACCGAGTTGATCGCGCGTCTGCGGCATTCGACCAAGGGCGTGACCCTGATCTCGCCGCCGCCGCATCACGATATCTATTCGATCGAAGACCTCGCGCAGCTGATCTACGATCTCAAGCAGATCAACCCGCGCTGCAAGGTGACGGTCAAGCTTGTCGCCTCGTCGGGCGTCGGCACGATTGCCGCCGGCGTTGCCAAGGCCAAGGCCGACACGATCCTGATCTCGGGCCATAACGGCGGCACCGGCGCTTCGCCCGCGACCTCGATCAAATACGCGGGCCTCCCGTGGGAGATGGGCCTCACCGAGGCGCATCAGGTTCTGGCAATGAACAACCTTCGGGGCCGTGTGACCCTTCGCACCGATGGCGGCCTGCGGACCGGGCGCGATATCGTCATGGCAGCGATGATGGGTGCCGAGGAATATGGCATTGGCACCGCCGCGCTGATTGCCATGGGCTGCATCATGGTGCGCCAGTGCCAGTCCAACACCTGCCCCGTGGGTGTCTGCACGCAAGACGAACGTCTGCGCGCCAAGTTCACCGGATCGGCCGACAAGGTTGTCAACCTCATCACCTTCTACGCCACCGAGGTTCGCGAAATCCTCGCCTCGATCGGGGCACGGTCGCTCGACGAGGTCATTGGCCGCGCCGACCTTCTCACACAGGTCAGCCGTGGTTCGGCCCACTTGGACGATCTCGATCTCAACCCGCTCCTCATCACTGTCGATGGGGCCGACAAGATCAAGTACGACCGCAACAAACCGCGCAACGAGGTTCCCGATACGCTCGACGCCGAGATCGTCAAGGATGCGGCGCGCTTCCTCAACGATGGCGAGAAGATGCAGCTTGAATATGCGGTGCAAAACACGCTCCGCACCATCGGCACGCGGACCTCGAGCCATATCGTCAAGAAATTCGGAATGCGTAATGCGCTCCAGCCCGATCACCTGACGGTCAAGCTGCGTGGCTCGGCGGGCCAGTCGCTGGGTGCCTTCGCCGCGCCGGGCCTCAAGATCGAGGTGGCGGGAGATGCCAACGATTATGTTGGCAAAGGCCTTTCCGGCGGCACCATCGTCGTGCGCCCGCAGATGTCGAGCCCGCTTGTGGCCGCCGACAACACGATCATCGGCAATACCGTGCTCTATGGCGCGACCGACGGTTATCTTTTCGCCGCGGGCCGTGCGGGCGAGCGCTTTGCCGTCCGCAACTCGGGTGCGAAGGTGGTGGTCGAAGGCTGTGGTTCGAACGGCTGCGAATATACGACCGGCGGCGTTGCCGTGATCCTCGGCCAGATCGGCGCCAACTTTGGCGCGGGCATGACCGGTGGCATGGCCTATGTTTATGATCCCGACGGCACCTGCGCACCGCTCATCAATATGGAAAGCCTCGTGACCTGCGCGGTGACGGTCGATCACTGGCACGATCAGCTTTATGCCCTGATCGAACGCCACGCCAAGGAAACCGGAAGCCGCAAGGCCGCCGATATCCTTCAGCACTGGGAGAGCGAGCGCGGCAACTTCATCCAGATCTGCCCCAAAGAGATGCTGGTGCACCTGCCGCATCCTCTGGCGATCGAGGAAAAGGCGATGCCGGCCGAATAGGCGGCGTGATCAAGGAAATTAGCGGCGGCACTTCGGGGCCGCCGTTTGCTTTTCTTGAATGGGGTTTGCGGCTTGAGGGCGAAGCACTATAGAGGCGCGCATGGCCACCGATCCCAAACCCGCTCGCAAGAGAAAACCAGCCTCGAAGAAGGCGAAGAAACCTGTGCCCAAGCCGGTCTGGTATCGCCGTATCGACTGGCGCGGGCAGGTCTTGCCTTGGGCGAAGCGGGGTGCGCTTGGCATTCTGGGCTTTGTCGCCTTCATGGTTGTGGTCTTCGCGATCCTCAATCCGGTGCGGACCCCCTATATGCTGGCCGAACGCATCCGCCTCGGCGCAATCGAACACGACTGGATGGCTATAGAAAATATCGCGCCCGCGGCTGCCCGTTCGGTGGTGGCGGCGGAAGACGCGAATTTCTGCCTGCACTGGGGGCTCGACGTGGCCGAGATCCGCAAGGCGCTCGATCAGGGCAAGCGGCGTGGCGCTTCGACGATCAGCCAGCAGACGGTCAAGAACGTCTATCTTTGGCAGGGCCGCAGCTGGACCCGCAAGGCGGCCGAGGCGCTTCTCACGCCATTGGTCGAGGCGGTCTGGACCAAGCGGCGCATACTCGAGGTCTATCTCAACGTGGTCGAGTTTGGCGAAGGTGTCTTTGGCATCGAGGCCGCCGCTCGGCATTATTTCGGCGTTTCATCGGCCGACCTTTCACCCACGCAGGCCGCCCGCCTTGCCGCGATCCTGCCGGACCCCAAAAACCGGTCCGCCTCGAACCCGTCGAGCTTTGTCCGCTCACAGGCCAGCAAGATCCTCGACGGCGCCGCCACGATCGAAGCAGATGGCCGCGCCGCCTGCTTTGAAATTGCGGCAGAGGATTGATCCGCGCCTGCCCATGCGGCATTGAGGACTAACCCCACAGGCTGATTTGCAATGAACCGACTGTATCATTATCCCCTTTCCCCGTTTTCCCGCAAAGTGCGGCTTTGCCTTGCCGAGAAGAAGATCGAGGTCGAGCTGGTCGAGGAACGGTATTGGGAGCAGTCGCCCGAATTTCTTCGCCGCAATCCGGCGGGCATGATCCCGGTTCTCAAGCACGGCAGTCTGATGATGTCGGAGAGTCAGGCGATCTGTGAATACCTCGAGGAAACCCACCCGACCCCTCCCCTGATGCCGCGCGACCCCGAAGGGCGCTATGAGGTGCGGCGGCTGGTGGCCTGGTTTGATGGCAAGTTCAACGAAGAGGTCACGACCAAGCTTCTTGGCGAGCGGGTGTTCCGCAAGATCAAGGGCAACGGCTATCCCGACAGCGCCAACGTCAAGGCGGGCGCCAAGGCGATCAAGTTCCACCTCGACTATATGGCGTGGATTCTCGACAAGCGGCGCTGGCTAGCTGGCAACGAGATGACGCTGGCCGATTTCGCCGCCGCTGCGCACCTCTCGTGCCTCGATTATATCTCGGACGTCGACTGGAACCGTTCCGAGGTGGTCAAGGACTGGTACGCCAAGATCAAGTCGCGCCCCGCGTTCCGTTCGATCCTTGCCGATCAGATCTCCGGCCTCCGCCCGCCGGCGCATTATGCCGATCTGGATTTCTGATCCGCTCCGGCCCTCGGGGCTGATCCGGTGAAAGAGGCGATCCGCGCCTTTGCTCTCGAGGCCGGCTTTTCCGCGATGGGGGTCTGTCGGCCAGATGCGATCCCCGAAGCGAAAGAGCGCTTGGCGAGGTTTGTTGCCGAAGGACGGCACGGGCAGATGGGCTGGATGGCCGAGCGGTTGAACTGGCGCGGCGATCCGGCGGCGCTTTGGCCCGAGGCGCGGTCGGTCATCATGTTGGCCGAGGCCTATACGCCCGACCAAGACCCGATGGAGATCGTCGGTCGGCCCGACCGGGGGGCGATTTCCGTCTATGCGCGCAACCGTGATTACCACGATATCGTCAAGAAGCGGCTCAAGACGGTGGGGCGTTGGTTGATCGAGCAGGCGCCGGGGGCGCAGATCAAGGTCTTCGTCGATACCGCCCCGGTGATGGAAAAGCCGCTGGGGCAGGCGGCAGGCCTTGGCTGGCAGGGCAAGCATACCAACCTTCTGGGGCGCGAGCTTGGCAGCTGGTTCTTCCTCGGCGCGATCTTCACGACCCTCGAACTAGAGCCTGACAAGGCCGAAATCAGCCATTGTGGCACTTGCACCTCCTGCCTTGATGCCTGCCCGACCAATGCCTTCCCCGCGCCCTATCAGATCGACGCGCGGCGCTGCATTTCCTATCTGACCATCGAACACCACGGCCCCGTGGATCCCGCCTTGCGGCCACTACTCGGCAACCGGATCTACGGCTGCGACGATTGCCTCGCCGCCTGCCCGTGGAACAAGTTTGCCGTTGCCGCGCGCGAGATTCGTTATGCCGCGCGGGAAGAGCTGCTCGAGCCGCACCTTTCCGATCTTGCGCGGCTGGATGATGCGGGTTTCAGGGCCTTGTTCTCGGGCAGCCCGATCAAGCGGATCGGGCGCAACCGGTTTGTGAGGAATGTCCTCTACGCAATCGGGAATAGTGGCGATCTGGCCTTTCTAGAGACTGTTTTGTCGCTTCGCAGCGATCCTGACCCGGCGGTTTCCAATGCTGCAGAATGGGCGGCAATCCGCTTGCAATCCGCTAAGGGCACTGACGGGGCGTGAAGCCGTGCTAGACTGGCCTTCCAATGATGGAGGAAAGCCATGGAGCGTCACATCATCGACAAGCCGCACGATTACGACAGCGGCGACCGCGTTAAACAGTTCGTCGGCATCGCCCGCCGCGAGGCAAGGGCGGAACATGAGAACCCGTGGTTTCAGAAGGCCCACGCGCCGCGGACTGGCAAGGTCGTGAAGGAATATCTGCGAATCGAGCGTGGCCAAACCGCCTGATCGCGCTTTTCCTTGCCGCGCCAAGGCCCTAGGGTGTCCGAAACCCCGGAGACCCCATGCATCCCCTTCGCGGCATCCTTCTGAAAGTTGCCTCTGTCTGCGTTTTCGTGGGCATGGCCAGCCTCATCAAGGCGACCGCCGGTCATGTGCCGCCGGGTGAGGCCGTGTTCTTCCGGTCTTTCTTTGCCATTCCGGTCATCGTGATCTGGCTGGCGATGCGGCGCGAATTGCACCTCGGGGTTCGGACGAGCAATCCTTTGGGCCATTTCTGGCGCGGCCTCATCGGGACGACCTCGATGGGCCTTGGCTTTGCCGGCCTTGGCCTTTTGCCGCTGCCCGAGGTCACCGCGATCGGCTATGCCTCGCCGCTTCTCGTCGTCATTTTCGCGGCGATGTTTCTCAACGAAAAGGTGGGTGTCTACCGCCTTGGTGCTGTCGCGTTGGGAATGGCGGGGGTCTTGATCGTCCTGTCGCCGCGCCTGACGGTCGGCACGACAGGTGCCGATGCCCGCGAGGCGCTTGGGGCGATGGTCGTCCTCGGTGCGGCGTTCTTTGCGTCGCTGGCTCAGGTCTTTGTGCGCAAACTGGTCGCCACCGAAAGCACGGCAACGATCGTGTTCTGGTTTTCGGTCACGGCATCGGCGCTGTCGACGATCACGATCTTCTGGGGTTGGGTCATCCCTGCGCCGCGCGAGGCGATCTTCCTGATCATCGCGGGGCTTCTGGGCGGGGTGGGCCAGATCCTTCTGACATCGAGCTATCGACTGGCCGATGCGAGCGTCATCGCGCCGTTTGAATATACCTCGATGATCTTGGCGATTGGCGTGGGCTTCTTTGTCTTTGGCGAGGTGCCGACATCGGTGATGCTGATTGGCGCTGCGATCATCATATCGGCCGGCGTGATCATCATTCTGCGCGAGCACTATCTCGGGCTCGAACGCGCCAAACAGCGCAAGGCGATGAGCCCCAATGGATAGAAAAGGCCGGGCAATGCCCGGCCTATATCAGTCTCTAACAAGGCGAAATCAGCTGCGAACCAGCTTGTCGTAGGCTTCCGCCGTTTCGCGGGTCAGCGCGCCGACCTCGAATTTCCAATCACCGATCTGGCCGACCGGAGTGACCTCGGCGGCCGAGCCGGTGAGGAAGCACTGCTCGAAGCTGTCGAGTTCCGACGGCAGGATGTGCCGCTCGTGCACCTTGATCTGACGGTCGCGCAGCATCTGGATGACGGTCTGGCGGGTCAGGCCGTTGAGGATCGCGTCGGGCAGCGGTGTGTGCACCTCGCCATCCTTGACGAAGAAGATATTGGCGCCGGTCGCCTCGGCCACATAGCCGCGATAATCAAAGAACATCGCATCCGAGCAACCTTTGGCCTCGGCGGCGTGCTTGGACATGGTGCAGATCATATAGAGGCCTGCGGCCTTGGCGGCGGTCGGGATCGTCTCGGGGCTCGGGCGCTTCCATTTGGCAACGTCGAGCTTGGCGCCCTTCATCTTGGCATCGCCGTAATAGCTGCCCCATTCCCAGGCGGTCACGGCCATACGGATCGGGTTGCGGCGGGCCGAGACGCCCATATCTTCGCCCGCGCCACGGAAGGCGACAACGCGAAGGTAGGCGTTGGTCAGGCCGTTGGCATCGAGAACAGCGCGCTTGGCGGCTTCGATCTCATCCACGGTATAGGGGATCGCCATGTCCATCAGCTCGCCCGACTTGAGCAGGCGCTCGGAATGCTGGCGGCTCTTGAAGACCTTGCCTTCATAGCAGCGCTCGCCCTCGAACACCGAGGAGGCATAGTGCAGCGCGTGGGTGAGGATGTGGACATTGGCATCGCGCCAATCGATCAGCTTGCCATCCATCCAGATCTTGCCGTCGCGGTCGGCGTAGGAACCAGCCATTTCAATCCCTTTCAAATTTCCATTTGTTACGCAATTAGGTCCATAACGGACATAATATTGCGCGATTTCCCGAATTCGCTAACAGTTGAGTCTTGGAATGTCAACAAGGCTGACTTATCCTCGCGGCAAGACGGAGGAGTTTCAATGCCTGATAATCCGATGAGCCAAAGCGGCCAGTCCCTTCTTTTCCTGACGGACGAGCAGCTTAGGAAAGGCATCGAGGCGATGTTCTTTGCCTATCGGGGGTTTACAGCCGATCCTGACCGGATTCTGGCCGACATGGAATATGGCCGCGCGCACCACCGGGCGATCCACTTTATCCACCGCAGCCCCGGCACGACCGTGAACAATCTTCTGTCGATCCTCGGGGTGACCAAGCAATCGCTCAACCGCGTGCTGCGGACGCTGATCGAGGATGGTTTGGTCGAAAGCCGGATCGGCAAAGAGGACAAGCGCGAGCGGCACCTGCACCTGACCGTCAAGGGCGCCGAATTGGAGCGCTCCCTGTCTGATGCCCAGCGTGACAGGATGCGCGCCGCCTATCGCGCGGCGGGGCCAGTGGCCGTGGCGGGATTCCGACAGGTGCTCGAGGCGATGATGGATCAGGATCTGCGCCGCCACTTCGACACGCTCAAGGATCGTGGCGCATGACCTCCGACCAGAGCCACATCCTGATCGTCGACGACGACGAGCGCATCCGTGGCCTTTTGCAGCAGTTCCTGATCAAGAGCGGCTTTCTCGTAACCTCTGCCCGCGACGCCGAACACGCGCGGCGCATTCTTTCGGGACTCGAATTTGATCTGATCGTTTTGGATGTAATGATGCCGGGCGAAGACGGGATTTCGCTCTGCCGCGATCTTCGGCAGCGGATCACTACTCCGATCCTCCTTCTGACTGCGCGGGCCGAGACCTCGGATCGTATCGCTGGCCTCGAGGCAGGGGCCGACGACTATCTGGGCAAACCCTTTGAGCCAAAAGAGCTTCTCCTGCGGATCGCGGCCATCCTGCGCCGAAGCCCTGCGGCGGAACCGGCCATCGTGCGCCCGAAGGTGGTCCATCTGGGCGCGGTGCGCTATGATATCGAGCGGGGCGAGATGTGGCGCGGCGATGAGCTTGTGCGCCTGACCTCGACCGAAAGCCAGCTGATGAAGATCTTTGTCGCGCGTTTGTCAGAGCCGGTGAGCCGCGCCCAACTGGTGGCTGATCTGAGCCATTCGGGCGCGCAGACTCAGGAGCGCGCCGTCGATGTTCAGATCACCCGCCTGCGCCGCAAGATCGAGGATGATCCGCGTCAGCCCCGCTATCTGCAAACGGTGCGCGGCGCGGGATATATGCTGGCGCCCGATCTGTCCTAGGGGCAGTCGATCGGCATGACCTTTTCGGTCGTGGCCCACATCGTTGCCGGCAGGGCGGGGATTTCGATCAGAAGCTCGAAGACAGGCTGGCCATTCTGCTGGATCGTGCCCGTTCCGGCGCGAAGGTCGAGCTCGCAAAAGCCGAAAGACTCAAGGTCGCTCTCGCTCCACCAGACATAGCTGTAGCCGGTGATCCGATAGCTTCCGTCAGGAAACCCAAGCGTCAGGATCTCGGTCCAGCGGATAGGCCCTTCGGCATCGTGGTGCGAGGTGATGGTGATCTGGCCATCACCGCGAATGGCAAGCTCTGGCTGGTCGGCGCCCGGCCCGGTGCTGCCCAGGCCCACGGCATAGATATCATTGCCGCCGGTCTTGCTGATTTGAAGATCGGCCTCGCCGGTTTCCGAAATCAGCAGGGCAAAACCTTCGACAAGCCCGTCGCCGTTCAGGTCGAGGGCAAGGCTGGTAACAGGGCCATCCTCCTGCGCCAAAGCGCCCGCCCCGAGAAGGGAAAACAGAATGAACAAGGCCGCGCGCATGAAGTCCCCGCTTGTGATTACTTCAGGATTTCTGTTCCAATGCGCCATGGCAACCGCATTGATCACACACCCCGATTGTCTCGGCCATATCACGCCACCCGGCCACGCGGAACAGGTGGCGCGGCTTGATGCTGTGCTTGGCGCCCTCGAAGGCATCCCGCTTGAGCGGTATTCCGCCCCACTGGCGGCCGATGCCGATATCCTGCGGGCGCATCCCAAGGCCCATCTGGACAGCATTCGCGCCGAGGCCCCCGAGAGGAATATCGTGACGCTGGATCCCGACACCTTCATGTCGCCCGGCTCGCTCGCCGCCGCCTTTCGCGGGGCTGGCGCTGTGGTCAAAGCAGTCGATCTGGTTTTGGGCGGGACTGTTGGAAATGCGTTCGCCGCCATCCGCCCGCCGGGGCACCATGCCGAGCGCGAAACGCCGATGGGCTTTTGCCTTTTCGGCAATATCGCGATCGGGGCCAAACACGCGCTGGATCACCACGGGCTCAAGCGGGTCGCTGTGGTCGATTTCGATGTGCACCACGGCAACGGCACGCAAGACCTTTTGCAGGATGACCCGCGCGTTCTGTTCATCTCGTCGCACGAGATGCCGCTCTATCCCGGCACCGGCGATCCTTCGGACACGGGCGAGCATGACAATGTGATCAACATCGCGCTGAAGGCTGGCACCCGATCCAAGGAATTCCGCGAGATCTATGAGGCGCAAGTCTTTCCGCGCCTCCGCGCCTTCAAGCCCGATCTGATTCTCGTCTCCGCCGGATTCGATGCCCATCGCGCCGATCCCTTGGCCAACATCTGCCTCGAGACAGCCGATTTCGCATGGGTCACGGGCCGCATCTGCGATATCGCCGATCAAGTTTGCGAGGGGCGCGTGGTATCTGCCCTCGAAGGGGGTTATGATCTCGAAGCTCTGGCCGATAGCGCGGCCGCACATGTCAAAACACTTCAGGAGCGCGCCGCATGACGGACACCCCGGTTGAACAGCTTTCCTTCGAACAGGCCATCAAAGAGCTTGAGGCCGTTGTCGCGCGGCTCGAACGCGGCGAGGTCGCGCTTGACGAGTCGATCGCCCTTTACGAGCGTGGCGCCAAGCTCAAGGCGCGCTGCGAGGCCAAGCTGAAAGAGGCGGAAGAGAAGGTCGCCAAGATCACCTTCGGCGCCGATGGCGCACCAAGCGGAACCGCGCCCCTCGACGCGGGATAAGAATCATGTTGGCTGCAAGGCCTCTGCCACTCGATCAAGCGCTGGCACAAACAGCACTGGCTGTTGATGCCTATGTCAAAGCGGCGCTGGCCGAGTTTGATTTGCCGGTCGCTCGGGCGATGTCTTATGCGGTCGAAGGCGGCAAATCCCTGCGTGGCTTTCTGGTTTTGGAAACTGCGCGGCTCCACGGGATCGGCGGCGGAGCGGCAATCTCAGCTGCCGCTGCCATAGAATGCCTGCATGCCTATTCGCTGATCCATGATGACCTACCATGCATGGACGACGACGACCTGCGCCGTGGCCGTCCGACAGTGCACCGCAAGTGGGACGAGGCCACAGCAGTCCTTGCTGGAGATGCTCTCCAATCCCTCGCCTTCGAGCTGGTTCTTGAAACGGAATGCAGCGCCGAGGCGCGGCTTGATCTGGCACGGGGCCTTGCCAAGGCCGCGGGTGTGGGGGGAATGATCGGCGGGCAGGCGATGGATATTGCCGCTGAAACCGCAGCGACGCCCCTCAGCCTTGCGGATGTCGAGGCGCTGCAATCCGGCAAGACCGGGGCCCTTATCACTTGGTCGGCTTTGGCAGGGCCGCGCATGGCGCGTTCGGACCTTCGTCCGCTCAAGGTCTATGGCGATGCGCTGGGCCGTGCTTTCCAGATCGCCGACGATATTCTCGATGTCGAAGGCGATGCTTCTGCGGTCGGGAAGGCCGTCGGCAAGGATGCCAACGCCGGCAAGGCGACCTTCATCTCGCACCTGGGTCTCGATGGCGCGAAACGGCTGGCGAAAGACCTCGTGACCGAGGCCTGCGACGCTCTGGCCGACTATGGCAGCGACGCGGAAACCTTGCGGGACGTGGCGCGTTTCGTTATCGCGCGGGATAGGTAACAAGGCCGCCCATGAGCAACCGACCCGCCACACCGCTTTTGGACAAGATCCAATCGCCCGCCGACATGAAGCCCCTGTCGGATGCCCAGCTCGTGCAGCTGGCGGGTGAGCTGCGCGCCGAGACGATCAGCGCGGTGTCGGAAACCGGCGGGCATCTGGGCGCGGGGCTTGGCGTGGTCGAGCTGACCGTGGCGCTGCACGCGGTGTTCGACGCGCCGAAAGACAAGATCATCTGGGACGTGAGCCACCAGAGCTATCCCCACAAGATCCTGACCGGCCGCCGCGACCGTATCCGCACCTTGCGCCAAGAAGGCGGGCTTTCCGGTTTCACCAAGCGATCCGAGTCGGTCTACGATCCCTTCGGCACCGCCCATTCCTCGACCTCGATCTCTGCCGCGCTGGGCTTTGCCGCCGCGCGCGATCTGGGCGGCCAGTGCGAGGGGGGACTTGGCGATGCGATTGCCGTGATCGGTGACGGTGCGCTGAGTGGCGGCATGGCCTTCGAGGCCATGAACAACGCGGGCCACCTGAAAAAGCGCCTTTTCGTCATTCTCAATGACAACGAGATGTCGATTGCCGAACCTGTAGGCGCCATGTCGTCCTATCTCTCGCGGCTTTATGCGGGCGAGCCGTTCCAAGAGCTGAAAGCCGCCGCCAAAGGCGCGGTGAGCCTTCTGCCCGAGCCCTTCCGCGAAGGCGCCAAGCGCGCCAAGGACATGCTCAAGCACATGACCGTGGGTGGGACGCTCTTTGAAGAGCTGGGCTTCAGCTATGTCGGCCCCATCGACGGGCACGACATGGATCAGCTTCTGGCCGTTCTCCGCACGGTAAAGGCGCGGGCGCATGGGCCGGTGTTGATCCACGCGATTACCCGGAAGGGCAAAGGCTATGCCCCGGCCGAACGGGCGCAAGACAAGGGTCATGCCACCGCGCGGTTTGATGTTGTGACGGGCAAGCAGGCCAAGGCGCCTTCGAACGCACCAAGCTATACGAGTGTTTTTGCGGAAGCCCTCGTGGGCCTTGCCGCCAAGGATCCCAAGATATGTGCCGTAACCGCCGCCATGCCCGATGGCACGGGCCTCAGCCGGTTTATGGAGCGCTACGCAAGCCGCTGTTTCGACGTAGGCATCGCCGAGCAGCACGCCGTGACCTTTTCGGCGGGCCTTGCCGCGGGCGGGATGCGGCCCTTCTGCGCGATTTATTCGACCTTCCTTCAGCGCGGCTATGATCAGGTTGTGCATGACGTGGCGATCCAGCGCTTGCCGGTTCGCTTTGCCATCGACCGCGCCGGCCTTGTCGGTGCCGATGGCGCGACCCATGCTGGCAGCTTTGATGTGGCCTTCCTTGCCAACCTTCCCGGTTTCGTGGTTATGGCCGCGGCCGACGAGGCCGAGTTGGTCCGTATGGTCGTGACCGCCGCTGAATACGACGACGGCCCGATTGCCTTCCGGTTTCCCCGTGGCGAAGGCGTGGGCGTTGAAATCCCCACGGACGCAAAGCCGCTCGAGATCGGCAAGGCGCGGATGATCCGCGAGGGCAAGGGCGTGGCGCTTCTTTCGTTTGGCACGCGCCTTCAGGAAGTCACGCTTGCGGCCGAAGCGCTGGCCGCGCGGGGTATTTCGCCCACGGTCGTCGATGCCCGTTTTGCCAAGCCGCTGGATGAGGAGATGATCCTCGGCCTTGCCCGCGATCACGAGGCGCTTATCACCATCGAAGAAGGCGCGATTGGCGGCTTTGGAAGCCATGTGGCCCAGCTTTTGGCGGAGCATGGGGTTTTCGACACCGGCCTCAAGTATCGTTCGATGGTCTTGCCCGACATTTTTGTTGACCAAGCCTCGCCCAAGGCGATGTATGATGTTGCCGGGCTCAACGCCCAGGATATTGAATCCAAAGTATTGTCTGTTCTGGGTATTGCCAGCATAGGCTCCCAACGCGCCTGAGGTTATCATGGATCATCCGACCCACAGAGCGATCGTAACCTATCGAACGATCGTTTTCCTGCTGTGCAGCTTTTATGGCATCCGCACCCTCGTATTTGCCGATTTCTCCTACTTCGGTGGCCCGTTCCGATACCTGACGATCTGGGCGCTTTATGCCTCATGGTTCTCGTCGGTCTGGATGCTGGCCTTCTCACTGAACAAGGTCGATCACCGCTGGGAGGGCTTTGTCGGAGTTGCAACCGTCCTGAACACGATGGTCGTTCTCCTGTATTGGAGGCTGTATTTCGCTGATCCGCTGTCGGTCACATCAGACGGCGAACTTGGCCGCTGGTGGCTCGAATACTATATGCACGCCCTCGGGCCGCTCCTCCAATGGATCGACGCGATCTTCATCCACCGCTCGTTCCGCCGCCCGCTGCGGTCGGCCGGTATCCTGACCTTCGCGATCATCGGCTATGTGGTCTGGGTCGAGCGCGTCATCGCGCCGATGAACGATCGCCCGATGGGCAGCGTGACCTCGGGCCTGCCCTACAATTTCCTGAACAACCTTGAATGGGCGGGCCGGCTGGAATTTTATGCGACGAACCTTGTCGTCGCGCTGATCATCCTGACCATATTTTCGGGGCTTGGTTGGCTTAGCCGCCGGATTCTCGGGCCAGAAGTGCATCCAATCCGGCGCGGTAATTAGGGTAGAGCAGGCGCACGCCCAGCTCGGTCTTGATCCGGGCGTTGCTGACCATTTTCGACTCTGCATAGAAGCTGCGCGCCATCGGAGTCATCTCGGCGGTTTCGAAATCCTCGGCGGGCGGGATCGGAACGCCGAGTAGCTCGGCCGCATAGGCAATCACATCCTCCGGCGGCGCGGGGTCATCGTCGCAGACGTTATAGGCCGCGCCCGGATTTGGGCGGTTGATCGACGCCTCGAGCACCTGAGCGATATCCTCGAGGTGCGTCCGGCTGAACACCTGCCCCTCTTTGATGATCCGCCGCGCTGTTCCGGTCCGAACCTTGGCAAACGGCCCGCGCCCGGGGCCATAGATGCCCGCAAGGCGGAAGATATGCAGCGGCAGGTCGGGGATTGCAGCCCACTCTGCCTCGGCCGCCACGCGGGCCTTGCCGCGCTCGGTGGCGGGGGTGAGGGGTGAACCTTCGGAAACCCAACCTCCGTTATGGTCGCCATAGACGGCGGTCGTCGAAAGGTATCCGACCCACTCGAGCCGCGCGGCATTGGCGGCAATTTCGGCTCTAACATGGGCTAAAACAGGGTCTTTCCCTTCCTGCGGCGCCACTGAGGTCAGGATATGGCTTGCCTCACGAATGGCGGGGCCAAGGTCTTCGCCGGGCCAGACCAGCGGCTCGATCCCCTTGGATCGCAGCGCCCCGGCCTTATCCGCCGAACGAGTCGTCCCGATGATTCGCCAGCCTTGCGGCAGGAGGCGATCCGCAAGGCCCTGCGCCGAATAGCCGTGGCCGATGGAGAGAAGCGTCTTTGTCATGGCCCAGTCATGTCTGGCAGCCCGCCGCGATGCAAGGGGAGTTGACAGGCCGCCGCGATCCTGCAGCATCTGGGCATGTCCCAAAACACCCCCGATCTCGAAGCCGCCTATTCCATCGAAACGCCCGACGACAACCGGCGCGTCTATTCCGCCTGGGCCGAGACCTATGACAAGACCTTCGCCCAAGACATGGACTACAGGATGCCTGCGGTGATCGCCGAGTTTTATCGGCGGAGCGGCGGTGCAGGGAACACCCTCGATATCGGTGCGGGCACCGGCCTCGTTGCACAGTTCCTCAACGATCTTGGCATCGGCCCGATCGACGGGACGGATATCTCGCCCGAGATGCTCGTGGTCGCAGGCAAAAAGCGGCTCTACAGAAGGCTTTTCGAAGGGGATGTGACCCAGCGCCTCGATGTGCCGGATGGCACCTATGACGGCGTTGTCAGCTCCGGCACCTTCACCCTCGGCCATGTCGGCCCCGAGGCGATTGACGAACTGCTGAGGGTGGCGGCGCCCGGTGCGCGCTTCGCCCTCTCGATCAACGCCAAGCACTATGAGAAGGCGGGCTTCAAAGCCAAATTAGACTCTATTCAGGGCCAAATCACCGATTTTGCTCTGCCCGAAGCGGCCATCTATGGCGAGAACGCCACCGGCGATCACGCCAAAGACACCGCCTTGGTCGCGCTCTTCCGCAAGCTCTAGCCTATTTGCCCTTCCAGACAGGATCGCGCTTTTCGGCAAAGGCGCGTGCGCCTTCAAGCTGATCCTCCGAGGAATAGAGCCTATCCACTGTCGCCAGCTGCCGCTTGGTGATCCGGTTCATCGCATCCTGAAACTTGGAATCCTCGGCGTCGCGCACGATCTCTTTGATCGCCGCATAGACGAGCGGCGGCCCGCTTTCCAGAAGCCGCGCCAGATCCCACGCCTGCGCCATCAGATCGCCCGCCGGAACGATCCGGTTGACGATGCCCCAGCGATGCGCCTCTTCGGCGTCAAACCAGCGGCCTGTGAGCAGAAGATCCATCGCCACATGATAGGGGATCCGCTTGGGCAGCTTGATCGAGGCCGCATCGGCGACAGTGCCCGACCGGATTTCCGGCAAGGCAAAGGTCGCGTGCTCGGCGGCAAGGATCATGTCGGCAGAAAGCGCCAGCTCAAGCCCCCCGCCGCAGCAGATACCATTCACCGCCGCAATCACCGGCTTGTTAAGGCCGCGCAACTCCTGCAGGCCGCCAAAGCCGCCAACGCCATAATCGCCATCGACCGCATCGCCATCGGCAGCGGCCTTCAGATCCCAGCCGGGGCAGAAGAATTTCTCGCCCGCGGCAGTGATGATCGCCACGCGCAAGCTCTCGTCATCGCGGAAATCGCGGAACACCTCGCCCATCAGGCGGCTGGTCTTGAGGTCGATGGCGTTCGCCTTGGGGCGATCGAGCGTCACCTCGAGGATGGCGCCTTCGCGGCGGGTCTTGATCGGATCGGTCATTTTGCTCTCCTTATCAGCGCATCGACCGCGATGGCCGTATCGGGGGTGCAGATCAATGGGTTCACTTCAACTTCTTCGACAGAGCCCGCATTCGCAATCACATAGTCCTGAATCGCATGGATCGCGTTGAGGATCGCAGCACGGTCAGCCGCGGGTTTGCCACGGAACCCATCGAGGAGTTTGACAACTTTCATACTGTTTAGACACTGATTCAGGGTCTCGTCCGAAGCCGGGATCAGGCAAGAGGCGCTATCGGCCATGATCTCGGTGAGGATGCCGCCAGCCCCAACAGTCAGCACAAATCCATGCGCCGGATCCTTGACGACGCCGATCAAAAGCTCGGCCACGCCGCCGGTCACCATCTCTTCCACAAGGAAGGAATTCGCGCCCATCTTCTCGGCTGCGGCCTTTACGGCATCGCCCGATCCAAGCCCGACGACAACGGCGCCCGCCTCGGACTTGTGGGCAAAACCTTCGCCTTTGAGCACCACAGGGAAGCCGATCTTCTCCGCCTCGCCCGCCGCTGCTTCCGCGCTAGTGGCGCGCGCACGCTGCGGCGTCGGCAGCCCAAAGCCGGCAAGCTCTGCCTTTGCCCTCGCCTCGGTCAAGGTCGCGCTGTCCCGCGGGGCCGGTGGCACCACGAGGTCAATATCCAGATCAGGCACCACCCGAACCTTCGCCGCCTCCGCCGCCGCAATCGCCTCGGTCAGCCCGTTCATCGGCACGACACCGCCAGCAATCAGCCGCTCGGCCACCTCTTCGGGCATCAGCTCGGGTAGCGTCGCGACCATAGCGACATTGCCGCCCGTGTCGGCCCGCGTGCCAAGAGCTGCCTGGATCGTGCATTCCCAATCGGCGGGATCGCAGCGGTCCGCCCTCGGGAAATCGACAATCAGGAAGGTCAGTGCCAGATCAGGGTCAATCATGGCGGAAAACGCCGCCGTCATCGCTGGCGTGTCGCGCCAGATATAGGTGTGATAATCCAGCGGATTCGCCAGCGCCACCTTGGGGCCAAGTGCTGCAAAGAGGGCATCGTTCTGCCCCGGCTTCAGCGGCGGAAACTCGAGCGCCCGCCCATGCGCCGTATCCGCCGCAAGGCTCGCCTCGCCGCCCGAACAGCTGATCGAGGCGATCTTGCCCGAAGGCAGCGGCCCGACAGCATGGAGAAGCTTCAACGTCTCGAGGAAGGTCGGCAGATCATTCACCCGCGCAATTCCCAGACGATCCAAAAGCGCCTGTGCCCCGGCATCGCCCCCGGCGAGCGACGCGGTATGCGAAATCGTGGCCGATTGCGCCTCGGCCGACCGACCAACCTTCAAGGCGATCAGCGGCACGCCCTTGTCGCGCGCCTTGCGTGCCAGTGTCTGCCAAAGGGCGATATCGCCAAACCCTTCAATATGAAGGCCAATCGCGGTCACCCGCGGATCATCAAGAAGCCCCGCCGCAATCTCGGCCTGCGTCGTTTGCGCCTGATTGCCACAAGTCACCACATAGGCAATCGGCAGGCCGCGCCGGTTCATCGTCAGGTTGATCGCGATGTTGGAAGATTGCGTCAGGATCGCTACCCCGCCCTCAACCCGCGCGAGCCCGTGCTGATCGGGCCACAGAAGCGCCCCGTCGATGGCGTTGATCATGCCATAGCAGTTGGGGCCAAGGATCGGCATATCTCCCGCCGCGGCAAGTAGCCGGGCATTCAGATCATGCCCATCCGCCACCTCGGCAAAGCCGGACGCAAAACAAACCGCGCCGCCCGCTCCCATCTCCGAAAGCGCGGCAACAACGTCGATCGTCGCGTCGCGGTTGATCCCAACAAAGGAGGCATCCGGCGCCTCTGGCAAATCACCGATAGAGGTATGAACAGGAAGCCCCTCAATCACGCCGCCCTTTGGATGCACGAGCCAGATCTTGCCGGGAAAATCAGCCTTCCTCAGCTGCCCCAAAACAGACCGGCACCAGGCCCCGCCGCCGATGATCGCAATGGTTTTGGGCCTCAGTAGTCTCGAAAGATCGCGGCTCATTCATATCCTCATGATGCCATTTCTTTTGGCCGGAAATACTCCGGGGAGCCCGAGGGGCTGGCCCCTCGGCCTTCCCTGTTCACGCGCCGAGCGCCCGCAAAAGGTCGCGGCTGATGATGTGCCGCTGAATCTCGCTGGTGCCATCCCAAATCCGCTCGACACGGGCGTCGCGCCAGAAACGCTCGATGGGATAGTCGTCCATCAACCCCATGCCGCCGTGTATCTGCAGCGTGGCATCCGTCACCCGCGCCAGCATCTCCGACGCATAAAGCTTGGCCGAAGCGATCTCGCGGTTCGACGGCAGGCCCTGATCAAGCCGGTTCGCAGCGGCAAGGGTCAGAAGGTCGGCCGCGTCAATCTCGGTGATCATGTCGGCGATCTGAAAGCTCACACCCTGAAACTTGCCGATCGGCTGGCCAAACTGCTCGCGTTCGGCGGCATAGGTCAGGGCATAGTCGAACACCCGCCGTGCACGGCCGACACAGAAGGCGGCAACGGTGATGCGCGTGGCATAAAGCCAGGTGTTCATCACATCAAACCCGCCGTCGACCTCGCCCAGAACCTGTGCATCCGGCAGGCGGCAATCGTCGAACTCGAGGATCATGTTCTTGTAGCCCCGGTGGCTCACCGACTTATAGCCGTGGCGGATGGTGAAGCCGGGGGTGCCACGGTCAACGAGGAAGGCGGTGATCCGCTTCTTGGGGCCTTTCGGCGTATCGTCCTCGCCGGTGGCGATGAAGACGATGATGAAATCGGCATGATCGGCGCCCGAGATGAAATGCTTGGTGCCATTCACCACCCAGTCGCCGCCCTCACGGCGGGCCGAGCATTTCATGCCCCGCACGTCAGATCCCGCGCCCGGCTCGGTCATCGCCAGCGCGTCCATCCGCTCGCCGCGCACTGCGGGAAGGAGATAGCGCTCGATCTGCTCGCCCTCACAGGCCATCAGGATGTTCTGCGGACGGCCAAAGAAATGCGTGAGCGCCATAGAGCCGCGGCCAAGCTCGCGCTCAACGAGCGAGAACTCGAGGTGATTGAGGCCCGCTCCGCCCACCGACTCCGGGAAATTGCAGGCGTAAAACCCAAGCTCTTTCGTCTTGCGTTTGATCTCGTCGGCGATCTCCTGCGGAACCTCGCCGGTCCGCTCGACCAGATCCTCGTGGGGATAGATCTCGTTTTCAACGAAACTGCGGACGGTTTCCGCAATCATTTCCTGTTCGTCTGAAAGGCCGTACTGCATGGGATTTCCTGAGTGCTGGGATGGCGGAAAACTAGCGATCTTGCGTTTCCATTTCATGCAGTATTAGAAGATTTCATGCGAACTTGGCTAGATCCCTCTGCCGCGCCGCAGCGCATCGGTGTCCTCCTTTTCGAGGCGTTTTCGATGCATTGCCTTGCCAACACCATCGAGCCCCTGCGCGCCGCCAACAGCTTTGCCGGCCGCAAGATCTATGACTGGCGCTTTCTCTCGCTCGATGGTGGTCCGGTCACCTCCTCAAGCGGTCTCTCGGTCGCCGCCCATGAAAAGCTGGCTGACCATCGAGGCGATCTACTTGTCGTCATGCCAAGCTATCGCTTTCTTGAACACGCCAGCGCCGAAACCGCCCGCGCCTTGCGCGCGGCGGCAGGGCGGCACGACATTCTGGCCGGTTTCGATACCGGAAGCTGGCTGTTGGCGGCTGCAGGGCTTCTCGCCAATCGCAGGGCGACGATTCACTGGGAAGAGATCGACCGCTTCGCCGAGGCCTTCCCGGATGTCGAGGCAATCCGCGCCCGCCATGTGATCGACGGCAACAGGATCACCTGTGGCGGGGCGCTCACAGCCTTTGAGCTGGTGATGGAGCTGATCGGCCAGCGGCATGGCGAGGCTTTGCGCCTTGAAGTCGCGACCCTCTTCATGAGCCCAGAAGCCACCGGCCCACAGTCGGCCCCTTCTGCGCGGGGCCGCAGCGTGGCGCGAGCCGTGGCGCTGATGCAGGAGAACCTTGAGGCGCCGCTTGTCATCGGCGAGATCGCCCGCCGTGTCGGGCGGCGGCAGAAAGAGCTTGAGGCGCGGATGAAGGCCGAACTTGGCGCGCCCCCGCAGGCTGTCTATCGGCGGCTGCGGCTGATCCTAGCGCGCAAGCTTGTGATCGAGACCGATCTGAGCATCTCGGAAATCGCGCTCCGCACCGGCTATCAGGATCCCGCCGCCATGACCCGCGCCTTCAAGGCCGAGTTTGGCCTTGCGCCCCGGAGTCTTCGGGCAAATTAGGCGCTAATCCGCGTAATCCGAGCCTTCTTCATCCAGAATGGCCTTCAGCTCGGCCAGATGCCGCACGTCGAAATCGCCATAGCCTTCCCACTCGCCCGCAGTCTTTTCGGCGATCTCATCCGACAAGACGCGCAGGGGCTGATGGGTTTGCAGGGCGCGTATATAGGTCTCGGCGGCGCGCTCGAAATAGTAGAGGCGGTTGAAGGTCTCGGCGACAGTTGCGCCGATGACCAAAACACCATGATTGCCCAATATTAGTGTCTTCTTTTTGGGATCTGACAGGGCCTTGGCGCAGCGCGTGCCTTCCTCTTCAAAGGCCATGCCGCCGAAGTGGCTATCTACCACCACCCGATTGAAGAACATCGCCGTGTTCTGGTCGATCGGCGGGATCACCGAGTCGGCAAGGCTCGCCAGCACGGTCGCAAAGATCGAATGGACGTGCATCACACAACGCGCCCACGGAACCGCGCGGTGGATCGAGCCGTGCAGACCCCAGGCAGTGGGATCGGGGGCATTCGGGCGGCTCAGCGTCTCGTTGTCGTTGGCGTCAAGGAGCAGAAGATCCGACGCCTTGATCCGCGAGAAATGCCTGAGGTAGGGGTTCATGAGGAACTTTGAGCCGTCCTCGCTCACCGCGAGCGAGAAGTGGTTGGCAACCGACTCGTGCATATCGAGGCGGGCGGTCCAGCGGAACGAGGCGGCGAGGTCGACGCGTTCCTGCCAGTGTTCGAGGTTCTGTCGCAGCTGGGTGACGGCCATGATTGCTCTCCTGTTTGGCATAGGCTGCCTACGGTGCACCGCGTTCGCAACAAGATTTGCGACATCTGAAGGCCGAACCAAACCTCAATCTGTCTTGCGGCTCTTTCACAACTGGTGTCTGACTCGGAAATAGAACATGGTATGAAACCCCAAAGCGTCGGGCTTCGGAGAGCGCCTCCGAATAGTGGATGCCCCTGACGAGGATTGAACAAGATGAATGAATTTGAGCAGCACTATCCGATCATTTCCCCGAAAACGCCTGCGCCGGAGTATTTCACCGATCCGGTCGCGGCGGTTCGGCGTCTGATCGCGCTTTATGAAGAAGCAACGAATTTCCTCAGCGAGCACTTCGCCGAGGTCGTGAAATCGGGCCTCCCCAAGGCCCGCTATCGCGCCTTCTATCCCGAGATTCGGCTTACAACGACAAGCTATGCCTCGACCGATAGCCGCTTGTCGTTCGGTCACGTCGCCCAGCCCGGCACCTATGCCACAACAGTGACGCGGCCCAAGCTTTTCGCCGCCTATCTGGAGCAGCAGATCGGTCTCTTGATCCAGAACCACGGCGTTCCGGTGCAGATTGGCGCCTCCGAGACGCCAATGCCCGTGCATTTCGCCGTTGCCAGCGATCCTGCGGTCACGGTGCCACAGGACGGCGCGCTTGAGTTCACGCTGCGCGATGTGTTCGACGTGCCGGACCTGTCGACCACGCATGACGATATCGTCAACGGCTATGGTTTCACCTACCCAGACGGCGCCCATCCCCTCGCGCCCTTCACCGCGCAGCGGGTCGATTATTCGCTGGCGCGCCTTGCCCACTATACAGCGACCGCGCCCGATCACTTCCAGAACCATGTGATCTTTACCAACTACCAGTTCTACGTCGACGAATTCGAGGCCTATGCCCGCGCGGCGCTCATCGACCCGAAAAATGGTTATTCGGCCTTTGTAGGGCCTGGGAACCACATCCTGACGAAAGGCGACGAAGCGCTGCCGCAGCTTCCGAAGATGCCGCAGATGCCCTCGTATCACCTGAAGCGGCCGGATGGGCAGGGTATCACCCTCGTGAACATCGGTGTCGGTCCCTCCAACGCCAAAACTGCGACCGACCACATCGCCGTGCTGCGGCCCCATGCCTGGCTCATGGTCGGCCATTGCGCCGGCCTGCGGAACAGCCAGCGACTTGGCGATTTCGTCCTCGCACATGCCTATCTGCGCGAGGATCACGTGTTGGACGACGATCTGCCGATCTGGGTTCCGATCCCGGCACTGGCCGAAATCCAGATCGCGCTTGAACGAGCGGTGGCAGACGTGACCGCGCTCGACGGTTTCGAGCTCAAGCGGATCATGCGGACAGGCACTGTCGCCACCATCGACAACCGCAACTGGGAACTTCGGGATCAGTCCGGCCCGGTGCAGCGCCTCTCGCAATCCCGCGCCATCGCGCTCGACATGGAAAGCGCGACAATTGCGGCCAATGGTTTCCGGTTTCGCGTCCCCTACGGGACGCTTTTGTGTGTCTCCGACAAGCCCCTCCACGGCGAGCTGAAGCTGCCCGGCATGGCCTCGGATTTCTACAAAACGCAGGTGGCGCGGCACCTCATGATCGGCATTCGGGCGCTTGAAAGTCTGCGCGATATGCCGCTTGAACGCATCCACAGCCGCAAACTTCGCAGCTTTGAGGAGACCGCTTTCCTCTGAAAACGCCAAAAAACGCAACTATAGGGGCGATTTTGGCTTGCAATACATCACAATTCGTTGTGGTGCTATACCACATACCGTTAGTATGCGGAAAATGAGGCCCAAGTTGTGGGCAGACAAGGGAGACCAGAAAATGGCAAAACCGATGACCAAAGCCCAGCTCGTGACGGCGATCGCCGAAGGCGCTGGCAGTGACAAGAAATCGGCGGGCGCTGCGCTCGACGCGCTCCTGTCGATCATCACCAAAGAAGTTTCGGCCGGCGGCGCCGTGACCCTTCCGGGTGTTGGCAAGATCTATTGCCGCGAGCGCCCCGAGCGCATGGTTCGCAACCCGGCCACCGGCGAAAGCATCAAGAAGCCGGCCGACAAGGTTGTGAAAATGACTATCGCCAAGGCTCTGAAAGACAGCGTCAACGGCTAAGCCTTCGAGGGCTTGCGCCCGGCGAAAGGATAGGAAAGGGTCGCCCGCGAACGGCGGCCCTTTTTCATTGGGGGAATGATGGATCTGCGCGCAATCGGGATGGGGCTGGCCTTTGCCCTGATGTGGTCTTCGGCCTTTACCTCGGCACGGGTGATCGTCGAATACGCGCCTCCCATGTCGGCCCTTGCGCTGCGCTTTCTGGTGTCGGGTCTTCTTGGTGTCGGTATCGCCTGGGCGCTGGGGCAGAGCGCGCGGCTCACCAAATCGCAATGGCGAGCGGTCGTCATCTTCGGGATTTGCCAAAACGCCCTCTATTTGGGTCTGAATTTCGTGGCGATGAAAACCGTCGAAGCCTCGCTTGCCGCCATCATCGCCTCGACCATGCCGCTTATCGTGGCGCTGGCGGGCTGGCTCGTCTTCCGCGAAAAGATCAGGCCGCTGGCAATGACGGGCCTTCTGGCTGGTGTCATTGGCGTGACCATCATCATGAGTGCGCGCTTCAGTGGCGGCGTGGATGTGGCTGGCGTGATCTATTGCGGCGTCGGCGTCGTGTCGCTCGCGGTGGCGACGCTGATGGTCCGCAACGCCTCTTCTGGGGGCAATGTGCTGATGATCGTCGGGCTTCAGATGCTTGTGGGCGCGGCAGTGCTTTTTGTCCCCGCGGTCTTGTTAGAGACACATACCGTGACCCTGAGCTGGCAGCTCGTCGTGGCTTTCACCTATACCACGCTGGTGCCCGGACTTTTCGCCACCTGGATCTGGTTCATGCTTGTGGGGCGGATCGGCGCGGTTCGCGCCGCGACCTTCCACTTCCTCAATCCGTTCTTCGGTGTGGTCATAGCCGCGATGCTCTTGGGCGAGAAGCTGGGATTCGCGGATGTCATCGGCGTGGCGATCATTGCCGCGGGCATTCTGGCGGTCCAACTGGCGCGTCAGGCGAAATAGTCAGCCGATCTTGCCACGGACGCCACCGGTCTGGCCGCGATCCAGAAGCAGGTGATCGAGGATCACACAGGCCATCATCGCTTCGCCCACCGGCACAGCCCGAATGCCCACGCATGGATCGTGGCGACCCTTGGTGACAACCTCGACAGGCGTTCCATCAGCGCGGATCGACTGGCGCGGAGAGAGGATCGACGAGGTCGGCTTGACCGCAAAGCGCACAACCACATCCTGCCCGGTGCTGATCCCGCCAAGGATGCCGCCGGCGTGGTTGGTGCTGAATTCCGGCCCATTCGGCCCCATGAAGATCTCGTCGGCATTTTCGCGCCCTGTGAGCGCCGCCGCCGCCATGCCCTCGCCGATCTCGACGCCTTTGACCGCGTTGATCGTCATCATCGCCATCGCCAGATCAGAGTCTAACTTGCCGTAAATCGGCGCGCCAAGCCCCGCAGGCACGCCCTGCGCCACCACCTCGACAGTCGCGCCGACAGAGTTGTGATCCTTGCGGCGGAGGAAATCGAGGAAATCCTCCCACTCGGCGGCAACGGCCGGATCGGGGCACCAGAAATCGTTCTGGTCGATGGCGTCCCAGTCAAAGCGGCTGCGGTCGATGACCTTGGGGCCCATCTGCACCATATAGCCCTTGATCCGCAGATCGGGCACAAGCGCAGCCAAGACCTTGCGCGCCACGCCGCCTGCGGCCACCCGCGCAGCTGTTTCGCGGGCCGAGGATCGCCCGCCGCCGCGATGGTCGCGGATGCCGTATTTCTGGTGATAGGTGATGTCGGCATGGCCGGGCCGGAACGACTGGGCGATATCGCCATAGTCTTTCGACCGCTGATCAGTATTGCGGATCATCAGCTGGATCGGCGTGCCGGTCGTCTTGCCCTCGAACACGCCCGACAGGATCTCGACCTGATCGGCCTCTTGCCGCTGGGTGGTGTTCTTGTTCTGGCCCGGTCGGCGCTTGTCGAGCCACGGCTGGATATCAGCCTCGCTCAGTTCGATCCCCGGCGGGCAGCCGTCCACCGTCGCGCCAAGCGCGGGCCCGTGGCTTTCGCCCCAGGTCGTGACGCGGAAAAGATGGCCGAAGGTATTGAACGACATGATCGGGCTCCTTTGCCTTGCGGTCTAGCGAAGCAATCGCCTGTGCTCAAGAACTCTCCGCAGCATGAATACTGCCGTTCTGCGGAACCTGAGCTTGGTCAAAGGTTGCCAAGGGCCGAAAATGGGCCGAAGGGGGTTCACCAAAAGTCTTTGTGCGAGGCGACGATCTGCTCCTCCAAATCAGGAAAGGGCCCTCTAACATCGACAAGTCGGCGGCCGGCCGCAAAGACTTGGTGACAGCTAAGGTCCAAAGTCAGGTTTTCTGGATTGTCCCCTGTCAGTGCCGCAAGGCGCTTTTCCGTGAGCCCATAGACCAAGGCCCCAATACCAGCCCAATATGCAGCGCCAGCGCACATGCAACAGGGTTCGACCGAGGTGTAGAGAACGCAGCGCTCGAGATACTCTGGCTCATATTTTCGGGAAGCAGAACGCGCCACGTTTGCCTCGGCATGGCCAACGCCGCGGTCCGCCGCGTAGGTATTTCCGGATGTTAGCAAAACGTCGCCGTCCGGGCCGACGAGCAATGCACCAAACGGATGATTGCCCCTTGCCCGGCTTTCATTTGCGAGGTCGATCGTGATTCTGAGATAGTCGGCATCTTGTAGCATGCCAGTCTCCGCATTCGAAATGAACGATTAGTCCTCGGACTATACTCTCATATCCGTGCCGGTCGACTCTTCTTGCAGTTCTGGGCTTCCGGCGCTAGCTTCCGCCCCACCTCGGGGAGCCCTCGCAAGAGGGCTGAGATGCGGAATGGTCCGCGAACCCGTTGAACCTGAACCGGTTAAGACCGGCGGAGGGAAGGTCGCGAGATGTCCTCAAAGCCCCCATCCGTCCGGCGCATGAGAGGATGACTATGAGAAAAACCCATCTGAGCCATGTCGCGGGACTTTGCCTTATCGCCAGCGGTGCGATGGCCGAGACACCCGTTCTGACAGTCTATACCTACGACAGCTTTACCAGCGAATGGGGCCCCGGCCCGGCTGTTGAGGCCGCTTTCGAGGAAACCTGCGGCTGCGATCTGCAATTCGTCGCTGCCGGTGATGGCGCGGCGCTCCTGTCGCGGGTGCTTCTTGAAGGGGCAAGCACCGAGGCCGATATCGTCCTCGGCCTTGATACGACCCTGACCGAAAAGGCGCTGGCTTCGGGCCTCTTCGCGCCGCACGGCGATCTGGCCCCGCTCGATCTTCCAGTCGAGTGGATCGACCCGACCTTCGTGCCTTTCGACTGGGGCTGGTTTGCCTTCGTGGCGAATGCCGATGTTGCGGCTCCGGCCGATTTCGAGGCGCTGGCGGCGAGCGATCTGAAGATCGTGATCCAAGATCCCCGTTCGTCTACCCCCGGCCTCGGCCTCGTCATGTGGGTCAAGGCGGCCTATGGCGACCGCGCGGGCGAGATATGGTCGGCGCTGGCCGACAATATCGTGACCGTAACCCCCGGCTGGTCCGAGGCCTATGGCCTCTTCCTCGAGGGCGAGGCGGATGCTGTCCTGTCTTACACCACCTCGCCCGCCTATCACCTGATCGCCGAGGGGGATGCCTCGAAGGTCGCGTGGGCCTTCGCGGAGGGGCATTACCTACAGGTCGAAGTGGCGGGCAAGATCGCCGGAACGGATCAGCCCGATCTGGCCGACGCCTTCCTTGATTTCATGCTGACCTCGGGCTTCCAGTCGGTCATCCCGACGACCAACTGGATGTATCCGGCGGTGACGCCCGAGGGCGGGCTGCCCGAAGGCTATGAACAGATGATTTCGCCTGTGCAGAGCCTGCTTTACTCGTCGGCCGAGGCGCAGGCGGTGCGCGACGCAGCGGTGGAAGAATGGCGCGCGGCGCTCAGCCGCTAGGGCGCATCCGCGCACCGGGGCTCGCGGTGGCATTCGCCATCGCGGGTTTCCTTGGTGCGTCGGTCTGGGCGGTGGCGGCGAAGGCAGCCGGCCGCCCGGGCTTTCTGACGGCGGCCGACTTGGCCGCGCTGCGGTTTACTTTGATTCAGGCGGCGCTTTCGGCGGCCCTGAGCGTCGGCCTTGCGATCCCCGTCGCCCGAGCCTTGGCGCGGCGCAGGTTTGCGGGGCGAGGGGCGCTCATCACGCTTCTGGGTGCGCCCTTCATCCTGCCTGTGATCGTCGCGGTTCTCGGGCTGATTGCCGTGTTCGGTCGTTCGGGGCTCTTGAACGAGCTTTTGGCCTTGGCTCATTTGCCCAAAATCTCGATCTATGGCCTTGCGGGCGTGGTCCTCGGCCATGTGTTCCTCAACCTGCCGCTCGGGATCCGGCTGATCCTTCAAGGCTGGCAAGCGATTCCGTCCGAGCGTGTGCGCCTCGCGGTCGAGCTTGAAGGCTCGCGCTGGCGGCTCCTCGAATGGCCGATGCTGCGGAGCGTTCTGCCCGGCGCGTTTCTTGCTGTGTTCCTGATCTGCCTGACGAGCTTCACGGTGGCCCTGACCCTTGGCGGAGGGCCGAAGGCCACGACCCTCGAGCTTGCCATCTATCAGGCTGTCCGGTTCGACTTCGATCTTGCCAAGGCGGCGCAACTGGCCCTGCTGCAGCTTGCTCTCGGCGCGGTCTTTGCAGCTGTCGCCTATCGCAGCGGTGCGGCGCTCGGCATGGGGGCTGGGCTTGGCCGGCAGGGGTTTGCGATCGCACCGCATGGCCGCTTGTCGACCGCTTTGGATACCTTCTGGATCGCTCTTGCTGCGACCTTCCTGCTATTGCCGATGGTTATGGTCGTGGCGAACGGTCTCGGGGGTCTGAATGGCTTGCCTTCTGGCATTGGCGTAGCGGTCCTTCGGTCGGTTCTCGTGGCGCTGGCCGCTGCGGCTCTTTCCGTCGCTCTGGCGCTTGCGCTTGCTCTACGCGGCGGGCCGGTTGCCATGCTGGTCGGATCGCTGCCACTGGCGACCTCGGCGCTGGTGGTGGGCACAGGCGTCTTCCTGATGCTCCATGGCCTCATCAACCCGACCCGCGCCGCATTGCCTGTAACCGCCGCGCTCAACGCCCTCGTGGGGCTGCCTTTCGTCTTTCGCGGCATCAGTTCGGCGGTCGAGGAGACCGAGGCCAACTATGGCCGTCTGGCCGCCAGCCTGGGCCTTTTCGGCTGGGCGCGGCTTCGGCTCTTGATCCTGCCCCGCCTTCGCCGGCCTTTGGGCTTTGCCGCCGGTCTGGCGGCGGCGATGTCGGTGGGCGATTTGGGCGTGATCCTCTTGTTTTCGGGGGGCGATCAGGAAACCTTGCCTCTGATGATGTATCGTCTGATGGGTGCATACCGGATGGAGGCGGCGGCAGGTGTCGCACTTGTCCTTGTGGTGGTGAGCCTGTCGCTGTTTTGGCTGTTCGACCGAGGAGGCCGCGCCGATGCTGACGCTTGAAAACCTGACGATCGAGCAGGGCGATTTCCGCCTGAAAGCCGACTGGTCGGTGCCGGAGGGCAGCGTGACCGCGATTGTCGGCCCCTCAGGCGGCGGCAAATCCACGCTCCTGTCGATGATCGGCGGCTATTTCTCGCCGACCTCGGGGCGCATCTTCTGGAAGGAGGCCGACATCGGCGCCCTTCCGCCCGGCAAGCGACCGGTGAGCACGCTGTTTCAGGACAACAACCTATTCCCGCATCTCACGGTTGCCCAGAATGTCGGGTTGGCGCTGCGGCCGGACCTGCGCCTTGGGGTGGGGGAAAACGAGCAGGTGGAGGCGGCGCTTGCCGAGGTTGGCCTTGGGGGCTTTGGCGCGCGCAAACCTGGCACCTTGTCGGGCGGGCAGGCCTCGCGCGCCGCTTTGGCGCGGGTCTTGTTGCAGAGCCGCCCGCTGATCCTGCTGGACGAGCCCTTCTCGGCGCTTGGCCCCGCCATGCGGCGCGAGATGCTGGAACTCGTGGCTGAGAAGCTCAAGGGGCGGACCGTGCTCATGGTCACCCACGACCCCGAGGACGCCAAGCAGATTGCGGATCTTCTGGTGATGGTTGATGGCGGTGTCGCCAACGCTCCCGTGGCTACTTCCAAGGCCTTTGCCCGCCCCGGCCCTGCGCTTGCGGCCTATCTCGGCCGGAAATGAAAAGGCCCGCCAGTGGCGGGCCTCTCGGGATCATTTGGCCTGAACTCAGGCGGATTTCTTGGCGGCCGCCTTGTGCGGAGCCCAGAGCCGCTTGTTGGTCTGATGCAGCAGAACCGACAGGAGGACCAGGAACAGAACGCCGAGGAAGCCGGCCTCTTTGCGGGCGTCGAGCTTGGGCTCGGCGGCCCACATCAGGAAGGCTGCAATGTCCTGAGCTTCGTGGTGCAGATCGGCGTCGTGGCCGTCGGCAAACACCACATCGTCGCCGTACAGAGGCTGCGGCATGGCGATCCAGCTACCCGGAACGGTGTGGTGGCCGTCCTCGTCCTTGCACTCTTCGGGGAAACCGCCGTTGGCAAAGGCCGTGTTGTAGGAGCCCGGGAAATCGGCCGGGGCGCATTCCGGCGCTTCTTCATAGCCCGCCATCAGCGAGGCGATGTATTCAGCGCCGCCCATGCCGTTGAACAGCTGGCTGAGGCCCGTGCCGTAGGGGCCGTGGAAGCCCGCGCGCGCCTTGGCCATCAGCGACAGGTCCGGAGCTTCGGCCAGAGCCGAGGTCGGGAACTTGTCGGCCGGGATCGCTGGGCGGAAATCGCCGGTATCGGCATCGGCCACCTCGATCCGGGCGGCATAGGCGCGAACCTGATCTTCCGGAAGGGCGGGGCCGCCCTCGTCGGCCAGAGTGCGGATCGCGACATACTTCAGGCCGTGGCAAGCGGCGCAGACCTCGGTGTAGATCTGCAGACCGCGCTGGAGCTGCATCTGATCATAGCTGCCGAAGGGGCCTTCGAACGAGAAATCGAAGTCTTCGACATGGGCGTCGCCTGCGGCGAGAGCAGCGGTTGCCGACAAGCCCAGTGCGACGGCAGCGGTAAGGGTGAGTTTACGGAACATAGTTCTTTCGTCCTTTCTCACTCGGCCGATTTTTCGGTCGATTTGCCGTAGTGGGCGTTGAAGTCATCCTCGATGGTGGCCGGACGCGCGGTCGGGCGCTCGATCACACCGAGAAGCGGCAGGATCACGAGGAAGTAGGCGAACCAGTAGGTGGCACCGGTTAGCGCGATGATCGAGTAGGGCGGCTCAGCCGGCATCGCGCCCGCCCACATCAGAACGATGAAGTCGATTGCGAGAAGCGCGAACCACCACTTGAACATCGGGCGGTAGCGGCCCGAACGCACGGTCGAGGTGTCGAGCCACGGAGCCAGTGCGATCACGATGATCGCACCAAACATAGCCAGAACGCCGAAAAACTTGGCGTCGATGATCCCGAACGAGATCCAGTTGGCGAACTGCACAGCCCAGACGTCGGCGGTGAAGGCGCGAAGGATCGCGTAGAACGGCAGGAAGTACCATTCCGGAACGATATGAGACGGCGTCGCCAGCGGATTGGCTTCGAGATAGTTGTCGGGGTGGCCGAGATAGTTGGGCATGAAGCCCACGATGGCCGCAAAGACAACGAGGATCACGGCAAGAGCGAAAAGATCCTTGATCACGAAATAGGGCCAGAACGGCAGAGTGTCTTTCTCGGCCTCTTCTTTCGAGCCGCGGCGGACTTCAACACCGGTCGGGTTGTTGTTGCCGGTCGAGTGGAAGGCCCAGATGTGGACGACCACGAGGCCGGCGATCAGGAACGGCAGCAGATAGTGCAGCGAGAAGAAGCGGTTAAGCGCCGGCTGGCCGACTGCCGAAGCGCCGAGCAGCCAGGTCTGGATCGCTTCTCCGACGAACGGGATCGCGCCGAACAGGCCGGTGATCACCGCGGTGCCGTGGAACGACATCTGGCCCCAGGGAAGAACATAGCCCAGGAAGCCGGTCGCCATCATCAGAAGGTAGATGAGCATACCGATGATCCAGGTCACTTCGCGGGGGGCCTTGTACGAACCGTAGTAGAGGCCGCGGAAGATGTGGAAATAAACCGCCACGAAGAACAGCGAGGCGCCGTTGGCGTGGACATAGCGGATCATGTGGCCGGCGTTCACGTCGCGCATGATGTGCTCGACCGAAGCGAAGGCCAGATCGACCTGCGGGGTGTAGTGCATCACGAGGACAACGCCGGTGATGATTTGCAGGACGAGGGTGAACGTCAGAACGATGCCCCAGATCCACATCCAGTTGAGGTTCTTCGGAGTGGGGATCACAAGGGTATCGTAGATGAGGCTGAGAACCGGCAGGCGGCTTTCAAGCCACTTGGCGCCGCCCGATTTCGGTTTGTAATGGTCGTGGGGAATACCAGACATTGGTCTTTCTCCTTAGCCGAGCTTGATCGTCGTGGCGTCGACGAATTCGGCGACGGGGACAGGAAGGTTGCGCGGGGCGGGGCCTTTGCGGATACGGCCCGCGGTATCGTAATGCGAACCGTGGCAGGGGCAGAACCAGCCGCCGAAATCGCCCGATTCGCCCAGCGGCACACAGCCGAGGTGGGTGCAGACGCCCATCTGGACGAGCCAGACGCCGTCTTCGGTCAGGGCGCGGTTTTCGTCGGTCGCCGGGGCTTCGCCGCCGAGGTTTTCGTTCTCGGCGTTCTGGTCCGGCAGGGTGGCCACATCGACAGCGCGGGCCGCGTCGATTTCAGACTGGGTGCGCGCGCGGATGAACACCGGCTTGCCCTGCCAAAGCACGGTCAGCTGGGTGCCCGGCTCGACGCCGCTCACATCGACGCGGATCGAGGCAAGCGCCTTGACGTCGGCCGACGGGTTCATCTGGTTCACGAGCGGCCAGACAGCCGCGCCAGTCGCTACAGCGCCGGCACCTGCCGTGGCGTAGTAGATAAAGTCGCGGCGGGTGCCCTGGTGTTCTTCTGCATGTGACACGGGGTGCATCTCCGAAATTTCCCCCAAACGGGGCCTGACAATAGGAAAAGAGGCGGATGACCGCCTACTATTCGGGCGCTGTTTAGCCATCAAAGCGCTGCCAGTCCAGCGGACAATCGGGCGCAGGTATGATAAGTTGGCGATATCATACGGCAAAGGAGAGCAAGATGATCCGGGGAAGCTGTCATTGTGGCTCTATCCACTGGGAATTCGATGGGGTCCCCGAGTCGGCCACCGCCTGCAACTGCACGGCGTGCCGCAGGATCGGGGCGCTATGGGCCTATGATTGGGACAATGAAGGAATCAGGATACGCGCTGTTCCGGGAATGCTGGCGGGCTATGTGCGGCCCAACGGTGAGCTCGCCTTTCATTTCTGCAAGTCCTGCGGCAACACCACCCACTGGCGCGGGCTGACGCCAGACAAGGACGGCAGGACGCGGATCGCCGTGAACATCCGCCTCGCAGAGGACCCGGACGAGGTCGCCAGGATCCCGATCCAGCATTTCGACGGCCTCGAGACATGGAGCGATCTGCCTGACGACGGCAAGTGTGTCGCAGACGTGTGGTTCTAGCCTAGAACGGTGAGGTATCGGCCATTGACGGGCGCGCCGCGAAGGCGGTGTGCCAGTCGTCGAGCTCGCCGTGGACCTTGCGCCACTGCCGTTTGTCGTGACGGAAATCGAGGTAGGACAGGGCGCAGGCAACCGCGATTTGCCCCATGTCGACGGGGCCGGAGAGGTGGCTCATCCAACGCTTTTCGAGCGTGTCGAGGGCGCGGGTGATCTTGGCCCACTGCGCGTCGTGCCAGTCGGGAAACTGGAGCGCCTCTGGGCGGAAGCGGGCTTCGTAGACAAGGCCGACAGCGGCATCGAGGATGGCGTCTGCCGTGGCTTCGAGCGTCAGGACTTCCCAAAGGCGGCTTTCGGGATAGAGGCCGGCATCGAGATGCTGGTCGAGATAGCGGCTGATCACGCGGCTGTCGTAGATCGAGGGGCCTTCGGGGCGGATCAGGACGGGGATCTTTCCCAAGGGGTTGGCTGTAAGGACTTCGGCGGCCGAGGCCATGGGTGTGGTTGAGACCATCACCTCCTGCACCTGATCGGTGGCCCCGGCCTCGCGGATCAGAGCGCGGACCTTGCGGACATAGGGCGAGGCGGGGGAGCCGAGAAGCTGATACATGGGGCACCTTTGGGATAGGGCGGATGATCGGCTGCGCCGATGCCTCCGGCGGGAGTATTTCTTGCCAAAAGAAACTAGGCGGTCAGCTGCTGCCCCGCCATTCCCAAAATCGTCGCGGTGAGGATCTGACCTTCGGGCTGATCGGCGGCGAAGGCGACTTCGGTGAATTGCTCGGTGCGGCCCATGCGCGGGTTTTCGATCAGGATGCGGTGGGGTTGGCCGATCTGTGCGGCCAGATGGCGGGCGAGGGCGGCGTCTCCTTCGGCGCGGAGGCGGGCGGCGCGTTCCTTGATGGCGGGGCCTTTGATCTGCGGCATCCGCGCGGCGGGGGTACCGGGGCGGGGCGAGAAGGGGAAGACGTGCAGGAAGGTCAGACCGCAGTCTTCGACGAGCTTGAGCGAGTTTTCGAAATGCGCCTCGGTCTCGGTGGGGAAACCGGCGATGATATCGGCGCCGAAGGTCATCTCGGGGCGCAGGCGGCGGGCCTCTTCGGCGAAACGGATGGCATCGTCGCGAAGGTGGCGGCGTTTCATCCGTTTGAGGATCAGATCGTCGCCGTGCTGGAGGCTGAGGTGCAAGTGCGGCATCAGGCGCGGCTCGGTGGCGATCGCTTGCATCAGGTTCTCGTCGGCCTCGATCGAATCGATCGAGCTGATCCGAAGGCGGGGCAGATCGGGGGCGAGGCGCAGGATGCGCATGACGAGATCGCCAAGGCGCGGCGTGCCCGGCAGGTCGGCGCCCCATGAGGTGAGATCGACGCCTGTGAGGACGACCTCGTTGAAGCCCTTGTCGACGAGGCGCTTGATCTGGTCGACCACGACGCCCGCAGGAACCGAGCGGGAATTGCCGCGGCCGTAGGGGATGATGCAGAAGGTGCAGCGGTGATCGCAGCCGTTTTGCACCTGAACATATGCGCGGTGCCGGCCAAAGCCGTCGATCAGGTGGCCGGCGGTTTCCGTGACCGACATGATATCGTCGACCATGATCGGCTCGGTCGCGCCGATGAGGTCAGGGGTCATCGCGGCCCAGGTCTCGGGCTTCATCTTTTCGCTGTTGCCGATCACGCGGGTGACCTCGGGCATGGCGGCGAAGGTTTCAGGCTCGACCTGGGCGGCGCAGCCGGTGACGATCAGGGCGGCGTCGGGGTTTTGGCGGCGAAGTTTGCGAATTTCCTGCTTGGCCTTGCGGACGGCCTCGGAGGTCACGGCGCAGGTGTTGACGATCACCGCATTGTCGAGGCCGGCTGCCTCGGCAAGCTCTTTCATCGCCTCGGTTTCATAGGCGTTCAGCCGGCAGCCGAGGGTTGAGAAGATCGGGGTGGACATGGGATCAGCCGCGCCAGACGCCGTCGAAGACATGGGCGGTCGGGCCGGTCATCCAGACGCCATCGTCGCGCCAGTCGATGGCGATCTCGCCGCCATCGAGCAGGATCGTGACTTTGCGCCCGCAAAGGCCGCGCCGGTGGGCGGCGACCGCGGTGGCGCAGGAGGAGGAGCCGGAGGCCAGCGTGATCCCGGCACCACGCTCCCAGACGCGCATCCGCAGGCGATCGGGGCCGATCACGCTGGCAAACTGGACGTTGGTGCGCTGGGGATAGAGCGGGTGGTGTTCGATCTCGGCGCCGCGGGCGGCCAGATCTACCGCCTCGGCATCCTCGACAAAGAAGGTGCAGTGCGGGTTGCCCATGCCTGTGGCGGCCGGATCACCCTCGATCGGCAAGTGGAGTGTGTCCATCTCGCGCGCCAGCGGGATCTCGTCCCATCTTAGCTGAGGCTGGCCCATATTGACCGCTGTCAGACCGTCGCCGGCATCCTCGGCGAAGAGGATGCCTCGATCGGTGGTGATGGTGAGCGAGGGCTTGCCGGTGCGCAGCATCTCCCACCGCGCGATGCAGCGGGTGGCGTTGCCGCAGGCGGCGGATTGGCTGCCGTCGCTGTTCCAGAAGGTCAGGTGCAGGTCGAAATTCCGCCCCGCCGTGATCGTCGCCAGCTGGTCGAAGCCCACGCCGCGGTGGCGGTCGGCGATGGCCACGGCAAGGCCTGCATCGACGATCGGGCCTGTCACCCTTTCGTCGACCACGACAAAGTCGTTGCCCAGACCGTGCATCTTCATGAACGGCAGGCCCATGTTCTGGCGTGCGTGCATGGCGGGCATATAGCGTGGGGTCAGAAAATATTCCAGAGTTGACAGCATTTGTGGGGTTGACCCCATCCGGCGACCTTTCTAGATAGCCCGCCAGTGGGCCGTTAGCTCAGTTGGTAGAGCAACTGACTTTTAATCAGTGGGTCGCAGGTTCGAATCCTGCACGGCTCACCACTGAAATCAAAGGCTTAGCTAAATATGGCTGAGCCATTTGTTTTTCTCAGCGAGACTCTCAGCGAGACAAATTGGTGTCGCCTAGCGTGAAATAGCGTACCTTCGGAGCGCCTATCTGCCGCCCCACACCCTCTCCTCCTCGCCCTCACCGAATTCACCTTCACGGGGGCTCGCGCCCGCGCGCGGGCGCGTCGCTCTAAGTGGTATGCGGGATTACGCTTTGCTGCTGGCGATGGGGTGTCTAGGATGTTACGAGTTCCGCCGCCGCGGCTTGTAGATCTACAACCACCGCTGCGGTCCGCTTTGGCGGGGACACGGGTTGGAGGAGCACTTTCAGGTGGCTATTCCAAAAGGATCAAAACGATTCGATTTCTAAAATCGGTAGCTTCTTGACGCTCAATATTTTGTGGTATTTTGACCGATCATGACATCTTATCGGTGTTCTTCAAAAGCATCCTTCTCGCTTCGGCCTCGGCCTTCGCCTTCGCAGGCGCCGCCGCTGCTGACGTTTCGATGAGCGGCTCGGCTTCCGCTTACTACAATGTTAACGGTGGCGTTGGCTCGTTCGGTTCGTCCGCTTCGCTCGATTTCGCCGCTTCGGCCGAGCTGAACAACGGCTGGACCGCGACCACTTCGTTCTCGGCCACTTCGACCGGCCTGAACGGCACCGCCACTTGGGGCGCCAACGGTAACGTCGCTCTGACCGACGGCACTTCGACCCTGGCCTTCGGCGGCTTCGACAACGGCGCTGCTTACGGTGCTGTTGGTGCCGCTCTGAACGACCACCAGTCGGCTGGCTTCACTGAAGACGAGTTCTCGGGCTTCTCGGGCTCGTCCGTTCTTGGCGGTGCTAACATTGCTGTTTCGACCGATGGCACCAACACCGAGCTCGGCGCTTCGATGGCTCTCGGCGCTGCTGACGTGTCCTTCGGCTATGTTGTCGGCGGCGCTTTCGGCCTCGGCCTGAGCACTTCGATGGGCGGCGCTGACATCAGCTTCCAGACCGTCGACGGCACCGCTTGGGGCCTCGGCGTCGGCTACACCGTTGGTTCGGTTGCTCTCGGCTTCAACACCGGCGACGCTGGCACCTGGGACATCACTGCTGACTACTCGGCTGATCCGCTCTCGGTTGGCGTTGTTTACCAGAGCACTGGTGCGTTCGACGTGACCCTCGGCTATGCCATGGGCGCTGTTTCGACCTCGGTCACCTTCAACTCGCCCGCCAACACCTGGGAAGCTTCGGTCTCCTACGCCGAAGGCGCTCTGTCGGTTGACGCTTCGACCAACAGCGCTGGCGACATGGCCCTCGAAGGTTCGTACGACCTCGGCGGCGGTGCAGTCGTTTACGCCGGTATGGTTACCGGTGCTACCGCCGACAACTACGCTGGCGTTGAATACGACCTCGGCAACGGTGCTTCGGTGGCTCTGAGCTACTCGCAGACTGGCGCTGCGGACAACGCGAAAGAGTACATGGCTGGTACCACTCTCGCGGTTTCGTTCGACTTCTAATCGAACGCACCCTACGGGTAAGTCTGAGCGGCCCTTCGGGGCCGCTCTTTCTTTTTCGGCCACAGGCATTTGCCCTTGGGCCTTGTGAGGCGGGGGGGGCTTCGCTACACATTTTGTGAAAGCGCCCGATGTTGGGCGAGGGGGGCGCCGCATGATCTTTCACAGCATGACCTTTCACCGTATCGGCCGCTTGGCCATCACCACCGCACTTGTCGCCTCGCTGGCGGCCTGTTCCGGCGGCAGCGGGCTTTCGAGCTTGCCGTTCGGCCTTGGCGGCTCCAAATCGGCCGACGCAGGCGTGACCCGTCAGGCCGCCCGCGTGGCCGGAGCGGAGAGCGTCGCGGTCAACAAATACCTCTGGGCGGCGGCGATTGATGTTCTGAGCTTCTTGCCCATCGAAACCGTCGATCCCTTCACCGGTGTGATCGTCTTCGGCTATGGCACCCCGCCGGGCGGCGGCAAGGCCTATCGCGCGACCGTGCATATCAGCGACCCCGCGCTTGACGCCCGCTCGCTGAACGTGGCGTTGCAAAGCCGTTCGGGCGCAGTTGCCGCCGAGACCCAGCGCGCCGTGGAAGACGCGATCCTTGCCCGCGCGCGCCAGCTACGCATCGGCAGCTAGCTATAGAATCCGCCCGCAAACTCGATTAACTGAACGCCGGGCCCAACCGCCCGGCGTTTCACTGTCCTGAAAGACCATTCCATGTCCCGCTATTCCGCCACCGATATCGAAGCCAAATGGCAAGCCGCCTGGGAAGAGGCCGGCGTTTTCCGCGCCGCCCGGACCGCGGACAAGCCGAAATACTATGTGCTTGAGATGTTCCCCTATCCGTCGGGGCGTCTGCATATGGGCCATGTGCGGAATTACACGATGGGCGACGTGATCGCCCGCTACAAGATCGCCAACGGCTTTAACGTGCTGCACCCGATGGGCTGGGACGCCTTCGGCATGCCGGCGGAAAACGCCGCGATGGCCTCGGGCGGGCATCCGAAGGACTGGACCTATCAGAACATCGAGGTGATGAAGACCCAGATGAAGCCGCTTGGCTGGTCGCTTGACTGGTCGCGCGAGCTTGCCACCTGCGATCCGGAATACTACGGCCAGCAGCAGGCGCTGTTCCTCGATATGCTCGAGGCGGGCCTCGTCTATCGCAAGAACGCCGTGGTCAACTGGGATCCGGTCGATATGACCGTTCTGGCCAACGAACAGGTGATCGACGGCAAGGGCTGGCGCTCGGGCGCGGACGTGGAGCGGCGCGAGCTGACGCAATGGTTCTTCAAGATCAGCGATTTCTCGGAAGAATTGCTGGCCGCCATTGATGGCCTCGACAACTGGCCCGCCAAGGTCAAGCTGATGCAGGCCAACTGGATCGGCAAGTCGCGCGGGCTTCAGATGGCGTTTGATATGGTCGCGCCAGCCGAGGGCCACGAGCGGATCGACGTCTATACCACCCGCCCCGATACGCTGATGGGCGCGTCGTTCGTCGGCATCTCGTCGGATCACCCGCTGGCCAAGGCGCTGGCCGAGAAAAACCCCGAGGTCGCGGCCTTCCGCGCCCAATGCGCCAAGGGCGGCACCACAGAAGAGGCGCTGGAAAAGGCCGAGAAGCTGGGCTTTGACACGGGCCTGACCGTGCAACACCCGCTCAACCCCGACTGGCAATTGCCGGTCTGGATCGCCAACTTCATCCTGATGGACTATGGCACCGGCGCGATTTTCGGCTGCCCCGCGCACGACCAGCGCGACCTCGATTTCTGCCGGAAGTATGATCTGCCGGTGATCGACACCTTCTTTGCGCTCGACGATGCAACGCCGGTGGCGAATACCGCTTTCGTGCCGATGAAGACGGAAAAGGTCCGCTGGGTCGATCACTTCGCCGGGCTTGACGTGGCCACCGGTCAGGAAGCCATCGACGCCACCATCGACTATGCCGAAAAGGCAGGCTGGGGCACCGGCGTGACCAAGTTCCGCCTGCGCGACTGGGGCCTGAGCCGCCAGCGCTATTGGGGCTGCCCAATTCCGGTTGTCCATTGCGAGGACTGCGGCGTCGTTCCCGAGAAGAAGGAGAACCTGCCGGTCCAACTGCCCGATGACGTGACCTTCGACATCCCCGGCAACCCCCTCGACCGCCACCCGACATGGCGCGACTGCGCCTGCCCGAACTGCGGCAAGCCCGCGCGGCGCGAGACCGACACGATGGATACCTTCGTCGATTCGTCTTGGTATTACGCCCGTTTCACCGCCCCGCGCGCCGAAACGCCCACGGTGATGGAAGAGGCCGAGTATTGGATGAACGTCGATCAATATATCGGCGGCATCGAACACGCGATCCTGCACCTGCTCTATTCCCGCTTCTTCGCCCGCGCGATGCAGATCACCGGCCACCTGCCGAAGAAGGCGATCGAGCCTTTCGATGCGCTCTTCACCCAAGGCATGGTGACCCACGCGATCTACAAGACGGCGAGCGCCGATGGACGCCCTGTCTATCACTACCCCGAAGAGGTCGAGCTGCGCGAAGGCCGCGGCTTCCTCAAGAAGGGCGGCGCCGAGGTCGAGATCGTGCCGTCGGCCAAGATGTCGAAATCCAAGAACAACGTGGTCGATCCGGTGAATATCGTGCGCGAGTTTGGCGCCGATACCGCGCGCTGGTTTGTCCTCTCGGACAGCCCGCCCGAGCGTGATGTGGAATGGACCGCTTCTGGCGCCGAGGCCACCTCGAAACACCTTGCCCGCGTCTATCGCATCGTCTTTGAGATTTCGGAGATGCCCGAAGGCAAAGGCGAGGGCGACGACGAGCTTTTGCGGGCGATGCACAAGACCATCGACGAGGTGACGAAGGGGGTCGAATCCTTCGGCTTTAACGCGGCAATCGCCAAGCTTTATGCCTTTACCAACACGCTGCAGAAATCGAACGCGGGCGGCACGGCCAAGAAAGCCGCCGCCACGGCGCTGGCGCAGCTCATGTCGCCGATGACCCCGCACCTTTCGGAAGAGATGTGGACGATCCTTGGCGGCAAGGGCCTTGTTACCGCCGCGAAATGGCCGGTGGCCGATCCGGCGATGCTGATCGACGATACGGTGACCCTGCCGATTCAGGTCAACGGCAAGCGGCGGGGCGAGATCGTCGTGCCCAAGGATCTGCCGAAGGAAGAGGTTGAAAAGCTGGTTCTGGCAGATCAGGCTGTGGTCAGGGCGCTGGACGGGGCCGCGCCGAAAAAGATCATCGTCGTCCCCGGCCGGATCGTGAACCTTGTCATCTGAACCAACCCGCCGCCTGCCTCGCCGCTTTGCCCTTCTGGGGTTGGCGGCCTTGGCGGGCTGCGGCTTTGTGCCGGTCTATGGGGCGGGCGGCGGGATGAGCGCGCTTCACGGCGCGACCGAGATTCGAGCGCCCGCGAATGAGGCCGGATTCCGCCTGCGCGATCAGCTCTTGCGCCGCCTCGGCCCGAATGACGCGGCCCTCTATACGCTTGTCACGACGATCTCGATCAGACGGGTCTCGGTCGCTGTCGCCAAGGGCAGAGGTTCGACACGGATCAACCTGTTGGGTAGTTCGGACTATGCCCTGCGTGCCGCAGACGGGGCGACCATCACCAGTGGCACGGTCAGCGGCTTCACCGGCTATTCCACCACGGGCACCACCGTCGCCACCGAAGCGGCGGCGGCTGACGCCGAAGAGCGGCTTGCCGTCCTTCTCGCAGATCAGATCATGGCCCGCCTGATGGCGGCGCTGGCGGCACAATGAAGCTCTCCCCACGAGAGGCCGCCGGGTATTTCAAAAAGCCCGATCCCAAACGTGCCGGCGTGCTGATCTATGGCGCCGATGCCATGCGCGTGGCTGAACGGCGCCAGCAGGTGATCCTTGGCCTTGTCGGCCCCGAGGGCGAGGCCGAGATGCGCCTGACGCGCATCGCCGCCGCCGATCTGCGCAAGGATCCTGCCCTTCTTGATGATGCGATCAAGGCCCAAGGCTTCTTCCCCGGCCCCCGCGTGGCCTTTGCAGAAGAGGCCACCGACGGGCTCTCCAATCTTTTCGAGGATGTGCTGAAGGGCTGGCGCGAGGGCGATGCGCAGATCGTCGTCACCGCAGGGCAGCTCAATGCCAAATCGGCGCTCCGCAAGGTTTTCGAGGCGCACCCGAATACCTTCGCCATCGGCATCTACGACGATCCGCCGAGCCGCGACGAGATCAACGATATTCTCTCGAAGGCGGGCGTCCAGAATCTCGACCGCGATGCCGAAGGCGCGATCATGGCCCTCTCGCGGCTTCTGGAGCCGGGCGATTTCCGGCAGACCATCGAAAAGCTCTCGCTCTACAAACGCGGCGACCCTGATCCGGTGAGCGTTGCCGATATCGACGCCTGCAAGCCGCAATCGACCGAGGCCGATCTCGATGACGTGCTCTCGGTCGTGGCCGAAGCCCGCGTGACAGAGATAGCGCCCATCCTGCAGCGCCTCTATGCCCAAGGGGTCAACCCCGTGACCCTCTGCATCGGCGCGACCCGCCATTTCCGCACCCTCCACAGCGCCGCCTCCGATCCCGGCGGTCCTTCGGCCGGCGTTGGCCGTCTGCGCCCACCGGTTTTCGGGCCGCGCCGGGATGCGATTGTCCGGCAGGCCGGGAATTGGGGCCGCGACAGGCTTGAGAAGGCGCTGACGCTTCTCACCGACACCGACCTTCAGCTTCGCTCAACCGCCAAGGTGCCGCAGCAGGCGCTGGTCGAGCGCACGCTGATCCGCCTCGCCATGATGGCCCGCAGATAGGAGACCCCATGCCCAAGGCGCTCATCACAGGTTCTGCCGGGTTTATCGGCTATCACCTTGCCCAAGATCTTCTGGCGCATGGCTATGAGGTGATCGGCCTCGATGCGATGACCGACTATTACGATGTCCGCCTCAAGGAACGGCGGCAGGCGATGCTTCTGCAATCGCCCGCCTTTTGCGCGATCAACAAGCGGATCGAGGAAGACGGGGTCTTGCACGACCTCATCGCCGCCGAGCGGCCCGATGTGATCGTTCACCTCGCGGCCCAAGCGGGTGTGCGCTATTCCATCGAAGCCCCGCGCTCCTACGTCGAGTCAAACCTCATTGGCACGTTCAACCTCCTCGAAGCCGTCCGCGCCACGCCTAGCGCGCATCTCCTGATGGCTTCGACCTCTTCGGTCTATGGCGCCAACACGGATATGCCCTATGCCGAGACCGACAAGGCCGACACGCAGATGTCGTTCTATGCGGCCACCAAGAAGGCCAACGAGGCGATGGCGCATTCCTATGCCCATCTCTACGGTCTGCCGATCACCATGTTCCGGTTCTTCACCGTCTATGGCCCATGGGGCCGCCCCGACATGGCGCATTTCAAGTTCACCCGCGCGATCCTCGCCGGTGAGCCGATCGACATCTACAACCACGGTGTCATGCAGCGGGATTTCACCTATATCGACGATCTGGTGAACGGCATCCGGCTCTTGATCGACGCCGTGCCGCCAGCCGATGGCAAGGCGCAATCGCCGCAGGACAGCCTCTCGCCCGTCGCGCCCTACCGGATCGTCAACATCGGCAATGGCGTGACAGTCCAGTTGGCCGACTTCATCGCCGCGATCGAGGCCGCCTGTGGCCGCGAGGCGATCCGCAACCTGATGCCGATGCAGCCCGGCGATGTGCCCGCCACATGGGCCGACAATCGGCTTCTGGTCGATCTGACAGGCTATGCCCCGACCACCTCGATCCAAGAGGGCATCGCCCGCTTCGTCGCGTGGTTCCGCGACTACTACGGCGTCTGAAGCCGCTTGGCTGCGGCTAGGCCTGCAAGCCTACCGGTGGCGAGGCAACCGGTCAGGAGATAGCCGCCCGTCGGCGCCTCCCAGTCGAGCATTTCGCCCGCTGCATAGACGCCGGGCCGACCTGTGAGCATCAGCCCTTCGTCCAGCGCCTCGAACCGCAGGCCGCCCGCGGTCGAAATCGCCTCGTCCATCGGGCGGGGGCCGGAATGGCGCACGGGCAGCGCCCTGAGAAGTGGCGCGAGGTCGTCGGGCAAGGGGCGGCCGAACTCGTTCAACAGCGCCCATCGGATGGGATCGAGGCCGAGGGTCTGCCTGAGGTGTTTGGCCAGCGTCGCCTTGCCGCGCGGGCGGGACAGGGCAGCGCGCAGCTGGTCAAGGCTCTTGTCGGGAATGAGGTCGATGAACAGCGGCGCGCCCTCGCGCACGGCGCGCGAGACGGAATAGACCCCGCCGCCTTCAAGGCCCCGCCGGGAGACCACGAACTCGCCGCGCGACGACAGATCACCGGCGATCAGTGCGGCACCCTTCACAGGTGCGCCGAAATGCTGCGCCATCTGCGGCGCCCAATCGACGATCAGGCCCATGTTGGCCGGAGCAAACGGCGCGGTCTGGCCCTCGAACAACGCGGCCCAGTGTCCGTCCGACCCAAGCCGTGCCCAGCTTGCGCCGCCAAGGGCAAGGATGGTGACCTTCGCTTCGATGTGCCTCTCGCCTTCGGGTGTCGCAAAGACCGCAGCTTCGCCATCCCACCCCGTCCAGCGCCAGCGGCTTATCAGGCGCACACCTAGGCCAGCGAGCCGCGCGAGCCATGTCCGCAGGAGCGGCGAGGCTTTCATCGCCACCGGAAAAACGCGGCCGGTCGAGCCGGTGAAGACCTTTTGCCCCAGCCCTTCCGCCCAAGTGATTACCTCTTGCGGGCCGAAACCGGAGACCGCTGCGTTCAGCTGCGCCGCCTGCGGATGATAGTGCGACAGGAACTCGGGAAGCGGCTCGTCCTTCGTCAGGTTGAGCCCCGACTTTCCCGCCATCAGAAATTTCCGAGCGGGCGAAGGCATCGCATCAGCAATGAGCACACTATGCCCCGCCGCCGCCAAGACCTCGGCCGCCATCAGCCCCGCAGGGCCTGCGCCGATCACAAGGGCGTCGGGCGTGTCCATTCAGCCGACCAGTTTCTTGATGCCAGCGATATGCGCGGGCTCGGCCCCGAGCGCATCTGCCGCGAGGATACGCGCCTCTGCAAGCGGGTCGTCACTGACCCGATCAATCAGCCCCATCGCCAGCGCCTCGGCGCTTTCGATCTTCCGCCCCGCCATCAGGATCAGCTTGGCCCGGGCGGGGCCGACGAGGGCGGCAAGGCGCACGGGATCGCTCGGCTGCGGCAGGAAGCCAAGCTTCATCACCGGATAAAAGAACTTGGCGCCCGGCACCGAAACCCGCAGATCGCAGGCCAGCGCCATGCCAAAGGCGCCGCCCGCCAGCGTCCCGTTGAGCGCAGCAATGGTCAGCGCCGGAAGCGCGGCCAGAGCGCCCGAAAGGCGCTCCCAGACAGGATCGGTGGCAAGGCCAGCGCGGGCTTCGTCAAGGTCGGCCCCGGCGCTGAAGACCTTGCCCCTGCCGGTCAGGATCAGCACTTTCGCGCTTGCAGCCTCTTCGGCAATCTCGGCCAGCCGCAGCAGCATCTCGCGCGTCAGGGAATTGGCCTTTTCGGGACGGTTGATCGTAAGGGTCCAGAGGCCGCCTTCCTTCTCAAGCTCGATCATAAGAGGCCGACCCGTTTGCGGATGCCCTCTTCCCGCAGCGACACGTCCTTGCCGAGAAACTCGTCCGCATCCGGCCCGCACATCCACAATAGCGCCTCGGCCGGCCATTCCGGCGGGATATGCACCGACCAATCGAGCCGCGCCACATGGCTCACGCCGCTGTCCTTGATCGTGCGCTGCATATCCGTGGCCACTGTGCCCGGAGACAGGCCAAGGATGCGAAGGCCCTTGGCCCCGTATTCCACATGGCCGCAACGGGTCAGCATATAGGCGCCCGCCTTGGACGCGCAGTAGGCCGACCAGCCGTCAACCGCATTATGCGCGGCCCCCGAGGACACGGTGATGATCGTGCCGCTGCCCTGCTTGGCCATCACGGGCGCGGCAGCCTTCATCCCGTTGAAAACGCCCTTGAGGTTGATGTCGATCACCTGCCCCCACGCTTCGGGATCGGCCTCTTCCAGCGGGCCAAGCGGCCCGATCACCCCAGCATTGCCGATGAACACGTCAAGCCGCCCGAAGGCCGCCACGGTTGCATCCACCGCCGCCTTGACCTGAGCGAAATCGGCCACGTCGCAGGCGATGGCCCGTGCGCCGCCGCCAATCTCGGCTGCGATCCTCTCGATCTCGGCCGTGCTCCGCGCCGCCAGCATCACCTTGGCCCCTGCCTTGGCGAAGGCCCGCGCCGCCGCCGCGCCGATGCCGCGACTGGCCCCGGTGATCAATACGCTCTGTCCTGTCAGCTTCATCTCTTTCCCTTCCGGCATCAGCGAACCCTTGCCCGCCACATTTCCTCAGCTTGACCCCGGGGGCAAGGCATTGGAACCTGCGGCAAAGTTTGCAGAAAGGTCTTTCATGCGCCGCTCCCCCTTTTTCCGCCTTCTGGCGACGACCTCCCTCACCGCCTTTGCCAGCACCGCTCTGGCCGATGTGAGTGCCAATGATGTCTGGGCCAACTGGCAGGAACAGCTTTCGGCCTATGGCGATGGCCGGATTACAATCGGGGGTGAAACCTACTCCGGCAAAAGCCTGACGGTCGATGGGGTCGAGATCAGTGCCGAGACGAACGGCAGATCTTCGTCCATACTTATTCCGCAGATCATTCTCACGGAAAACGGCGATGGGACCGTGACAGTCGCCCTTTCTCCGAACATCCCGATCACCTTCCATCCCAATGCTCCCCATAGCGAAAATCTTGTCGAGATGGTTCTGCAACTGGTCAATGGCACGGTTGTGGTCAGTGGTTCGCCCGAGGCGATGGTCTATGATTACAGCGCCGACCGGATGACCCTGTCGGCCACGCAGATCATAGAAGACGGCGAGGAGGTGCCTGCCGATATCCTTCTCAATGCCAATGGATTGCAGGGGCAATCGCGCCAGACCGCCGGCGACGTGCGGGATCTGTCCTCCTCGTTCGCCGCCAGCTCGGTCGATGTTTTGATCGGGTTTGACGATGGCGAGAGCAGAGTTGATCTCAGCGGCAGAGCATCGAATGTCACAGCCACCTCCGAGGCCCGCCTCGGCGCCGGGGCAATCCAGAACATCACAGACCTGCGCGAGTTCGGCGGCTACTTGAATGCAAGCTACCGAAGCGGTCCGGGAACCATCGTCTTGTCGGTCGACGAAGACGGTGGCGCAACCACGATCGTTCTGGGGACCGGAAACACCAGTTTCGACATGGCGATCGCGGCCGACTCGGTATCGATGGACTCCCTAAGCGCTGACGTGGCCATAAACCTTTCGGGTGACGAGATGCCGTTCCCGATATCTTTGACCGCCAGGGCCCTTGGCCAGTCCTTCACCTTCCCGGTCGTTTCGACCGATGGGCCAATGCCCGTTGGTATGACGCTGAATGTCAGCGACCTTGCCCTTGATGATCAGATCTGGGGTATGCTTGATCCTTTCGGAGCCGTGCCGCATGAGCCGCTGACGCTTCAATTCGGAATTGATGGCACGGGGCGCCTGTTGTTCGACCTCGATGATCCCGACGGGGATGAGAAGATCGCAGACGGCGAAAGCCCGCTCGAGATTCAATCGGCCAACATATCCGGGCTCAGGCTGGCTTTTGCCGGGGCAGAACTTACCGGAGAGGGCGCATTCACCTTCGACAACACCGACACCGAGACCTTCCCCGGAATGCCAAGGCCAGAAGGCCGGGCGCGGCTCGAGGCGATCGGCCTGAATACCATGTTCGACCGCCTTGCCACTGTCGGCCTTCTGCCGGAAGAACAACTGATGGGCTTCCGCATGATGCTTGGAATGTTCGCCGATGTGGTGGGCGACGATCATCTTGTCTCCCAGATCGAGATCACGCCTTCGGGCCAGATCCTTTTAAACGGCCAGCGGCTCCGCTGACGGGCTTGCGGGTGACACCCGCAGGCTCTACCTCAGAGGCCTAGAAAGGATCCCGCATGACCCAGACGCTCGCCCACCTGACCGAGATGATGCTTGCCGCCGCCCGCAAGGCCGGGGCCGAGGCCGCCGATGCGCTGGCGGTCGAGGGCACGTCAGTGAGCATCGACGTCCGCGCTGGCAAACTCGAGCACGCCGAGCGGTCAGAGGGCACCGATATCGGCCTGCGGGTCATCGTCGGCAAGCGGCAGGCTTGTGTCTCGTCCTCCGATGTCCGGCCCGAAACCATCGACCAGATGGCCGAGCGGGCCGTGGCCATGGCCCGCCTCGCGCCCGAAGATCCAACCACCGGCCTTGCCGAGGCTTCGGATCTGGCGACCGACCGCGACGTGTCGCGCCTTGATCTGTGCGATCCCACCGCCGATCCCGATCCGGCCCGGCTTCAGGATGACGCCGCCCGCGCCGAAGCGGCGGCGCTTGCGGTCAAGGGCGTGAGCCAGGTCCAGTCGGCCTCTGCCGCCTTTGGCCGCCGTTCGGTCTGGCTTGCGGCCAGCAATGGCTTTTCGGCGGGATACGAGCGCAGCGACCGTTCCATTTCCTGCGTTGCCATTACCGGCACCGGCACCGGGATGGAGCGCGACTACGATTTTGACAGCCGTATCTTTCAGGCCGACCTTCGCTCGGCCGAGGATATCGGAGCCTCCGCCGCCGAACGCGCCATCGTCCGCGCCGCGCCGCGCAAGCCCAAGACCGGCGCCTATCCGGTTCTCTTCGACGAACGGATCGCCAATTCGCTGATCGGCCATATCCTTCAGGCCATCAACGGCGCGATGATCGGGCGCGGCTCGTCGTGGCTGCGCAATGCGATGGGCGAACAGATCCTGCCCAAGGGTCTTTCGATCATCGAGGATCCGCACCGGCCGCGCACCTCGGCCTCGCGCCTCTTCGATTCCGAGGGCCTGCCGACCAGCCGCCGCGCCATTGTCGAGGATGGCATCCTCAGGACATGGACGCTCGATCTTGCGACCGCCCGCAAGCTGGGCCTTCAGAGCACCGCCAATGCCGCTCGCGGCACTTCAGCCCCGCCTTCGCCCGCGGCCACCAACATCGCGCTGACGCAGGGCAGCAAGACGCGCGATCAGCTCCTCGCCGAGATGGGAACCGGCCTTCTCATTACCTCGATGATCGGCTCGACGATCAACCCCAACACCGGCGATTATTCACGCGGCGCCTCGGGCTTTTGGGTCGAGAACGGCGAGATCGCCTATCCGGTCAACGAATGCACCGTTGCCGGAAACCTGCGCGACATGCTGATGCGGATCACGCCTGCCAACGATGGCCGGGCCCACCTCTCAAGGGTTGTTCCCTCTTTGCTTGTCGAGGGGCTGACCCTTGCCGGCGAGTGATCTCGCCCTTCTGAAAGAAGCCGCCCGCGAGGCCGGCGCTATCGCCCTGCGCCATTTCCGGGCATCGCCCGAGGTCTGGGACAAGCCGGGCGGCGCAGGCCCGGTTTCCGAAGCCGATCTCGAGGTTGACCGGATGTTGCGGCACGAACTTTTGGCCGCACGCCAGGGCTACGGCTGGCTTTCAGAGGAAACTGACGATGATCCGGCACGCCTAGGAGCGGACCGCCTGTTTATCGTCGATCCGATTGACGGCACCCGCGCCTTCCTTGAAGGGTCGGAAGATTGGGCGATCTCGTTGGCAACGGCGCGGGCAGGGCGGATCACCGCCGGCGTCGTCTATCTTCCGGCCCGCAAGCTGATATTTGCCGCGCATCGCGGCGGTGGCGCGACCCTGAACGGCAAACCGATCCGTGTCGCTGCCGATCGGCCTCTTGAGGCGGCGGAAATCCTCGCCACCCGGCCTAATTTTGCACCCGAGCATTGGAAAGCGGGCAGCCCGCCCCCCGCGCGCCGTTCGTTCCGATCGTCGCTGGCCTATCGGCTCTGCCTTGTTGCCGAAGGCCGGTATGACGCCATGCTGACCCTGCGCCCCGCCTGGGAATGGGACATCGCCGCAGGGAGCCTGATCGTCACCGAAGCCAAAGGGCAAGCAACCGACCGTGTTGGGAAGCCGCTGATATTCAATTCGCAGGGCGCGCAGGTTGACGGGCTTGTTGCAGGCGGCCCCGCCCAACCCAAACTGATCGATCTTCTGGCGCGCCCCACCTTGGCTTGACCCCCCAACGCTTTTGCGTAGTTTGGCGCCAACCTTTCAGAAAACGGAGTTGATCATGAGCCAGCGTCTTCATCTTGTCTTTGGCGGTGAACTGGTCGATCCGTCCAAGACGAAGTTCAAAGACCCCAGCAATATCCACATTGTCGGAATGTTCCCTGACTATGACTCGGCCCACAACGCCTGGAAGGCAGAGGCCCAGCGCACGGTCGACGACGCACATACGCGCTATTTCATCGCCCATATTCATCGACTGCGCGACGAAGGGTCAGAAGCTTCGACCACCGAAGAACTTGGCGACTGAAGGGGTCAGCCGGGAGGGCGGCGATGTCAGGATCATTCGGACTAGCCACCTATCTGGCCTTGACCTCATTCAACGAAAGACCCGCGCTTCCGGGTCAATGGGAAGAAAGACCCGCCGGGCCTGTCATCTGGATTTGGTGTAATTCGGCGGATGACCTTGCCTTGGCTCGAAACGTTTCCGGCCAGTTCAGAGCCGAAGACGAGGAGGCCATCTTTCTGATCACCTTGCCTTCAACCGTTGGGCTAGAACCCGCCAGCAACGAAATCCTGGTGAGCCTGGCTAGGCCGGGGCGGCTTTTGTTGCGCTCCTTTCTGGATCACTGGTTGCCCGACGCCCTGCTGTGGGTGAGGGGTCGGTTGGACCCAAAGACCTTGGTCGAGACCGACATGCTTGGCATCCAGCGCATCTTGATCGATGCGCGGGCAGGCGGGATCAAGCCGGGCCGGGGGGGCTGGATTCCACGGCTGATCCGGCCCCTGATTTCCAAGATCGACCGTGTCTTTGCTGCCGACGATGCGGCAAAGGCGGCGGCAATTCGCGCGGGCTATCCCGAGGCTCAGGTCGAGGTTCTTGGGCCAATTCAGGATGCGATTTCAATTCTGCCTCATAGCGAGGTTTCGCGTGCCAAGCTTTCGGCGGCTCTGGCGACCCGGCCCGTCTGGTGCGCGCTCGATGTCTCGATGGAGAAAGCCCGGCTGATCGCCGCCGCCCACAAGAGGGTTAGCCGACGCGCACATCGGTTGGTCCTGCTGCTTGTGCCGGATGCTCAGACCGACCCGGCCCAGCTTGGCGCAAGGATGCGAGAGGCGGGTTTTGACACGCTGCTTCAGAGCGAAGGAAATGCGCCAACGAACGCGACACAAATCGTTGTTGCTCAAGGAGCCGATGAACCGGGGCTTTGGGCTCGTTTGTCACCCGTAACCTTTCTATGCGGAACACTGGAGGCTGGCGCTTCCCGCCATCCATTCGAGATCGCATCGCTTGGCTCCGCTCTCATTCATGGGCCAAGGCAAGGCGAGTATGTAGAAGCCTTCGAGCAACTGCTTTCTGCTGGTGCCTCTGTGCAGATAGAAAAAGAAGACGATCTGGCGACAGCTCTTGATGAGTTGCTCGCGGCAGACAGGTCTGCTCAAGTCATTGTGGCCGCCTGGGATGTAACCTCAAAAAGCGCGGCCGTGGCAAACCGAGTGTCCGAGACGCTTCGCAGGGCACTTGAAAAGGCAGGATACTAGGATGGCAGCGCCGCGTTTCTGGTTTACCCCAGCCGACAAACCCGCAATCGCCGCGCGACTCCTCGCGCCGCTTGGCTGGGTTTACGGCGCGGCCACCGCCCGGCGCCTTCGGACCGGCAAGCCCTGGAAGGCATCGGTTCCTGTGATCTGCGTGGGCAACGTCAACGTGGGCGGCACCGGAAAGACACCGACCGTTATTGCGCTGGCGCAGCGTCTTGTGGCGGCAGGATACTCACCGCACGTCGTGACGCGCGGCTATGGTGGCTCCACCATAGGTCCGCTTCAGGTCGAGGAACGCAAGCACAGCGCGGCAGATGTCGGAGACGAGCCGCTGCTTCTTGCTGCCTTCGTTCCCACTTGGGTCGCCCGTAACAGGGCCACCGGAACAAAAAGGGCCGTCAATGCCGGAGCGGATGTCGTTCTATTGGACGATGGTTTTCAGAACCCCTCAGTCGCCAAAGACCTCTCGCTCGTGGTCGTCGACGCGCGGCGCGGCTTTGGAAATGGCCGCGTCCTGCCGGCCGGCCCGCTGCGGGAACCGGCCGCAAAGGGCCTTGAACGCGCCGATCTTGTCCTGTCGATCGGGGCCGATCAGGATCAGGCCGCTTTCGCACGAACACTCGATTTCGCAGGCCCGCACCTGCGCGGCCAATTGGTGCCTTTGCCCACAGGGATGCCGTGGGATGGGATGCGCGTTTTGGCCTTTGCCGGGATCGGTAACCCCGAAAAATTCTTTGCCACGCTTCGGGCACTGGGCGCCGAGGTGATCCGGGGCGAGGCGCTTGAGGATCACCAGCCCCTGACCGAAGCCTTGATGAAACGGCTCGAGGTCGAGGCGATGGCCCGCGGCGCACAGCTCGTGACCACCGAGAAAGACGCCGTGCGCCTGCCCGACAGCTTTCGCGCCAAGGTTCTGACCCTGCCTGTCAGGCTCGAGCTGGAAGATTGGGCGCCGCTCGACGCGGCGCTGGCGAAGATCGGGCTTAGCCCTCGATGATCTCCTGATCCTGTCCAAGACGGGGCGAGGGGCGATCCAGCGCAAGCTCTGCATCGGAGAAGACAATCGGCGTGCGCACCGATGGAATGCCTTTCAGGTCGACCCTGAGCCCGCGCGCAACGATCTGGGGATCGGCAAAAGCCTCGCCCACATCGTTGATCGGACCGGCGGGAATCCCTTCACGCTCGCAGGCGGCCAGAAGGTCGGCCTTGGTCCAACCCACGGTCAGCGCCATGATCTTGCCGACGATCTCGTCGCGGTGGGCCAAGCGGTCGGCGTTGGTCGCGTATTTGGGATCGGTGCCAAGCTCGGGCTGGCCGAGCGCGGCGCAGAGCTTGCGATACTGGCTGTCGTTGCCCGAGGCGATGATGATGTAGCCGTCCGAGCAATCAAAAACCTGATAGGGCACGATATTCGGATGCGCGTTGCCCATCCGGCTTGGCGCCTTGCCCGAGGCGAGAAAGTTCATCGCCTGATTGGCCATCGTCGCCACCGCCACATCAAAAAGCGCCATATCGACCATCTGGCCCTTGCCGGTCTTGTCGCGCTGATGCAGCGCGGCGAGGATGCCGGTCGAGGCATAGATGCCAGTATAGATATCGGTGACCGCCACGCCGACCTTCTGCGGTTGGGTCGTGGGCTCGCCCGTGACGGACATGAGCCCCGACATCCCCTGCACGATGTAGTCGTAACCTGCGCGCGAGGCATAGGGGCCGGTCTGGCCGAAGCCGGTGATCGAGCAATAGATCAGGCGCGGATAGCGGGCGTGGAGGCTTGCGAAATCGAGGCCGAACCGCGCAAGCCCGCCGACCTTGAAATTCTCGATCACCACATCGGCGTCAGCCAGAAGGCGATGCACCGCGGCGATGCCCTCTTCGGTGCGGAAATCGACCGTCACCGATTTCTTGCCGCGATTGCAGCCGTGGAAATAGGCGGCCGTCTTTTCGCCCTCGTTCTCGATGAACGGCGGGCCCCATTTGCGGGTGTCATCGCCTTCGGGGCTTTCGACCTTGATCACTTCGGCGCCTAGGTCGGCCAAGATCTGGCCGGCCCATGGCCCAGCCAGAATCCGCGCCAGTTCGACGACTTTCAGCCCGGCAAGTGGGGTCATTTACTTCGCAAGCTCCGTATCAAGAATCGCGGCGAAGTCTTCGTAGGCCATGTTGGTGTATTTGACACCGTTGATCAGAAACGAGGGGGTCGAGGTGATGCCATCGCGCTCCGCGTTTTCAGTGTACCAATCGACAAGGCCCTGCGCATAGGCGGCGTCGGTGGTGCAGGCCTCAATCGCCGCATCGTCCAGTCCTGCGACCTTGCCCATCTTTTTCAGGTTATCCGCGATCGTTGCCGGATCACCACCCGCGAGCCAATCGCGCTGGGTCTCGTAAAGCATTTCGGTCAGGCCAAAGAACCGCTCGGTGTTGTTGCCACAACGGGCGATCATCGCCGCCCAAAGGCCGAAGCGATCGAAATAGACATCGCGATAGACGAACTTGATGAGGTCCGTGTCGATGTAGTTGGTCTTGAGCGAAACAAACTGGTCTTGCGCGAAAGCCGCGCAGTGCGGGCAGGTGAACGAGGCGTATTCGATCACCTCGACCTTGGCCTCGGGATTGCCGAGGACCATCTCGAAAACGCCGGTTGCTTCCTCGGGCGTTGTGGCTTCCTGAGCAATGGCCGGAAGGCCACCCATCGCCATTCCAAAGGACATGGCGGTGGCGGCAAGGAATAGGCTGCGTCTGTTCATCATCGCTGGGTCTTTCCGTTTCGTGATTTCATCAAGACATTGGCGCCCAGCGCCTGAAGCGCAAGACGCAATTCGTCGTTTGTAACATCTTTCGACAAGCTGGCAGAGCTTGCCTCGATCTCTGGGTCCGGTGCCGGCGCCGCAGCTTTCGGAGCAGGCGCAAAGACGGCCTGCCCTTCGGCAAACCCAGTGGGCGCCGTCTGGGTGATGCGGACCCGCGCAATCGCGCGATAGCCGTAGCAGGCGTTCACCCGCTCGCAGATCTGCTCTTTCTGCATCTCGATCATCGGCGCCTGCGGGCCGGTGGTCAGGATCGTCAGGGTCGCGCCCATACCACCCTTGCCATAGCTGACCTCGACGGGGCGGGTCACAGCGGCAACGGTTTCGCCCACAACCTCGGACCAATGGGTCAGAAGCCTGCTCACCGCAAAGCCGCGCTTCTCCGATGCCTCGCGGATGCGGGTCTGCATCAGGCTTGAAGCGCGAGAGAATCCGCGCGTGGTTCCGTTTTGGCGTGGCTCTGTCATTGTCAGGGGCTATTCTAGACCAGCAGGCGCCACGCGCCAGAGAAACCGGAAAACGGAGCAATAAAGATTGCGTGACGCCGAATTGAGCCAGATCCTGCTCGACTGGTATGATCGCCATGCCCGCGATCTGCCGTGGCGGATTTCGCCCGATGCCTCGCGTGCGGGCATCCGGCCCGATCCCTATCGGGTCTGGCTTTCGGAAGTGATGCTCCAGCAGACGACCGTTGCCGCCGTAAAATCCTATTTCGAGCGTTTCACCCGCCTCTGGCCAACCGTGAATGACCTTGCCCGCGCCGAAGATGCCGCTGTGATGGCCGAATGGGCGGGCCTTGGTTACTACGCCCGCGCCCGCAATCTTCTGAAATGTGCGCGGGTGGTTGCCGGTGAACATGGCGGCGTCTTCCCATCGACCGCCGAGGGCCTGCGCCAGCTTCCCGGCATCGGGCCCTATACCGCCGCCGCAATCGCCGCGATTGCCTATGGAGCGCAGGAGACAGTTGTTGATGGTAACGTCGAAAGGGTCATGGCGCGGATGTTCGATGAACACACGCCCCTACCCAAGGCCAAACCTATCCTCACCGCCCATGCCGCCAGCCTGACCCCGCCTGATCGGGCCGGCGACTATGCCCAAGCGGTAATGGACCTAGGTGCCACGATCTGCACCCCGCGCAGCCCGGCCTGTGGCATCTGCCCGTGGCGCGATCCCTGCCTTGCTCGGCAAAGGGGAACAGCCGCAGCCCTCCCGAAAAAAGAGCCTAAGAAGGCCAAACCGGTTCGATTTGGATATGCCTACGTCGGGCGCCGCACGGATGGCGCCTGGCTTCTGGAGACACGACCCGAGCGGGGTCTGCTCGGCGGAATGCTCGGCTGGCCGGGATCGGAATGGGGCGGCACCCCTGATCCTGCCCCGCCCGCCGAGGCGAATTGGCACCTTCTCGGAGCCGAGGCGCGGCATACTTTCACCCATTTCCACCTCAGGCTTCAGATTCTGACGGCCGATTTTCCGCTTTCGGCCAAGCCTGCCTTAGGAGAATTTCTCCCGGCCCGAGAGTTTCGCCCCTCGGCCCTGCCGACCGTGATGCGAAAGGTCTTTGACCTCGCGTCGCCCGTGTTTCCACCGATTGAGAACACAGCAACAAGGCGTTAGATTTCGCTCAAGCCGGAGCATCGTTCATGCCAATCAATTCGAAAGCATCCCTCGCCAAGGCGTTGCCGTTCTGGATATCGCTCTTGTTCCTCCCGCTTGTCTGGTGGGTTTGCCGAACCGGAGGCTGGGCGATCTTGAGCCTGCCTGCCGGGGCCATGGCGCTTTTCGTCCTGATCGATGCGGTGGCGGGGGCAACGCAAGAGAGCCTTGATCTCGAAACAGACGGGGCCGATCTTTTCTGGTATCGCCTCATCACGCTGATCTGGGCTCCGGCACAATTCCTGATGATATTCGGCGCCCTTGCCACGGTCGCGCCGTCGAATGATCTGAGTATCTTCGAGAAATGGGGTGTGTTTGTCGGCATCGGCTTTGTCGCGGGTGCAATTGGCATCGTCTACGCGCACGAGCTGATGCACCAGAAGCCAAAGGTCGAAAGGCTCATGGGCGATCTTCTGATGTGCATGGTCCTATACGGTCATTTCCGCACCGAACATCTGCTGGTGCATCACCGCTATGTCGGAACGCCCCGCGATGCCGTGACCGCCCGCTATAACGAGAACTTTTACCGCTTTTTCCTGAGGGTGCTGCCCGGCTCGCTCAGCTCGGCCTTCCAAGCCGAGCGGGAAAAACTCGCCCGTGCGGGCCTGCCTTGGTGGAGCGCGCGCAATCCCTTTTGGCGCTATTTGGGGCTTCAGGCCGGTTTCCTCGCGCTCGCCGCAATCGTCGGCGGCTGGCTTGGCCTTTGGCTTTTCGCCACGCAGGCCTTTGTTGCGGTCTTCTACCTCGAGCTTATCAACTACGTCGAACACTATGGCCTGACACGCAAACACCTTGGCGATGGCAAATACGAGCACGTCAAACCGCGCCATAGCTGGAACTCGGATTACAAGGTATCGAACTGGCTCCTCATCAACCTTCAGCGCCATTCGGACCATCACTACAAACCCGACCGGCGCTTTCCGCTGTTGCAGACTTATGGCCCGCAAGACGCACCCCAGCTTCCGAGCGGCTATCCGTTCATCGCGGCTCTGGCGCTCGTCCCGCCGATCTGGCGCAGAAAAATGAACCCGAAGGTGCGGAAGTGGCGAGCCATGTATTACCCAGAGATCACCGACTGGGCGGCCTATAAGTCGGGCAGCAACCCGATGCCGCGCTAGCGGGCCAGTCTTTCGATCAAGTCTGCCGCAATCGCGCAGCCGTTTGGCTCGGCCCTGATGCGCCGTCCGAAATCGTCGGCCTTTGCCTCAGTCTTGGGATCAATCGCCGTTCGGATCGCGGCGGCCAGCGCCTCGCCAGTTAGCCGCTTTTGCGGGATTGGCCTCGGCCCAGCGCCGATCCGGGCAACCATTTCGCCAAAGAACGGCTGATCGCCCATCAGCGGGCAAACAATCGTCGACTTGCCCCAGCGCAGGCTCTCATGCGTTGTTCCCGATCCGCCGTGATGGATGACTGCACGGACGCGGGGGAAGAGCCAAGTGTGTGGGGCCGCCTTGAGAACATGAATATCTGGGCCGGTAGCCTCGGCCGCGAGTCCGCCCCAGCCGGTCGCGATGATCCCGCGTTGACCCGTAGCCTTCAGGGCCTCAACTACCGCCGTGGTCTGCCGCTTGGGGTCCATTCCGGGCATCGAGCCGAAACCGGCATAGATCGGCGGAGGTCCTGCAGCGAGGAATGCTGCGAGGGCGGGCGGGGGATCAAAAGGCTCGGGCTCGGCAAAGAAATATCCGGTCGTCTGATTGCCGACCGCCCAATCTTCGGGAGGCGGGAACAGAGTCGGACTGAAGGCATGAAGTCGCAAGCCTTGCGCCCCATAACCTGCGAGCAGATCGAGCCTCGCCCCAAGTTCCACCCTCGCCTTTTTCGACCAAGACTTGGCCAAGAGGCCAGTTCCCCATCGGGTCGCACCCAAGAGAAAGCGATGCGAAAGTCGATTTACTGTCGGTCCCCTATCGCGGGTTCCGAGCAGAAAATTGGGATAAGCGCCCGTCACGGCAAAGCCGGGTTGGAGAAAGACCGGGATCGCCTTGCCGCCCGTTTCCCTCGCCAGATAGGGCGAAAGAAATCCCTTGGGATGGTAAAGGATGAGGTCAGCCCTTTCCGCGAGGCCAACCTCCCACATCTCCTGCGTCTGGCGGCGCATCAGAACCTGCATATCCCGATAGGCGCGCATCCGCCCGGCAAAGCCGCCAAGCGCGGCCTTCATCTCCGGCGTGTTGATCAGGGCCTCGTATGAGATCGACAGGCAATTGGCCCTGAGGCCCGCCACTTCGATCATCGCCGCAAATTCGGCGGTGGCTGAGACGACAACCTCGTGGCCGCGCCGCTGAAGCTCTCGCCCAAGTGCTACGAAGGGCTGAACATCGCCGCGCGAACCGAGGGTCTGAAGCAGGATTTTCATGTCTCGAGGGGGACATAAAAAATACCCCGCCACAAGGGCGGGGTAGTTAGTGCCGTGGATTTGGCCACAGGCACCGGCGGTAACTTTGAATTAGTGTTCGTGCATTTCCGCGCGGACTTGCTGGCGGAGCAGGTCAATCGGCACCTTCTGACCCTCGCGCTTGAAGTGCCAGTAGGTCCAGCCGTTGCAGCTGGGCGCACCTTCGAGGAAAGCGCCGACCTGATGGATCGAGCCCTTGATATCGGAGCCGATCAGCGTGCCATCGGCGCGGACCTTGGCCTTGTGGCGGCCGTTGATCGACCAGAGCTCTTCACCGGGGCGCAGCATCCCGCGTTCGACCAGCACGCCAAAGGCGACGCGCGGCTCGGCACGCTTGGAGGTCGAGACCTCGAGCGCCTCTTTGTCGAACTTGCGGGTATTGGCGATGCGTTTCTCGGCCACCTTGCGATAGGCGGCCTCGCGTTCGATCCCGATGAACTCGCGGCCAAGCATTTTGGCAACCGCGCCGGTCGTGCCGGTTCCAAAGAAGGGATCGAGGACCACATCGCCGGGGTTGGTCGTGGCAACAAGCACGCGGTGCAACAGCGCCTCGGGCTTTTGCGTCGGATGCGCCTTGTCGCCGGCCTCGTCCTTGAGGCGTTCGTGGCCGGTGCAGAGCGGGATCACCCAGTCCGACCGCATCTGAACGCCGTCATTCATCGACTTCAGCGCTTCATAGTTGAAAGTGTATTTGCTGGCTTCCTGCTTTGAGGCCCAGATCAGCGTCTCATGCGCGTTGGTCAGGCGCTTGCCACGGAAATTCGGCATCGGGTTCGATTTGCGCCAGACCACATCGTTGAGGATCCAGAAGCCCTGGTTCTGAAGCTCGGCCCCCATGCGGAAGACGTTGTGATAGCTGCCGATCACCCAGATCGCGCCATTGGGCTTCAGGAGACGCCGGGCCGCCGCAAGCCAATCGCGGGTGAACTTGTCATAGACCTTGAAGCTGTCGAACTGATCCCAGTGATCGTCAACGGCGTCGACCTTGGAATTGTCGGGCCGATGCAGATCGCCGCGCAGCTGAAGGTTATAGGGCGGGTCCGCGAAGATAAGATCGACGGATTCGGCCGGAAGACTGTTCATCACCTCGATGCAATCGCCATCGAGAATCGAATTCAGAGGGAGCGCCGCCGCGCTCTTGATCTTGGTTTTGGTCGTCATGTTCTGCCTCTTTAACGGCGGGTTAGCCCGCTCGCTGATTGACCCCAATGTGAGTCAGAGGCGATTCGCTGTCAAAAGTTTTTTTGAATCAATGGGTTACGAATTATTCTTGATACAAGATATTGTGCACCGGCTTGAACGAACGTCTATGATGTGGGGTTACCCCTAGATTTCGGAGCGCCTCTTTATGCGCCGGTGAGGGGTATCCGGCGTTGTTTTCCCAGCCATAGCCCGGGTGCTGTTGCGCCAAATCCACCATCAGCCGGTCGCGGCACACTTTTGCCACAATTGAGGCCGCCGCAATCGACAATGACCGCGCATCGCCCTTGACGATCGCTTCGGCAGAAACAGCAAGGCCACGCGGGATCATGTTGCCGTCGATCAGAATGTGGTCAGGCGCAAGAGCCAGCCCTGCCACAGCCCGCTCCATCGCCAGATGCGAGGCGCGCAGGATGTTGATCTGGTCGATCTCTTCGACCGAGGCATGGGCGATGGATACGGTCGCCACAGCGAATATCTCGTCATAAAGCGCGTTGCGGCGCTTTTCGCTCAGTTGCTTGCTGTCGGCGAGCCCCTCGGGAACCCGCGCCGGATCGAGGATCACGGCGGCCGCGGTAACAGGCCCAGCCAGCGGCCCGCGCCCAACTTCGTCGACACCAGCGATCAACCGGTATCCACGCGCCTGCGCGGCCTTTTCAAAGCTCATGTCGGGAAAGGTCTTGACCATGCCCCCAGTGACCAGAGCCAGCCGCGATCTTCAAGAAAAAAGCGGGAGGGGCGAACCCCTCCCGTTAGGTGGCGCCTCCGAAGTGGGGGATGGTGGCGCTTCTGCTCGAATTCAACAGGCGGCTTGCCCGCGTATCTGGATTTCGGCTGAGCTGGCAAAAACAGGCAATAGCGGCCCGCCGCTATCGCCTAGCCGGAGCCAATAACCGCGGTGGTTATTGAATAACGCGCGCGGCTCTGGTCAGGTCAGTTCCATGATGAACCGGATTCTTTCAACCATCCTTGCTCTTGTCCTGACCGCTTCGGCGGCTTCGGCAACCTGCTATGTCGACTACAAGGCAAAGCAGGATGATCCTTTGCGCCTTCACTATGGCGTGGCCGAGATCTTTGAGGCTTGCACAATAGAGGACGCCTATGCCCAACTGGCAGTGCGGCTGGCCGACAACGGCTGGACGCTGCTGATTGTGCTTGAGCTCTTTGACGAGCAGGGATTGGCCGAAAGGATTGAGAGTGCCGGTGAATTCTACCTCCGCTACTGAAACGCGTCAGGCCGGAAACAAGATCGTCGTCGCAGGAATTGCAGCGATTGTTCTGATTCTGCTCATTGCCGCGATTGTCCTCTTCGCCAACCTTCCCGACGCCAACGCTTTCAACGCGCGGGTCGAACAGCTCTTTATCGAGAACGCAGATCTGACCGCGCAGGCCGAGATCAAGCTGCTCGAGATCCTCGCGCAGTCGGGCACCGCCTTTTCCGAAACGCTCGACAGCTATCGCTTCGTGATTTTCGTGCTCCTGATTTTCGCGACCGCCATGCTGATCGCCGCGGTCGCCTTCCTTGTCATGCTCATCGCCATGAACCGGCGCATGGGCCATATCGAGCGCAAGGGGATCGAGGTAAATTCGCTGCTGATCAGCCGCGATCAGAACACGGTCTACCTCAACAACTTCGAATTCAAACTTACCGCCGCCGCCATCGAGACCCTCAGCGTTCTGGCAGAAGCGCGGATGGATGACGAGGTGCTATCAGGCGCTGAAATCGAGGCCGTTATCTCTGGCCGCAGCGCCGCAGATTGCGACGAAGCCGCCGGCGCCACGCGGATCAAGCGCCTGCGGGATATGCTGGGAAACCAGATGGTCAGCGAGCTTCTGGTCAAGAATATCGCCCGCCGGGGCTATATGCTCGCCGTCGACAAAGACATCATACAGATGGTGTAAGGCTGGCTGGTGACCCCGACAGGATTCGAACCTGTAACCTGTCCCTTAGGAGGGGACTGCTCTATCCAATTGAGCCACGGGGCCAGCCGCCTTCTCCATGCATGGAGCGGCGCGTCGGGTCAAGCTGCATAGGCTTGGACAAGCGGTCCTGTTAGGTCTAACAAGATCGCAAGAGACCAGACAGGAATGCCATCGTGACCAACCGAACCAAACGCCCGCTCACCCTTCGCGACGTTTCGGAAGCCTCCGGTGTGAGCGAAATGACCGTGAGCCGCGTCTTGCGCAACAAAGGCGATGTGAGCGAAGCGACGCGGCAAAGGGTGCAGGAAGCGGCCAAGCGGCTCGGCTATGTCCCCAACAAGATCGCCGGTGCCTTGGCTTCGCAGCGGGTCAACCTTGTGGCGGTGATCATCCCTTCGCTTGGCAACATGGTGTTCCCCGAGGTGCTTTCCGGCATTTCGGATGTTCTGGCCAACACGAGCCTGCAGCCCGTGGTGGGGGTGACCGATTATCTTCCCGAAAAGGAAGAAAAGGTCTTGTTCGAGATGCTCTCATGGCGGCCTTCCGGCGTCATCATCGCCGGTATCGAACATACCGAAGCCTCGCGCGCCATGCTGCGGCAGGCCGGTTGTCCGGTTGTCGAAATCATGGATGTCGATGGCGAGCCGGTCGATTCCTGCGTCGGCATCAGCCACCGCCGCGCCGGTCGCAAGATGGCCGAGGCGATCATCGACGCGGGCTATCGGCGGATCGGCTTTCTGGGCACCAAGATGCCGCTCGATCACCGCGCCCGCAAAAGGTTTGAGGGTTTCACACGCACGCTCGCCAAAGCCGGTATCGAGATCGCCGATCAGGAATTCTATTCCGGCGGCTCGGCGCTTGCCAAAGGCCGCGAGATGACCGAAGCGATGCTCAAGCGCACGCCCGACCTCGATTTCCTCTACTACTCGAACGACATGATCGGCGCTGGCGGGCTTCTCTATCTGATCGAGAAGGGCGTCGATATTCCGGGCAAGATCGGCCTTGCCGGTTTCAACGGCGTCGAACTGCTTGATGGCCTGCCCCGCCGCCTCGCCACAATGGACGCCTGCCGCCGTGAAATTGGCGAGCGGGCCGCGCAAATCCTCGTCGATCGGCACCAAGGCGCGGGCGCGACCGAAGGCCAGACCATCGAGCTGACTCCCACCTTGGATTATGGCGATACGCTTAGACGCTCTTCATGACCAATCCTGAGATAGTGATCCTCAACGGGCGCTGCATCACCTTCGCCCAACCCAATATCACCGCGCTCGCCGTCAAGGATGGCAAGATCGTCGCCCTTGGAACCGATGCAGAAATGCGCCCGTTGGCAGGTCCGGACACAAAGATCATCGACGCCCGCGGCCAAACGGTTCTGCCGGGCTTCATTGACAGCCACGTTCATATCTTCCTCGGTTCGGCAGAGCTGTCCAACCTCAACCTGCGGGGCCTGAAGGGCCGCGAGGCGCTGGCGAACGCCATCGCCGATTATGCCGCCACCCATCCCGGCGACGGGATGATCGTCGCCAACGCTGCGCTCTACGACATTCTCGGGCCCGGCGAGGAAACCACCCGTTGGAAACTAGACGCCATCCTCCCCGACCGCCCGATCCTCCTTATGGCGCAAGACCTGCACACCGGCTGGGCCAATACGATTGCGCTTGAAAAGGCTGGCATCCTGCACGGCGCCAAGCTGCCCGAAGGCAACGAGATCGTCATGGCCCCGGACGGCACCGCCACCGGAATGCTCAAGGAATTTGCCGCCATCACGCCCGTGATGCGCCTTTCGGCGCTGGGCGGCCGCGATCAGCTTGGGATCGATACGGGCCGCAATCCCTCGCCCGCCGCCACCCCCGCGCAGCGCGCGCATGACAAGGAGGTGCTCCTCAAGGGCCTGCATCATTGCGCCCGGCAGGGGATCACCACGCTTCACAACATGGACGGCAATGTCTATCAGCTTGAGCTTCTGCAAGAGCTCGACGACGAGGGCCTCCTGCCCCTCCGTATCGAAGTCCCGATGCTGCTGACCAACTCCGACCCCATCGAGCGGATCGACGAAGCCCTCGAGATGCGACGGCGGTTCAACTCTGAGATGGTCTGGTCGAACCGGGTCAAGATGTTTATGGACGGAGTGTTGGAAAGCTATACCGCCTTCATGCTGCGCCCCTATCCGGGCAAGCCCGAGAACCACGGCGAGGAAATCTTCGCGGCCGAGCATTTCAACCGCGCCTGCATCACTGCCGACAAGCTCGGCCTTCAGATTTCCGTTCATGCGGTGGGCGACGGCGCCGTGCGCCGCGTTCTCGACGGGTTTGAAGCCGCGCAAAAGGCCAACGGCAAGCGCGACAGCCGACACCGTATCGAGCATATCGAGGTGATCTCACCCGCAGACCTGCCGCGATTCGCCGAACTGGGCGTGGTGGCCTCGATGCAACCGCCCCACGCCCCGACCGGCGGGCATTTCGGCCTCGCGCCGGTCGGCGACATTCTCTACCCCGACCAGCTCCCCCACCATTTCCAGTGGCGTGGCATGAAAGACACCGGCGCTCACCTCGTCTTTTCGACCGACTGGCCGGTTATTCCCATCGACGTGATGCGCGTGATCCGAACCGCCGTCTCGGCTGGTCCGATCTGGACCGATAGCCCCGATCCGCGCCTATCGCTTTTGGAAACCCTCGCCGCCTACACCTGTGACAACGCCTGGGTGGAGTTTGGCGAGAACAAGAAAGGCAAACTCGCCCCCGGCTACATCGCCGATATCGCGATTCTCTCGGGCGATATCGAGGCGACCGACCCAGAGGAAATCGAGGGCCTCACCGCCGCCGTCACCATCTGCAACGGCAAGATCACCTGGACAGACGGAACACTTGCCTGACGGCAAGCCCCGCACAGCCAAACTACTCGATTGTCTGGAGGTTCAGTGGTGAGCCGTGCAGGATTCGAACCTGCGACCCACTGATTAAAAGTCAGCTGCTGTCAATTTTAATGGTTTCAAAGGATTTGGCTAATTTCCTCTATTTTATGGGTATTTTAGGCCTGTCGTGCTCCTCTATTACACGCTATTCTTCGCTTAGTCCCGCCATTTTGTCTCGCTGAGCGTCTCGCTGAACATGCCAACGATTTCCTGCAGGATCGATCGCCCGTCGATCGATAAGGCCACCAAGGAACAGCGCGCCAAAGGGGAGCGCGTTACCCTATCTGATACCGCCTGCTCTGGTCTGAAGCTGGTCATCAACAGCCAAAGTGCGAGCTGGGTCTATGCCTATCGGAAGCGAGGGTATCTAGATGGCGGGAGACGACACCCACAGCGGACCATGAAGCTCGGCGATCCCGCCACCATGACGCCAGCGGAGGCGCGGCTGGCTGCGGAGCAGATAAAGGCCCAAGTCCGCGCAGGCGAGGACCCTGCAATGATCGAGCGCAGGGAGCGTGCGGATAGGCAAGCCGCTGAAGCGCGGCGCTTGACCTGTGGGCAATGGGCGGACCGCTATGAGCAGTCACTCTCAAGCCAGCAGACCAAGCATGTTAGGGACGAAGTGCGTAATGTTCGGCTGGCGCTTAACGAGATGGGTGTATCGAACCTCTTCCCCGAAGAGATCACGTCCAAGCTCGTCCGCTTGCTCGTTGAGCTACACGCTGAGCGTCCGGCGACCAGTCGACATCGCTACGGAGCGCTGTCGCGGTTTCTTGACCACCTCCTAGATGAAGAGGCCATCGACCTTAACCCTGCTCAGCAGATCTCGAAGAAGAGGCGACCAAAGCCCCCAACCTCGAGGGTGACGCATTTCTCCATTAGTCAGTTGCGACGGCTTTGGCATGCGGACGGCCTAAAGCCCGAATACCAGCGCTATCTGCGGTTCATGATTACGACCCCCCTTCGCGCAATGGAAGCCGCAGAGCTGCGTTGGGATCAGGTCCACAGTGACGAAGCTGAGCTGAGGCTTATGGCCGCCGACACCAAGAACGCCGAATACTTCGTGATGCCCCTCTCTGGCTTGGCAAAAGCCCAACTCGGCGGTCAGACAGCTGAGAGCTTGAGTAAGGTCTTTCAGCTTACCAGAGTTGAAGACGGTGAGATGAGCTCATGGAGCCACTTCGCCAAGGCAGTTCGGAAGGCCTCTGGGGTCGAGAGCTTCGCGCTGCACCACCTACGCCGCACGTTCTCTACTCTGATGGCCGAACACACCGACGTCCCCGAAGGCATCATCGACGGTCTTCTGAACCACAAGCAAAGTGCCACACGCGGCGGGGTCATACGCCACTATCAGCTCGCCAAGCAGCTCGACAAACGGCGAGTAACGATGGCGGCTTGGGGTGAGCTCTTGGAGGGATGGGTGCAGTGAGGGGCAAGGTTTCGCCGTGTTGCTGCGCCAAACAGCTTGGTTTCAGTTTTCATAAAGGACTGATAAAAAACGCAATTAATCGCCGAAGGGGCAATTTTCGCGGCTCTGGCTCAAATTGCCCCTTCGCGAGCCTTGAAACGATTTCGGCGCTTTGAGAGACTCTACGTAGCTTGGTTAGCTCGACCATTCTTTGATGGGGGCCAAGCTACGGCAATCGGAAGTCCTCGCCCCAGCGCGCCAACGAAACTCGAGAGCAATGTAACCGCACAGAGGCCGCGCAACTCGGAAAGTTGCGAACATTCCACGCAGAAACCGTGTTTCTGCGAACGATGGAGTTTTGCCTATGAACAGGACATATAGCTGGGGTCCCGATCAGCCATTGCCCAGATTTGCCGACAAAGCCACGGCAGCGGCGATCGTCACTCATCACTACTTCCCGATTAGCCCGCGGACGCTCGAGCGTTGGCCCCTCACCGTCCGACGCCCCAACAAGGCAGTCGTCTATGAAGTCGCGGAGTTGATGGCGATGGCCGAGGAGCGTCTCGATGGCGCTTTCGTCTACAAACAGGCGGAGGGCTGACGCATGACGAAGGCCCTCCGAGCCCCCCGTCTGCTCAAAACGGCACCGGCACCTGTGGAGCAGATCCCCACACACACGAGCACGCACCGCGAGAGCGACGACAACTACCAATGGGTCGCCGCAACACTCGCCGACGATCACCGCGTGATCGTCTGCAAGAATGGCCTGCAATATATCCCCCAACGCCGCTACGCTGACGGCCTTCGTGGAGCCGCGTGGCGTTCCCTCTGCTACTGCGCCTTCAAACCGTCGCTCGTGCGAGCGTGCGAAGGCCTAGAAAGCCGCTCTGGCCCCGTTTCAACCGCCCCACTAGCTGCGCTGCCTGAGAAGGCCCGCGAGTGGGTCAAAAAATAACCCGCCAGCTGCTGTCGCAGTCTGACGGGTGGTCTTCGGGTGAAACCAGACCATACCACGACTGCGCGCTGGCTCCAACTGTAAGGAGCAATCCGATGCAACGATTTCCTCTGTTTCGCGGAAGCCGCGATACACGCCGCCACGACGGGCGGGACTATGAGACGGTCAGCTTCGCTGATCTCAGACGGATGTGCCGAGAACCGGCTGCGGAGCCAAAACTCCACGCGTCCGCGTTCATCGCCTCCACCTACATTGGGCACCTCGCCCGCAATCACGAGGAACAACGGAAACGTGGTCACTTCCACGCGTTTATTGCGGACGTAGATACTGGCTCGCCAACGCTCGCGGAGGTCGAGACGGCGGTCGTCCGCTGCCTTGGCGACTGTGCGCGCCTGATCTACTCGTCGAGCAGCGCAACCGCAGAGCAACGGAAGTGGCGCGTGATCGTGCCAGTCCGCGACCCGATAGCGGGGTCTGCTTATGCCGATGTTCAGGCAGCCTTCTTTGATGCACTGCTCCACCATGGGATTGCCTGCGACTATGCATTGGCGCGGACCGGTCAGCCGGTCTTTCTGCCTAATGTTCCTCCAGATCGGCGTGGACCCGACGGAGCGCCGCTCTTCTACGAATATGTCGTGCGCGAGATTGGCGGCCTTCGAGCGGTGCCCGAGGCTATCTTGGCCGCTGCCGCAGAAACCGCTCGGCGGGCTGAGGAAGCGCGCAGGGTGGCGGCGGAAGTCGCGCGCCGCAGGGCCGAAGAACGGCAGAAGCAGCGCGAGCATACGGGTATGCTCTCACCGATAGAGCAGTTCAACGCCGATCACGACCTGACCGCGCTCCTCCTCGAGCATGGCTGGGAGCCGCGCGGCCACGATTGCTTTGCGTCTCCCTACTCTCAATCCAAGGGCCCGTCGGTCTACGTCTATGGCCAGCGTGCCATCAGCTTCACCAGCAGCGACGTCGGTCAGATAGGGCGCATCAGCGCCAATGGCTGGGCCACCTATGACCCTTGGGACGTCTTTGTTGCGCGCGTTTATGGCGGCAACGAGGCTATCGCCTTGATCGAATATCGCGAGCGATCGGGTTACGACCAGCGCATCCTACAGGCCATCATTGGCAAGTGGGGGCGGCCATGACCAAGAACCACAAAGACCTGCCCGTCCCCCTTCCTCAGAATGAGGGCCCCGTCGAATTCGGTGATGGGCGCAGGACCGATCGACTGGAGCTATTGAAGCTGGAATGCAGCACCGGCCGCATTCAACCCTCGGTCACGAACATCGCGACCATTCTTGATGGGCTTGCTGATTGGTCGGGTGTCTTCGCCTATAACGAGCTGGCAGACCAAATCATCGTCTCACGCCAGCTCCCCTCGACGCGGGGCAATCCAAACCTGCACCGACCCCGCCCACTGCAGGACAGCGACATTACGAAGACACGCATGTGGTTGGAGCGGCGCATGAAGTGGCCGAAGGTCTCGAAGAGCGAGACTTTCGACGCGATTGATGCTGCCGCCCGAGAGAATGTCATCTCGCCAGTGCGCCACTACTTGGAGGCCCTACATCCCATCGCAGCGGAAGACGCTCGCGCGTATCTCGCTGAGGTGCTGAACACACACTTCGGCTTGCGCGAGTACAATGCCCAACCTGACGCGATCCGCTTCTCCCAGATTGCCTTCCGCAAGTGGCTCATCTCAGCCGTTGCGCGAAGCTTCGAGGCGGGGTGCAAGGCCGATCACGTGTTGATCCTCGAGGGTCCACAAGGCGCGGGAAAGTCGACGGCCATGCGTATCCTCTGCGGTGACGACACCTTCGGCGACAGCGTGCCGCCGCTCAACACCAAGGACGCGATGGACTACGTGCGCGGCAAGTGGATCATCGAGCTGGCCGAGCTGTCGTCAGTCTCGAAGGCCGAGGTGGAGCACGTCAAAGCCTACATCACGCGGACCGAAGAGAAGTTCCGCCCCGCCTACGCGCGAACGGAGGTCACCTACCAGAGGCGGTGCGTCTTCGTGGGCACCACCAATCGGACCGACTACCTTCGGGACGAGACCGGCAACAGGCGCTTCTGGCCGATCAAGGTGGACGCAATCAACCACGATCTAATCCGGCGGGACCGAGATCTGATATGGGCCGCTGCGGCGGCCCTCTACCGAGCAGGAGAGGCGTGGTGGCTGACGCCAGACGAGGCAGCCCTCGCCGATGTTGAGCAAACCAAGCGCACGACGGTCGATCCGTTCTACGAAGAGATCGCTCAGTGGCTCGACGACACGGGCAAGACGAAGACCTGCATCGCCGAGGTAGCGCGGCGCTTCACGCCTGTCGAGGACGTCACAGTCACGGCGACCTTGTCCCCCCAGCAGCAGCACCGAATACGGGGTGCGCTCATTGCCGCGGGATACGATAGCACAGGGCGACGCTTTAGCTCGGGCGACTACAAGGGGATGACGATTTTTGAGCGGCGGTGAGGGGCCGACATAGCGCGCCATCCTCCCCCCGACCATCCAGAGCGCCGCGGTGAAGCCAACGCTCGCTGCGGCGCTTGTCGCGCCAAATAGGGTGAAGCAGTGAAGCCAGTGTAGCAGTTCTATGGCAACTTATAACAAGGGCCCAAGCTACTGGTTTAAAACGCAGATTACGGGTGAATTGGGAAATAGCCGCAGACACTGCGTTGGCACTGCGTAAAGTCTATGGGAATCGCTTCACTGGCTTCACCGCTTCACTCGGGAAGATTCAAAGCCCAGATCTTGAGCTACCACAACCTCATTTGATGCAGCGTTATGTTCACCAACCAATGTTGACGATTTCTGAAACTGAAGGACACATTTCATTTACGGTTCGGCCACTCAGTCCCTGCTAGTCGGCCAATCGATGGCTTGTGCGATGATTTCAACACGGTCTGACAAAGTGTTTGGGAAGAGGTGGGCATACCGCTCGGTCATAGAGATGTGATGATGCCCCAACAATTTCTGCACTTCGTAGATAGTTGCTCCATTATTCACAAGGAGGCTTGCAAATGTGTGCCTTAGGTCATGGATCCTAATAGATGGGAGAGCCGCTTTAGTTCGAACCCTATCAAAAGCGTGATGAAAGCAGGTATATGGCTTTTTAGTTCTCGGATTGGTTATGATCCAATCCCTATTGCCCTGAGTTAAACCAAGCTCATTTGAGGTGATGCGTATCTCACCGAGTACCCGAATGGCTTCGGTACTGAGTACGACCTTTCGGCTTCGGCCATTCTTACTTACTGGGACAAAAAGTTCTCGATTTGAAAAGTTTACATCGCACCAGCGGGCCAACCGCACCTCGCTTTTGCGCGCGCCCGTCAAGATAAGAAGCCGTATCAAGTGGTAAATGTACGGATGTTTGGAGCGCTTCGCTTCCGAGAGAAGGCGAGAAATCTCATCAGGAGTAAGAAATCGCTGAACAAAATCACCTACATCAAGGTCCTTGATCACTACATTATCGTAAGGGTTACTTTCAATGTGGCGCCACTTTTTTGCGAGGGAAAGGATCCGACGGAGTACGCTAGAATGTTTATTGATAGTGGCCGGTTTGTAGCCCTGTTGAACTTGAAGTAGCTTCCATTGGTCGATTTCTTCTGAGGTTATCGAGCGCAGCTCCCGATTGCCAAAAGTTTCCCTGATATGTTTGCCGAAGGTGTACTCATCCAAATCACTTCGACGCTTGGTAGCTTTTGCAAATGGGAGATACTTGCGATCAAAAAAATGGTGCAGCAGCAGGCTGCCGCTGTTCGCCGCCAGATTTGGCTTAATTTCTTTGTATCGCGCCAATGTGACATCCCTTCTGCGAAGGGCCTGAGGTGAATTCTTGGCATTCGCTGCTGAGATGCGTGCAAGCCTTCCCTCGGACTACAAACCGAAAAAAGTGAGCCTCAGGCTGTTATCTTTTCGTTTGACGAAAAAGGGCGACGCTTGCGCGCCGCCCTTATCTAGATTTTGAGCACTAACTAGACTGTTTTGTCTACTTAGAATTTGAAGGCGGCGGTCAGGCTCATGGCATCTGTCGAGTTCATCGCAGCCGACAGGCTGCCTGCTTTGCCAATCGGGGTCGAAGCCGACAGGCTCCAAGCCGCATCTCCGTCGGTGTCAGCGTCGACTTCCAAGGTCACAGCAACGGCCCACCCGCCTCACAAGGCCCAAGGGCAAAAGCCGATGGCCCAAAAAGAATGAGCGGCCCCGAAGGACCGCTCAAACTTACCCGTTGGGTGCGTTCGATTAGAAGTCGAAGGAAACCGCGACGGTGCCGCCTTCGGCATAGCCGACTGCGTAGTCATCACTATCGATATCGGCAGTTGCATAGCTCGCAGTAAGTGCAGCGCCGTTGCCGAGGTCATACTCGAGTCCAACGTAGGATGTATTGGTATCGATCATACCAAACATCGCTACAGCGCCACCGCCCATGTCATACGAACCTTCAATAGCGCCGAGGCCGTCAACATCGAAAGCTGCGGTAAACGAGATCGCGCCTTCGGAATAGGAAACGCTGGCTTCCCAAGCGCTGTCTTGGTCGGTCGAGAAGCTGACACCAACACCGCCCATGGCATAATCGATGCCAACGGTGTAGTTGCCCGGAGTTTCGTCGATGCCGGCCGAAACGGTCAGGTCGCCCATCGCGTAGGAGACGCCAACATCATAATCGCCGCTATCGTCGGTCGAGAAGGACAGGTCAGCACCCGCCACGCTCATGCCGAGGCTCGCTTCCCAAGAGGTATCGCCACCAACACTCGAGGTGTTGAACTCAACATCGGCACCGCTCAAGGAAGTAGAAAGGCCGAGGCGGAAGTCACCAGCGTCGGCACCAGCAGCAACAAAGCCAGCTTCGATGTCAGCGCCGCCGGCCGACATGGTCACGCCGATTTCGGTGTTGCCGTCGACAGCGTCGTCCATGGTCGCGGTCACGCCAACGCCACCAAGGGTGGTCGAGAGCGAGAGGTCAGCAGTTTCGTCGTCTTCATCTTCGTCGTCAAGGCCAGCAGCGCCGAACGCGTGGTTCGGGCCAAAGGTCAGGGTCGAGGTGCCGTCGGTCATCGAAACTGAACCGGTTGACCAGTCGCCGTCGTCGCTCATGCTGATCGAAGTGCTCAAGGTCCAGTCGCCCGCGAGCGAAGCTGCGGCGTCAAGGGTTACAGATGTAGAAACACCATCAATGGTGTTGTACGAAGCGGAGGCAGAGCCACCGAACGAGACTTCAGCAGCGGCGGCGCCAGCGAAGGCGAAGGCCGAGACCGAAGCGAGAAGGATGCTTTTCATGGATATTCCCTCGTGTTTGCATTCCAAAAAATGCCAGTAGTCCAGCATTGAGGGTGGTTTTGCGCCCGGTGTTGCGGATTCTCAAGCGATTTGGCTGGGGCGCGGGAGAGTCTGGCAGAATTGATGCAACAAGGTCACACACCTTGCCGCGAATCCCGGGTGACTTGGCCGCCGCCAGGCCTTATCCCCCATAATAACAGCGAATTCCGGTGATTGAGGGAAAACCCGTGAGTCTTGAAGAAATCAAAGCCCGTATCGCCAAAGCCGAGGTTGAGGCGGGCCGCCCCAAGGGGTCGGTCAAGCTGATTGCCGTGTCCAAGACCCAGCCGAACGAGCGGGTAGAAGATGTCTTGATGGCCGGGCACCGGATTTTCGGCGAGAATCGGGTGCAGGAGGCGGCGGGCAAGTGGCCGATGTTCCGCGAGCGCTATGACGGGATCGAGCTGCACCTCATTGGCCCTCTTCAAACCAACAAAGCGCGGCAGGCGATGGATCTGGCACAGGCGATTCACTCGGTCGATCGCCCCAAGCTGGCCGAAACGCTGGCGCGGCTGGCGCAAGAGCGTGGCGCTTGTCCTGACCTCTTCATTCAGGTGAACACCGGCGAAGAGCCTCAGAAAGCGGGGATCGCGCCTGCGGATGTGGATGGTTTCGTGGCCGAATGTCGCAAGCTCGACCTGCCGATCAAGGGCCTCATGTGCATTCCGCCGGTCGAGGAAGAGCCCTCGATGCATTTCGCGCTTCTCGCCAAGATGGCGGCCCGCAACGGCCTTGCAGGTCTGTCGATGGGCATGAGCAGCGATTTCGAAAAGGCGATCAGCTTTGGCGCGACCCATGTGCGGGTCGGCTCGGCGATTTTCGGCGCGCGCGACTACGCCTAAAGCAGATGCCCTGATTTCTTCGCCTTGGTGGCGAGGTAATGGGCATTGTGGCGCGTATGGCCGACCTTGAGCGGCACGCGCTCGGTCACGGTGATCCCGCAATCCTCCATCCGGGCGACCTTGGAGGGGTTGTTGGTCATCAGCCGCACCTGCGTGAACCCCATGCGGCGCAGGATCTCGGCGCCGATGCGGAAATCGCGCTCGTCGTCTTCAAAGCCGAGGCGGTGATTGGCCTCGACCGTGTCAAACCCCTGATCCTGCAAGCTGTAGGCGCGCATCTTGTTGGCAAGGCCGATGCCGCGCCCTTCTTGGTTGAGATAGAGGAGAACGCCCGCCCCTTCGGCCCCCATCTGTGCCAGAGCGCCGCGCAGCTGCGGGCCGCAATCACATTTGAGGCTCCCCAGAAGATCACCGGTGAAACAGGCGGAATGGAGCCGCGCCAGAACCGGCGCATCGCGGCGCGGCTGGCCGATCTCGACGGCATAGTGCTCTTCGGCGCCATCTTCGGGGCGGAAGATATGCAGCCGACCGGCCTCGGACACATCCAGCGGCAGGCGGGCCGAGATCACCGGATGCAGCGGCGTCAGCCCCTCGTCGAGCGCGGCCTGCGCGGGCAGGAGAGTCAGGTTGTTGTCGGCGGCAAAGGCTTCGGGGTTGCTCAACGGCGCGACAAGAACGGCAGGCAAAAGCCGCGCCGCCTTGACGAGCGCGATACCCGCACGGTGCAGATCGGCGCGGCCCTCGCGCTCGGAGCGCAGCGGGCCCTTCATCGGCGAACGCAGGTCGTCGGCCGGATCGGCGATGCCGCGCACCCAAGCCAGTGTGGCATCGGGCGGCAACATGATCCGCGCCAGATCGCCATCATAGGCGCGGGCCTTGAGCGTTTCGGCGCGGTGGTCGGTGATCGCAATCACAGCCAAGGGGGAAAGGGCGCGCAGCTCGGCCAGACGGGCGGCGTCGATCGTTTCGGCGGCCAGCACGAGGCTCCCGTCGCCAGACGGCGCAACCAGCACCACAGGCACGCCCATCCGGATATCGGCGCGCGCCCGCGCGAGCTTTTCGTTGATGTCCGGTGCAAAGGCCATGAAATCCGCCAAGTGTTTCTGCCCAGATAGCGGTTTCCGTGTCGGATTGAAACATTCGGCGCGGTTTCGACAACTCGGCGTGAAGCGATTGTCGCAAATCTTGCCGCAAGGGTGATAAGCCCTCATCTCATCGTCATCAGGCAAGGGAGGCCAAGATGGCACAACTGAGAAAGATTCTTCTGGTCGACGACGACGACATCCTGCGCGAGGCACTGGGTGAGCAACTTGTCATGACCCAAGACTTTGACGTTTTTGAAGCGGCCAGCGGGTCCGAGGCGATGTCTCGGGTCAAGGGCGAGCTTTATGATCTGGTGATCCTCGATGTGGGCCTGCCGGATACGGATGGGCGCGAGTTGTGCAAGTTGATGCGAAAGCAGGGGGTCAAATGCCCCGTTCTGATGCTGACCGGCCATGACACCGATGCCGACACGATCCTCGGCCTTGACGCGGGCGCCAATGACTATGTGACCAAACCGTTCAAGTTCCCCGTGCTTCTCGCCCGCATTCGCGCGCAGCTTCGGACGCATGAGCAATCGGAAGACGCTGTGTTCCAGCTTGGGCCCTATACGTTCAAGCCGGCGCAGAAGATGCTTGTCACCGAGAACGACAAGAAGGTGAGGCTCACCGAGAAGGAAACCAATATCCTCAAGTTCCTTTATCGCGCTTCCGAGCGCGTGGTGCCGCGTGACGTGCTGCTGCACGAGGTCTGGGGCTATAACGCAGGGGTGACGACCCATACGCTTGAGACACACATCTATCGCCTGCGGCAGAAGATCGAGCCCGATCCTTCGAACGCGCAGATCCTTGTCACGGAATCCGGCGGCTATCGTTTGGTCGCTTGATCTAGGTCAAAGATCGTCTGGTGACTCCTGTCTAGACGGTAGGTGTGGCAACGAATTGTGCCTCAACTCCCTGTTTCTGGCCCCGGCACCTCCCTGCCGGGGCTTTTATTTTTGGACCGGCTCTGGTCCATCGTCGCACCGGATGCGATATGTTCGCGAAACACGGGGGCTGCCATGAAGATCTGCACATGGAACATCAATTCGGTGCGGCTGCGCGAGCCGCTGGTTCTGAAGCTTCTGGCGCAGGAGGCGCCGGACGTTTTGTGCCTTCAGGAGTGCAAGAGCCCGGTCGAGAAGATCCCGACCGACGGCTTTGCCGAGCTTGGCTATCGCCACATGATTGCCAACGGGCAGAAGGGCTATAACGGCGTAGCGATCCTGTCGAAAACGCCGATCCGGGAGGTGGGATCTGAGGATTTCGCCAGCCTTGGCCATGCCCGCCATATTGCGGGGCAGCTCGAGAATGGGCTCACGATCCACAATTTTTATGTGCCGGCGGGGGGCGATGTGCCGGATCGCGAGGTGAACGACAAGTTTGGCCAGAAGCTCGATTATCTGACCGAGATGCGCGACCATTTCCGCAAGGAGAAGCCGCAAAAGGCGGTCCTTGTGGGCGATCTCAACATCGCGCCGCGCGAGGATGATGTGTGGAATCACAAGAACCTTCTCAAGATCGTCAGCCATACGCCGATCGAGGTGGAGCATCTGGAGCAGACGCAAGAGGCGGGGGCTTGGGTCGATATCACCCGGCAGGATATACCCGAGGGGCTTCTCTATAGCTGGTGGTCCTATCGCGCGGCGGATTGGGATGCGGCGGACAAGGGGCGCAGGCTCGATCATGTTTGGGCGACGCCGGATATCTCGAACGCGGGGCACGGCAGCTATGTCTTGCGCGAGGCGCGGGGTTGGGAGCAGCCGAGCGACCACGCGCCGGTTTTCGCGTCGTTTGATTTATGAATAAGGGGGCTGTCTGCCCCCTCTGCGCGGCTTGGGCCGCGCATTCACCCCCGAGAGTATTTGAGGCCAAAAGAAGGGGTTAGCCCGCTTTGGCGATGGCCTTGGCCACCTCTTGCCCGAGGCGGTGGTGGGCTGTGGCGTCAAAATGGACGCCGTCGACGGGGCTGACGGCGATGTGTTGGCTCGCGTCGAGGAATGCGAGGCCGCGCGAGGCGGCAAGATCGCGGTAGAGCGGGATCATGGCTTGGGATTTGGCGGCGCCCCGGTGGAAATCGGCGGCCCATGTGCCAATTTCGACGACCGGCGGCGGGGCGATCAGGAGGATGCGGAAGCCGGCGTGGCGGGTCTGCATTTCGGGGGAGAGGGCGAAGGCGATGAGCGCGGCGAGGCCGCCGGTGATCTGTTCGGCGGTGGCGCCGTGGTGGATCTGACAATCGTTGGTGCCGAGCATGATCGTCAGCCAATCGATGGGCCCGTGGCTTCTGAGTGCCATCGGCAGGCCGAGGAGGCCGTTCATCGTGGGGCCGGTGACCGGATCGTTGAACACGGTGGTCCGCCCCGGCAGGCCCTCTTCGATCAGGGTGCAATCGGGCCCGAGCGCGCGCTGCATGACGCAGGGCCAGCGGTCTTCTGGCCCGAGGCGGAGATAGAGGTCGGCGCTCGGGGTGGGCGGTGTGCCGTGGGTGTTGCTATCGCCGTAGGTGAGGATTGTGGGCATTGGGCAGCCTCCGCATTTTCAGCCGAAACTGGACGGAGTGTCGCGACAATGCAATGAAATTGCCTCTTGGAGTCGGGGGCGGGCGGCCACATATAGGGGCAAAGTTTTCGCAAAGGAGAGCAGCCATGCTCGAGCTCGACCCCAAAGCGGCCCCGGCGGGCGATCTGATCAAGGAAGGCAGCGACGCGACCTTCATGGACGATGTGATCGAGGCGTCAAAGACGGTTCCGGTTATCGTGGATTTCTGGGCGACGTGGTGTGGCCCCTGCCGGACGCTTGGTCCGGCTCTCGAGGCGGCGGTGACCAAGTCCAAGGGCGCGGTCAAGATGGTCAAGATCGACGTTGACCGGAATCAGGCCTATGCGGGCCAGCTGCGTGTGCAGTCCATCCCCACGGTCTATGCCTTCTGGCAGGGTCAGCCGGTGGACGGCTTTCAGGGGGCGCTTCCGCCGAGCCAGGTTGATCAGTTTGTCGCCAAGATTGCCGGAATGGGCAATGGTGCGGCGGGTGAGGACGAGGATCTGAGCGCGGCAATCGAAGCAGCCGAGCAGATGCTTGAAGAAGGCGCGGCCGCCGATGCGGCCGAGACCTTTGCGGCGATCCTTCAGGAAGAATCGGCCAATGCGGCGGCCTACGGCGGGCTGGTGCGTGCCTACCTTGCAATGAAGGATATTGATCAGGCCGAGGCGATCCTCAACGGCGCGCCGGCCGAAATCGCCACCACTGCCGAGGTTGAGGCTGCACGCGCGGCGCTCGCGCTTGCCCGCAAGGCCGAAAAGGCGGGGCCGGTCGATGCGTTGCGGGCCAAGCTCGAGGCCAATCCGGCCGATCATCAGGCCCGGTTCGATCTTGCCACCGCGCTTCATGCGTCGGGCAAGGTCGAGGAGGCTGTGAACGAGCTTCTCGATCTCTTCCGGCGTGACCGCGAATGGAACGATGGCGCGGCCAAGGCGCAGCTGTTCGAGATCTTCAACTCTCTGAAAGCGACCGATCCTGTGGCGCTGAACGGGCGGCGCAAGCTGTCGTCGATGATCTTTGCCTGAAAATGGGCGGCGTGATAGGTCTGGGTCATGATCAAGGCCGCTGATCTGCCCGACACGATCCCGCTATTCCCGCTGCCCGGGGCGCTCCTGCTGCCCCGGTCGCGGCTTCCGTTGCAGATCTTCGAGCCGCGCTATCTGGCGATGCTGGATGATGTGTTGAAGACAAACAACAGGCTGATCGGGATGATCCAGCCATTCGAGGGGCGCGACGAGCTTCACAAGATCGGCTGTGCCGGGCGGGTGTCGAGTTTCGCTGAGACGGATGACGGGCGCTACATGATCACGCTTTCTGGCGTGTCGCGGTTCCGGCTTTTGAGCGAGACTGAGGGTTTCACACCCTATCGCCGCGCCAATATTGGCTGGCAAGGGTTCGAGGCCGATCTGGGCGTTGCAGAGAGCGACCCGGCCTGTAATCGGGATGCGCTGATCTCGCTTCTGTCGCGGTTCTTCGAGGCGCGGGATTTGTCGACCGACTGGGAGGCGATGCGATCGGCCGAGGACGAGCTCTTGATCAATTCGCTCTCGATTCTTTGCCCCTTTGAGCCCGAAGATAAACAGGCGCTTCTTGAGGCGCCAACGCTGGAAACGCGGCGCGAGACGCTGGTGGCCCTGATCGAATTTGCCCTGGCGGGCGGTGGAGAGGAAAGACTGCAATGAGCGAGACCGAGTTTGATCCCAAGATGCTCGAGGCGCTGGTCTGCCCTGTCACCCAGACGACGCTGAGCTATGACGCGGAAAAGCGGGAGCTGGTCTCAAAGGCCGCCAAGATGGCCTTTCCGGTCCGCAATGGCATTCCGATCATGCTGGTCGACGAGGCGCGGCGGCTGGATCTCTAGCGCATCAGGCGCGGCAACTCGCCCGTCAGGCCCGCCGCCTCGCGGACAAAGCCACGGCGCAGGGCGGGGATTGCGTTGACCACGCCCATGCCGACATCGCGGGCCGCGCGAAGAAGCGGATTGTCGTTGGAAAACAGCCTGTTGAACGTGTCGGTCGCGATGGCGAGGGTTGCCGTATCGAAGCGGCGCCACTGCTGATAGCGCTTCAGAACCTGATCGCTGCCGATATCCTCGCCGCGCTGGCGGGCTTCCGAGAGGGTTTCGGCCAAGGCAGCCACATCGCGCAGGCCAGCGTTGAGGCCCTGGCCTGCAATGGGGTGCATCCCGTGGGCGGCGTCGCCGACGAGGGCGAGGCGCGGGGCGATGAAGCTGTTGGCGAGGGTGAGGTTCAGGGGATAGGTGAACCGTGCGCCTTCGAGGCTGATCTCGCCGAGGAACGATCCGAAAGCGGGGCGCAGCGCCTGAAGGAAGGTCTCGTCGTCCATCTTGGCGCAGTCGGCAGCGCGGGCGTCGGTCTCGCTCCAGACGATCGAGCTGCGGTTGCCCGGCAAGGGCAGGATCGCCAAGGGGCCGTGCGGCATGAAGAACTGATGCGCGATGCCGCGGTGCGGCTTTTCGTGGGCCACGGCGCAGACGATGGCGGTCTGGCCATATCCCCAGCCGGTCCGGCCGATCCCCGCGCGCTCGGCTGTGCCGGATTTGCGACCATCGCAGCCGATCAGGAGAAGGGCGGAAAGCTCTTTGCCGGAAGCCAGCGTGACGCGCACGGCGCCATCAATGACCGACTGCGCCACCACGGTCTCCGAGGGGTATTGGGTGATCCGTTCTTCCGCCGCCATCGCATCAAGGAAGGCGCGGCGCAGGAAGCGGTCTTCGACCATATAGCCCATCGGGCCTTCTTCGATCTCGGCGTGATCGAAGTGCATCATCCAGGGGCTCGGCCCTTGGCCGGCGATCCCGTCGGTGACCTTGATCTCGAGCATTGGCTCGGCCTCGGAGGCGATGGCTTTCCAGACGCCAATCGCCTTTAGAAGGCGCTGCGAAGCAAGCGCCAGCGCATAGGCGCGGCCGTCAAAGCCGGGGTCCTTGCGGGTATCGAGGGGGAGGCTGTCGATCACGCCAACACGAAAGCCTGCCTGCGCCAAGGCAAGGGCAAGGGCGGGGCCATTAAGCCCGCCGCCGACGATCAGGATGTCATGTTCCGGAGCCATGAGGGCACTATCCCCAATCGGCCGGGATTGTCCATGCGCGGCAGTGCCGCTACCGTCGCGGCAATCAGGGAGGATCGGATGCAGGAATGGCTTTGGAAAAGCGCGGCAGAGCTTGGGCGCGGGATCGGCAAGGGCGAGATTGATCCGGTCGATCTGGCACGGACCTATCTCGATGCCATTGCCGCCCACCCCATGCGCGACCGCATCTATGCTCGAGTCACAGCGGATCGCGCCATGGCCGAGGCCCGCGCCGCGAGCGCCCGCGCCAAGTCTGGCCACCGCCTTTCGCCCTTGGACGGCGTGCCGATCTCTTGGAAAGACCTCTTCGATACCGCCGGCATCGCCACCGAAGCCGGGACGGCCTATCTCAAGGGGCGCACGCCCGAGCAGGATGCCGAGGTTCTGCGCCTTGCCACTGGCAAGGGATTGGTTTGCCTCGGTAAAACCCACATGACCGAGATCGCTTTCTCGGGTCTTGGCTACAACCCGATCACCGCCACGCCGCCCAACAAGGTCGATCCCGAGGCGGTTCCGGGCGGTTCGTCTTCCGGTGCTGCGGCTTCTGTTGCCTTCGGCCTTGCCGCCGCTGGCATAGGCTCGGATACCGGCGGGTCGGTGCGGGTGCCTTCGGGGTGGAACGATCTTGTCGGTCTGAAAACCACGCATGGCCGTCTGTCGCTCGAGGGCGTGGTGCCGCTCTGCAAGACCTTCGACACTGTCGGCCCGCTCTGCCGAACGGTCGAAGACGCGGCGCTTTTTTGGGATATCTTGGGCGGCGATGCCGTCGGTCTGGACGGCGCCGATCTGAGCCGCGTGCGGCTGGCCGTTCTCGACACCATCGGCACCGAAGACCTCGAGGACGAGCCCCGCGCAGCGTTCCGCTCCGCCGTGGCGCGGCTCAACGATGCGGGGGCGGAAATCAGCCACATCACGTTCGAGCCCCTGCGGGAGGCCTTTGCGATGGCCGGCGGCCTCTTCACCGCCGATGCCTATGCCTATTGGCGCGAGACGATCGAGGCGCGGCCAGATCTGATGTATCACCAGATCCTCAAGCGCATCCGCCCCGGCGGCGAGGTTCTGGCGGCCGATTACATCGCCAACTGGGCGCGTCTTGAGGAAATTCGCGCCGAATATGCCGCCGCGACGGCAGGGTTTGACGCGGTGATCCTGCCGACGATGCCGATCATGGCGCCGAACCTGGAGCGGTTGGCCAAGGACGACGCCTATTTCGTCTCGTCCAACCTCATGGCCCTTCGCAATACACGGGTCGGCAACCTCATGGGCCTCTGTTCGATCACCCTGCCAACCGGTGTTCCGGGCTGCGGGATCATGTTCAATGGGCAGGCGGGCCAAGAGGGACGCCTGTTGCGCCTTGCTGCGGCTGCCGAACAGGCCTTGGCCTAAAAGCCACAAACCCCGCCCCAAGCCCCTGATTCCTTCCGCTTTTTCTGGACAGGCGGGCCGCCTTGGCCCTATGTTCGGGCAAAGCGGGGCGAAAACGATCCCGCGCATTGAGGCAGTGATGGATTTTCCCGAGCGGTTTTCGAACCTACCGGAATACGCGTTTCCGCGCCTGCGGAAGCTTCTCGACGTCCATGAAGCGGGCGGCGATCCCATTCATATGACCATTGGCGAGCCGCAACACGCCTTCCCTTCTTGGGTGGGCGATGTGCTTGCGGCCAACCTGTCTGGTTTCGCGAAATACCCGCCCAACGAAGGCACGCCCGAGCTTTTGGCGGCCATCGCGGGCTGGATCGCCACGCGCTATGGGGTTTCGGTCACGCCGGATCAGATCATGGCGCTGAATGGCACCCGCGAGGGGCTTTACAACGCGGCGATGGCGCTTTGCCCCGAGACGAAGAACGGCCAGCAACCGGTCGTCCTCATGCCGAACCCCTTCTATCAGGTCTATGCCGTGGCGGCGCTTTCGGTTTCGGCCGAGCCGGTCTATGTGGCCGCGACCGAAGAGACAGGGCACTTGCCCGACTATGCAGCTCTGCCCGACGAGATCCTGTCGCGCACCTCGATCGCCTATATCTGCTCGCCCGCCAACCCGCAGGGCGCGGTGGCGAGCGAGGACTATTGGCGCACCCTGATCGCGCTGGCCGAAAAGCACGATTTCCGCATCTTCGCTGACGAGTGCTATTCCGAGATCTACCGCGATGCGCCCCCCGTCGGCGCGCTCGAGGTGGCCGCGCGGATGGGCGCGGATCCCGAACGCGTGGTGATCTTCCATTCGCTGTCCAAGCGGTCCAACCTGCCGGGCCTGCGCTCTGGCTTTTGTGCCGGTGGCAAACAGTCGATCGCCCGTATCCGCCAGCTTCGCAACTATGCCGGCGCGCCCTTGCCGCTGCCCTTGCAGAAAGTGGCCGAGAAGGTCTGGGCCGACGAGACCCACGTCATCGAGAACCGGGCGCTCTATCATCAGAAATACGAGGTCGCCGACCGTATTCTCGGCAAGGTGCCGGGCTATATGTCGCCGCAGGCGGGATTCTTCCTTTGGCTGCCGGTCGAGGATGGCGAAGCGGCGGCGCTGAGGCTTTGGCGCGAGACGGGGGTGCGGGTTCTGCCCGGCGCCTATCTCGCCCGCGAGGTCGGGGGCAAGACCCCCGGCGAGGGATATATCCGGGTCGCCATGGTGGCCCCAACACAAGAAATGCAGCGCGGGCTGACCCTTCTCCGCGACTGCCTGTATCAGTGAGGGAACGAGCCTATGGCGTCATACACCACCCGACAGCGTGATCCGCTTCTGGACAGCAACATGCAGGCCGCGATCGAGAAACGCGGCAAAGAGCTTTTGGGGATCGGCCTCATGGTTCTGGGCGTGATGGCTGGAATGATGCTGGCTTCCTACAGCCCTGAGGATCCGAACTGGATGCTGGCCTCGGATGCGCCGATCCAGAATTGGCTCGGGTCGTTCGGTGCCTCGCTTGCCGCGCCGCTGGTGATGATCATTGGCTGGGCGGCTTGGGGCATTTCGGCCAGCTTTGTTGTGTGGGGAGGCCGTTTTGCCCTGCATCGCGGGGCCGATCGTGCGCTCGGGCGGGTGATCTTTGTCCCCATCGCCATCGCTTTTGCCGCTGTCTATGCGTCGACCCTCGCTCCTTCGGCGAACTGGGTCCACAGCTTTGGCGTTGGCGGGCTGTTCGGCGATACGGTGCTGGCAATTCTTCTGACCCTGGTGCCCGTGCAGGCCGCGATTGCCGTGAAGGTCGCGTCGCTTCTGATTGGTGTCCTGACCATTGCCGCCGCTGCCTTTGTTCTTGGCTTCGACAAGCGCGAGCTGAAGGCGATCGGGCGGTTCCTGCTGATCGGAACGATCCTGATCTATTCGCTGGTGCTGAAGCTGATCGGCCGCAGCGCCAGCGCCTCGCTGCGCGCGGCGCAAGGCGGTGTGGCCGCCGTTCAGGCCCGTCGCGCCGATGCCGTGGTGGTGAGCGAAGCCGAAAAGCAGCGCGTCGCCTCGGTCGTGCGGGCCAACCCCGCGATGCCGACCGACCATACAATGCCGCCCAAGATGCCGCTTGTTGCGCCGGTTCGTGAACGGGTGGAGCCCACAAGATCGGGTGGGTTCTTTGGATTCATGCCGTCGCTCCGACACAAGGCCGAGCCGATGCCCGAGGCCGAGCTCGTGACCGCCGAGCCGCCGATGTTTGACGGTGCCGTAGACGGCGACCGCATCCGCGCCCGCATTTCGGACGCGATCCGCAATCGTTCTGCCGCAGACGCCCCGCGCTCCGAGCCGCCGGTCATGCGCGGTCCGAAGCCACTGATCGTCGATCAGGGACCGAGCGCTTTCGAGAGCGACGACGAACTCGACGAGGCTGTGATCCTTGACGATAACTATCAGCCAGAGCCGATGCTGGCCCGCCCGCTTTTCGAGACCGAAGCGCCCGAGGCGCGCAAGGTTGTCCAGCACAGCACCAAGCGGCAGGCCGCTCCTTCGCGTCAGGCCCGCGCCGAGGCGCAGCCGCGCCTCAAGTTTGACGACAGCCCGTCGGATTACGAATGCCCCCCGCTCAGCCTTTTGATGAACCCCATCGAGATTCAGCGCCATCACCTTTCGGACGAGGCGCTCGAGGAAAACGCGCGGATGCTCGAGAGCGTGCTCGACGACTACGGCGTGAAGGGCGAGATCGTCTCGGTCCGCCCCGGCCCCGTTGTTACGATGTATGAACTCGAGCCTGCGCCGGGCCTCAAGGCCAGCCGTGTGATCGGCCTGTCGGACGATATTGCCCGCTCGATGTCGGCTCTGTCCGCTCGCGTTTCGACCGTTCCGGGCCGCAGCGTGATCGGCATCGAATTGCCCAACGTCAACCGCGAAAAGGTTGTCCTGCGCGAGATCCTCGCCGCCCGCGATTTCGGCGATAGCAACATGAAGCTGCCCTTGGCGCTGGGCAAGGATATCGGCGGCGATCCTGTGATCGCCAACCTTGCCAAGATGCCCCACCTCCTGATCGCCGGCACCACCGGTTCGGGCAAATCTGTTGCGATCAATACGATGATCCTGTCGCTCCTCTACAAGCTCACGCCCGAGGAATGCCGACTCATCATGATCGACCCCAAGATGCTTGAACTTTCCGTCTATGACGGCATCCCGCATCTCCTTTCCCCCGTTGTGACCGATCCCAAGAAGGCGGTCGTCGCGCTCAAGTGGACCGTGGGCGAGATGGAAGAGCGCTATCGCAAGATGTCGAAGATGGGCGTGCGCAACATCGAAGGCTACAACAGCCGCGTGGCTGACGCGCTCGGCAAGGGCGAGATGTTCAGCCGCACGGTTCAGACCGGCTTTGACGAGGAAACCGGCGATCCGGTCTTCGAGACCGAGGAATTCGCGCCCGAGAAGATGCCCTATATCGTCGTCATCGTCGACGAGATGGCCGATTTGATGATGGTTGCTGGCAAAGAGATCGAGGCCTGCATTCAGCGCCTCGCGCAGATGGCCCGCGCCTCGGGCATTCACCTCATCATGGCGACCCAGCGGCCTTCGGTCGACGTGATCACCGGCACGATCAAGGCCAACTTCCCGACCCGGATTTCCTTTCAGGTCACCTCCAAGATCGACAGCCGCACGATCCTTGGCGAGCAAGGCGCCGAGCAGCTTCTGGGCATGGGCGATATGCTCTACATGGCTGGCGGCGCCAAGATCACCCGCGTGCACGGGCCCTTTGTCTCTGATGAAGAGGTCGAGGAAATCGTCAACTTCCTCAAGGGCTTTGGCCCGCCCGAATATATGTCGGGCGTTGTCGAAGGCCCGGCCGAGGATCAGGAATCGGATATTGATCTGGTGCTGGGGCTTGGCGGCAATACCGATGGCGAAGATGCACTCTACGATCAGGCCGTGGCCATTGTGATCAAGGATCGCAAATGCTCGACCTCCTACATCCAGCGCAAGCTGGCGATCGGCTATAACAAGGCCGCGCGTCTGGTGGAGCAGATGGAGGACGAGGGCGTTGTCAGTTCGGCCAACCATGTCGGCAAGCGCGAGATCCTCGTGCCCGAGCAGCATTGAACGGCGGTTAGGCCGTTGCACGCTCGTGTTATCGCCTAGCGCTTCAAAACCTGCCGGAGTGATGCCATCTCATAGGGCAGACCTCTGAAAGGCCAACCGATGAACAAACCGCGCCTCTGGCTTTCAACTCTGGCTTTCGGCCTTCTGGCCGGGGGCGGCGCTATGGCCGACCCGCTGACGCTTGATGATATCTCGGCCTGGCTCAACGCCACCGAGACCCTGCAAAGCCCCTTTACGCAGGTGCATCAGGACGGCTCGATCGTCAGCGGCCTGCTGACGATGCACCGCCCCGGCCGCATCCGGTTTGAATACGAAGGAGAGGAAGCCCCTCTGGTGATCGTCGGTGGGGGGTCGCTCGCGATCTTCGATCCGCGCTCCAATTCCGGCCCCGAGCGCTATCCACTCTGGCAGACGCCCCTTCGGGTTGTGCTTGATCGCGATGTGGACTTCGCCGCCAGCGACATGGTCAAGGGGATCGAGTCGGACGCTGATGTAACCATCGTCAGCCTCGAAGATCCCGAGCATCCCGAATACGGCGAGATCCGCCTCGTCTTTACCGATGCGCCGATCATGCTGCGCCAATGGGTTCTGACCGATGGCGGCGGTGGAGAGACGACGATCCTCCTCGATTCCGTGGAAACCGGAATGAGGGTGGACGACCGTATCTTCAACATCCGCGCCGAGATCGCCCGGCGCGAAAGCAACGGCTAGGCGCTAGAGGCGCACCTTGCAGCTTGAAAGCTGGCTCTTGTAGACCTGCGCCCGGTCGGCGACCTCGGCGGCAATTCGCAGGAGCCAGGACTTGGCCTTGTAGGTGCCGCGCTGGAATCCGCCGCGCCCCTCATGATAGGCGAGATACTGGTTGCGGACGTCGCCAAGGCTGACGCCTGTGACTTCGGTCGTCTTCGACATATACCAGCCCATGAAATCGGCCGCGTCACGGATATCGTCACGCCGGGCGCCCCTGCTGCCCGTTGCCTTCTGGTATTCCTCCCAAGTCGAGTCGAGCGCCTGAGGATAGCCGTAGGCCGACGATTGCCGACCGAGCGGGATCACGCCCAGCGCATATTGGTGCGGGGTCCGCGCGTTGGCCTTGAACTTGCTCTCCTGATAGATCATCGCCATCAGCACATGAGGCTCGACGCCCCATCTGCGATCAGCATCGCGGAAGGCGCGGACGAAGTCCGACCGTTCCATCAAGATGGTGCACGCATTGTCCAGATTGCGCGGCGCCGAGCCGTTGCGGGCGCCACAGCTACCCAACACCGCCACTAGCATCACCGCGAGAAAGAGTCTGCTCATCTGCCTCTCGCTTTTATTTTCTTTCAGTCTAGCCGAAAGACCCGGATCTGAAAACGGGCAAACGCGCTGGCAAGGCCGGCTCTGCTTTGTCGGGTATGATTCGACAGACTGTTTCCAAACGAATCGCAGGTGAATCGTGGACTTTTTGTGGCGAAAATTGGTATCAAATGTGGTGGGGGAAGCCACATGATGCTTAAGACTCGTGCAAAATACCATCTCGGCCAGATCGTCCGCCACCGGAAGCATCCGTTTCGTGGTGTCGTTTTCGATGTGGATGCGATCTTCAGCAATACCGACGAATGGTATGAAGCGATCCCCGAAGAGAGCCGTCCCTCAAAGGATCAGCCTTTCTACCATCTGCTGGCCGAAAATGATCAGAGCTACTATGTGGCCTACGTTTCCGAACAAAACCTTGTCGCCGATTACTCGGGTGAACCGGTACAGCATCCCGATCTGCCGGACCTTTTCGGCGCCTTCGAAGACGGCCACTATCCGCTTCATTTCCAGATGAACTGACCGCCTTTTGGCGGAGCAGCAAAGTCCTCGACATCGCACAACTGGGTGGGGGCTAATAACGTGCGCGATGCCGAGGGAAGCCTTTGCAGCTACAGGGCCACTCTCTGATTCCATTCCGGCAGCATCACGGACTCATTCAGACGCTTTTGCGGCATTTGCATCCAATTGCACCTGACGCGCGAAAGCGTATCCTGAATGGAAACAGGAGGATGCAGAATGCATGATGTCGTAATTGTGGCCGCGGCCCGCACGCCGATGGGCGGATTTCAGGGTGCCTTGTCGGACGTGCCCGCCGCCGACCTTGGCGGCGCAGCTATTCGTGCAGCCATGGAGCGCGCGGGGATTTCGACGGTGGACGAGGTGCTCATGGGTTGCGTTTTGCCCGCTGGCCAAGGGCAGGCGCCGGCGCGGCAGGCGGGGTTTGCCGCTGGGCTAGGGCAAGAAGTTCCGGCCACCACGCTCAACAAAATGTGCGGCTCTGGCATGAAGGCCGTGATGATGGCCCACGACCAGATCGCCATGGGCGGCGCCAATGTGATCGCGGCGGGCGGCATGGAGAGCATGACCAACGCGCCCTATCTCTTGCCTAAGATGCGCGGCGGGGCGCGGATCGGGCACCAGCAGGTGCAGGATTCGATGTTCCTTGATGGGCTTGAGGATGCCTATGACAAGGGCCGCCTGATGGGCACCTTTGCCGAAGATTGCGCCGAGACTTTTCAGTTCACCCGCGAGGATCAGGATGCCTATGCGCTTGGCTCGCTCTCCAATGCGCTAAGGGCCATCGAGTCGGGCGCTTTCGCGACCGAGGTCGCCGCTGTCACGGCCCGCACTCGGGCGGGGGATGTGATCGTGGCCGAAGACGAACAGCCGGGCAAAGCACGGCCAGAGAAGATCCCGACGCTCAAGCCCGCCTTCCGCAAGGATGGCACAGTGACAGCGGCCAACTCCTCGTCGATCTCGGATGGCGCTGCGGCGCTCATTGTCGCCTCCCGCGGTGCGGCCGAGGCGGCGGGGATGCCTGTTCGTGCCGTGATCCGCGGCCATCAGAGCCACGCGCAAGAACCGGGCTGGTTCACCACCGCGCCGGTTCCGGCGGCGCGCAAACTGCTTGATCGTCTGGGTTGGTCAGTGGCCGATGTCGATCTCTGGGAGGTCAACGAAGCCTTCGCCGTGGTGCCCATGGCCTTCATGCGCGAGATGGGCGTGCCCCGCGACAAGATCAACGTCAACGGCGGCGCCTGTGCGCTCGGCCACCCGATCGGCGCCTCGGGTGCACGGATCATCGTCACGCTTCTGCACGCGATGGAAGCCCGAGGCGCCAAGCGGGGCGTAGCGGCGATCTGCATTGGCGGCGGCGAAGGCACCGCCATTGCCATAGAAAGGGGCTAGGATGCGGGTCGATTACACCGAGCTTTCCAAGGCCATCGCCGCCCTGACCGAGGGCGAGACCGACGAGGTTGCCCTCATGGCGACGGTTGTCTGCGAGGTTCACAACGCCGACAACCGCTTCGACTGGACCGGCTTCTATCGCGTTGTCGCGCCCGAGCTCCTCAAGATCGGCCCTTATCAGGGCGGTCATGGCTGCCTTGTGATCCCCTTTTCCCGCGGCGTTTGCGGCGCGGTGGCGCGGACGGGCGAGACCCAGCTTGTGCCGGATGTAGAGGCTTTCCCCGGCCATATCGCTTGTTCCAGCTCGACCCGCTCGGAAATCGTCTTGCCGGTCTGGCGCAAGGATGGCTCGCTCTTGGGCGTTTTCGATATCGACAGCGATCAGCCAGACGCCTTTGACGAGGCGGATGACAAGGGCCTGAGCCGGATTCTGCGCGAGGTCTTCGGGCGCTGAACACTCCGTGAAATTCCGCTTTGAAATTTCACGGCCGCATGGCATCGTGAAATTCGAACCGGTTTTTTCACGCGAGCCATGAAACACGATTCTCCAACCAAAGCGCGCACTCTGGGGGCGGATATCCGCGCCCTGCGCAAGGCGCGCGGGGTCACGCTTCAGGCGCTGGCCGACTATCTTGGCCGCTCGGTCGGCTGGATCAGTCAGGTCGAGCGCGATCTCTCCGCCCCTTCGGTCGACGACCTGCGCCGCATGGCGCGGTTCTTCAAGGTTCCGATCTCGATCCTTTTCGGCCAGCCCGGCGCACCCGCCGAGGAGGCGGGACTGATCGTCCGCAAAGGCGCGCGGCGGTCGATCGGCTCAGGCGATGGCGGGCTTGTTGAAGAGTTGTTGTCTCCCGACCTGACCGACGATTTCGAGATGGTCCATTCCACCTTCGCGCCCCATTCAAGCATCGGCGAAACCGTGACCCGCCCGACCCAAGAAGTGGCCTTTGTCGTCTCGGGCAGGCTCGACCTCGAAATCGGCGGCGCCCGCTTCACTGTTGGCCCCGGCGACAGCTTTCGCATCCGGGGTGAGCCGCACCGCTGGGAAAACCCCTATGACGAACCTGCCGTCGCGATCTGGGTGATCGCGCCGCCGGTCTATTAGGGGCTGGCCATGAGCTTTGAGGCCTGGACCATATTCGCGCTTTTCTGGCTGGTCTTCGTGACCACGCCGGGCCCCAATGCCGTCAATTGCATCAACAACGGCATGACCCACGGCTTTGGCCGTTCGCTTTGGGGCGTTTTGGCGATACTGACGCAGGCGAGCCTGTTTCTTGGCCTTTCGGCCTTGGGCATCACCGCGCTCATCAAGGCTTCGCCCTTTGCCTTCTCGATCCTCCAGTATCTCGGCGCGGCTGTGCTGGTCTGGCTTGGCATTCGCGGCTGGATCAACGCCGCAAAGCCCCTCAAACAGGGAGCCAGCCACGCCCATTCGATCTATGGCCGCGCTCTCGCCATCGCGACGATCAACCCCAAGAGCGTTGCAGGCTATCTCGCCGCCTTCAGCCAGTTCGTTCAGCCCGACGTGCCGATCGGCCAGCAGATGTGGGTGATCGTGCCAACCGCGCTGACGCTCACGAGCCTCAGCTACGCGACCTACACCGCGCTTGGCGCGCTTCTTGGCCGCGCGGCGCTGGGCGCTGTCGGCCATACCTGGGTGCGGCGCGGCATGGCGATCTGTTTCGTCATCTACGGAGCCCTGCTCGGCTCCGCCAATTTCGCATCAGGGAGGGTCTGAGATGAAGGGAAGCTGCCTTTGCGGGGCCGTGGCGTTCGAGGTCGACAAGATCCCGGAAAGCTATCGCGCCTGCCATTGCACCGCCTGCCGCAAGTCGGGCGGGCACTACTGGTCGGCCTTTCCGGTTGCCAACGCCGATTTCCGCTTCACCGAGGATCGCGGCCTCAAGTGGTATCGCTCGTCGGAGTGGGCCGAGCGCGGCTTTTGCAAGGAATGCGGCGCCTCGCTTTTCTTCAAGCCGCTGGGCCATGACATCATCGAAGTGGCCCCCGGCTCGATCGACGGGCCGACCGGAACCATGCTCGCGGGCCACATCTTCGTGGGCTTCAAGGGCGATTATTACGAACTCGCGGACGGGCTTCCGCAAAGACAGGACTAGGAGACAGACATGGCAGATTTTCCGACAACAGCGCGGGTTGTGATCATTGGCGGCGGGGTCGTCGGTGTCTCGGCGCTCTATCACCTTGCCAAGGCAGGGTGGAGCGACTGTGTTCTCCTCGAGAAGAACGAACTGACCGCAGGCAGCACATGGCACGCCGCCGGCAACGTCCCGACCTTTTCGACCTCGTGGTCGCTGATGAATATGCAGCGCTATTCGACCGAGCTCTATCGCGGGCTGGGAGAGGCCGTCGATTACCCGATGAACTACCACGTCACCGGCTCGATCCGCCTCGCCCATTCGAAAGAGCGGATGCAGGAATTTCAGCGCGCCAAGGGTATGGGCCTCTATCAGGGGATGGAGATCGACATTCTCTCGCCCGACGAGATCAGGGCCAAATATCCCTTCATCGAGACGCACGACCTCAAGGGCGCGCTCTATGATCCCGCAGATGGCGATATCGACCCCGCGCAGTTGACCCAAGCGCTTGCCAAGGGTGCACGCGATCTGGGCGCGACGATCCTGCGCTTTACGCCTGCGACCGGCGTCAGCCGCGAGAATGGCGAATGGATCGTCCATACCGAGAAGGGCGATATCCGCTGTGAATATGTGGTCAACGCGGCGGGCTATTATGCCCAGCGGGTGGGCGAATGGTTCAAACCCTATGGCGGGCGCACCGTGCCGATGATGGTGATGAGCCACCAGTATATGGTTTTCGACGAGGTGCCCGAGATCAAGAAATGGTCGGAAGGGTCGGGCAAGAAGCTCCCGCTTCTGCGCGATGTGGATACCTCCTACTACCTCCGTCAGGAAAAGAACGGCTTCAACCTCGGCCCCTACGAGCGCAACTGCCGCGCCCATTGGGCAACGCCCACCGATCCGATGCCGGATGATTTCTCGTTCCAGCTTTATCCCGACGATCTTGACCGTCTGGAATACTATATCGAAGACGCCATGGCGCGGGTTCCGCTTCTGGCCGAGGCTGGCGTTGCGCGGGTTATCAACGGTCCAATCCCCTATGCCCCCGATGGCAATCCCCTGATCGGCCCGATGCCGGGTGTGCCCAATGCGTTCGAGGCCTGCGTCTTTACCTTCGGCATCGCCCAGGGCGGCGGGGCTGGCAAGGTCTTGGCCGAGTGGATCACCGAAGGCCAGACCGAGTGGGATATGTGGTCCTGCGATCCGCGCCGGTTCACCGACTATACCGACCACGACTATTGCGTTGAACGGGGGATGGAGATTTATGGCCACGAATACGCCATGCACTTCCCGTGGCACCGCTGGCCGGCTGGCGCCGACCGCAAGCACTCGCCGGTCCATGCCAAGGTCAAAGACCTCGGCGGCGTCATGGGCGCCTATAACGGGTGGGAGCGGGCCAACTGGTTTGCCAAGCCGGGCGACGATCTGAGCGAGGAAAGCACCCAGACGTGGAACCGCGCGGGCCCTTGGGCCGAGCGCATCCGCGAGGAATGCGAGGCGGTGCGCGATGGCGTTGGCGTTCTCGATCTGCCGGGCTTTAGCCGGTTTGACCTATCGGGCGCTGGTGCGGCCGAATGGCTGCGCGGGATGATTGCCGGGGCGCTCCCCAAAGAGGGGCGGATCAACCTTGCCTATTTCCCCGACAGCCGTGGCCGCATCCTGACCGAGATGTCGGTCATGCGGCATGGCGAGGACGAGTTTACCCTCATTACCGCTGGCGCGGCGCAATGGCATGATTTCGAGCTTCTGCAAAAGGCGCTCCCTGCGGGCCTGACCCTGACCGATCACACCCGCGAGGTTGGAACGATGATCGTCACCGGGCCACGGGCGCGGGCCCTTTTTGAAGAGATCGGATCTGACGCCGATCTCGCCCTGCCTTGGCTGAGCCATCAAAAGGCGATGGTTGCTGGCAAGCCCTGCACACTCGTTCGTGTCAGCTTTGCTGGCGAGCTTGGCTGGGAGGTGCATTGCGCCAATGCCGATCAGCCCGCGATCTATGAGGCGATCTTGGCTGCTGGTGCCAAGCCCTTCGGGATGTGGGCGCTGAACTCGCTCCGCCTCGAGAAAGGCTATCGCGCTTGGAAAGGCGATCTTTCGACCGACTACAGCCTTCTGGAAGGTGGGCTCGACCGCTTCGTCAAGTTCGACAAGCCGCAGGATTTCCCCGGCAAGTCGGCGCTTTTGGCCGAGAAGCAGCGGGGCAGCAAGAAACGCTTTGTCACCCTCGTTGTTGACGCGGGCGAGGCCGACGCGCCCTATATGTCGACCCTCTGGCACGATGGTAAGATCGTCGGCGAGACGACGAGCGGCGGCTGGGGCTATCGGGTGAATGCTTCGATCGCCTTCGGGATGCTGCGGACCGAGCTTGCCGTGCCCGGCACCGAGATCGAAGTTGAAATCTATGGCGAACGCTGCCGCGCGGTGGTTCAGGAAGACCAGCCGTTGTGGGATGCCACGAACGAAAGGATCCGCGCATGACCAAGATCACACTTCTCGATGGTGGCATGGGGCAAGAGCTTATCCACCGCGCGGGCGACAGGCCCACGCCGCTTTGGTCGACGCAGGTGATGATGGATCACCCCGGCATGGTCGAGGCCGTGCATGAGGATTATTTCCGCGCAGGCTCGGGCATTGCCACGACCAACACCTACTGCATCCACCACGACCGGCTGGTGAAAACCGGCATCGACGGCAAGTTTGAAGAGCTGCACGAGGCGGCGGTGGAAGAGGCCAAGGCCGCGCGCAAGGCGGCAGGACATGGCAAGATCGCGGGCTCGATCGGCCCCTTGGTGGCCAGCTATCGCCCCGACGTGCATCCGCCGCATGACGAGGCCGTGGCGAAATATGCCGAGGTGGCGCGGAAGCTCGCGCCGCACGTCGACTTTCTCTTGTGCGAAACGGTCGCCTCCGTGGCCCATGCCCGCTCGATCCTCGAAGGCGCCAAAACGGCGGGCAAACCCGTCTGGCTTTCAGTGACGGTAGATGACGAAGACGGCGCGCGCCTGCGCTCGGGCGAACCTGTGGCCGAGGTTGTCGGCATAGCCAAGGAGGGCGGCGCGGATGCGCTTCTGGCGAATTGCTCGGCCCCCGAGGCGATGGAAGCGGCGCTTGATGTCATCAAGACCGCGGGCCTGCCCTTCGGGGCCTATGCCAACGGCTTTACGATGATCACCAAGGATTTCCTCAAGGAGTCCCCGACCGTCGACGCCCTGAGCCCCCGCCGCGACCTCGGCCCCGAGACCTACGCCAACTTCGTCATGGGCTGGGTCAATCAGGGCGCGACCATCGTCGGCGGCTGCTGCGAGGTTGGCCCCGCCCATATCACCGAAGTCGCCCGCCGCCTGCGCGAGGCCGGACACGAGATCGAAGCATGACTCTGCCGGAGCAGATGAGTGGAATACTTCTGGTCGCCCACGGCGGCCCGGAGGCGCTCGTCTGGTCCGACACGATCGCGGTTCCGCGCCCCAAGTGCGGTGAGGCTCTCATCCGCGTCGCTGCGGCTGGGGTGAACAATACGGATATCAACACTCGAACCGGGTGGTATTCTCCTGACGTCAGCGGCCCGACAGAAGAAGGCGCGACAGCGGAAAGCGGTGGATGGGCAGGTGCGTTGGAGTTTCCGCGCATTCAGGGCGCGGACCTCTGCGGCCATGTTGTCGCGCTGGGTGAAGATACCGTTGGTCCCGCTCTCGGAGCGCGTGTGATCTGTCCGACCAATCAGGCCCGCCCGACCGCTGATAATCCCTTTGGATTTGTTGCGATCGGGTCTGAGTATGACGGCGCATTCGCCCAGTTTTGCTGCGTGTCGGTGGATCAGCTCTATGACGTCACCACCTCGCCCCTGAGCGATATCGAACTCGCCGCGATGCCCTGCGCCTTCGGGACCGCCGCCAACCTCTTGTCCCGTGCCGGCGCAAGCGCGGGGTCAAGGATACTGATTACCGGAGCCTCGGGTGGTGTTGGGTTAGCAGCGGTCGCGCTTGCCAAAGCTCTCGGCGCTACAGTCACAGGGATCTGCGCAGCTACCAAGTCGGGCGCCGTTGGCAAAGCTGGAGCCGAAGCCACAATCGCGCGGGGTGAACCCTTGCCGAAAGACAGCTTCGATATCGTGATCGACGTGGTTGGCGGCCCCGGCTGGATGGGGTTGATCGACTCGCTCAGGCCCGGCGGTCACTACGCCGTTTCTGGTGCGATTGCCGGTCCCATGGTCGAGGCCGATCTTCGGCGCATCTACTTGCGCGACATAACCTTGCATGGCTGCACATATCAGCCGCCCGAGGTCTTTGCGGCGCTGGTCTTAATGATCAACGCGGGCCAAGTGCGCCCGCTGGTTTCCAAAACCTATCCGCTCCGCGAGATCGGCACTGCACAGGCCGATTTCATGAGCAAGACATACCCTGGAAAACTCGTTCTCATACCCCCGGAGATCCCCCAATGAGCGACCTTCCCACTCACGCCCGCGTTGTCATCATCGGTGGCGGCGTTATCGGCTGTTCGGTGGCCTATCACCTGACCAAACTCGGCTGGAAAGACGTTGTCCTGCTGGAGCGCAAGCAACTGACCAGCGGCACCACATGGCACGCCGCGGGCCTGATAGGCCAGTTGCGCGCCACCGCCAACATGACCCGCCTCGCCCGCTATTCGGCCGAGCTTTACCGCGGGCTCGAGGCGGAAACGGGCGTGGCCACGGGGATGCGGCAGGTCGGCTCGATCTCGGTCGCGCTGACCGAGGACCGCAAGGAAGAACTGTTCCGCAGCGCCGCCATGGCGCGGGCCTTTGGCGTTCCGGTCGAGGAAATCTCGCCTGCCGAGGTCAAGAACCGCTACGAGCATCTCAATATCGACGGGGTCAAGGCGGGGGTTTGGCTGCCGACCGACGGCCAGGGCGATCCGGCCAATATCGCGCTGGCGATGGCCAAGGGCGCCCGCATGGGCGGCGCGATTGTGCGCGAGCGCACCAAGGTCACCGGCATTGCCAAAGAGGGGCGCCGTGTGACGGGCGTTGATTGGGCGGATGGAGATGGCGCCACCGGCCACATCGCTTGCGAGATGATCGTCAATTGCGCGGGGATGTGGGGGCACGAGGTTGGCCGGATGGCGGGCGTCAACGTGCCGCTCCATGCCTGCGAGCATTTCTACATCGTGACCGAGCCGATCGAGGGGCTCAAGCAACTGCCGGTGCTGCGCGTCACCGACGAGTGCACCTATTACAAGGAAGACGCGGGCAAGATGCTCGTGGGCGCCTTCGAGCCGCACGCCAAGCCGTGGGGCATGAACGGCATCGCCGAGAGCTTTGAGTTTGACCAACTGCCCGAGGATTTCGACCACTTCGAGCCGATCCTCGAGAAGGCCGTGAACCGCTTCCCGCTTCTGGGCTCGGCGGGCATCCATACGTTCTTCAACGGCCCCGAAAGCTTTACCCCCGACGATGCCTATCACCTTGGCCTTGCGCCCGAGATGGACAACGTCTGGGTCGCCGCCGGTTTCAACTCGATCGGCATCCAGTCGGCCGGTGGCGCGGGCATGGTCCTCAGCCAGTGGATGGATACGGGCGAAAAGCCCTTCGACATCGGCGATGTGAATATCTCGCGGATGCAGCCGTTTCAGGGCAACAAGAAATATCTCTTCGAACGCTCGAAAGAGACCCTCGGCCTTCTCTATGCCGATCACTTCCCCTATCGCCAGAAGGCCACCGCCCGCGGCGTGCGGCGCACGCCCTTCCACCATCACCTTGCCGAGCGCGGCGCGGTCTTTGGCGAACTGGGCGGTTGGGAGCGGGCCAACTGGTACGCCCGCGAGGGCCAAGAGCGCGAGTATCGCTACTCATGGCGGCGGCAGAACTTCTTCGACAACGTGGCCGAGGAACACAAGGCAATCCGCACCGGATTGGGCATGTATGACATGTCCTCATTCGGCAAGCTCCGGGTCGAGGGGCGCGACGCGGAAAGCTTCCTCAACCGGATCTGTGGAGCGGATGTTTCGGTGCCGGCCGGCAAGATCGTTTATACCCAGTTCCTTAACCGCAACGGCGGGATCGAGGCGGATGTGACCGTCACCCGCCTTTCCGAGACAGCCTATCTTGTCGTCACCCCCGCGATCGCGCGGCTGGCCGACGAGACATGGATGCGCCGCCATCTGCGCGACGAGCACGTCGTCATCACCGATGTGACGGCGGGCGAGGCGGTGCTGGCCATCATGGGGCCAAAGGCGCGCGATCTGATGCAAAAGGTCTCGCCCAACGATTTCTCGAATGCCGTCAATCCCTTTGGCACGGCGCAGAATATCGAGCTTGGTATGGGCCTCGCCCGTGTGCACCGCGTCTCTTATGTGGGCGAGCTCGGCTGGGAGATCTATGTCTCTTCCGACATGGCGGGCCACGCCTTCGAGACACTCTACGAGGCGGGCGAGGGCATGGGGCTCAAGCTTTGCGGGATGCATGTCATGGACTGCTGCCGCATCGAAAAGGCCTTCCGCCACTTCGGCCACGACATCACCTCGGAAGACCATGTGCTCGAGGCGGGCCTCGGCTTTGCCGTGGGCATGAACAAGGCCGATTTCATCGGGCGCGAGGCGGTGCTGAAGAAGAAGGAAGCGGGCCTCAAGAAACGGATGGTGCAGCTTCGGCTGACCGACCCCGAGCCTTTGCTCTATCACAACGAGCCGGTTCTGCGGGACGGCAAGATCGTCAGCTACATCTCCTCTGGCGCATATGGCCACCACCTCGGCGGCGCGATGGGTATGTCCTACATTCCTTGCGCGGGCGAAAGCGCGGCGGATGTGCTTGGCTCGACCTACGAGGTCGATGTGATGGGCACGCGGGTCAGGGCGGAGGTATCGCTCAAGCCGATGTATGATCCCAGCGCCGAGCGGACCAAGGCCTAACGCCGCTTGCGGCGGGGCGGTGTTTCAGGCAGGGAGGCGGCATCATGACAGATGCCGCCCCCCGCGCCTCCGAACACGAAGATTCCCCTGCTGGCCTTGCCTTCGCGGTCTCGGCCTATTTCCTCTGGGGATTCTTGCCGCTCTATATGAAGGCGGTCGGGCATATCTCGCCGGTGGAAGTGGTGGCGCACCGCATCCTCTGGTCGGTGCCTTTCGCGCTCGTCGTGCTGATCCTCTTGCGCCGCACCTCGGATATCCGCGCGGCGCTGACCTCTCCCAAGTTGATCCTGATGGCAGCGGCTCCTGCCGCGTTCATTTCGGTCAACTGGGGGCTCTATGTCTGGTCGATCGGCTCGGGACACGCCATCGAGGCGGCGCTGGGCTATTACATCAATCCGCTCTTCAGCATTCTGCTCGGCGCAATCATCCTGCGCGAGAAGCTGAAGCGGCTGCAATGGATCGCCATAGCCGTCGCGGCGGCTGGCGTGATCGTCCTGACTGTCGCGGCAGGCAAGGCGCCTTGGGTCGCGCTCGGGATGACCTTCACATGGGGGATCTACGCCCTTCTCAAGCGGCGGCTGCCCATCGGCCCCAATCAGGGGTTCCTGCTGGAAGTCCTGATCCTTCTGCCTTTCGCCCTTGTGTATCTGGCCAAGCTCACCCTGTCGGGAGAAGGCCATTTCGGCGGGACAACCTTCGACACGCTGATGCTCCTCGGCCTTGGCGCAGTCACCGCCGGCCCCCTGATGCTCTATGCCAACGGGGCCAAGCGCCTGCGGCTTTCGACCATCGCCATCCTGCAATATATCGCGCCGACGATGATCTTCCTGACCGCAGTGTTCATCTTCGGAGAGCCCTTCGGCGCGGCGCGGGCGATTGCCTTCCCGCTGATCTGGGCCTCGGTCGCGATCTATCTCTATTCGATCTTCCGGCGGACCAGATGACCGGGCCGCTCGAAGGCTATGACCCGCCGCAGGATCCTTTGGTAATCCTGCATCAGGACCACGAGATCCTGATCGTCGACAAACCGGCGGGGCTTCTTTCCGTACCGGGCAAGGGCGAGCATCTGGCCGATTGTCTGATGAGCCGGATCGAGGCGGTATTTCCCACGGCGCTCCTCGTCCACCGGCTCGACCGCGACACCTCGGGGGTCATGGTCTTTGCGCTCACGCCCCACGCCCAGCGGCACCTCGG